>Ga0114960_10001062_pt1 | contig 22506 bp, 24 predicted proteins | sample C_130625_MF_Meta_FD_92637 | JGI IMG/M metagenome (GOLD analysis project Ga0114960, IMG submission 92637) | Freshwater microbial communities from Lake Croche, Canada to study carbon cycling - C_130625_MF_MetaG | ecosystem: Environmental > Aquatic > Freshwater > Lake | place: Lake Croche, Canada... | reverse complement strand
GTCTCCGTGACCCGAGTGCTTTACCCGGGATCGTTCGACCCGATCCATAACGGTCACCTTGAGATCATCGCGACTGCGTCGCGTCTTTTTGACGAAGTCATCGTCGCTGCCATGCGCAATCCGCAAAAAGGCGAGCCCCTGTTCTCTCTCGAAGAACGGCGCGAGATGCTCGAGGAATCAGTCGCTCCTCTTGGCAACGTGAAGGTGACGATGTTCGCATCGCTTGTTGTTGACCTTGCCAAAGAGATGGATGCCGATTTCATCGTGAAGGGCCTGCGTGCCGTCTCTGATTTCGAGAGCGAACTCCAGATGGCGCAGATGAACCAGAAAATTTCAGGCGTGGACACGTTGTTCATCCCGTCGGCGTCAGGCAACTCATTCCTTGCGTCGAAGTTGCTTCGAGAGATCACCCGCTTCGGTGGCGATGTGACGGCCATGGTGCCGTCCGCCGTTGCCAAACGACTTCAGGAGAAGTACGGATCGTGAGCCACTACGACAATCCCGCATTCGACGATCACGAGATCGAGATCGATCTCACGCCGCCAACAGTTGGTGCGCAATACCACCCGGCCGAGACCGAAGATGTGTTGCTGACGCTGCGCGACATGATCGAGAACGCGCGCGATGTGCCGTTGTCTGCTTCATCGATGATCTCTAAGGACGAGGTCCTTGGTCTTATCGACGAAGCTCTTGAATCACTTCCAGAGGAACTCCGAGCCGCTCGTTGGTTGCTCAAGGAACGCGAAGAATTCCTTGCTCGCACCCGTCACGAAGCCGACGACATGCTCGATCAGGCGCGCACCCGCGCCGAACGTATGGTGCAGCGCACCGAAGTTGTGAAAGCAGCCGAACAGCGCGCCTACGACATCGTCGATGCGGCTCAGGCCGATGCTCGTCGCCTTCGTCACGAGGTCGAAGACTTCTGCGATCAGAAACTCGCCAGTTTCGAAATCGTGTTGGAGCGCACGCAGAGACTCGTTGGTGCTGGTCGCGCAAAGTTGCAGGGCACCAACCTTCTTGCCGAAGCCGCGGCTGCTGCCGAACACGGTGTCGAAGGCGCTCAGGAACAAGCGATGTACGACGCGGAAGCCGAAGACTTCTCTGCTCCGCCGACGCAACCTTCCGTCTACGACGAACTTTCACAACTCGACGATGCACCTGCGTTGTACGACGCCGAGGGCATGGTGAACTCCGATTCTTGGGACGACGGAGCACTTCCGTTCGACGACCAGTACGACGACTACGACCGTCCGCGTCTCACCGTGGTCGACGATCGCTATGCCGACCTTCCGCCGCCGCCGTCCTCGAACCATCCGACGCAGACAATTCGCGATGCTGCAGCGAACTTCTTCGACCAGGACCTCGCGTAATCGATGACCTACCGACCTTTGGTCGTGCCGATCGCCGATCTCCGTCGACATCCGGGAACACGACGTCAGTTCACTGAATCGGTCGAGCTCTCTGGTTTGGGGATCACCTCGGCCACTGTTCCCGAAGAAGCATCGATCGATCTCGACCTTGAACTCGAGACGCTGAGCAGCGGTTTGGTCGCAACCGGCACCATCACCACCCCTTGGGTGGGGGAATGCCGGCGGTGTTTGCAGCCAGTCGAAGGTCGATCTGTGGCGCAGATCCGGGAAATCTTCGAACCTCGCCCCGTCGAGGGCGAGACCTATGCCATGGCCGAGGACACCGTGAATCTCGAGCCCATGGTGCGCGATGCGGTGCTCCTGGCACTGCCCTTGGCTCCGCTCTGTGCGGCTGATTGCCGAGGTCCAGCCCCGGAATTGTTCCCAACTCTGGTCGAAGGAGAGGGCGCTGAATCCGAGGAAGAGGAGGGTTCCGGGCCCATCTCTGACCCCCGCTGGGCGGCACTCGCAGAACTGGACTTCGAACCGGGCGACCTCGGCGAGTAGAGTCCTCCGTCTGCCCGGGGCACCCCCCGGTCCCGCGAGCGGCTCAGTGTGCCGCCCCCCGAATCAGGAACGACCATGGCCGTACCCAAGAAGAAGACCTCGAAGTCCAAGAGCCGCAGCCGTCGTGCCTCAGCTTGGCGTATCGCCACTCCGGCCCGTAGCTCCTGCCCGCGTTGTGGCGCCGTAAAGCGTCCGCATGTTGTGTGCGGAAACTGCGGTTGGTACAACGGCCGCCAGGCAATCGACGTCGACTGATCCCGAGAGGTCACACATGCTTCCCATTGCTGTAGATGCCATGGGGGGCGACAACGCGCCCGACGCAATCGTTGCTGGCGCGCGCCGCGCCGTCGACGAACTCGGCATTCCCGTTGTATTGGTCGGACGCGCCGCAGAACTTGGCGACACCGGTGGCCTCGAGGTCATCGAAGCTTCGGAAGTTATTGCGATGGATGCCGATCCCGGCTCAAGTGTTCGCAAAATGAAAGATTCCTCGCTTGTGCGCGCCGCCGAAGCGGTACGAGACGGCCGGGCATCTGCAATGGTCAGCGCAGGAAACACCGGCGCCACCATGGCCAGCGCGTTGTTACGAATGGGGCGCATTAAGGGCGTTCAAAGACCAGCAATTGCAACGCCGATTCCTGTTCCTGGCGCCGACACCCCAACGGTGTTGCTTGATGCCGGAGCGAACTCCGAATGCAGTGCCGACTGGCTCGTACAGTTCGCACAAATGGGTGCCGTGTTCGCGAAACAGCGTTTCGGTATCGCGTCGCCTCGTGTTGGCTTGTTGTCGATTGGTGAAGAACCAACCAAGGGCAATCCTCTCGTGAAGGAAACGCACAAGTTGCTCGCTGAAGGTTCTTGGATCGGCGCAACGGGCGCACAGTTCATCGGCAACGTTGAAGGCCGCGACATCATGACTGACGATGTCGACGTCGTCGTGACCGATGGATTCACGGGCAACGTTGCGCTCAAGACTCTCGAAGGTTCGTTGAAGTCGATTATCAACTCACTTCTCGCCGCGTTCGATTCTTCTGATGAAGCTCGCGCTGCGTCGGCTGCACTGTGGCCTTCACTCATGCCGCTGTACGACTCGCTCGATCCCGAGAACACCGGGGGAGCGATGCTGCTTGGTGTCGATGGCGTCTGCATCATCAGCCACGGCTCATCCTCGGACCGGGCCATGGTCAACGCGGTGCGCGTTGCGGCCGACATGGTGAACGCCGATGTGGTCGGCCACATCGCCGCCACCGTTCGTCTCGCCGACTGAACCAGGCGCCTGGGCAGTCCTGAGGGGGCGTTGGCCAGCCGTTTTCACAAGCGGGCAAAGTTTGACCCCGCTACGATCGGCCCGTTCCATCGCCGTCCGAGGAGACCGTTGTGCCCGCTGAGACCCATGTCGAACAAGGCCCCATCGACCGGGAGTTCGTCCTGAATCTGGTCCGTGACCGGTTGGCCGACATCCTTGAAACCGAGCCCTCCGCCATCAATGAAGGCGATTCCTTCGCCGACGATCTCGATGCCGACAGTTTGGCCCTCATCGAGCTGGTCGAGGCCCTCGAAGAGGAACTTGGCGAGCGCAGCGTTGGCTTCCGCATCGAAGACGAAGACCTGGCCGATCTCAAAACCGTCCGAGACGCCATCGATTACGTCATGGCGAAACTGGGCTGAGGTTCTGAGCTCCGACGCTGTCTCCGCGCTGGTCGAACGGTTGGGTTACGGATTCTCCGAGCCCGGGCCGCTGCTCCTCGCGCTCACGCATCGGTCATGGTGTTCCGAAACTGGTCACACTGCCTCCAACGAACGTCTTGAATTTCTTGGCGATGCCGTGCTCGGCGTGATCGTTACCGATCATCTCTTCACCTCGCATCCAGAAATGCCCGAAGGTCTGCTGGCCAAAGTTCGTTCGGCGGTCGTAAGCGAACCCACGTTGGCCAAAGTTGCCGCCGAACTCGGGGTCGGTCCAGCCCTGCGGTTAGGTAAGGGCGAAGACGCCAGTGGCGGACGAGCCAAAGCCTCGATCCTGTCCGACGCCATGGAAGCCATCATCGGCGCCGTGTATGTCGACGGCGGAATCGATGCGGCCCGCGAGCTCGTTCTCGGCCTGTTCGATGCATCGATCGCTTCAGCGGCCGAAGAACCTGGCGACGGCGATTTCAAATCACAACTTCAAGAACTCACTGCGCGACGTTTTTCCGCAGCGCCGGTCTACGAACTCGGGGCAGAAGGCCCCGACCACGAGAAGCGATTCTTCGCACGTGTATCGGTCGACGGCAACGTCATCGGTGAAGGTGAAGGTCGCTCAAAGAAAGGCGCCGAACAGGCCGCAGCGCACGCCGCGCTCGACCACCTGTCAACGGTGACCGTTCCCAACCATGAGAGTGGGCAGCACAATGCCTGAATTGCCCGAAGTAGAAACCATTCGCCGCGAACTCGAAAAAGAGGTTGTCGGCCGCAAGGTCAAGAGTGTTGAAGTCACCGGTAAGAAGTCGATCAAACGACAGAGCCCGGAAGAGTTCATCACTGGTCTTGTTGGCGCCAAGATCACCGGCTCACAGCGCAAGGGGAAGTACCTCCTTATGCCGCTCGACAATGGTCAGGTGCTGATCGTGCATCTGCGCATGTCCGGCCAATTGCGTCGTGCAACGCCGAAAGACGAAGTCGATAAGCACACGCACGTGACGATCACGTTCACGCAGGGTGGCCAACTCCGCTTCATCGACCCGCGAACGTTCGGCGAGATGTTCCTTGCAACCCCGGACGAAATCTCTTCCGAGATCGAAGAACTTTCAAACCTCGGTGTCGATCCGGTGGAAACCCCAATGTCGTGGGTCGACTTCGGCCATCTCCTTCGTTCGAAGAGCCAGTCGCTCAAAGCGTTCCTCACCGATCAGTCGATGATTGCTGGAATCGGCAACATCTACGCCGATGAAATCCTTTTCGACTCTGGTCTTCGGTTCGACCGCGAAACCGGTTCGCTCACAACGCAGGAAATTCGTCGTCTCTATCGCTCGCTCGTCGAGATTCTGCACGAAGCGATCAAGTACAACGGCTCAACGTTGGGCGACGGCCAGTACGTCGACCTCTTCGGTAAGGCCGGCGATTACCAAAGCCACCATCAGGTGTACGACCGCGAAAAGCAGCCGTGTCGTCGTTGTCGTCGTAACGACATCGTCAAGACCAAGGTTGCCAGCCGGTCCACCTTCTACTGCGAGGTCTGTCAGGTCTGATGTATCTGAAACGACTCACGATGAAGGGCTTCAAGTCCTTTGCCGATACGACAGCTCTCGATCTCGAACCAGGCGTCACCGTTGTGGTGGGCCCCAATGGTTCGGGCAAGTCCAACGTCGTCGACGCGATCGGTTGGGTGCTTGGCGCCCAGGCGCCTTCTGCTGTTCGTTCGCAGAAGATGGACGACGTCATTTTTGCTGGTACCACCAAGCGCTCCGCACTCGGTCGGGCCGAGGTCAGCCTCACCATCGATAACACCTCGGGAATGCTTCCGATTGAGTTCAACGAGGTCACCATCACTCGTACGTTGTTCCGCTCAGGCGACAGCGAATACGCACTCAATGGTGTGCCGTGTCGATTGCTCGACATCCAAGACCTGCTTTCTGACAGCGGTGTTGGTCGTCAGCAGCACGTCATCGTTTCGCAGGGGCAGATCGACGCGGTACTGAACGCACGTCCTGAAGAGCGCCGCGCCATCATCGAAGAAGCTGCCGGCATTCTGAAGTACCGCCGCCGCAAGGAGAAGTCTGAACGTCGCCTCACTGCAACAGAAGGCAACCTCACCCGTCTGCAGGATCTCCTTCGTGAAGTCCGTCGTCAGCTGCGTCCGCTTGAACGCCAAGCCGATGCTGCTCGTCGTCATGCCGGCGTGGTTTCCGAACTCACGGCACTTCGCATCTTCATTGCCGGTCGCGAACTTGCGGGATTGCGCAGACGTCTCGAAAACGGAATGCGTGGCCGCGCTGAACTTTCTGCTGAAGAAGAACGCCTTCGTCGCTCGCTGGCCGAACTCGATACCCAGATCATGTCGGTCGAGGCAGAGCTCACCGCTATGGGTGGCGACGACCTTGGTGATGGCCTCGCGTCGTACGAGTCTCTGTTCCAGCAGGCCCGTGGTTTGTCGGCAGTGCTCACCGAACGTCGTCGTGGAGTCGATCGCCTTCGTGGTGCATCGATCGATCAAGGTGTTGTTGCATCGCTCGAGGCTGAAGCGGCACGACTTGCCGCCGAACTCGCCGAGGTCGAAGCCGAATCGGAAAAGTTCGAACCACTCGCTGCCGAACTCGCCGAGGCCGAGGAACTTCTCGCTGCCGAACGCTTGGTCTTCGAAGAGCAGTGGGCGAGCGGCGTGCCTGCTCCCACAGGTGCTGCTGCCGAGGTTCGTGGTGAACTCGCCGCTCTTCGTACTGCTTCGGGTCGTGCGCGTGAAGAACGCGATCGCATCGCAACTCGCGCCACTGCACTGGCCGACAAGGCAGCGACGCTTCTCACCGAAACAGAATCGCTCCGCGCGCAGCTCATCGAGCTGGAATCCGCGGAACTTCCGCTCGTCGAAACCATGGAAACGGCTGAAACGCGTCGGTCACAGGCCGAGACCGCAGTTCAAGCGGCCGAAGTTGTGCATCGTGCCGCCGAAAGCGAAAAGAACGCCTGGAGCGCGCGAGTCGAAGCACTGGCCCTCGCCCTCGATGAAGCGCGTTCACGCGCTGGTACCGAGCGTCTCGCAGGCATCGACGGTGTTCTCGGCACGGTTCTCGACCTTGTCGACGTCGACGCAGGCTGGGAAGCCGCATTCGAAGCTGCTGTGGGCGAGGCACTCGCTGCCGTTGTTGTCGACGGCGTCGACGCCGGTCGCCGCGCTCTCGAAGCACTCAGTGCCGAGTCGCTGAGTGGTGCAGTACTCGCCCTTGGTGCTGGTCGCTCTACGCGTACCGCTCCGCCCGTTGGCGCACCGCTGCGCGGACACGTCCGTGCTCGGCGTCCCGATGTCGAACCGCTTCTCGACGCACTCATTGGCGCTGCAGTCGTCATCGACGGTGGCTGGGTGCAGGCAGTCGACGCCTCACTCGCGCACCCCGATGCCATCGTTGTCACCAGCAGTGGCGATCGATTTGGTGTGAGCGGTTGGCGTGTTGGTTCTTCGGGTGCAGGTGCAACTGGTGCCGCTCTCGACGAAGCAACTCGTCGTGCCGATGAAGCAGTGCTCGTCGCCGCCGAAGCTGCGGGCGTGCTCGAAACGGCACGGGCCGAACTGGCTGACGCCGCAAGCGTCGAAGCCGGTCTTGCTCGCGATCTCGATGCGAACGACTCACGACTTACTGCTGCGGGCGACCGTTTGCAGCGAGCCGAAACCGATCGTCGTGACGCCGCTACCGAAGCAGAAGCGCTGAGCGATCACCTTGGCGAACTCACCGACCGCGTCACTCGCGAAGATGCGCGCATCGCCGAACTCGAGGGAATGCTTCCCGATCTCGAAGCAGCCGACAACGAACTCGCGGCATCTGCCCGACGCATGGCCGAGTCTCGTGCTCGTCTTGAAGAGCAGGCGGCTGAAGTCGGTTCTCGTCGAAGCGATCTCGAAGTCCGCAGCGTCGCAGTTGTTGAACGTCGCCAGTTCCTCACCGGTCGTTTGGCCGAGGTCGAAACTCGACTCGATGGCGCCGCTGCTGAACGCGAAGCCGCTGAAGCTCGCCGTCTTGAGCTCGATCGCTCGCAAACTGCGCTCGATCGTTTGTCAGCGCTTATTCAGGACCGCTCTGCTCTCATCGAAGGTCGTCTGAACGATTTCCGTGAGCGTCGTCGTCAGCAGTCCGAGGCTGCTCGTGGTGTTGCCGGTCGACTCGATGGGCTTCGTCGCCAGCGTGCCGATCAGGAACGCGGTCTTGGCGAGGTTCGCGAACGTCTGCAGCGAGCCGAAATCGATCACGCAGAAATCGAAATGCGAATCGAAGCGGCAGTCGAAGCGCTCCGACGCGATCTCGACTGCGAACCCGACGTTGCGATCGCCAGCGAATGCCCCGAACTCGCCGAAGGCGCAACCGCCGCCGGCCGAGCACGCGAACTCGAACGCGACCTCCGCCTTATGGGCCCGATCAATCCGTTGGCCCTTGAAGAGTTCGATGCTCTACAGGAACGACACACGTTCCTCGAACAGCAACTCGAAGACGTCAAGGAAAGTCGTCGTGAACTTGCCAAGGTGATTCGAGCCATCGACGGAGAAATCGTCAGCGTATTTGCTGCCGCTTTCGCCGATGTTGCTGCGAACTTCGAAGCGCTGTTCCAAACCCTGTTCCCAGGTGGTCAGGGTCGACTCAAGCTCACCGAACCCGACAACTTGTTGCTTACAGGCATCGAGGTCGAGGCAAAGCCCTCCGGCAAGAACGTTCGAAAGCTGTCGCTGCTCTCTGGTGGTGAGCGCTCGCTAACGGCGCTTGCGTACCTCTTCGCAGTGTTCCGCAGTCGTCCGTCGCCGTTCTACGTGATGGACGAAGTCGAGGCCGCTCTCGACGATATGAACCTCAGCCGGTTCCTTGGTCTTGTTGCGGAATTCCGCAACGATGCGCAGCTCGTCATCGTGAGCCATCAAAAGCGCACCATGGAAGCCGCCGATTGTCTCTATGGCGTTTCGATGCAACCCGGTGGATCGTCACGAGTTGTCAGCGAAAAGGTGTCGTCGTAGGCGCGTTACGCACAGCTCACGCAAAACCAACAACGGCCCACCGATTTCTCGGTGGGCCGTTGGCGTTCTGGGCGGCGATGACTACGGAAGCCGGTTCGACCAGGCCAGTGCCAGTCCGGACGCAACAACCAGCGTGAGGAACGATGCAGCGACGAACCACTGTGTGAGTGAAGATTGTGCATCGTCGTATCCGATTGAGGACCCGATCTTCGAGTAGACGTCGGCCAACTGGTTCTGTGTCGATGCTTCGTAAAAATTGCCACCGGAGTCGGCTGCAATCATCTTGAGCGATGGCGCATCGACGGGAACGCTGACACTTTGACCACTCGGAAGGGTGACAGTCCCATTAGGTGTGCCGAACGCGATGGTGGAAACGGGAACGCCTTCGTCGACAGCTCGTTGTGTGGCGGTGGCATTTGCTGTTCCCATGGTGGTTGTTCCATCCGACAACAACACGATCGCAGCGGGCACTGCTGCACCATCAGGTGCCGGCGGCACATCGCCAAGAGCATCGAGGCTTGAATCGATTGCGTCGCCGATTGCTGTTCCGTCGGCAAGTTGAGCGTTCTGAATGGCGTTCGCAACCTGCTCGCGGTCGGTCGTGGGTGCGACACGAATCTTGGCGCTACCGGCAAAGGTGACGAGACCCACATTGAACTGCTTCGGAACATCATCGAGGAACGCAGTTGCCGCGGTCTTGGCTGCCTCAATGCGACTGGGCTTCACGTCGGTTGCTTCCATCGAAAGCGACACGTCGAGTGCAAGCATCACCGTTGCTCGTTCTCGTGGGACCTTCACATCGTGCACAGGCTGCGCGAATGCCAAGACCAATGCAGCGAGCGCAACGAGTTGCACTGCAGCAGCAACGTGGCGTCGCCAACCTGGACGATTCGGAGCGATCGACTCGAGCAACTCGAGATTGGTGAATCGAACCGCATATTTCGAACGTCGTTTTTGGAAGATGGCGTAGGTGACGCCAAGGGCAACGACTACGAAGAGCAGCAGCAATCGCCATGGGCTGAGAAAGGAAATACCCATCATCGGATGGCTCCAGTGGTGAGGGTCGCTCCGGCAATTGCTCCGACATTTCCGGAGCCGTGAGCGGCGGAACGAGAAAGTGAATCAATGCGGTCGCGTCGACGAGAAACGAATCGAGCGAGGTCAAGTAACCAATCGCGATCGGTGCGGAGCACCAAATGATCGGCACTTGTTGCGCGGATACGAGATGCAATCGCCGCCCGTTGATCAGATGCAGCTTGCGCGTAGCGCTCACGGAACTTTGCGTTACCGGTTGGCACTTCGATTTCGCGACCGGTGACGGTGTCGTGGAGTAAGAGCATTCCCACATCGGGAAGTGCGAGTTCAACGGGGTCGACAACCTCGATGCACAACACATCGTGGCGAAGCGCCAATGTGCGGAGTGCTGCATCCCAAGGGCCTGGGTCGAGGAAATCCGAGATCACCACGATGAGGCCTCGACGCTTTGCTGTGCCGGCGATGCGCCGCAAACCAGCGGTGAGGTCGGTGCGTCCGGGCTGCGGGTTATCGAGCGCAGTCAAGACCTGACGCAGTAGCGCTTGCATGTGCACTCGTCCGGATCGGGCTGGAACGGGAGGCGATGCGCCATCGGGCCCGATTGTCATCGCTCCGATTCGGTTACCGGTTCGCGCCGTAAGGAATCCAGTTGCGGCAACTCCAGCAAGAGCGAGGTCGCGCTTTTCGCAGATTGCCGTTCCGAACGCAAGTGATGCAGACGCATCCACGAGGATCCAGGTTTCAAGTTCACGATCAGCAACGCTGTCGCGCACGTGTGTCTCGCCGAGGCGGGCCGTGACGTTCCAGTCAATGCGGCGAACGTCGTCACCTGGTTGGTACGCCCGAATCTCTCCGGGTTCTGAACCGTGGCCCGGCGTGAGTCCGCGGTGGTCGCCCTGGAGCAAACCGTCGAGTCGACGAGTCACGCTGATTTCAAGGCGGCGGAGAATCTCCGCGGCTGGAGTTCCGTCAATCGAGGGAGCCGCGGTTTTCTTGGCGCTCACCGGCCGGTAACTGCGGTCGGGTTCTGCGACGGAGCAATAACAGGCGCATGCACGGTTGAGAGAAGACGGGCGAGGATCTGCTCAACCGAAAGGCCCTGCGCAAGTGCTTCGTACGACGGCACAACACGGTGACGCAACACGTCGGGTGCGATGTCGAAGATGTCTTGGGGCAAGACGTACGAACGGCCGCGCATCAGAGCGAGCGCCCGACCGCCGGCAACAAGTCCAAGTGATGCGCGTGGGCTTCCGCCCCAAGAAATGAGTTCTGAAAGTTCAGGAAGTCCGTACGCGGCCGGCTCGCGAGTGGCGAGAACAAGACGAACGGCGTAATCGGCGACGGCGGGCGCAATATGCACGGCATCGCATGAGGCCTGCAATTGAATGAGTTGTTCGAGACTCAGGACCTGCTGTGCCTTTGGTGCGCCGCCGCCCATGCGGGCAACGATTTGTGCTTCTTCAGCGGCGGTCGGATAACCAACAACGACCTTCATGAGGAAACGATCGCGCTGAGCTTCTGGAAGCGGGTAGACGCCTTCGCTCTCGATTGGATTCTGAGTGGCGAGCACCAAGAACGGCTCCGGGACCTTCTTCGTCGTGCCGGCGATGGAGACCTGATGTTCGGCCATGACCTCGAGCAGGGCTGACTGCACCTTTGCCGGAGCGCGGTTGATTTCATCGGCAAGAACGATGTTGGCGAAGACCGGACCCCATTCGATGTCGAACGATTCGTTCGATGCCCGGAAGATGCGGGTGCCGACGAGGTCAGCGGGGAGAAGGTCGGGGGTGAACTGCAATCGGTTGTAGTTGCCGCCGATAACGGTGGCGAGGGTCTCGACTGCGAGGGTCTTGGCCAAACCGGGCACACCCTCAAGAAGTACGTGACCACGGGCAAGAAGGCCGACGAAGAGGCGCTCGATTGCTCGGTCCTGACCAACGATGACCTTCTTCATTTCCATGAGCGCCGACTCGAGCAGCGCCGCATCGGCCGACCGGGCAGCGGTGTTGTCGGTGGGGGCCGGGGTCGAGGCGGAAGGGAACGACGGATCGGACATCGGGGGCTCCTGGAAGGGATCTGGGGGTAGTTGGGCGTTGTGGGTCGCAGTCATGGAGCGAAGGGGACCACATCGGACCGAAGACCACCATAAAGCCGAGAAAGAATTTTGTCCTCGGCCGTAACTATTTCTGAGGAAGGTACGTGCAAGGGGTCGGAGGGTCTGGGGCGGTACCGTCAACGCCGTGCGAGTCCTTGTGATTGATGATGAAGTCGATTTGGCCGAGGCCGTGGCCAGAGGGTTGCGCCGCGAGGGGTACGCGGTCGACGTCTCGAACGATGGCGCCGATGCCATCGACAAAATCATGGTCAATACCTATGACCTGCTGTGTCTCGATATCACCATGCCCGGCATCGATGGCCGTGAGGTCTGCCAGCGAGTGCGGGCCGAAGCCGACCCCCAGCCCCGAATTTTGATGCTGACGGCGCGCGACGGACTCGAAGACCGCGTCGCTGGTCTCGACGACGGAGCTGACGACTACCTCGTTAAGCCATTCGCGTTTCCCGAGCTTCTGGCGCGGGTGCGCTCATTGCTGCGCCGTGATTCACGAGCGGTTTCGTCGGTCACGGTGGTTGGTGAACTCGAAATCGACGACGCGCGTCATGAAGCGAAGCGCGGAACGCGGCGGCTCGATCTCACTGCAAAGGAATTCGCTCTGCTCCGTTATTTCATGTTGCACGCGGGCGAAGTGATTTCACAAGAGACATTGCTCGAACACGTCTGGGACGAACATGCCGATCCTTTTACGAACACCGTCCGCGTAACCGTCGGCACCCTTCGCCGCAAAGTGTCGATCGATGATGAAACGCCGCTCATCGAAACCATCATTGGTTCGGGATATCGGTTGCTCGATCCGTGATTGACCCGAATCTCCCTGCGTCCGACGATGGTCGAGACGAAGTCACGATTGAGCAATCGCGGCCACCGAGCGCGGTTCGTACTCGATTGCATTCGCGTTCCTATCGCGCGTCGAGTCACCTGCCGGCTTGGATGGGTTCGATTCGTTTTCGTCTCACCGCGATCTGGTCAATCTTGGTTTTTGGCTTGGCTGCATTGGTTGTTGGTGGCATTTACCTCGGCCTCCAATATTCGCTTCGAAATCAGAAGATCTCAGCAACTGCATTTCAAGTTGGTGGCCTTACGTTCATTCAGCCTGATCAAGCACAATTGGTGCAGCGGGCCGTGAACGAACGTGCGCTCGATGCTCTCCGCGTGTATTCGATTTGGGCATTGCTGGCGTTGTTCTTTACCAGCCTCGTCGTCGGATGGATCGTAAGTGGTCGCATGCTTCGACCGCTCGGCGAAATCTCAAATTCCGTTCGTGAAATTCAAGCAAGTGATCTCAAGCAGCGCATTGATCTCGGTGGACCGAACGATGAACTCCGGCAACTCGCCGACACGTTCGACGACATGCTTGGTCGTCTCGATGAAGCCTTCGAAGGGCAACGTCAATTCATTCACGAAGCGAGTCACGAACTTCGAAATCCTCTCGCAGTAATCCGCACCAACCTTGAAGTCACACTTTCTGATCCCGATGCAAGCGCAGAAGATCTTCGCCATGCCGCCGAAGTCGTCGAACGTTCCTCTGAACGCATGGCTCGACTTGTCGACGATCTGCTTGTCTACGCGCGCAAGGGGACGTTGTCGCTTGAGCGCGATCCCGTTGATGTCGCTCTCCTGATCGACGAAGCAGCCGAGGAGTTCGCTGCTCCAGCTAGTGCTGCTGGCGTTCACCTTGTTCATCACGCCCCTGCAGGGCTCTGGGTCATTGGTGACCGTTTGGCATTGCGCCAAGCGCTCGGAAACCTTCTCGCCAATGCCATTCGCTATTCGCCCGAAGGCACCACCGTTCGCATTCGTGGAGGCCTCGATGGTCCGTGGGTCTGGATAGCCGTTGAGGATCAAGGTCCGGGAATCGACCCGTCGGACCAAGACCGTGTTTTTCAGCGATTCTGGCGGGGAAACCCCCGAGAGGGCCGCGAGCAGGGTCGAAGCGGGCTTGGCCTCACCATCGTCCGCCAGATCGCCGAAGCCCTCGGGGGCGAAGTGAAGCTTGTGTCGCAGGTCGATCATGGCTCTGCGTTCGCACTCTGGCTTCCGGCGATGGTGCCGGCAGAACCACTGCCGCCGCCGCCTCCGAGCGCGATTGCCTAGGCATCGCGAAATCAGTTGAAGAAGTTTTGACTTTCGTTCGGCTTTCGCTGCCCGTCAGTACGTTGCGCACACGTTCACCTCTTGGTGTCCGTACCATTCGACCCGAAACCGCTGCAGGAGCCGACTCGTTATGACTTGGGACAACCAGCCCCCCGCAATGCCACCTCAGCCCCCGACCCCGCCGACTCCGGCAGGTGGATGGGAGCCCGCACCGATGCCCCCGGCATGGGCGAGCGGTGGCCCCACCCCTCCGGCTCCGCCCGTGCCTCCCGTGCCGCCGGTTCCGACGGCCGATGCGTGGGGCGGACCTCCAACCCCTCCGCCCGAGCGCACCGTCACGCCGTCCGGTCCTCGTCGCTCGAATTCGTTCTTGCGCGTCGCCGTCGCTCTCGTTGTTGTCGCCGGTCTGTTCGGTCTTGGCTTTGGCATTCGGTCGCTTATCGATGGCAACACGACGACCGTTGTTCGCAGTTCCAGCGCCAATGGTCAGGTCACGACAACTGCGGTCACGATCGACCCAGGCTCGGAGCCCATCGCGTATGTGGCGGCAACAGTGAGTCCTTCGGTCGTGCAGATTGAAACCACTGAAGGTCTCGGGTCGGGCGTTGCCTACGACACCGATCTGTTCATCACGAACGCTCACGTCGTTGGCACCGCCACGACCGTGACGGTTCGCGACTCGCACGGCACGGCGGTGAAGGGACAGGTTCTCGGCGCAGATACCGGAACCGACATTGCTGTTGTTCAGGCCACCGGGCTTCAGGCTCCGCCGGCAAGGTTGGCAGCCGACAAGCCCCATGTTGGGCAGATCGCTGTTGCTGTCGGCAGCCCCTACGGACTTGAGCAGACCGTGACTTCAGGCATTGTCTCCGCAGTAAATCGTCCAGTGCCGAACGAAAAGAGCGTCGTCATCAACATGATTCAGACCGACGCTTCGATCAACCCAGGTAACTCGGGTGGCGCGCTGGCCAATCGAAATGCCGAGATCATGGGCATCAACTCCTCGATCTACAGCCAGACCGGCGAGAACACCGGCATCGGTTTTGCCATCCCGATCTCAACGGCCAAACGGGTCGCCGATCAACTTGCAGCAGGCAAGACCGTTGCTCGCGCGGGCCTCGGCCTGAGCGGTCCGAGCACGACGCCATCGGGTAGCGCTGGTGCCTACGTCCAGAGCGTCACGAGTGGCGGCGGCGCCGATAAGGCCGGCATCAAGTCGGGTGACCTCATCGTTGCGGTCGACGGTGTTCCGGTTCGCAGCTTTGACGAACTTCGGGGAATGGCCAGTGGCTATAGCCCCGGTGACAAGGTCGTCGTTGAGGTCAATCGAGACGGCAAGATCCTTGATTTCAACGTCACCCTCGGCACGCTGAAGTAAGCCGAACGTTCGGAACGAATCGTTGTCAGTGGTCGTCCGCAAGGGCGGCCACTGGCGCGTTCGGGCTCGGCTCTTCGTGTGTGGGTCGAGGCGTAAGCCATCGCGCCCGGATGCGCTGGAGAGGTCGCCCACTAGGCTCATTGGCCCATGACCGTGATCCTCATCATCGTTGCCGTCGTCGTCCTTTTAGGCCTGATTGTCGGGCTCGGATTCATTGCTCCCCGGAATCGCCGTGGGGTCATCGAGCCGCCGTCGAAGCGTCGCGCGCCGGTCGACGATCGCATTGTTCCTGCTGAAGAAGCGGCTCGTGATGCATTGGTCGAAGCGGAAGTCGCCGCTGATCTCCAGGCTCGAGTTCCGGCCGACGACGTTGTTGTTGAAGAAGTTGTGGCCGAAGCGGTTGCGCCTGAAGTTGTTGACGTTGAAGAAGTCGACGTCGTTGAAGAACGTCCGCGTTTCCGCGACCGTCTCGGAAAAGCTCGAGCCGCTCTGTCGGGCGCAATGGGTTCGATTGCTGGTCGTTCAAAGATCGATGCGGAAACGTGGGACGAACTTGAAGAAGCGCTGATTCTCGCCGATGTTGGTGTTGCGTCGACCCAGGAACTTCTCGATCACCTGCGGGCTCGCGTGAAAGCCGACGGGCTCTCCAACGGCGAAGAACTGCTTGGTGCATTGAAAGCCGAGATGGCCGATCGGTTGAGTGGTTTCGATCGCGATCTCAAAATGTCGACGGAATCCGGCCCGACGGTGTGGCTCTTTGTCGGCGTGAATGGCGTGGGCAAGACGACAACGATCGGAAAGTTAGGCGTACGCGAAGTTCGCGAAGGCCGCACTGTCCTCATGGCTGCGGGCGATACGTTCCGCGCTGCGGCTGCCGAGCAACTGGGAATGTGGGCGGAGCGCGCTGGTGCTGAACTCGTGCGCGGCAGCGAAGGCGGCGATCCAAGCGCGGTGATTTTCGACGGCGTTGACGCTGCAAATGCGCGGAACATCGACCTCGTTCTTGCCGACACGGCTGGTCGTCTTCACAACAACGTGAACCTCATGGAAGAACTCAGCAAGGTTCGCCGAGTTGCTGACAAGGGCGCCGGAACCGTGACAGAGGTGCTCCTTGTGATCGATGCAACCACCGGACAGAACGGGTTGGTGCAAGCAAAACAATTCACCGACGCCGTGGAACTCACCGGTGTCGTACTCACGAAACTTGATGGTTCCGCCAAGGGCGGCATCGTGATTGCCATTCACGATCAACTCGGAATTCCGGTGAAATTGGTTGGCCTTGGCGAAGGCGCGGAAGATCTCGTTCCATTCGATGCACACGAATTCGTGGAGGCACTGTTCGCATGAAGAGGTTCATCTATCACGACGATGTTCTTGCTAGTGACGACGAAACTGTTGAGGTTGCGGCCTGATGTTTGAATCACTTTCGGACCGGTTTGAGTCCGTCCTCGGAAAACTCAAGGGCAAAGGAAAACTTTCCGAAGCCGATGTCGATGAAGCGCTGCGTGAGATCCGTCTCGCCCTCCTCGAAGCCGACGTCAACTTCACTGTTGTGAAGAACTTCTGCGCACGTGTACGTGATCGTGCCGTCGGTGAAGAGGTTTCTAAGGCGCTGAATCCTGGCCAGCAAATGGTCAAGATCGTCAACGATGAACTCACCGCCACTCTCGGTGGCGAAACCATTCGCATTACCTACAACGCGAAGCCGCCAACGGTTGTCCTCATGGCCGGTTTGCAGGGTTCGGGTAAGACCACGAACTCGGCGAAATTGGCTCGTTGGTTTAAGAGTCAAGGTCGTCATCCGCTTCTTGTGGGCGCTGATCTTCAGCGTCCCGCGGCTGTTGAGCAGTTGCGCACACTCGGTCGCCAAATCGAAGTTCCTGTCTTTTCTGAAGACACCGATCCCGTGCAGGTCGCCAAGAATGCACTGACAGAAGCGCGTAAGACCGGGCGCGACATCGTCATTGTCGACACCGCCGGCCGTCTCTCTATCGATGCAGAATTGATGGACGAGGTTCGTCGAATCTCTCAAGCCGTCGATCCCGATTACACGTTCCTCGTGATCGACGCGATGACTGGTCAAGACGCGGTGAATACTGCGGAAGCATTTCACGCAACGCTTGAACTCGACGGTGTCATCCTCACCAAACTCGATGGCGATGCACGCGGTGGTGCAGCACTCAGTGTGAAAGAAGTTGTCGGTCGTCCGATTGCGTTCACCTCGACAGGTGAAAAACTTCGCGACTTCGATTTGTTCCATCCGGATCGCCTTGCCGGACGCATCCTCGGTATGGGCGACATGCTCACGCTTATCGAAAAGGCCGAAGAGGTCTACGAAAAGGATCAAGCCGAAGAAGCAGCGACGCGACTTCTCGAAGGACAGTTCACGCTCGAGGATTTCCTCGACCAAATGCAGCAGTTGAAGAAGATGGGCCCGCTTTCGGGTGTGCTCGGCATGATGCCGGGTATTCCCAAGGAGGTAAAGAACGCGCAGATCGACGACCGTGAAATCGCCCGAGTCGAGGCCATCATCCGATCGATGACACCGGCCGAGCGAGTCGATCCCGACCTCATCGACCAGTCGCGTCGGGTCCGAATCGCGAACGGTTCCGGCACCGAACCAGCGCGGGTCGGCGAGCTCGTGAAGCAGTTCAAAGAGATGTCGAAGATGATGAAGCGCATGGGAGGGGCCGGAACCAAGCGTCTGACCAAGTCCCGACGCAAAGCGGCCAAGGGTAAGTCCAAGGGCCCCGGCGGTCGCACCTCTGGCGCCGGTCGCGTCGCCCCAAAGGGCAAGGCCCCCTTGCGTTTGCCCGATTTCGAAGCCGGTCTCGGTGGCGGTCGACCGGGCGGAGGACTCGGCCTTCCAGGCCTCCCCGGAGGCCCCGACAGCGACCCATTCGGACTCGGCTGAGTTCTGAACTTGCCCGCGGCTCCGTCGCGGGTCACGATTGAAGGCCGCTCAGCCGTCCCGATGGGTTCGGCCGATAACGTTCGTAGTCCGTTCTTGCACGACCAGCAGAAGAGAGAAACCTCGTGGTGAAGCTCCGCCTCATGCGGATGGGAAAGACCAAGCAGCCGACGTACCGCGTCGTTGCCGCCGATTCGCGCTCGCCGCGCAACGGCCGGTTCATCGAAATCGTGGGTCATTACAACCCCCGTACCGAGCCCTCCGAGATCACCATCGATAACGACAAGGCTGTCGCATGGCTTCAGAAGGGCGCACAGCCCACTGAAGTTGTCGAGAAGCTTCTGAAGATCTCTGGCGCTTGGGAGCAGTTCACCGGCGCAGTGTCGTGAGCGACGTCGCCGACACCGTCGACGCGTCGGAAGCAACTCCCGACTTCACCACAGCCAAGGCTGTGTTGACCTACGTCGTTCAGCAACTCGTCGAGGATCCGTCCGCCGTCGAAATCGAACTCGACGATCGCGGTCGCAAGACCGTCCTCAACGTGCACGTTGGTCCTGGCGACATGGGTCGCGTCATCGGCAAGCGCGGTCGTGTTGCGCAGTCGATTCGCACCGTCGTGCGCGCCGCCGCCGCCCGTGACGGTGGCGATGTCGAGGTCGAGTTCCTCGACTGATCCGGTGAACCTCCTCGAGGTCGGCCGCATCGACAAACCGCATGGAGTCCGCGGCGACGTTGTCGTTGCACTGACGACGACCGAAAAGCGTCGTGTCGCTCCCGGAACGCATTTGTTCTCTGGTGATCGCGAATTCGTGATCACTGCGTCGCGTCCCCATCAGCACCGATGGATTGTGACCTTCGAGGGTGTGTACGGCCGCGAAGGCGCCGAAGCCATTTCGGGGCTTGTGCTTTCCGCCGAACCCCTTGATGACAATGATCCCGATGCACTTTGGGTTCATGAACTGATCGGTTCAACGGTTGTCGAAGCTGATGGCACCGAACGCGGCACCGTCGTTGCGGTGCAGGACAATCCTGCGAGCGATCTTTTGGTGCTCGACAGCGGTGCCCTTGTTCCGTTGCGCTTCCTAGAGGGTCGCGACGACGAAGGTCGATTGGTCGTTGAAGTCCCCGACGGTCTGTTCGAACTTCTCGACGAGGACTGATGTCCATGCGCATCGATGTCTTCACGATTTTCCCCGACATGGTGTCGGGGTTCGCGGGACAAAGCCTGCTCGGTCGGGCCTCGGCGAAGGGCTTGCTCGATCTGCGAGTCCACGATCTGCGAGAGCACACCACTGACGTTCACCGCACCGTGGATGACTCGCCGTTTGGCGGGGGAGCAGGCATGGTGCTGCGCCCCGAACCTATTTACGCCTCGGTCGAGGCTGCTGATCCGCCTCGACCACTTTTCCTGCTCGGTCCCGGCGGTCGTCGTCTCGATCAGGCGATGGCACAAGAACTGGCCGAGTCCGGTGGATTCTCCATGCTTTGTGGCCGCTACGAGGGTGTTGACGACCGAGTTCGCACCGATCTGTGCGATGGCGAGCTTTCGATCGGCGACTACGTCCTCGGTGGCGGTGAGGTCGCCGCAATGGTGGTCCTAGAGGCCGTAGGGCGTCTCGTGCCTGGCGTGATGGGGAATTCCGCCTCAGCCGGCGATGAATCCTTCAGCGACGGTCTGCTGGAGTATCCCCAGTTCACCAAGCCGGCCGAGTTTCGGGGAATGACCGTGCCCGAGGTGCTCCGATCCGGCGATCACGGCAGGATCGCCCGCTGGCGCCGAGCCCGGGCCCTGCGCCGGACCATCCTTTCGAGGCCGGATCTCATCGAGGCTCGGGGTGGGCTTTCTGAGGCGGACGAGGCCCTCCTGGCCGACCCAGATCTCAGCGATTGAGCACAGGCCGTTTGGCGCTTTGCCGTTGGGGGATCGGTCCGCCTACGATGACGACTCCCTCGGGCAACCGCTTTTGGTCCCGAACTCGTTTCTTGTCCCGCCTCTCGGTGGGCATTGCAGCCAGGACACTTCAATGAACGCCATCGATCTCATCGACGCCCAAAGCCTCCGCGACGACGTGCCCGAGTTCGCCCCCGGCGACACTCTCAAGGTGCATGTCCGTGTTGTTGAAGGCAACCGCGAGCGCGTTCAGTTGTTCCAGGGCGCAGTCATCCGTCGTCAGGGTGGCGGTCTTCAGGAAACCTTCACCGTTCGCAAGGTCAGCTTCGGTGTTGGCGTTGAGCGAACCTTCCCGGTGCATTCCCCGATCGTTTCCAAGATCGAAGTGGTGACCCGCGGCGATGTGCGTCGAGCCAAGCTTTATTACCTTCGCGATCGCGTTGGTAAGTCGGCCAAGATCAAGGAAAAGCGCGACTGATCGTCGCGTTCTCTCCGACGTGTTGTCGGCCGAAACTTTCTTGTTGCAACTCGCATCATTGGGGTTGTCCGAGCAAAGTCGCTGTTGAGCGGAGCTGCGTGTGAGTTCTGAGGATCTCGAAGAATACGAGTCCGATGTCGAGTTGCAGCTTTATCGCGAATACAAAGATGTCTGTCCAATGTTCCGGTTCGTTGTCGAAACCGAACGACGTTTCTATTTGGCCAACGAGGTCAATCAGAGCGTTGTGAACGAAAACGGCCGCACCCGCGTCGAAATCGAACTTCGCGATGCGTGGGTCTGGGACATGTACCGGCAGAACCGTTTCGTCTCTCACGTCCGAGTTGTCACTTTCAAGGACGTCAACATCGAAGAGTTGCCGCGCGAAGAACTGCGACTCCCTTGATGGCTTCTCTCGGTTGACGGCCGGTCGCCGGGCCCTCGGGTCCTACGGCGAAAACCTGGCTGCACGTTGGTACGAAGCGCATGGCTACGTGGTTGTCGATCGAAATTGGCGTTGCCGCGATGGTGAGATAGATCTCGTTCTCACGCGTGCTCGGTTGCTCGTGTTCTGTGAAGTGAAGACGCGTTCAAGCGATGCCTATGGTTCGCCAGCCGCAGCGGTCACTCCAGCGAAACAGGCGCGATTGCGAAAGTTGGGAATGCGCTGGATCGATGCTCAGCAGGTTCGTCCCGCATCTATTCGCTTTGATGTCGCGTGTGTGATTGGACCCAACGTAAGCGTTATCGAATCTGCGTTCTGAGCGGCGCCGTTTCGTCGGCGGTAGCGCTTTCAGGTGCGCAATCAGTCGGTATGGCCGTATCGTGTCGTCATGGCTACCACGACTGATCTTGAGTTCTTTTTCGATCCCATCTGCCCGTTCGCATGGGTGACGAGTCGTTGGGTTGTCGAAGTCAGCAAACTTCGTGACATCACCGTCGAGTGGAAGTTCATCGCCTTGGCCATCGTGAACGAGGACACCGATTACTCAAAGTTTCCTCCGGCGTACCCCTCACTTCATGGTCTTGGTCGTCGACTGCTTCGTGTCGCTGCTGCAGCTCGCGCTGAAGGCGGCAACGACGCGGTCGCCGCTTTCTACACAGCAGCCGGCGAACGCATGCATCACGACGGCGTTTCGGTTGCAGTTTTTGGTGGCGAGCCCATCCCCGAAAACCTTGTTGCCGAGGTCATCGCTGCTGCGGGCCTCGATGCATCACTAGTAACTGCAGCCGATGACGAATCGTGGGATGCACTTCTTCGTGAGGAAACAGACCAATCGCTTGGTCGGACGGGCCGTGATGTTGGTACGCCAATTCTCACGTTTGCTCCGGGAACTGACCGCGAGGCCTCGTTGTTCGGTCCCGTGATCTCGTCGATCCCTCGTGGCGACGCTGCTCTCGAACTTTGGGATGCCGTGCAAACCCTCGCTCGCACTCCGGGCTTCGCAGAACTCAAGCGTTCACTGCGCGATCCGCTTTCGTTCGACTGAGCTTGTAATGACCGACGCAATCACACCAGTCGTACTTTGGCGGCCGAATTGTCCGTTCTGTCGGATGTTGTTTTCGGGTATCGAACGTCACGGACTCGAAGTTGAACTTCGCAACATCTGGGAAGACGACGACGCGCGCGAACTTCTGAATCGACGGATTGGTTCCGAAACTGTCCCGAGTGTGTTGGTGGGCGACGAGATTCTTGTGAACCCGTCGATCACTGAGTTGATGGCAGTTGTGCGAGAAGCCAACAAGTAGCGACCGCCCAGGCAATTCAGGGTTCGAGAACGACCTTGATTGCGCCTGCTGAACGATCGGCAGCAACTCCGAACGCTTCGACCGCTGCATCAAGCGGGAAGCGATGCGTGACGATGATCTCGGGAAGTTCGGGTCGCTGGGCGAGGATCGTTGCGGCAACGTCGATGTCGCGAGACGGGCCGACGCGGCCATACATCACGGCGGGAACCAGTGTCAGTTCTTTCATGCCGATTGCCATGCCTGGCATCTCGAC
>Ga0114960_10001061_pt1 | contig 22526 bp, 23 predicted proteins | sample C_130625_MF_Meta_FD_92637 | JGI IMG/M metagenome (GOLD analysis project Ga0114960, IMG submission 92637) | Freshwater microbial communities from Lake Croche, Canada to study carbon cycling - C_130625_MF_MetaG | ecosystem: Environmental > Aquatic > Freshwater > Lake | place: Lake Croche, Canada... | reverse complement strand
GTTCCGCCCCCAGCACGCCGTTTGAGCCACCACGATTTTCCACCACCACGGGCTGGCCGAGACGGCGCGCGAGCTGGTCGGCGAAGATGCGCCCGACAATGTCGTTGCCGCCGCCTGGCGGCCAGGGGATCACGAGGCGAATGGGCCGCGCCGGCCACGCATCGCCGTGGGCGATGCCTGGCAGGAAGAGGCCGGCGAGAAGGGCACGCCGGCCCGGCCTCATTCGGCAGCCATCTGCCGGTAGCGGGCCGGGACCGGCAGGTTGAAGAGCCGGGCCGCATTCAGCCCGAGGATGTTCCGCCGTGCCTGATCGTTGAGGAAAGGCAGGTCCCAGATTGCCGAGGGGACGTCAAAATCCCAATGCGGCCAGTCCGACGCGTAAAGCAGCTGGTTGGGAGCGTCGATGGCCTCGAAAGTGCCCTCCAGCAGCTTCATGTTCTGCGCCTCCATCGGCTGGGAGGTGTAGAACATCTCGCGCATGTATTCGCTTGGCAGGCGCTTGAGCAGCGGCGCCTCGGAGCGGCGCATCAGGTATTCGTGGTCGAGCCGCTGCATCAGGAAGGGCACCCAGGCGAGGCCGCTCTCGATCCAGATGGTCTTGAGCTTCGGGAAGCGGACCGGCATGCCATTGATGACCCAATTGGTCAGATGCACGAGGTTCGACAGTACGAAAGAGAGCGCGTGCATCGAGATGAAGCGGTTCAGCTGCTTCGTGTACTCGTTGTGCCAGTTGTGGTGCGCATGGAAGCCGATCGGTACGCCCGCCTCCTCCAGCATCGCGTAGACGCGCATGTATTCATTGGCGTGCACGGGTTGATAGCGCGTGCTGGTGACCAGGAAGCCGCACACGCCGCGGGCGCCAAGGAAGCGCTTGATCGTCGCCTCTGCTGCTGCCGGGGAGTTGAAGGGCAGGTAGAGCATCGCTTGCATGCGCGGCTCGTGCGGCAGGACATGCTCGACCAGCCACCGATTATAGGCGGTGGCCAACTCGACCTCCATTTCCTTGACCGGATGCATGCCAAGAAACAGCAGCCCGTTCGGGAAGAAGACCTGGTAATCCAGGCTGAGCGCGTCCATCGCGCGGCGCGAGAGCACGACTGGTTTGGGCAGATCGCTGCCTTCGACCGGCTCCTTGAGCCCGGCCGCATGGGGAATGCGACCGTGGACACCCTGCCATTGCAGGCCCGGCATGTCATTGAGGAAGGCACCTTGGCCGGTACCGCCCCCGAAGGTGAATGCGGCCTCGCGGGTCGCATCGTTCTCCAGGAACTTCATGACCTCCGGCCAATGCCCGCTCTCGCCGATATGGCTGTCGACATCGACGATGAAGGTATTCTGGAGGTTCCGTTTGATGGCCTGCTGACGGCCATGCGCCAGGATGTCGAGCGAGTTGGTACGCGGGCCGATCTCGGGGAGTTCCTGAGGCGCGGGCTGCGGCATGGCGGTCACTCCTGATCGTAGCGCGGGCGGCTTGCCCACATGGAAAGGTCGAAAAGATTGAGATTCACCGCGCCGATCAACTCGGTGACGGCGACCGCGATCTCGGTCGGCGTCGCCGCATCGCCGCTGGGGATCGGCAGAAAATTCCGTCGTTCCTCCTCAACCTTGCGGGCAAAGAGGCGAAGCCCCGCGAGCATGAGGCGCTGGACGGTGGCGTCGGGGATGCTGCGCGTAGCCTCGGTGTCAAGTGCCGCCTCGGCCAGCCGCAGCGCCTCGACCGAGAGGGCATCCAGGCCCGGCTCAGCCATGGATACCGACATAGATGGCACCGTCGCGCACGCTGACCGGATGACTGGCCAGGCGAATGCGGTCGAGCCCGGTATGGCGGCCGGTGCGGATATCGAACTCATAGCCATGCCAGGGGCAGATGACATGCAGCGAGCCGTCCTTGTAGTGAATGCCCAGGCTGCGGCGTTCGTCATCCAGCCGTTCCTCGACGCCCTTCATGACGCGGCCCTGGCAGACAGGACCGCCCTGGTGCGGGCACTCGTTCCGCCAGGCTTTCAGGGTACCGTCGATGCGGAACACGCCGACCTCCACGCCTTCGGCGGCGATCACCTTGCGCCCGCCCTCGGGGATATCGGCCTCGGCAGCGACAAAGATCTCCTTCATGCGTGGTATCCCTGAGCGTCTTGGCCATCAGGATCGCGGCGAAGGCCGGTCTAGGCAAGGGGCGAGGGCTCCGGCCCGCGCCGCGAGCAAGCCGCCGCTGGCCACACATAGCGCGGCCAGCGCAACCCGCCAGGACGGCTCCCCGGCGCCTTGGGCCAGCAGGATCAGGGTGGAGGCGAGCGGCGTCGCGTAGGCCAGCGTTCCGAGCAGTCGGGGATCGCCCCGCTTCATGCCGATATCCCAGAGAAAGAACGCCACGCCCATGGGGCCGAGGCCCAGCAGCAAGATCGCGCAAGCCTGCCCGGCGGAGGGTAGCGCCGGCGGCTCGAACCCCAGATGCGCCAGACCGCAGAGCAGCGCAGCGCCTAGGCAAAAGACGGCCAGGGCCTCGCTCGGGACGTCGGCCAGCCAGCGGGTGCCGGCCAGGACCGAATAGAGCGCCCAGGTGCAGGCGGCGGCAAAGGCACAGGCGAAGCCTGGCCAGGCGCTGGCTGGAAACGCCGCACCGCCGCCCAGCAGGACCGCCGTGCCGAGCGCGCCCAGCGCGACCCCCGCGAGCCTTTGCCGCCCAAGCGGTAGGCCGCGCAGCGGTGCCGCCAACAGCACGAGCAACAGGGGCCAGGAATAATTGAGGAGAGTGGCGTCGAGCGCCGGGGCCAGGGCGAGGGCGGCGAAATAGAGCGCGTGAAACCCGGCGAGACCGAGCACCCCATGCGCCCAGGCCAGCGGCGGCTGGCTGAGGGCGGCGCGCAACCGGCCCTGGCGGGCCAGCCAGCCCATCCCAAGCAGGCCCGCGACCGCGAAGGCGAGGGAGGTCACCAGCAGGGGCGGCAGCGGCGCCGTGAAGCGCGCGAGGGCCGCGAGGAACGCCCAGAGGGCGAGCGCGGCACAACCAGCGAGGGTGGCGCGATGCCCGGACATGCCGGTGGGCATACCCGGTCCGGCGGGATTGCCGAATAGCCTCTGTAGCCCCGATCGCCCTGGTTCCGGCTCTCCGGATGCGCGGCGCGCTTTGCCCGCGCCGGCAGGGCGCGGGTCGCGTTCAGCTCTGGACGATGTTGAACTGCTTGGCGATGGCCGTCCAAATGGCCAGCTCCTCGCGGATCACCTTGACGAAGTCGGGCCCGAGCGGGCTCGGCTTGCGCGGCACCGTCGCCAGTTCTTCGGTGCGCAGCTTCAGCGTCGGGGTCTCGAGCAGCACGGGGATCAGCGCGGTCAGCCGCTCGACGATCGGCGGCGGCAGGTTCTTCGGACCCGACAGGCCGAGCCACTGCGCCGACGTCAGCTTGCCGAAGCCGAGCTCGGCAAAGGTTGGGATGTTCGGCAGTTGCGGGAGGCGCTGCGGCGAGGAGACTGCGAGCGCGCGCAGGCTGCCATCCTTCAGCAGCTGCACATTGGTGGTGACCGGGTCGATCATGCTCTCGATCACCTCGGCCATCAGGTCCTGCATCGCCGGCGCGCTGCCGCGATAGGGCACGTGGTCTAGGTTGGTGACCTTGCCTTCCGCACCTAGCATGACGCCAAGCAGGTGCGGCGCCGAGCCGATTCCCGAGGAGCCGTAGCGGATCGGCTTAGTCTTCGCCGCATCCAGGTATTCGGCCAGCGATTTATAGGGCGAGTTGGCCTTGACCACCAGGACGTTCGGCGCTTCGACCAGCATGCCCATATGGGTGAAGTCGGTGACCGGGTCAAAGGGCAGGCTGGGCAGCGTCGCCGCCGAGTAGATATGCACCGAGGCGTGGCTGACCAGCAGCGTATAGCCGTCAGGCGCCGCCTTTGCCGCGAAATCGGTGCCGATCACGCCACCGGCGCCGGCCCGATTCTCGACCACCACCGTCTGGCCGAGCTGCTGGGCCAGCGACGGCGCGATCAGCCGGGCGATGGTATCGACCAGCCCGCCCGGGGGGAATTGCGCGATGAGGCGGATCGAGCCGGCCTGCGGCCAATCCTTGCCCTGGGCCAACCCCGCGCGGGGGGCGAGAGCAGGAAGGGCGAGGCCGGCGGTGAGGCCGAGCAAATGGCGACGCTGCATGGATTGCACTCCTGTTGATCAGGGTGCGACCAGATCAGACCAAACGTGAACCATTGTTCACGCTGGCCGGCCCCGCTGCCCCTTGTGAGGCACAGCAAAGCAACCCTTGTGCCGAAGCTCAGGCGGCGACGGCCCCCGCGCCTGGCGTCATGGCATCGGAGACGCCCTCGATGCCCGCCGGCCCGCGCCGGATGATGTTCGGGCAGGCGAAGTTCAGCGGCAGCACGGCATGCTCCACCACTTCGACCGGCCCGGCTGGCGCCAGGGCGGCCAGCACCTCGGGCGGCAGGCGGCGATCGGCGGTGACGCCTTCGGGGCCGGAGACGTCGATCCGCGGATGATGCGCCGCGGCCTCCAGCGGCATGCCGAAATCGCCGACGAAGCCGAGCAACTGGAAGACCGCGGCCATGATACGCCGACCGCCGGAGGCGCCGCAGGCCAATTCCGGCTCGGTGCCCGTGGCGGCGATCACCGGACACATGTTGGTCAGCGGGCGCTTGCCCGGCGCCATGGCATTCGGCGTGCCGGGCTGGGGGTCGAACCACATGACGCCGTTATTCATGAGCACGCCGCTGCGCGGCAGCACCACCCGACTGCCCATGGAGGAGAGCAGCGTCGTCGTCATGGCGATCATCATGCCGTCCTTGTCGCAGACGGTCAGGTGCGTCGTGCAGCTATCGGCGCCCTTCGGCTCGGCCTCCCCCAGGCTGGTCAGCCGTTCGGCATAGGCTGCCTGCAGCACGCGCGCGGCTTGGCCGTACCAAGCTGGGGAGGGATCGCCGCCCGACCAATCGGCATCGGCCATCCCGTCCAGCACCCGCATCAAGGTCGGCGTTGCGGTCAGCCCATTGGCCAGCATCAGGCGCCGGCCCCGCCAAGCATATTCAATCGCTGGCAGGACGCGCGCCCGGCAGCCGGCCAGATCAGCAGCGGTCAGCAGTCCGCCCATCTCCCGCACATCGGCGGCAATCGCGGCGGCGATATCGCCTTCGTAGAAATCCCTCAGCCCGGCATGCTGCAGGCGTTCCAGCGTCGCCGGCAGCATGCCTTGGACCAGGAAGCCCGGCGCGCCCTGATAGGGCACAATCGGGGGCAGGTCGTTCGGCAGGTAGATGCGGGCACTTTCCGCATAGCGCCGCAGCACAGCGGCGGAAGCGGCGATTTTCAACGTGGTGTGCCAATCCTGCGGCAAGCCGCGCCGGGCGAGGGCAACCGCCGGGGCCAGCACCTCGCGCAGCGGCAGTCGGCCATGGCGTTCATGCAGCAGGGCATAGCCGGCGACGGAGGAGGGGATGACGAAGGATAGCGGGCCGTGGATGTTCCGGTCATCGACCACTTCCGGCCAGGCGAAGAGGTCCTGCTTCAGCCGCCCCGTCAGCGGGAAAGCCTTCGGGTCGAGCCCGGCCGGAGCGACGGGGCCAAAATCAAAGGTCTCGCCGCGCCCCATGCCGGGGGCCATGACCTGGGCGAAGCCGATGCCACCAAGGCCAGAGTTCCACGGCTCCAGCACCGCGAGGGCGAAGGCGGTGGCCACCGCGGCATCAGCGGCGGTGCCGCCGGCCCGCAGCATATCTGCCCCGGCCTCGGCCGCGGCCTTGGCCTGGGCGACCACGACTCCGCCCTGGCCACGTGCCGCGGGCTTGTGCAGCTGCCAGTTTTGCGACTGGTGCGGGTGGGTCTGCCAGGCGGCCATCACGGAGCTCCTCAAGCGGCGGTCGCCGCTATGCTCCTGCGTTCGCGACCCGCCGGCAAGCGCCAGTCTGGCTCAGGCCAGCTTACGGCGCCGTTCCGCGACCATCGCTTCGTAGTCGCGGTTATGGTTGGTGTTGATATGAGCGAAGAGCGCGGCGCGCGAATCCGCCTCATCGCCCCGCTCCAGTGCCTCCACCATCGTTGTGTGCTGGCGTACTGCGGCGCCCAGGTCATCCTCCTGGACCGTCAGGCCTGTGATCACGGCGAGTTGGCGCGACAGGTTCAGCCAGAGCGCAAGCAGCGGCGGATTGCCCGAAGCGCGGCAGAGTTCGGCATGGAAGTGCTCGTCGGCCGCGACGATCAGCGCCGGGTCCTGGCCATGAATGGAGGTCGCATAGGCATCCCCCGCACGGCGCAGGTGCTGGAAGCGTTCGGCACCGCCTAACTGCATCAGCGCTTCCTGCACCGCCAGGTTTTCAAGCGAGAGGCGAACCCGCATCAGGGCGCCGACGCCCCGATTGGTCACCTGCATCAGTCGCATACCTTTATAAGGTGTGCTGACGACAATGCCTTGCGATTCGAGCAGCCGCAGCGCCTCCCGCACCGGTACGCGGCTGATCCCGAGGTCGCGGGCGATCTCGGCCTCGACCAGGCGATCGCCGGGGAGGAAAATGCCGCGGGCGGCGCCGGCCACAATGGCTTCTGCCGCCTGTTCGACCATAGTGCGCGGCTGCACTGGCAACAGACGGCGAGGCTCGCGGCTGGTGTCGAGCGATGCGTCACGAACAACTGGATGAGGCGATGGCACTAGCGTGATCTCCCAACGGAGTGAACGAAGTATATCTTTCGGCACGCACCTTGAATAGCCATTATGATAGATCGGTGTATTTTTCCAGACCGCGCATAAAGTGAATTTTTTAACAGTAATCAATCGATAGTTGTTTTCGCATTTCGTAGCAACCTTAGGTGTGCGACTGAGAGGGAGGACATGCCCTGGCAGTACGAAAATCTGTGCAAAATCTACAACTTATAGGTGCAAAAAGATATCTGTAGACAAAGTATCACATAGCAACGCCCGCATGCACACGCACAATGGCGTGAGGAAGGCCACCTCTGGCGCTGCCCGGGCGGGCGGGCAAAATACGCCCGTTGCGTCCGGAGCATCATATGTCGCCCGAGGAGATTGCCGCTTTCGGCATCGAAGGCCAGTGGCCGGTGATCCGGCGGCATCGCATCCGCTGGTCGGAATGCGATCAATACGCGCATGTGAACAACGCGGCCTACCTCAGCTATTGCGAGGACTTGCGGGTCTCCCATTGGCTCTCACTCGGCGGCCGCTTTGCGGTGGGGGAAGCCGGGCCGGTGGTGAGTCGGATCGAGGCGCGGTATCTGAAGGCTCTCGGCTTCGATGACGAAGTGGCGTTGACGCTGCGCCCCGGCGTCCTTCGCCGGACCAGCCTGACCCACGAATATGCCGTTTGGCATCGTGGCCTCGCCTTCGCCTGCACGACCGTCATCGTTCTGGTCAGGCATGGCTCGGCGGAGAAAGTGTCGATACCGCAGGCCATGAGGGTAATGCTACTCGCGCAGGGGGGCAGTGAGTATCCGGGCTGAGGGTAGCAGCGGGGTCCGGCTTGCCCCAAAGCCGGCTGCGTGCCATACAAACGCTGTCGGCTCGGCTCCCGCGTCGGCAAATTCACACGTGGTGCACCCTTCCGGAAGGCTGGGTCCGGTCCCCATTTGGGGGCGCGCGCTGCGGAGGCTCAACCGGACGTTTTTGGAAGGAAGATCGCTCATGGCGATGCCCGAAGTAACCCTGCGCCAGCTGCTCGAGGCCGGCGTGCATTTCGGCCACCACACGCGGCGCTGGAACCCGCGCATGGCCCCCTTTATCTTCGGTGTGCGCAATCAGGTGCACATCCTCGATCTGCAGCAGACCGTACCAATGATGGAGCGCGCCCTAAAGGCGGTGCGCGATGTGGTTGCCGGCGGCGGTCGCGTGCTCTTTGTCGGGACCAAGAAGGCGGCTGCCGAATACGTGGCCGAAGCGGCAACCAAATGTGGCCAGTACTACGTCAACCATCGCTGGCTCGGCGGCATGCTGACCAACTGGAAGACCATCACCGGCTCCATCAAGCGCCTTAAGCAGATGGACGAGCAGCTCGCCGGCGGCGTGCAGGGTCTCACCAAGAAAGAGATCCTGATGCTAACGCGGGAGAAAGAGAAGCTCGACCGCGCGCTTGGTGGCATCAAGGAGATGGGCGGCCTGCCGGACATCATCTTCGTGATCGATGTGGTCAAGGAAAAATTGGCAATCGAGGAGGCCAATAAGCTTGGCATCCCGGTCATCGCAGTCGTTGATTCGAACGCCGATCCGAAGGGTATCGCCTTCCCAATCCCGGGTAACGACGATGCTATCCGCGCGATTAACCTGTATTGCGACATGATCGCCGGCGCGGTCTTCGATGGCATCTCGGCCAATCTGCAGGATTCGGGCGTCGATCTCGGCGCCGCGGCCGAACTGCCTACCGACGATCCTGCTGCCGAGGTGGCCGAGACCGCCGAGGTCGCGCTGGTGGCCGAGGCTGAGGCGCCGCAGCTGCAGGCCTGATCGGCGCTGTGGATACAGAAGCTGGCCGCGGCCCTCGGGCCGCGGCGCATTCTGCGGCGCTTGGCGCCGCGACCAAGGAGGGCTGAAAGATGGCCGAGATTTCCGCGGCGCTGGTGCGCGACCTGCGCGACAAGACCGGCGCGGGTATGATGGATTGCAAGAAAGCTCTGGTCGAGAGCGCCGCCGACATGGAGGCGGCGATCGACTGGCTACGCAAGAAGGGCCTGTCGGCTGCAGCCAAGAAGTCCGGCCGCGTCGCCGCCGAGGGATTGGTCGGCGTTGCCACCGGCCCGCAGGTCGGTGCCATGGTCGAGGTCAACGCCGAGACCGATTTCGTCGCCCGCAACGAGCATTTCCAGCAGTTTGTCGCCGAGCTCGCCGGCCTGGCATTGGTCTTCGGTGATGATGTCGAACAGCTGAAGCACGCCGAATATCCGGGCAGCAAGTACAGCGTGCAGCAGAAGCTGAACGATCTGATTGCCACCATCGGCGAGAATATGACCATCCGCCGCGCGAAGCGCTTCGAAGTGGCAAACGGCGCGGTCGCTAGCTATGTGCACAACGCCATTCGCCCCGGGCTCGGGAAGATTGGCGTGCTGGTCGCGCTCGAAGGGCAGTCGGAACTCGCGGTGCTCGAGCAGCTTGGGCGGCAGATCGGCATGCATGTGGCCGCTGCCCGGCCGGAGGCGCTTGATGCCGGAGCGGTCGATCCCTCGGCGCTTGAGCGCGAGAAGGCCGTGCTGGCCGAACAGGCCCGGGCTTCGGGCAAGCCGGAAGCGATCATCGCCAAGATGGTTGAAGGCCGAATCCGCAAATATTACGAAGAAGTCGTCCTGCTGGAGCAGGTCTGGGTTCACGATGGCGAGACCCGGGTGAAGGAAGTGGTGAAGAAAGCGGGTGGCGACTTGACCGGTTTCGCCCGCTTCCAACTGGGCGAGGGGATCGAGAAAGCAGCGACCGACTTCGCCGCCGAGGTTGCGGCGACCGCCGGTCTCGGCCGTTGACGTCGGGGGGGCCGAGGCCATCAGCCTCGGTCCCGCCCACCGCCGAATCTATGCCGCTGGTGCTTGCCGTCCGGCGATACCATCAGTAAATCGGTCATCACTTCGGCGCGCCAAGGACCTTATCTATGACCACCCGGCCCAACTACCAGCGCGTGATGCTGAAGGTGTCCGGCGAGGCGCTGATGGGAAAGCGCGAGTACGGCCTGGATACCGCCGTGCTCGGTAAGATCGCCGCGGATGTGAAAGGCGTGATCGACCTCGGGTTGCAGGTCTGTCTCGTCATCGGCGGGGGCAATATTTTTCGTGGCATCTCCGGTGCGGCAGCTGGCATGGAACGGGCCCAGGCCGATTACATCGGCATGTTGGCGACCGTGATGAACGCACTCGCCATGCAGAACGCGCTGGAGCGGGTCGGTCTGCCAACTCGGGTGCAGTCAGCGATCCCCATGGCCTCGTTGTGCGAGCCCTACATCCGCCGTCGTGCGATCCGGCATATGGAAAAGGGCCGGGTCGTCATTTTCGCTGCCGGCACGGGCAACCCCTTTTTCACCACTGACACGGCGGCGGCGCTGCGGGCGGTAGAGATGGGCTGCGACGTCCTGCTGAAAGGGACCCAGGTCGATGGCGTCTATGCCGCCGATCCGCGCAAGAGTCCTGGGGCGGAGCGCTATGTCACGCTGACCTACCACGACATGCTGGCGCGCGATCTTGCGGTCATGGATGCGGCGGCGATCAGCCTGGCGCGAGAGAATAAATTGCCGATCATCGTGTTCGACATCCATGAACCGGAAGCCTTTACCGCTGTTATGCGCGGCGAGGGAAGGTTCACGACCGTCATCGAACAGTGACCGCGCGCGCACCACAGGGCGGAGCGCGTCCGCATCCCAGGGGGAGAGGGTCATGCCGGCCGATATCAAGACTCTGAAGCAGGATCTAACGCGCCGCATGGACGGCGCGGTAGACCTTCTGAAGAAGGAGTTCTCTGGCCTGCGCACCGGGCGCGCCAGCCCCGCGCTGCTGGAGCCGATCCGGGTTGAGGCCTATGGCAACAACCAGCCATTGAACCAGGTGGCCAACGTCTCGGTCGCCGGCCCCGGGCTGCTTTCGGTCCAGGTCTGGGACAAGTCGGTGATCAAGGCGGTGGAAATCGCGATCCGCGACTCGGGTCTCGGCCTGAATCCGCAGACCGAAGGGCAGGTGATCCGGGTGCCCTTGCCACCGCTGACCCAGGAGCGGCGGAACGAACTGGTCAAGACCGCCCATAAATACGCCGAAGCCGCCCGCGTCGCGGTGCGCGGGGTCCGCCGCGACGGCATGGAACAGATCAAAGCGCAGGAAAAGGACAAGAAGGCCCCGCTCAGCCAGGACGAGGCGAAGGGTTGGTCCGATGAGGTCCAGAAGCTGACAGACGCTTATATCAAGCAGGTCGATAGCGCGCTCGGCGATAAGGAGAAGGACGTCAGGCAGGTCTGAGCGATGCCCACGACCGTTCAACCCATCATGACCCATGCGCCGCTCGACGAGGCGACTCTCGCGCCGGTACGGCCGATCGCGGTCACGCCGCCGACCACGGCGCGCCATGTCGCGATCATCATGGACGGCAACCGCCGCTGGGCGGAACAGCGCGGCCTGCCCGTGGCGCTTGGCCACAAGGCCGGGGCGGAGGCGGTGCGCCGTACCATTCGCGCGGCAATCGAGGCCGGGGTGCAGTGGCTCACGCTTTATGCGTTTTCCTCAGAGAATTGGCTGCGACCGGCTGAGGAAGTGAAGGCGTTGACCGGGCTGATGCGATTCTACCTGCGCGCCGAGGTTGCGACACTCGCCAAGGAAGGCATCCGCCTGCAGGTGATCGGGGAGCGTGAGCGCTTCGGTGCGGAGACGATGCGCGAGATCGAGCGTGCCGAGGCGCAGACCGCCGCTGGGCGACGGCTGACGCTCACCGTCTGCCTCTCCTACGGGGCTCGCAGCGAAATCGCCGCCGCCGCCCGCGCCATGGCACGGGCGGTTCAGGACGGGCGGCTTGATCCAGCGAGCATTGACGAGACGAGCCTTGGGCGTTTCCTCTACACGGCGGCGATGCCCGATCCTGACCTGATCATCCGCACTTCAGGCGAGCAGCGCCTGTCAAATTTCCTGCTCTGGCAGGCCGCCTATGCCGAGTTTGTCTTCCAGGATGTGCTTTGGCCTGATTACGGCCAGCCGCACCTCGCCGAAGCGCTCCGCGAATATGGCCGGCGGGAGCGGCGCTACGGTGCCCGCACCGGCTGATCTCGGCCCCGCTCGCTGGCCCGACCTGCGGCTGCGCATTGCCTCGGCTGCCGTTCTGGTGCCGGTGGCGTTGCTCGCCCTTTGGCTGGGCGGGGCACTCTGGGCTGGGCTGGTCGTGCTTGCCGCCCTCGGGCTCGCCTGGGAATGGGTGCGCCTCTGTGGCGGGGATTGGCGGCGCTGGCCGGGCATTGCCGTACCCTTGGCGATGCTCGCCGCCCTCGGCCTTGGGCTGGTAGGGCTCTGGCCGGCGGCCTGGTTGCTGGTCGGTCTTGGCGGCCTTGCCTTGGCCTTCCGGGACGGCTGGCTTGGCTTCGGCCTCGCCTATCTCGGCGTTGCGGCGCTGGCACTGCTTGGGCTGCGGCAGGCGCCCGGTGGGGCGGCGAATGTGCTATTTGTTCTGGCGATCGTCTGGGCGAGCGATATCGGCGCCTATTTCGCCGGTCGCGCCCTTGGCGGGCCAAAGCTGGCGCCAGGGATTTCGCCGAACAAGACCTGGTCGGGAGCGGTCGGGGGCTTATTCGCCGCGGTGACGGTGGGTCTTACGGTGGCCAGTGCAGTGGGTGGATTGGGCAAAGGCTGGTTGATCGTGGCCGCGCTGGCCGCCTTGCTTGGCATCGCCAGCCAGGTGGGGGACCTGTTCGAGAGCTGGCTGAAGCGCCGCTATCATGTGAAAGACAGCTCGTCCCTCATCCCCGGCCATGGTGGTCTGCTCGATCGGCTGGATGGGGTGCTGGCCGCCGCGCCGATTGCGGCGCTGGCGGTGCTGGTGTTCGGCGCCGGACGGGTATTATGGCCATGAAGGCCCGGCAGGAAGGACGACTCGCGGTATGAAACGCCTGACCATTCTGGGCAGTACGGGCTCGATTGGGCGGAGTACGCTCGCTCTGGTGGCCGCTGCCCCGCCCGGTGCCTATGGGATCGAGGTCCTGGTTGCCGGGCGCGATGTCGCGGGGCTCGCCGCGCAGGCGCGCGAATTTGGCGCCCGGCTTGCCGTCGTTGCCGACCCGACCGGGCTCGATGCCTTGCGTGAGGCGCTCGCCGGCAGCGGGATCGAGGCCGCGGCCGGCCCAGAAGCTGTGATCGAGGCCGCTGGCCGGCCGGTGGATTGGACCATGGCGGCGATCGTTGGTGCAGCTGGGCTGCGCGCCACCCTGGCGGCGCTGGAATGCGGCAGGACCGTCGCCATTGCCAATAAGGAAAGCCTGGTCTGCGCCGGAGAGATCGTTCTGGCGGTTGCCGCGCGTACCGGTGCCACCCTGCTGCCCTGCGATTCCGAACATAATGCGGTCTTCCAGGCGCTTGACACCAAGGACCCGGCGCTGATCGAGAAGATCGTGCTGACCGCCTCGGGCGGGCCGTTCCGCACGGCCGATCTCGCCACCATGCGCGCGGCGACACCGGAGATGGCGGTGAAGCACCCGGTTTGGTCGATGGGCGCGAAGATCTCGGTCGACAGCGCGACGATGATGAACAAGGGCCTGGAGGTGATCGAAGCGGCCCGGCTGTTCCCCATCCCGAGTGAGCGGATCGAGGTGCTGGTGCACCCGCAATCGACCGTCCACGGCATGGTGCAGTACGCCGATGGCTCGATCCTCGCCCAGCTCGGCACGCCGGACATGCGCACGCCGATCGCCCATTGCCTCGCCTGGCCGAATCGCATGCCGGTGGTGCTGCCACGGCTCGATCTGGCCGCGCTTGGCCGGCTGGAATTCGCCGCCCCCGATCCGGCGCGTTTTCCGGCGCTTCGACTGGCGAGGGAGGCTTTGAATGCGGGGGGCGGCGCCCCAACTGTCCTGAATGCGGCGAACGAGATCGCGGTGGCGCTGTTTCTTGATCGTCGCCTCGGTTTCCTCGACATCGCCGCGGTGGTGGAGGAGGCGATGCAGCAGCTCGGTGCCCCGGCGGTCGCTGGGCTGGACGAAGTCCTGGCGCTGGACTCGGCAGCGCGGGCACTCGCCAACCGACTCTCGGCGCGCCGCGCCGCTGCCGCCTGATGCCCGCTGGAGGGGCTTGACGTGGATCTTTTGAGTGCTTTCTGGACGGCCTTGCCGGCCTTGCCGCGGACCTTGATCGCCTTCGTGGCGGTGCTTGGTGTCCTCGTGTTTATCCATGAACTCGGCCATTACCTGGCGGCGCGGTGGCGCGGCGTGCGGGTCGATGTCTTCTCAATCGGCTTCGGCAAGCCGATCCTACGCTGGACCGACAGCCGGGAATGCGAATGGCGCATTTCCTGGATCCCTCTCGGCGGCTTCGTGAAGCTGCATGGGCAGGAGAACCCGGCCGAGGTCACCGCCGAACAGCGCGCCGCCTGGCGCCCGGGGGAGACCTTCCACGACAAGTCCGTCGGCAGCCGGGCGATCGTCGTCGCCGCTGGGCCGGTGGCGAATTTCCTTTTGGCGATCCTGCTTTTCGCCGGGCTCTACATGGTCGTCGGCCAGCCCGTGGGCGGCACCAGCATTGGCCAGGTGATGGCCGGTTCGGCCGCCGAACGGGGCGGGCTGCGGGCAGGCGATGAAATTCAGGCGCTCGACGGCGCAAGGGTGCAGCGGTTTGATCAGGTGCAGCGCTACATCCAGCCGCGGGCCGGGCAGCCGGTCGCCATCCGCGTATTGCGCGACGGCGCCGAGCAGACCCTGACTGTCACGCCCGAGCCTGCGGGCGAGGCGCCGAATGCTACCGGCCGGCTTGGCATCCAGGGAGGCGTCGGGCATTTCGAGCGGCTGGGGCCGGTGCAGGCGGTGACCGCCGGGGCCGCGCAGACCTGGGAGATCACCACTCAGACTCTCTCCGGCATCGGCGAGATGCTGACCGGAAAGCGCAGCGCCAAGGAGTTGGGCGGGCCGATCAAGATTGCCGAAATCAGCGGCGAGGCGGCCAATCTCGGCCTGACGCCACTGATCAATCTGATGGCAGTGCTATCGGTGAGTCTGGGACTGATCAACCTCTTTCCCATCCCGGTTCTGGATGGCGGTCACCTGATGTTCTACGCCGCCGAGGCGATCCGCGGTCGGCCGCTGCCGCCGAAGGTTCAGGAACTCGGCTTCCGGGCGGGCTTCGCGCTGCTGATTGGGCTGTTCCTCTTCGCCTCGAGCAACGACATCATCGAAGGCAGCATCGGCAAGTGGTTTTCCCGGTTGTTCGGGTGACCGGAACGACGATTTGGCAGGTGCTGGAGCGGGCGGGGTGGCGACTCGCCGCCCGCGGGGCTATCCTTCGTTGTACCGCGGAACCCCAAGCACACGGACGGCCCTTGTCCCTGACTTCCAGACTACTGCTGCTTGCGATCCTCGGGCTGGCCATAGTCGCGCCCTCGGCGCGGTTAGGCGCGCAGCCGCGTCCCACGGGGCAAGCTCCGGCGGCGGCTCGCCCCGCGCCGGCCCGCCCCGTGCCGGGCGACCCGAACATTATCCGAACCATTGATGTGCGCGGGAACCAGCGGATCGAGGCTGATACCGTCCGCTCCTACATGCTGTTACAGCCGGGCGACCGGTTCGATGCTGATCGGCTGGATCGCAGCCTGAAATCGCTCTTTGCCACCGGCCTGTTTTCGGATGTGAAGGTCGGCCGCGATGGCAACCGGGTGATCGTCGAGGTGGTCGAGAACCCGATCGTCAACCGCATCGCCTTCGAGGGGAACCGCAAGGTCTCCGACGACAATCTGCGCAAAGAGACGCAGTTGCAGCCGCGCGCCGTCTATACGCCCGAAGCGGTGCAGGCAGACCGGCAGCGCTTGCAGGAGCTTTATGCCAAGCGTGGCCGCTTCACCGCGATTGTCGAGCCGAAGATCATCCGCCAGGACCAGAACCGGGTCGATGTCGTCTATGAGATTCAGGAAGGTGATGCCGCTCTCGTCGCGCGCATCAACTTCGTCGGTAACCTGCAATATTCAGACAGCCAGCTGAAGGAGGTCGTAAGCACGAAGGAGCAGGCATGGTATCGCCTTTTCTCCTCCTCCGATCAGCTCGATCCTGAACGTCTCGCCTTCGATCGTGAACTGCTGCGCCGCTACTATCTTCGCAATGGCTACGCTGATGTTGAAATCACCGGCGCCACCGCTGAACTGGCGCCCGACCGCACTGGTTTCTTCGTAACCTACACGGTCGCCGAGGGGACCCGGTACCGGATCGGCAAGATCGACCTCGTGTCCAATGTCCGCAACCTGGACGGCGCCCGGGTTCGGCGGGTGATCGATATCGAGCCCGGTGACTGGTACGATGGCGATGCGGTGGAGCGGATCGGCCTGGCGCTGCAAGACACGGCGAACCAGATCGGCTTTCCCTTCGTCGAAATCCAACCGCGCATTGCCCGCAACCGCGAGCAGGGAACCGTCGATCTTAGCTTCGAGATGAACGACGGGCCGCATATCTACGTCGAGCGGATCGATATCAACGGCAATACCCGCACCAAGGATAAGGTGATCCGGCGTGAGTTCCGGCTGGTGGAGGGCGATGCCTTCAACGCGGCGGCGATCCGTCGCTCCCGCCAACGGTTGCGCGATCTCGGCTACTTCTCCGACGCACAGATCAACTCCTCGCCCGGCTCAGCCCCTGACAAAGCGGTGGTCAACACCCAGGTGGTCGAACGGGCGACTGGCGAGGTCTCCATTGGTGGCGGCTATTCGACCGATGCCGGCGCGTTGGTCGATATCGGTCTGAGAGAGCGCAACATCGTCGGCAGCGGCGTCGATGCCCGTATCAACGGCACGCTGGCGCAGAAGCGGAGCCAGCTCGATCTCTCTGTCACCGATCCCTATTTCCTCGACCGCAATCTTGCGGCCGGCGCGGACATCTTCTACATCCAGCGCAACCTGCAAAGCATCGCCTCCTATTCGGAACGGCGAGCTGGCTTCGCGCTGCGCGCAGGTTATGCGTTTAATGAGCGCTTTCGCCAGACTTGGTCCTACAGCCTGATCGAACGCGAGGTTTACAATATCGCGTCCAATGCCTCCCCTTATATTCAGCAGCAGGCCGGGCAGAGCCTTGTCTCGCAAGTCTCGCAAACGCTGATCTACGATTGGCGCGACAGTTTCATCGTGCCGCATCAGGGCGGCGTCGTGCGGGCGGGCACCGACTTCGCTGGCATCGGTGGCGATGTCAGCTACCTGCGCGGACGCGTCGATGGTCAGTACTATATCCCGTTCGAGCAATGGCTCGGCGATCCGGACTATGTCCTCGCCCTGTTCGGCTCGATCGGCTACCTCCAGGACCTTTTCGGAACAGCGAATACCTCGAAGGACCGGATCATCGACCACTTCTTCCTGGGCGGTGAGAACCTGCGTGGCTTTCGGTTGGCGGGCGTTGGCCCGCGCGCCTCGCCTTCGGGTGATGCGTTGGGCGGCAAGTTCATGTGGACCCAAACAACCGAATTTCGGTACCCCTTGCCGGGCATTCCCTCGGAACTCGGGCTGATTGGACGCGCTTTCGTCGATGTCGGCGCCCTGTCGCAGAGCTATTCGGCCAGTTATCAGGCCCAGTCGCAGTACCTCGCCGGCTCAACCATCCTGACCAGCGCCAATCCCCGTGTCGGTGTCGGCGTCGGGGTGTCCTGGCGCAGCCCCTTCGGCCTCATCAACATCGATGTCGCCAAGGCGGTGGTGAAGGAATACTACGATCAGACCCAGGTCTTCCGATTCGGCTTCGGCACCCGCTTCTGACCTCTCTCGCGCACCCTCGGGAACCCGACCATCCATGACCTTGACCAAGCTTCTCTCTGCCGCCGGCCTTGCCTTGGCGATAGCGACGCCGGCCGGCGCGCAGCCCAACCAGGAATGGTTCACCCCGGGCCAGCAGCAGCCCCCGCAACGGCCACCCGCTGGCGGGCGCGCCCCGCCACCTGCTGCCGCCCAACAACAGCCCCCAGCTGGGCAGGCAGCCCCGGCGGCCCAACCTCCGGCCGCGGCGCGCCCACCCGCGGCCGCAGCTCGCGCAGGCGCGCCGCTCGCCCCTGGACAGCCGCCGCCCAACGCCGTCATCGGCATTGTTGATGTGCCGGAAATTCAGCGCGTGTCGTCCGCCTTCAACCAGGTTCGCGAAGAGATCGAGAAGCGGCGCAACCGCCTGAACGAAGACCTCCAGCGCGAGCAGAACAGCTGGCGCGACGCGCAGCAGCAACTTGCCAATCAGCGCAGCACGCTGGCCCCAGACGACGTGCGTGGCCGCGAGCGGGCGCTGCAAGACCGGATCACGGACAGTCAGCGGATCTTCCGGGAACGCAGCCGGGCAATCGAACAGGCCGCGCAGCAGGCGCTGGTCGAGATCGAGCAGGGCCTAGGCAACGTCATCCGGCAGGTCGCGGCCAGCCATCAGGTCAACCTCGTCCTGCCGCGGGCGCTGGTCATCTTCAACGACGCGCCCTTCGACCTGACCCCCGCAGTGGCGCAGCAGTTCAACCGTACGCTCCGCAGCGTTACCCTACCGCCGGATACGCTGGCGACCGGCGCGGCGCCGCGACCCGCCGCGCCAGCCCCTGCCGCGCCGGCGGCCCCGGCCGCCCCCGCAGCGCCGCAGCGCTGATCCCAGCGTGCCACTCGATCCACGCTTCGTGCCGCAGGCCGGGCCGCAGCGGCTCGGCGATATCCTCGCCGCCGCCGCAGCCCAATGCGGAGCGGACGCCGAGATCCGCTTCACGGGCATCGCGTCGTTGGATGAGGCGGGGCCGGGCGACGTCGCCTATTTCGACAATCGCCGCTACCTGGACCGGCTGACCGCCACCAAGGCCGGCGCGGTGTTGGTTGCCGAAAACTTCGCGGGACGCCTGCCCGCGGGCAGCCTCGGCCTGGTGACCCGCACGCCAGCGCTTGGCTTCGCCCGTGTCGCTCGGCTGTTTCACCCGCCGCTCGCTCCCAAATCCGGTATCCATCCGACTGCGCTCATCGAAGCCGGGGTGCTGCTCGGCCCGGGTTGCGAGGTGGGTCCCTATGCGGTGATCGGTGCCGGGGCCGAACTCGGCGCGGGCTGTCTGATCGGCCCGCACGCCGTGGTCGGCCCGGGCACCGTGCTGGGTGAGGGTTGCGTCCTGCACGCTCATACCAGCGTTACCCATTGCCTGGCGGGCCGGCGGGTCGTGCTGCATCCCGGCGCGCGGGTGGGGCAAGAGGGTTTTGGCTTCGTGCCGACACCCGAAGGCCGCTTCGAGACGATGCCGCAACTCGGCCGGGTGGTGTTGGGCGATGAGGTTGAGATTGGGGCGAATGCGACGATCGATCGCGGCGCGCTCGGGGATACCGTCATTGGCGCGGGGACGCGCATCGACAACCTGGTCATGCTTGGCCACAACGTGAAGACAGGGCGTGGTTGCATCCTGGTCAGCCAGACCGGCATCTCAGGCTCCACCGAACTCGGCGACTATGTCAGCATCGCCGGGCAGGCTGGGCTCGCCGGGCATCTCCGGATCGGCAGCTTCGCCCGCGTTGGGTCCAGGGCCGGGGTGATGCACGATGTTCCGGAAAAGACTGACGTCATCGGCGAACCGGCCGAACCGGTTCGGGAGTTCTGGCGCAACCAGGCTTTGCTGAAGCGCCTCTTGGCGCAGGCGAAAGCGGGGGGGAAGGCGGAATAGGCCATGCAGGACAGCGCGGCGCAGTCTGGCTCGATCGAAGCGTTGGATATTGCGCAGATTATGCGCGCTATTCCGCATCGCTATCCCTTTTTGCTGATCGACCGGGTTGTCGATCTCCAGCACAACTATACGGCCACCGGCATCAAAAACGTCTCGATCAACGAGAACTTCTTTCAGGGCCATTTCCCGCATCACCCGGTGATGCCGGGCGTGCTGATCATCGAAAGCATGGCCCAGACCGCGGCGGTCCTGGTGGTCCAGACCTTGGGCCCGGACGCGCAGGGCAAGCTGGTCTACTTCATGTCGATCGATGCGGCGAAATTCCGCAAGCCCGTGGTTCCCGGGGACCAGATGCGGGTCCGCGTCGAAAAGCAGAAGCAGCGCGGCAATATCTGGAAATTCGCCGGTGAGGCGATGGTCGAGGGCAAGACCGTGGCAGAGGCTGTCATTACCGCGATGATCCTCGACAAGTGAGCGCTTCGATCCACCCCTCCGCCGTAATCGCGCCCGGCGCGAGGATCGGCGCCGGCTGCATCATCGGCCCCTTCTGTACGGTGGCGGCCGAGGCAGTTTTGGAGGAAGGGGTCATCCTTACCTCGCACAACGTGATCGATGGCCGCATCCGCATCGGGGCCGGGACGCGGGTGCTGCCCTTCGCAGCGCTTGGCAGCGCCCCGCAGGACCTGAAATACAAGGGCGAGCCGACCGCGACCGAGATCGGCCCGCGTTGCGAAATCCGCGAAGGCGTGACGGTGCACCGCGCCAGCATCGGCGGGGAAGGCGTGACCCGCATCGGCGCGCAATGCATGCTGATGGCGCAAGTGCATGTCGCGCATGATTGCCAGCTCGGCGACGGCGTGATCCTTGCCAATAACGTCATGCTGGGTGGACATGTCCATATCAGTGACCGCAGCTTCATCGGCGGCGGCGCGGCGGTGTTCCAAACCGTGCGGATCGGCCGGCTCGCCATGGTCTCCGGCATGGCCGGCGTCACCAACGACATTCCGCCCTTCGGCTATGTCTTCGGCCTGCCCGCCCGTCTCGTTGGCTTCAACCGGATCGGGGTGCTGCGCAATGGCGGCTCGCGCGACCAACTCCGGACCCTGCGCAACGCGCATAACCTGCTGTTCAAGGAGCAGGGCGAGTTCGCCGGCCGACTGGCGGAGGCGACGCGCCGCTTCGCGGGGGAACCGCTGGTTGAGGAGCTGATCGCCTTCATCAGCGATCCCGCGCGCCGTCGCCAACTGGTCCGGCCGGGTCGCATGGCCGCGCCTGAACTCGGCGGGGTGGACGAGGAGGGCGGGGAATAAAGCGGTGAGCCCACCGATCCCCCTCGGCCTGCTTGCCGCTGGCGGCGACGTGCCGCGGCGGGTCGCGCGGACCGCCGCCGCGGCCGGTCGCACCGTTGCCGTTGTTGCCTTGGAAGGCTGGGCGAGGCCTGAGGATTTTGCCGGACTGCCGGTGATTGCCGAGCGACCCGGCGCGGCTGGGACCATTTTCGCGTTCTTCCGCCAACATGGCGTGGCGGAGGTGGTCATGACCGGCGGCGCCCAGCGCCCGGCGTTCCGCGCCCTGCGCCCGGATGCCACCGGGGCCCGCCTGCTTGCCCGCGTCGGGCGGGCCTATTTCCTTGGCGATGACAGCCTGTTGCGCGCCGTCGCCGAGGTGCTGGAAGGGGAGGGTTTCCGGGTCGTCTCGGCGCAGTCGGTTCTTGGCGACGTGCTGGCCGGCGCCGGGCTATTCGCCGGCGCGCTGCCCGATGAAGCCCGCTCCGACATTCTCCGTGGCATCCAGGTCGCCCGTGCGCTCGGCGCGGCCGATGTTGGCCAATCGGTCGTCATCCAGCAGGGGCTCGTGCTCGGCGTTGAAGCGATTGAGGGTACCGACGCCCTACTCTCCCGCTGCGCAGGCCTGAAGCGGGAAGGCTTCGGCGGCGTGCTGGTCAAGCTGGTGAAGCCAGGGCAGGATCGGCGTCTTGATTTGCCGACGATCGGCCCGATCACCATCCGCGCCGCCGCCGCCGCCGGCCTTGCAGGTATCGCCGTGGAGGCGGGCGGCACCATCCTTGTCGATCGCCCGGCGATGCGCGCCGCGGCGGCCGAGACGGGCCTTTTTCTGTTCGGGTTCGATCCCGCGACCTTCACTGAGGAGACAAGCGCATGAGCAAGTTCCTGCACACCATGATACGTGTCGGCAATCTCGACCGCAGCGTGAAATTCTACACTGATCTGCTGGGGATGCAGGAGTTGCGCCGCCGCGACGTCCCCGACGGCAAGTACACGCTCGCCTTCCTCGGCTATGGCACCGGTAATGCCGAGGGCCAGGCGGAGATCGAGCTGACCTACAACTACGGCGTCGACAAATACGAGCAAGGCTCGGCCTTCGGTCATCTCGCGCTCGGTGTGCCCGATGTGGCCGCGGCCTGCGAGAAGGTCCGCCATGGCGGCAGGGTGACGCGGGAGGCCGGGCCGGTGAAGTTCGGCACCACCATCATTGCCTTCGTCGAGGACCCGGACGGCTACAAAATTGAACTGATCCAGCGGTAACCCTTGTCGGACCTCCTCGACCCCTTCGGCCTGTTCCGCGACGCCGCCTATGGGGCGGAGCGGCTGGGTCGCAGCCTGATCGGGCAGGAACGCATTCGGCTTGCCGTCACCGGTCTCAGCCGGGCCGGCAAGACCGTTTTTCTGACTTCCCTGCTCGCCAATCTCCTGGCGGCGGGGCGCGGGCTGAATACGCTCGATGCGCTGGGCAAGGCGGCGGGCGGCCGGCTGCACGCCGTGCGGGTGGCCCCCCCGGGCAACGAGGCGCTGCCGCGCTTCGATGTCGCCGGCCACCTCGCCGCGCTGGCCGCTGACCCGCCGGCTTGGCCGCCGCGAACCGAGGATCTCTCCACGCTTGAACTGGTGCTGGAGGTCCGGCGCCAGACCGATCCGGTCGGACTGGTCTCGGGTGTGCTCGGCCAGCGCACCGTCACGCTGGAACTCCTCGACTACCCGGGCGAATGGCTGCTTGATTTGCCGATGCTGCGGCAGGACTACGCCGCCTGGTCGGCCGAGACCTTGGCGCGCCTGCGGCGCGGCCCGCGCGCCGGCATCGCCGCGGAGTTCCTTGCCTTCATCGAAGCCCTGCCCGCCGGCATGCCGGCCGAGGAGAGCACCGTGCGGCGGGGTGCCGCGCTTTATCGCGATGTGCTGCGCGCCTGCCGCGACCGGCTGGGCTTTCGTTTCCTCCAGCCCGGCCGCCTGTT
>Ga0114960_10001059_pt1 | contig 22594 bp, 21 predicted proteins | sample C_130625_MF_Meta_FD_92637 | JGI IMG/M metagenome (GOLD analysis project Ga0114960, IMG submission 92637) | Freshwater microbial communities from Lake Croche, Canada to study carbon cycling - C_130625_MF_MetaG | ecosystem: Environmental > Aquatic > Freshwater > Lake | place: Lake Croche, Canada... | reverse complement strand
ACAACTGCTGGAACGTCAATTCAAGTATCTATGATCGACACAGCTACGTTCTTTGCTGACGGATACCAATCATTAACAGACTTAAACGGAAACGTTGCAGAAAGTGATTATTACATTGTTACCGCTGCTGATGTTTCTGCTGGAAAAATCACTGTATTCTTCCCTCAACCAATTGCATTGGCTGATGACGCTTACTACGCTGCTGTTTTAACAGAAGTTGATGCTTCTAACACAAACATCATTCGTATTTTGAATGACGAAACAGTTCTTCAACCAACTTACGCTTCAATGATTCACTTAATTGGTGATGCAACTTACTCCAACGGTAATGCCTTCGCTATCCGAATGAACATGGGTGTTTTAGGATTGGACGAAACAGCTAACGCAAATCTTTCTGTTTACCCTAACCCATCTTCAGATGTTGTTACAATTGAAAGTAACATGACGGAAGGTTCAATTCAAATCATGGACTTGACTGGAAAAGTAATCGCAAATCAAACAGTTAATGATGTTGCTACATCATTCAATACTGCTGCTTTGTCAAACGGAATGTACACAGTAATCCTTACAAATGGATTAACTGTTGAAACGCGTAAATTCATTGTTCAACACTAAGAATAAACTATAAAGAATTGGAAACCGCTCAGAAATGGGCGGTTTTTTTTATCTTAAACAAAATCCAAGTACGTAGTCTACAAAGGCATCTGGTGCTTCCGCATGTACCCAATGTCCTGCGTTTTGTATACTTTCCAAACTAGAGTCAGGAAAGATCTGTTCGATTGCGGAAACATCCTCGTCCAAAATATAATTAGACAAGGCCCCGCGAATAAATAGAGTTGAAATAAACACTTCTACTTGAGGAAGCGCACTTAATATCTCAGGCATTGCTGCTTCCAATACTGGAAAGTTAACACGCCATGAAAGTTTTCCTTTTTCCTTCCAATAAAGGTTTTTTAGTAAAAACTGACGAACTCCCTCCGATTCTATAAATTGCTTCAATATCTGTTCAGCTTCGCTTCGAGCAGACATTTTAGTTAAATCAATGCGACTGAAGGCCTCAAGGATATGCTCGTGATGCATCGGGTAAGATTTGACTCCCATGTCCACCACAATAAGTTTCTCAAGGTAATGCGCGTGTTTCTGCGAAAAATGCATCGCAACTTTCCCACCCATGGAATGTCCAAGTAAAATGACCTGCTGTAACTCCAACTTTTGAAATAAGTTTACCAGATCCTCCACCATAATTGGATAAGAAAAATCTGACGACCAAGGTGAATGTCCGTGGTTTCTTAAATCTACCAAAATCACACGGTAGTACTCAGAAAATTTTTTTGCTTGTGTTTGCCAATTATCAGAAAAACCGAAAAGGCCATGTAAAATCACCAAGGGCTGGCCCTCCCCCATCTCGCGATAATACAATTCCATTATAAGGCCTTGTTAGAAATTACTTTTGCTTTGAATTGCCGATCATTGATGGAATTTAAAATCGAGGTGATTTTTTGAGTCGATATTTTTGTAGAATCATACTGAACATGAACTACTTGTTCTTTCTGTTCCTCTACAAAGTTCACCTCAACGCGTTCAACAGCGCCAGTCAATTTGAGTTCTTTTCGAATCGAACCACCGCAACCCATCTGACAAACCATGCCTTCCACTGCGTAGTCGGCTTGACAATTGGATTGGACAAGTGTCGGCTTTGACTTCTTCATTGTAACGGGCATTGACTTTTTACTTGTTTCTTGACAAGAAAAAAGCAGTGCAATAAGCACAAAATAAGATAGCGTTTTCATTGTACAAAATTACAAAGTTTATGCTGAAAATTGCAGTTTGTTTAGTACATTTGAAAAAAAACTGAATCATGAGAATTGTACTTGCAGCCCTTTTTATCTCGACTTTGATCTTTTCTTCCTGCAATAAATACAGTGAAGGACCTAATTTTTCTATGTTAACAAGAAAAGCACGCTTATGTAATGACTGGGAATTGAAGGGATACACGCTAAGCGGAAACAATGCGTTGGATCTGGAATACACCACGAAACTTAGCATCGACAAAGACGGGACTTATTCCATGTCTAAAACATTTAATGCCATAGGACAAATTCAAGGCGAGTATACAAATGGACGTTGGGAATTTGTTGATAAAGACGCGACATTGTATTTCTACGAAGACACAACATCAAAACCGACACATGAATACAGCATCATGGAGTTGCGAAATAAAGAATTAGTTATTGTAGAGGATATTTTCCAAACGGGAGAGTCACACCGCTACACTTACCAACCGCAATAAAGCAAGGGAATTCTAAACGAATTTCGGGTCGACTTCCATGACATGTGAACAGTTGTCGCATGTTCTCATTTCTTCAGAACTATAAAACTCTTTAAAACGAGGAAGGAAATCCGATTCAATGTTTTCTAAGGGGAAACGATATGTTTTCAAATGATGATTGCATTTCTCACAAAACCACATCAAACCATCTTGAAGATCAGTTCCTTTGCGTACACGTTCGATAACGATTCCAATTGTATTTTCTCCTCTAGCTGGTGAATGTGGCGTATTCGCTGGAAGTAAAAACATTTCACCTTCCTGAACAAGGATGTCTTTCGCCTCACCGTTTTCCTGAATACGCACTAAAACATCTCCTTCGATCTGATAAAAAAGCTCCTCAGCTTCATTAAAGTGATAGTCCTTTCTGGCGTTCGGTCCAGCAACAACCATGACAATAAAATCACCTGCTTCTTTGTACAAGTTCTTGTTGGACACAGGCGGCTTTAGTAAACCTCTGTTTTCATCGATCCACTTTTGTAAATTAAAAGGAGCTAACATAACACTTGTTTTAATTTTAGAATTAATCTGCTAACAATCCACGAGAAATGACGATTTTCTGAATTTCAGAGGTCCCTTCATAAATCTGTGTAATTTTTGCATCGCGCATTAAACGCTCCACGTGATATTCTTTCACGAACCCATATCCACCATGAATTTGAACAGCTTCAACCGTTTGTTCCATCGCTACTTTCGAGGCATATAATTTAGCCATCGCGCTAGATTGATCGTAATTTCTTCCAGCATCTTTATCCGCTGCTGATCGATATACCAGTAAACGTGCTGCTTCAATCTCCGTGGCCATGTCCGCCAATTTAAATGCAATCGCTTGATGTTTGTAAATCTCTTTGCCAAAAGCTTTGCGTTGTTTTGAATAAGCAAGTGCCAACTCAAATCCTCCTGCAGCAATACCTAATGCTTGCGCAGCAATACCAATTCGACCACCGCTTAGTACTTTCATAGCAAAGGTAAATCCAAATCCATCTTCACCAATACGATTTGACTTAGGGACTTTCACATCATTGAAAAGCAATGTATGTGTGTCACTTCCGCGAATTCCCATTTTATCTTCCTTGGCTCCAACGATAAATCCTTCCATGCCACGTTCAATAATCAAGGCATTGATTCCTTTGTGTCCTAGTTCAGTGTTTGTTTGTGCGATAACCAAGTAAGTGGAGGCCGATGAGCCATTTGTTATCCAGTTTTTTGTTCCATTCAACAAATAATAATCTCCCATATCAATCGCCGTTGTACGTTGAGATGTTGCATCAGATCCAGCTTCTGGCTCCGACAAACAAAATGCACCGATTTTTTCTCCAGTTGCTAACGGAACGAGAAACGTTTGTTTTTGTTCTTCCGAACCATATTTCTCCAATCCCCAACAAACAAGTGAATTATTTACTGACATACAAACAGACGCTGAAGCATCTACCTTAGAGATTTCCTCCATAGCTAAGACATAAGACATTGTATCCATGCCACTACCACCGTATTTTGGATCAACCATCATACCCATAAAGCCTAACTCAGCTAATTGCTTGATTTCTTCAGCTGGAAAACGCTGATTATTATCTCTGTCAATAACCCCTGGCTTCAAAATATTTTGTGCAAAATCTCTTGCTGCTTCCTTTACCGCGAGTTGTTCTTCCGTCAATTCAAAATTCATGTTGATTGATTTTTTTAATTTTAACAAAAATAATCGAATTCTGCCAAGCATGAAAGAAATGAATAGGAATAAAATGGAGATTTTGGGACTTATGTCTGGGACCTCACTCGACGGTGTAGATATTGCCCATGTTTCATTTGAATTTCAAGTGGAAACAATTGAGTACGAATTACTTCATTATCATACGTTTAGCTATTCTGATTCAGTGTTGGAAAAGCTTCAACATGCGACCCAATTGTCCGTGGAAGAACTCTTGCTTTTCGACAAAGAGCTCGGTGTTTGTTTTGCGGAAATGACCCTTGATTTTTTAGACACAAATAATATTTCTAAAAATCAAATTTCCGCCATTGCTTCCCATGGACACACCGTTTATCATCAACCTCATCTTGGATTCACTTTACAAATTGGGTGTGGTTCCACCATTGCGTATCACACGGGAATCAATGTCGTCAATGATTTTCGAAGTTTAGATGTCATCGCTGGTGGACAAGGAGCTCCATTAGTGCCAATTGGGGACTTTCATCTCTTTGGAGACAAGGCAGATGCATTTTTAAATCTTGGTGGGTTTTCAAACATCAGCTTTAAAAAGAATGGAATTATTCAGGCCTTTGATGTTTCACCTGCTAATTTACCTTCCAATTTACTGATGCAAACAATTGGAAAGACCTACGACGATGGTGGCGAGCTCGCAAAATCGGGAACAATGAATGAAGCATTACTCCAACAATTAAATGCACTGCCTTTTTATGTCAAAGTTGCTCCAAAATCGCTCGGTATAGAATGGCTCAACGAACAATATATGCCGCTATTAACCACGGATTTCTCGCTAGCGGATTTACTTTGCACGCATACAGAACATGTTGCCATCCAAGTGTCGAAAATTTTAAATGAGGAACAACTAACTTCCGTTTTTATTACGGGCGGAGGCGCGAAGAATTCCTTCTTTCTAGAAAGACTTCAAGTACATTACTCCGGAAAATGCATTATTCCTTCTAAACAGCTCATCGATTTTAAGGAAGCGATTGTTTTTGCTTTTTTAGGAGCACGACATTTACGCGGTGAAAGTACAAATGTACCAAGTGTGACCGGAGCCAGTAAAGAGCTTTGTACAGGCGCTTATCATCGTGCGCAATAAGTCAATAAACTGTTCGAAAATAATTTGGAAATCCCTCAGAGTAAGGACCATTTTCATAATTTTGCAACCTATACAACTACAGAAATGAAAGAATTACTCCAAAAATTTGAGAACAAACGACCTGAAATCGTTTTTGAGTGGAAAGATGCCGAAACAGAAGCGGAAGGATGGGTTGTTATCAACTCATTAAGAGGTGGTGCAGCTGGAGGTGGAACGCGCATGCGTGTTGGACTCGATAAACGCGAAGTAGAATCTCTAGCAAAAACAATGGAAGTGAAATTTACCGTTGCTGGTCCAGCAATCGGCGGAGCTAAATCTGGAATCAATTTTGACCCGAAAGATCCAAGAAAAGAAGGTGTGTTGAGACGTTGGTTTGCAGCAGTTTCTCCTTTATTGAAAAATTACTACGGTACTGGCGGAGACTTAAATGTAGATGAAATACACGAAGTCATTCCAATTACAGAATCTTGTGGCGTTTGGCATCCGCAAGAAGGTGTCTTTAATGGGCATTTTCAACCGAAAGAAGCACAAAAAATGAACCGCATCGGACAATTGCAACGTGGGGTCCTGAAAGTGATTGAAAATCAAACCTTAAGTCCAGATATTAGCCGTAAATATGTCGTTGCAGATATGATTACTGGCTACGGAGTATCTGAGTCCATTCGCCATTACTTCTCCTTATGGGGCGGAGAATTAGCCGGCAAAAAAGTCATCGTTCAAGGATGGGGCAATGTTGGATCAGCTGCAGCTTACTACCTCGCACTTAATGGCGCAAAAATAGTTGGAATCATTGACCGTGTCGGTGGAATCATTAAAGAAGATGGCTTAAGCTTTGAAGAAGTAAAAGAACTTTTTCTTTCCAAAAATGGAAACGAATTGAAAAGTGATGGAATGCTTTCGTTCGATGAAGTAAATGCGCGTATTTGGAGCGTCCCTGCGGATGTCTTTATTCCTTGTGCTGGAAGCCGCATGTTTTCAGAAGATAATTTAAATCAATTATTAGCGGCAGGAGTAAAAGTGATTTCTTCTGGAGCAAATGTTCCTTTCGCTGACAAAGAAATTTTCTTTGGTCCAATCGCTGAAAAAGCAGATGCGAATTTATCCTTAATTCCAGATTTCATCGCAAATTGCGGAATGGCGCGTGTTTTCGCTTACTTGATGAGTAATGACCTTGAATCAATTGAAGATAAATTGATTTTCGACGATACAAGTTTGATTATTTACAAAGCCTTGAAAGAAGCTCATCAATTGAATCAAGCAAAAACAAACATCGCTAAAACAGCATTCGAAATTGCCTTGAAGCAATTGGTTTAATACATGTACGCTGCGGTTTTACTCATATTTACACTTGATTAATGTACGCTACCCTATTACTCATATTTATTATTGGTTATGTTTCGATTACGTTGGAGCATACCCTGAAAATTGATAAACTCGTTCCTGCCTTATTGATGATGGTTCTGTCTTGGGCCGTTATTTTTATTGGCATTCCCGTATTCTGGCTAGACCCAAGTATCGGCTTGCAAATGGACCCGAAATGTGGACAATTGAGTATACCAGAACTGATTGGTTCCTTAGCGGAGAAACGACAACAATTGGACGCCACGCTATTGCATCACTTTGGGAAAACGAGCGAAATTCTTATTTTTCTCATTGGAGCGATGACCATTGTCGAAATCATCGATCATTTTGATGGATTCAATAGTTTTAAAATACTCATTAAAACAAAACGTAAAATTTCGTTGCTTTGGGTGCTTAGTTTGTTAGCTTTTTTCCTGTCTGCATTCATTGATAACCTAACTGCAACGATTGTTTTAATCAGTATTTTAAGGAAAATTGTTGCCGATGCTGAATTACGCAGGTGGTACACCGGATTTATCATCATCGCAGCAAATTCAGGTGGAGCATGGTCCCCAATCGGCGATGTAACAACGACTATGTTATGGATGAATCACAAAGTGAACGCAGGATCCCTCATAAATTACTTATTTTTCCCATCGCTCATTTCAGTGCTTGTTCCACTTTTCATTGCCTCATACATGAAGGTTTTTAAAGGCGAAATTCCATCCGCTGAAATAACTAATCATCCAAGAAAAAATAGTGCCTACGTTCTTATTTCAGGACTTTTACTCATCGTACTCGTTCCGATTTTGAAAATGACAACCCACTTACCTCCATACATGGGCATGATGTTTTCACTTGGGATGATGGCTACTTTAGCGGAAATATTAAGTAAACGTCACTTTTCACTTACGGACATCTCTGCCGAAAACACGCATACGAGTCCAACGTTTAAAGCGCTAACGAAAATTGAACTACCAAGTATATTATTCTTTTTAGGGATTTTAATGACCATCGCTGCCATGGAATCTTTAGGAATGATTTACGGCTTTGGTCTGCAAGTTCAAGAAACGATGGATGTGAATTTATTTGTCACTTTATTGGGAGTAGCTTCGGCAATTATCGATAATGTTCCAATTGTTGCAGCGTCCATGGGCATGTTTCAATTTGGTATAGATCACGAAATTTGGCATTTCATTGCATACGCAGCTGGAACTGGTGGCTCCATGCTCATTATCGGATCAGCAGCAGGCGTTGTTGCCATGGGAATGGAGAAGATTTCTTTTTTCTGGTACCTAAAACGAATCACGCTCCTAGCTGCTATTGGCTATTTTGCAGGAATTGGAATTTTCTTTTTACAGTTAGCTTAACATGAGTGTTCAAACGTATTCAGAAACTGTAGCATGGCTATTTGAGCAATTTCCATCCTACCAAAATACTGGTGCAGGAGCATATAAACCTGGACTTACTCAAACAACACAGCTACTTACCGCACTGAATATTGAGAACCAATCAGCGAAAATCATTCATGTCGCTGGAACAAACGGAAAAGGATCAACATGTTCTTATATCAGTTCAATTCTGACAGAAAAAAACGAAAAAGTTGGACTTTTTACCTCTCCACATATTTTTGATTTCAGGGAACGTATTCGCATCAATGGGATACTGATTGACGAGGCATCAGTAGTGAACTTTTGTCAACGCGTCATTGATCTTAAACTCGATTTCGAACCGAGTTTCTTTGAAGTGACTTTCGCCATGGCCATGGATCATTTTAACCGAAACGACTGTACGTATCTGGTCATAGAAACAGGTATGGGTGGGCGATTAGATGCTACAAATGTCTTAGAATCTGACATTTCCATCATTACCAACATAGGACTGGATCATACACAGTTTTTGGGGGATACACTCGAGGCGATTGCAGTGGAAAAGGCCGGGATAATAAAAGTTGAAAAAACCGTTGTTATTGGACAAACTCAAGAAGAAACGGAAGTTGTATTTATGGAAATCGCTGCCAAAAATCAAAGCGACATTCATTTTGCTGATCAAATGGAGACGAAATTCCCAAGTGATTTGCTTTTGCCTAAATTTCAATTGAGCAATCTACAAACGGCATTGGTGACCTTGGATATTTTGGGGATATCCGTCGATGAAGAAACAGTGCGCGAGTCGCTTTTACATTTACTGGTGAATACCGGATTTTTTGGGCGTTTAACTAGGTTACAAGAAGCGCCACACATACTGCTTGATGTTTCTCACAATACCGATGGAACAAAAGCTACCATAGAAGCACTTATGAATTTTTCATTTGAAAAATTACACATTATTTACGGTGCTTCACAGGATAAGGATGTCAACGAGATCTTGTCTTTGATCCCAAAGCAAGCGCTGATTTACCTTTCCGAATTTCAGAATAATAGAAGCCTTAAATTAGCGCAATTAACTGAAATTAAAGCGAAAGATTCGCGCGTACAATCGGTATCCTCAGATGTAAACAAACTACTTACCTCCCTTCAATCTTCCATTTCTACAAAGGACCTCATCCTAGTTACCGGAAGTTTTTTTCTTCTCTCAGATCTTGATCAAACAATAATTAATCGATAAAAACTCAATCGGTATTTCTTTAGAACACAAATATCCCCTATCTTTGTCTTAATGGAAAAGCAAATCATCTTGAATCCAACACATTTGGACCTCACGTTGAAACGTCTTTCCCATGAATTAATTGAATCCCACAACGACTTCTCGGACACTGTTCTCGTTGGTTTACAACCTCGAGGGATCCATGTTGTGACAAGACTTAAGTCTTATTTGGAATCTATTCTTGGTAAAGAAGTGCAATGTGGAAATCTAGACATTACGTTTTACCGCGATGATTTTCGTCGTAGAGAGAAACCAATGATTCCAAGCATTACCAACATCGACTTTAGTATTGAAAACAAGCGCGTCATTTTAGTGGACGATGTATTATATACCGGAAGAACCATTCGTTCTGGACTCGACGCTTTACTAACCTTTGGACGTCCCTCCAAAGTTGAATTATTGGCACTCATAGATCGTCGCTACAGTCGTGACTTACCTATACAAGCAGATTACATCGGTAAAACAGTAGACACCCTCATTTCAGAACGCGTTTCTGTGGAGTGGAAAGAAACTGAAGGAGAAGATAAAGTGGTTTTGTTTACAAAAGAAAACAATGAATAATTTAAGTGTTGATCACCTAACGGGAATAAAAGATTTAACGCGAGAAGATATCGAGTTAATCTTCAAAACAGCGGATAGCTTCAAAGAGGTTATCAATCGTCCGATTAAAAAAGTTCCATCCCTGAGAGATCTTACTATTGCGAATATTTTCTTTGAAAACTCCACTCGCACTAGATTATCATTTGAACTTGCTGAAAAAAGACTTTCCGCTGATATCGTCAACTTTAGTGCGGCGAGTAGCTCTGTTAAAAAAGGGGAAACGCTCATCGATACCGTGAATAATATACTAGCCATGAAAGTGGACATGGTCGTGATGCGTCATCCAAATCCAGGTGCAGCATTATTCCTCTCAAAAAAAGTAAAGGCTCGTGTAATCAATGCGGGTGACGGCACACATGAACACCCAACTCAAGCTTTACTAGATGCTTTTTCCATTCGCGAACGCTTAGGAAGTGTAGAAGGAAAAAAAGTAGTCATTGTAGGTGACATCCTACATTCACGCGTTGCCCTTTCAAACATCTATTGCCTCCAAAAATTGGGCGCGGAAGTCATGGTGTGTGGTCCAACAACCTTAATTCCAAAGTACATTGGAGAACTTGGTGTGAAAGTTTCTCACAATCTAAGAGAGGCCCTAGAATGGTGCGATGTAGCAAATATGTTGCGCATTCAATTAGAACGACAAGACATCAAATACTTTCCATCCCTGCGTGAATATACCATGTTGTTTGGATTGAATAAGGAGATTTTAGATGGCCTATCAAAAGAAATCATCATTATGCACCCTGGACCAATAAACCGAGGTGTGGAAATCTCTAGTGATGTGGCTGATTCTAAGCAAAGCATCATCCTAGATCAGGTTGAAAATGGCGTGGCAGTGCGAATGGCAGTAATTTATTTACTCGCATCGAAAATTGAACGCTGAAAATTTTTACATTTGACAAAACGATTGTCATGAACTTTTCAGTAGATCCTCAAGGAAAAATAGTAGTTGTATCAACAAACGTCGAAAAACTCGATGCAAGTAATGCCCCCGAACTGAAAAGTCATTTCCTTCAACTCAATAAAATTGGCAGCAATTTCATTTTATTGGATCTTTCCAAGACCAAATATTGCGACTCCTCCGGATTAAGCGCTGTACTCATTGCAAACAGACTTTGTAAAGATACAAATGGTGGATTTGCCCTCTGTGGATTGCAAAGCAATGTTCAAAAAATGGTTGAAATTGCACAATTAGACAAAGTTCTAATCATTACAGATTCCGTTGATAAAGGAATTGATGCACTTATCGCGTGAGTTTCACCGTTTGCATCTTAGGTAGTGGCGCAGCGCTTCCAACAGGTAAGCGAAATCCAACGGCTCAATACATCGAATGTAATAACCGACACATACTCATTGACTGTGGAGAAGGAACTCAACTTCAATTGAGGAAATTCGGGATTAAACTCCAACGAATCACACATATTCTCATTTCACACCTGCACGGAGATCACTTTTTTGGACTTCCTGGGCTGATTTCATCCATGCATTTGTTAGGCAGAACGCGTGGATTAACCGTTTATGGTCCACCAGAATTGCAACAATTGATTTCATCATTTATTGAGATTGGCGGACACAAACTGTGTTTTGATGTGCAATTTGTAAAACTTGAAACAACGTCCGTACAAACAATATTCGAGGATCGCCTCATAGAAATTAAAAGTTTTGCCTTAAAACACCGCATACCCACCTGGGGATATCGGATTGAAGAAAAGCTGAAGCCATTACATTTAAATGCTGTGGCTATCAAAGAAGCTGGATTATTGTTAGAAGATCTTCCCAAATTGAAAGCAGGATTAGATGTGGAAAAAGATGGCCGTATCTTAAAAAACAAAAACTTCACGACTGCACCTTCCCCTTCCCTCCATTACGTCTATTGCTCAGATACCAAACCTTGGGTCGGATATGAGTCGGCGATTGAACATGCACATCTCATGTATCACGAAGCGACATTTACCGATCAACATGCAGCTCGAGCCAAACAAACGTATCACAGCACAGCCAAACAGGCAGCGGAAATGGCGTTAAAAATGAAGGTTAAACATTTGGTTATCGGGCATTTTTCATCACGATACGAATCGAGTGAACAGCATTTGATAGAAGCGAAAAGTGTTTTTCAGCAGACAATAGCAGCCGAAGACGGTGATTGGATTGACTTAGAAAAGCTTTCTTATTTTTGAGAAAACCGATACAAAATGTAGGCAGTACAGGCAAACATAATATTTGGAATCCAAACAGAAATTATTGCAGGTAAACCGACATTCATTGAGGCTACCGTCAACATCTTCATGGAAAAGATGTAAATAAAAACGATGATCAGTCCAATAGCGACATTCACACCAATACCACCACGTTTTTTACGAGAAGAAACAGATACACCCATGATTGTTAAAATATAGGCTGCAAAGGGATAAGAAGTGCGCTGATGAAGTTCAATTTCGTAGCTTGGAACAAGTGCCGAACCTTTGATTTTCTCCCGATCAATCAAACGCGTTAACTCACTATACGTCATGGTCTCAGCTACATTTTCACGCTGAGAAATCTCCTCTAATGAAAATGAAAATGTCGTGTCCTTTTGAGCCGAATGAACAAGTTTTCCTTTCGGGAACTCATAATTTTTTTCGTAGAAATCCTTCACCCTCCACCGATTTGTTCCAGGGATGTTCTTAACCGTTCGTGCTCTAAAAAAATAAATGGGTTCGTTGTCATCGTTCCATTTCTGTATCGTTAAATCATGGATTTGATTTTCCGAAGAGGTGTAATTCGAAAAATATACCAACTCATTTCCCGGATATTCAGCTTGATAATCTTCTACAGATAACACATCTCGATAGTACTTTTCTTCAAATGCCAAGCGCACTTTGGAGGATCTCGGGACAATAAAGTGATTTAAGACAAAAGAAAGAACCATTAAAACCGTTGCGCCAATCATGTACGGTCTTAAGAATCTAGTAATTGGACGTCCACTAAACCAAATTGGAATGATTTCGGTATCCTGGGCCATTTTTGCCGTAAACCAAATTACCGATATAAAAATGATCATCGAAGAAAAGGTATTCCCATAAAAGAGAATGAAATTGACATAGTAATCAAAGATAATCTCTGACATTGGGGCTTTATTCGAAATAAATTCGCTGAGTTTTTCAGAAATGTCGAACACAATTGACAACAACATGATGATTCCCAACATGAAAAAAAATGTTGAAAGGAATTTCTTGATGATATATCGATCGATGATCTTTAGCATATCATGTTAACGTCGAATCGACAATTTTGGTGTGACTTTATTTTTCCAAGCAACAAAATCTCCCGCTTGAATATGTTCTCTCGCTTGTTTCACTAGCTCTAAATAAAAAGCCAGGTTATGAATCGTGGCAATTTGTATGCCTAAATACTCTTTAGCTTTCACTAAGTGACGTAAATATGCTTTTGTATATACTTGGTCAACCCAAACCCCACTCGTTTCATCAAGCGGAGAAAAGTCTTTCGACCATTTCTCGTTTTTAATGTTGATTGTTCCTTCCCAAGTATACAATAATCCATGACGGGCATTCCTACTCGGCATGACGCAATCAAACATGTCAATTCCCAGGGCAATACATTCGAGAATATTCGTTGGCGTCCCTACTCCCATCAAATAACGTGGTTTATCCTTCGGTAAAATGTCGCATACTAATTCCGTCATTTCATACAAGTCTTCATCAGGTTCCCCTACTGACAATCCACCAATTGCGTTTCCTACGGCATCCCAAGAAGCAATCGTTTCAGCAGATTCCTTGCGTAAATCTTTGTACACACTTCCTTGTACAATGGGAAACAAGGCTTGGTTGTAGCCATATTTTGGCTCCGACGCATCCATTGCCTCGAAACAACGCTTTAACCAACGATGCGTCATGTCCATGGAGCGCTTCGCATAATTGTACTCGCATGGATAAGGTGTGCATTCATCAAAAGCCATTATGATATCGGCTCCGATTGAACGTTGAATGTCAATGGCTCTTTCCGGCGTGAAGAAATGATAGCTTCCATCAATATGGGATTGGAATTTGACACCTTCTTCTATGATTTTCCGACTTCCTGATAAAGAGTAAACTTGGTAACCACCACTATCCGTTAACATCGGTCTTTCCCAGCCCATAAATTGGTGCAATCCACCTGCGGCTTCTAAAACTTCGATTCCTGGACGTAAAAATAAATGGTACGTATTGCCTAAAATGATTTGGGCATTAATATCTTCTCGTAATTCTTGCTGATGAACTCCTTTGACAGAACCAACCGTACCCACCGGCATAAATATCGGAGTTTCAATGGTTCCGTGGTCCGTATGAAGTCGACCCAAGCGTGCTTTTGAGTCATTATTTTGCGTCAGAAGTTCAAAGTGCATAAAAATGTTGAAAAATAACTGCAACAAAGATACGGGTATTTGATTTGAGAATTCATCTTTGTACTGAAGTTATCCTATGAAGTTTATACCAACATTTGAAATGAATTTTTTTACCATCGCATTCATGCTTTTAGCCATGTTTGCCTTGATGCAAGTATTGTATGTTTTGTTCATTTATAGCAAACTTGCCTTCCATAAATCAAAACCAATTGATGATCACCAAAACTGGATGCCCATCAGTGTGATTATCGCCGCCCGAAATGAGTCCGACAACCTCTATGAAAATCTACCCGCTATTCTAAGTCAAGATTATCCTGTTTACGAAGTCATTGTCGTTAACAACCAATCCATTGATGATAGTGGATGGATCCTCAATGCTTATGCTCGTCAATTCCCAAACCTGCGTGTTGTTGAATTAAGTAAAAACAAGCACCTGCGTCCCGGTAAGAAATTACCCATCACTTTAGCGATAAAAGCGGCCAAATACGAGCATTTTGTACTAACAGATGCGGATTGCAAACCGAGTAACAACCAGTGGATAAAACAGATGGCCAGTCAATATTCCCGCTCTAAACAAATTGTCATCGGTTATGCGCCATTCTTAAAGAACAAAGGATTCTTAAACCGGCTAATTCGTTTTGATACTGCATGGATTGGAGTCAATTATTTTTCCATGGCCTTGGCGAAATTACCTTATATGGGAGTTGGGAGAAATCTAGCTTACACCAAAAGTGTCTTTCACTCCGTGAATGGTTTTAAGTCTCATTACTCCGTTACAACGGGGGACGATGTATTGTTTATTCAGGAGGCAGCTAAAAAATCAAATTACTCCATACAATTGAATCCAGATTCCTTCTGTTATTCACAGGCACCAACATCATGGTCACGATGGATGACTCAAAAGACACGCCACTACTCCACTTCAGGAAAATACCGCTTTATTAAGAAACTCTTGTTAGGAATATATCCACTATCACTGATTTTGATGTGGGTATCTTTTATTACTTTGCTGTCTAGTAGAGATTTCATTTTGCTGAGTAGTAGTGTTTTTGGATTTACTCTACTTTTAAAATGGTGGTTGCAAGGAAGTTGCCTAGCCCAATTAAAAGAGAAAAGCTTTGTACGCTATCTTCCTTTTTGGGATTTGTTCTATGCTTTGTTAATGCCAATATTGTTTTACATATCAGAACGACAAAAGTACTATCGATGGTAGAGAACGAACATTTATCGGAAAAAGCAAAACATGACCTGGTGTTAGTGGAAGCAGCACGAAAAGGAAGTCAAGCTGCATATGCCGGTTTAATGGAGCGCTACCGCGATTCCATATACTTCATGATGCTGAAGATGGTTAAAAATTCTGATGATGCGGATGACCTGACCATTGAAGCGTTTGGGAAAGCATTCAGTCGTCTCGAGCAATATTCACCAAGTTTTGCTTTCAGTACTTGGTTGTTTAAAATTGCATCGAATAACTGCATCGACTTCATTCGTAAAAAACGTATTGAAGTGACATCGATTGACAAAGGCATGATGACCGAGGACGGAAATCGCTTACGCATCGATGCGCGCTCTACCGGTTTAAATCCAGAGGAGACAATCATTCACGGTCAACGGATTATTCACATGCGTTTAATAGTGAGTAAATTAAAACCGAAGTACCGAGAATTGGTAGAAAAACGCTATTTCGAAGAACTCAGTTATGAAGAAATTGCGGAGGAAATGAATCTCCCGCTTGGAACCGTAAAAGCTCAACTTTTTCGTGCAAGAGATTTTATGGCGGCTATGATAGATAAAACAAAAGATAGCATTTAAAGAGCGTGGATATTATTCTGAAATACTTCCCGGAATTAAACAAAGAACAAATCAAACAATTTGCGCAACTAGAGGAGTTATATACTTTCTGGAATGCCCAAATTAATGTGATCTCCCGAAAGGATACCGACAATTTTTATACGCATCATGTTTTACATTCTCTTGGAATCGCAAAAATATGTGCATTTAAGCCGGGTTCTTCTATTCTCGATATTGGAACAGGCGGTGGATTCCCGGGTATCCCTTTGGCCATTTTATTTCCGGAAACTTCATTTGTTTTAGTTGATTCAATCGGCAAAAAAATCAAAGTTGTTAACGAAGTTGTAAACACATTAGGACTAACGAATGTAACTTCACATCATGCTCGAGCCGAGGAAATTAAGGGGGATTTTGATTTCATAGTTAGCAGAGCTGTAACTCAAATGCCTATATTTTTAACATGGGTAAAGGGAAAAGTGAAAAAGAAATCTGCGCATACCTTAGTGAATGGAATCCTGTACCTAAAAGGTGGTGATTTGAGCGAGGAAATGAAACCTGTTAAACACTTGAATAGAGAATTTTTGCTCTCCACTATTTACGAAGAAGCCTTTTTTGAAACGAAAAAGGTGATCTATGTTAAGCTAAGATAATAACGGAGGAAACTCCAACGTAAATAAAGGGATTGGGACTGAAAACAATTGTTCAGATTCCATGTTTTGAAACGTGTAAAAGCCGCTCATTCTTCCTAAAGGCAACCAAAATTCGCAACCACTTACATATTCAAATCGTTCGCCTGCTGCGATAATTGGTTGTTCACCAACAACACCCGGCCCATCAACATGTTGTGTGCCATAGATTAAATGCTCCACCATCCAATGACGATGCAATAATTGCACAGACTCGCTTCCTTTATTTTCAATGAAAATACGGTAATTAAAGAAATACTGGCTCTGCTCCGGATTAGACAAATCCGAGCGAAACCATGTGTCGACATGAATTTTTACTGTGGAAATGATTTTATTTCTCATAGTACTGAATGCAAATGAAGGTGCGTATTTTGTAATTATATGTAATAAAGGTTTATTTCTGAATTAAGCAACTAGCGTATGCTTTTACTGCCCGTCTTTCTCCGAAAGAATCAACCAATTCGTGGGTTGTTGCTTTAATCGATATGGCATCCAAATCCACTCTCAATAAACCTGCAATAATTTGACACATTTCAGGAATATGGGGGTTCAGTTTCGGACTTTCAAGGATTACCGTTGAATCCACGTTCACGACATGATAGCCTTTTTCATGAAGCAGAGTCATAACTTCGGCTAAAAGAATTTTTGAATCGATTCCTTTGTATTTAGGATCCTTATCCGAAAAATGGAATCCAATGTCCCTTAAGTTTGCAGCCCCCAATAACGCATCGCATATGGCGTGAAGTAGAACATCAGCGTCGGAGTGTCCAACAGCCCCTAAATCCGATTCAATTTTTTTTCCCCCGATGAATAGTCCGTAGCCTTCCGCTAAGCGATGAACATCGACACCAAATCCAATTCGAATCTGCATGTTAAATACCGCTTTTTGAAACGCCTCCAGATCTACCTAGATTCAATCTAAGCGTGAAACGCAATGTATTTGCTAATGGACTTTGTCGGCCACTTACAGATGCTAGGTACGAGAAGTCAATGGAGAACATGTTGTATTTCAAACTAGCCCCAAAATTTAAAAATTGACGGTTTCCTTTGTTTCTGTTTTCATAGAACATACCTGTTCTGAATGCCAACACATCGTTATACCACCATTCAATTCCTCCAGCAATATTAATTTCCGTTAATTCCTCTTTCAATTTTGTCCCCTTCACAACCGCGTAAGAACCGTCGTTGTTTTGAATGTAATCACCATTTGCATCCTTTGCAACTTTTCCAGGCGCATCATAAAACGACTGTAGAATTCCATTGATAATCCCTACATCACCATCCATTCCTGATAACATGGTATAGCTTCCATTCACATTTGCATAGTATGCAGGAGTTGGGACCAGTAACTTTTGTAAATCTATTGCGAAAGTGACTTTATTATAATCATCAAATTCGGCTTCAAATGCATTGCCGATTTTCAAATTCATGGGGATAAAATCACGTTTTGACAACTCAGAATAAGCCACCTTATTTCCTAGATTATTCAGGGTAGTTGCAAACGTATATGTCCCATCTGTATTTCCGATTTTAGCATCTTCATTTCGATACGTAATCGAAAAATCTGCAGCTCCAACTACTCCTGCTTTGGTGTTAACTCCTCCAACGGTTAAACCCCCGGTAAGATTTGAATAGGCAAACTTTCCATTGATTCCAATACTTAATTTCTTTGCCAAACGGAAAGCATAAGCCCCTGTTAATTCAAACTCACTAGGCTTGTCATCACGAAGTACGTTTCCGCTAATATCCGTAAAGGTGATTTCCCCTAAACTAAAGTAGCGCAAAGACCCTCCAATAGTATGGATTTTGTTAATTCGATAATAGCCAGCCAAATAGGATAAACTAATGTCATTGGTCAATTGACGCAACCATGGTGTATAAGACAAACTTATTTCAGACTTTTCTTTCGCAAAACTAAGCATTGAAGTGTTCCAATAGACTGAAGTTGATGTTGGACTCAATGCCGTTCCAGCATCGCCCATTCCACCAGCTCTCGAGTCGGGAGTAATCGCCATAAATGGCAAAGCTGTCGTAATGGTATTTAGTTGCAGGTCATTGTCCGTGACACCTGAACCTCCGCCATTCGGCTGGGCATAGACTTCAAAAGAACAATAACAAAAAATTAGAATGAAAAAAACGTGCTTCATAAACAACATTACTTAATGAATGGTAAATATACGAAAAACTCGCTTTTTTATTGTGGAATCACTTCAAAATAACCAATTTCTCTGTTTTTTCAGCTATTTGACCATCTATGTTTTTCACTTTCAATCGATAAACGTACACGCCTTTCGCTAACTGATCTCCAAAATCGTCCTTTCCATCCCATTCAATTCCCTCTGAACGGAATCCCAAGGTTTGAACTTGCTGCTGAATTGTTTTAACTAATCTTCCTGAAATCGTATAAATTTGAACCTGAACTTCAAGCTGATTGCACGATTGATTGTGCTCAAACATAAAGGAAGTACGCGTTGTAAAAGGATTCGGGTAATTATAAACATGATCCAATACGGGCACTTCTTTATCCTGAACGACAAATTCAAGTTTCGCAATTCCAGAATTGTTATTGACATCCCAAACCTTCAATTCAAGTGTGTGTTTTCCTTTCGTTAATCCTTGAAATTGATACCTCACTTCTCCATTCTGATAATCGTTCAAACCCGCCGAATAAAAATCATTCAACACAAATGGATTACTCGATTCTCCATCCAGAACAGCCACGATATCGTGACCAATGCCATTTCCCACAGTATTAATGCCATTCTCATCAAACACCTTTGCGAATAAAACTGGATTTGCGTCCGTAACACTTCCAAACACAAAAGCTTCGTCATTCATGAACAACTGAATACTTGGCGCCGTCACATCGTTCAGTCCATTCGGATTAATTCCACCAATCACCAACATCGTATCGAAACCTTGAGCGTCTGAAATTGTGCTATTGCCGTAGTAACTAATTTTTCCCAATCCGTAATTCAATGCGATGTCCTTTGGAACAATAAATTCAAAATCAAAATACCCATTGACAATACTCGCTTTCCCACGGTAAATTTTATTGCGCTGCTGTTGAAAACTTAAGACTTGTGGTGGATCCTGTCCAAGGGTTTGCTGGGTTTTGAACTTATCGAAAATAGTCGGAGTGAGTACCCCATTCCATGAATTTAATACGCCACCATTCCAATCCTCCATGTGTCCTTTAATGCGCACCTTACTCAACGCATTAATGGTATCCATTTGGACTTGAGGACTTATTCCATTGATGCTGTCCGTTACAATTCTGTAGCGCGGAAGCGCAATGCGTAATGCAGGATCTCCAATCAATGTGAAACTGCGTTTATTCCCACTCGATCCTGAATTGTTTTTTGTCTGCATGGCAATTTCTCCAAATGTTTTTGGATTACCGGAAGCGTCTCTTTCGAAAACTTGTTGGTAAAAGGCATCTCCAACGACTTCATTAACCGTGATGTAAACGGCTCTTGTGGTCGTCATCAAGGCAATGGAGGATCCTGTTGGATTCAGAAATGCCCATTCACCAGCAGATACTCTTTTGGGGTCGTCGTAACGAGTAAATTCACACGTCGCAGAAACGAATAAATTTAAGGCATTAATATTATTCCACGACTGGATTTGGGGTATGGTAACAATCCGTTCTTCAGCGAGCCCCACTTCGCCACCATGTCCAACGTAATTAATCAAAACGATTCCGCGTTGAACCCTATCTGTAATGGATTCTGCCAGTGCTGGAAACCTGATTCCACCTGTAGATATCACCATTGGGAATGCATCCATGTATAACTTTTCCCCATTCATCTCACGGTGATTTAGCTTTACATAGTTATACTGTGGTTCCGCATTGTCTTCTACAAAGGTGTTTGATGGATCATTATCTGCGATTTGTACAAACTTCAGGCGCCAATCTCCAAACGTTGAACTTTGGTCAGTTGAACCCAAGCAACAAGACCCATTATTTGGAAAAAGTTCAGAGCCATTTTTTAGGTAATGTTCTACTTTGTCTACTTGTTGTTTCGCCTGAAGATTATCACTTACAATGAATCGTCCAACGCCAATATCCATTAAATCAGTGCTCATAAAACCTTCGTTATCCCCAAGAATCCCAAAGTAATCATCGGAAACCAATGCGTTAATATGATCTTCACTTAAAACGGCTTGATATGTAGGAATGTAATTGTTGTTATTGTCCAAGCGATTTTTTGGATCATAGGTCCCGTCTCCGAACAGCAACAAGTACTTTGGTTTCGATAATGGGTCATTTTGCATCGCACGATCATAAAACATTTTCGCAAACATTCGAATGGCAGTGGCATCCTGCATACCCGAACTAAACTCATTGTACACTTGCATTACATTCACCACGTGCACAGATAGGCCGTCTGCACGGTGTAAATCAGCAAGTCGATTTGCCTGTGAAAGGAAATCTGGATGCGACACGATTAAATAGTCAGCTTGTGCTAGTCCGTGTAGGTTCTGATTACCCACCGCACCTATTCTATCAGGAGTGAAAAAGGAGCTGCCATTGGAAGCAGCAAATTCTTTGTATCCCCCAGCTGTTTTAAAGGTAGTAGTTGTTCCACTTGTATTTAAGAACATTTTTTTAGGCAGATGTTTATCCGAAATATCCCAAACAAATCCATTACCGGGCAATCCCGTTATTTCGTAAGCAAGTAGTTGTGTAGCGAGGCTGTTTTTTATTCTAAATCCAAATTGAGTTCCATAAAAAACCAACTTCCTTTTTGTATGAAGGATAATACGATCTAGGTATGTCATTGTAGTTGGTGACTGGCGTGAAACATTTAATTTAAGTGGAATGGAAGCTGGCGGGTTATTCATGGAAAATTTATATTCTCCTCGAGAAAATTCCGAAGAATTGATGGGTAGAATATTTGTAAATAAGTTTTGACCATTAACACTTGCTTTGATGGTGTTTAACAAGTTGTTATTGGGGCAATTAGCAGCGATATCTAATTTCACATCCAATTTAACTGTATCCAAATTCGGTATAGAAAAATTAAATGTTCGCTCTAATTCAACATCGAATAATTCCCCATACCATCGCTGTCCTCCTTCGACCAAATTAGCAAGGTCATTTTCATAACACTCCCTAAAATCATAAGATCGAACAATGGAATCTGCCGGTAAGTCGTTTTGAACGTCATTTTGTATACGAAGAGGAACTTCATTGCTATTGATATTAATAAAGTAGGTGGAAATGTCGCTGTAAATGTTTCGAATTTGAAGGTATGGAAAAACACTCTCGGTACTGGACCATCTATGTGGACCCCAGCCGTAGAAAAGAATGTAGTCATTATCGTTAAAAATACCATCCGATTCACCTTGAATAAAAATGGCGTTTTCCGCTAAATCATCCGTTCTTGGAAGATTATTTTTTTCCGGAATTAATCCATCCCCATTTCCGTAAATATGAATATGAGCTGGATTTAATCCGGTTGTATTAATGCCGCAAGATTCTAGAAATGTCTTGTCGATTTTATAAATCCCATCCTTCGCAACAGATATTTTATACCATGATCCAGATCCTAATTTCATGACTGATTCAAGCGCAAAATCTTTTGGTTTCGAGACAGGATTTGGTGTTAACTGATAGGAAAATCGGACCAATCGCTCATACTTTCCCTCATGGAATCGAACTGGGATAAAATGAAAAACAGCAAAAGCCTGTTGGGCCTCATCCGTTACAGCAGCCTCCAGGGTGAAATCAGTTGGAAGTTGAATAAATGAACGCTTGTAAAATTTGATGTCAGAACTAGGAATTGGCTCTGTCACTAAATCAGAAAGCACCACTTTTTGTTGTGAGGAAAACGTTTTCGTTTTTTGAAAATAATAAGGCATTCCGTTGTCAATCCCCTGGTTTTCGATGAAGTGAATTGGGAATATATTGCCATCATCTTGGTAATTGTGTATATTAGTCCAATTCAAATCAACAAGAACGACTTGGGAAATAGAAGCATTTGCTACAAAAAGAAAGAAGAATGAAAAAAATATT
>Ga0114960_10001058_pt1 | contig 22630 bp, 15 predicted proteins | sample C_130625_MF_Meta_FD_92637 | JGI IMG/M metagenome (GOLD analysis project Ga0114960, IMG submission 92637) | Freshwater microbial communities from Lake Croche, Canada to study carbon cycling - C_130625_MF_MetaG | ecosystem: Environmental > Aquatic > Freshwater > Lake | place: Lake Croche, Canada... | reverse complement strand
TGGTTGTAATGGCCAGGATATTGCGGGTGCCCACCGAACCGTCGGGGTTTTTATAGCCCTCAAAGGTGTATCCAAGGAGCGGGGCGGTCGCGGGCACCGTGGCAGTGCACTGGGGTAAATCGTCCAGACTGCGCGCGCCTGGCAGTTGCAACAAGCGCTCATGGACCCAGGCGCCGGCAGGAATGTCCCGTAGCGCGTAGCCAATGGCCACACCGTAACGCAAGACCGGCGCGTTGGCGCCGATATCGACCAAGGCGACTTTGTGGCCCTGCGGAACTTTGTCCCGAAGTACCACACCGTTACTGAGCACGGCGCCCATGGGCAGGCCGCCATCGTTGGCGACGAGGGCGACATTATCGATGGCATTCATAACGATAGTATGTGGGGGCATGCGTACTCCTGGGCCGGGCGCCGGGTCAGTCCCGTGCAGGATTGACTGGTCCTGAATGATAGCGCTATCATTGGTATCAGAAAATATGCCATGGCAGACCCATTGATACCCAAACGCAGTCGACGAGGTAGTGGCGCCATTACCCTCAAAGATGTTGCCAGCCTGGCCGGCGTGGCACCTATCACCGTGTCGCGGGCGCTCAATTCGCCCGCGCAGGTTTCCAAACAAGTGCTCGCCCGCGTTCAAGACGCCGTTGAACGGATCGCTTATGTGCCTAATCGCATGGCGGGGGGTTTGGCATCTTCGCGCAGTCGCCTTATCGCAGCGATCGTGCCGAGCATGGTTTTTTCGGTATTTAATGAAACGATTGAGGCACTCAACGGAACATTATTTGATTCTGGTTATCAATTAATGCTCGGTTTGACCGGGTATTCTGTAGAGCGCGAGGCACTTTTGCTGGAGTCGGTGATTGGCCGAAGGCCGGACGGCATATTTATTACAGGCATCATGGCGCCGGGACGCTCACGCAGCCGATTGATTGCGGCAGGTATCCCCATTGTGGAGTCCTGGGATTTAACACCCACACCGATTGACATGCTTATTGGCTTTTCCCACCAGGATATTGGGCGGGCGGTCGCGCAGTTCTTGATGGATAAGGGCAGGCGAAGTTTTGCCATTGTGACGGCGGGCGACGAGCGCGCCCAACGCAGGAATACCGCATTTATTGACGCCGTAAAGGCCCACGGCCTGGACGCAGTGGCCGTCCATAACGTGGGCGATATACGCACGCTGCGCGCCGGTCGAGAGGCCTTGACGCAATTATTAGCAAGCCAACCCAGATTGGATGCCATTTTTTGCAGTTCGGATCTCCTGGCACTGGGCGTTATTACCGAAGCGCGGGAGCGGAAAATAAATGTGCCGGGGCAGTTATCGGTCATGGGTTTTGGCGATGTGCCTTTTGTGGGCGACATGATTCCGGCGCTGACGACTGTCCATATCAATGGCGGCCAGATCGGCACGCTCGCTGCCCGGCATTTGATGGCGCGTTCGCAGGGACATACCGTGCAGCACCCCATTGTGAACCTCGGATTTTCCATCGTCGAGCGCGAAAGCGCCTAAGCCTCTTGAACCCGCCTAAACAGCTCTTGACCACCCAATATGATAACGCTACCATTTAAAAGCCAAGCTACATTTTTGCAATCATTATTGACCCACCTAAAAGGTACCCCTATGAAATTTCTCGCAGGTGCGCTATTTGCCTTGTTCACATTTTCTAGCGCATGGGCCTGGCCTGAAAAGCCGGTCGTCTTAGTGGTACCTTTTCCGCCAGGCGGATCTACCGACCTGATTGCACGGGTTTTGGCACCCAAACTGCAAGAAAAACTCGGTGGCTCTTTTGTCACGGATAACAAAGCAGGTGCGACTGGCACCATAGGCGCAGCATTTGTGGCGCGTGCGCCGGCCGATGGCTATACGGTATTGGTGTCGTCGCTTGGTCCGTATGTGATTGCACCGCATTTAATTGAAAAAGTATCTTACGACGCGCTCAAAGATTTTGACTACATCACGGTTGCGGTGCAGGCACCCAATATCCTGGTTGTGCCTGCAAATTCGCCCCATAAATCTATGGCCGACGTCATCGCTTTCCATAAAGCCAATCCCAATAAGTTCACGCTGGCCTCCTCGGGTAATGGCAGTAGCGACCACCTGACGGCAGAAATATTTTGGCAACAAACCGGAACCACAGGTATTCATGTGCCGTACAAAGGTGGTGGCCCGGTGATGAATGATTTACTGGGCAGCCAGGTGGATGGCTCCTTTATGAATATCAATACCGCCATGCCGCAAATACTGGCTGGCAAATTGCGCGCGCTGTCGATTACCAGCGTCAAACGCTCGCCCCTGCTGCCCAATGTTCCTTCCTTGGAGGAGTTGGGAATTAAGGAGGCGAATGTGTATTCCTGGCAAGCGGTCGCCGCGCCCAAAGGTTTGCCTGCGGATATCAAAGCCAAATTGCACAGCGCCATTGTTGCCGGTTTAAATGACCCGCAAGTCAAAGCCAAATTATTGGAACTGGGTTTTGAAATTGTGGCCAATACGCCGGAACAATTTGCCTCCTTCCAAGCTGCTGAATTTGCGCGTTGGAAAAAATTGATTCAAACCCGCAATATTAAGGCGGATTGAGCATATGAACTTTGCGCTGGTGAGGGAAAAGACGCCGCTTGTCATTGCCTTGGAAGTCATTCCCGTCGCGGGGCATGACAGCATGCTTTTGAATTTATCGGGTGCCCACGGTCCTTTTTTCACCCGCAACCTTTTGATACTCACGGACAGTGCCGGACGCACGGGTGTAGGCGAGGTTCCGGGTGGCGAAAAAATAAGGCGCACTTTAGAAGAGGCGCGGCCTTTGGTGGTGGGCCAAAATATTGGCAATGTGCAGGCTATATTAAACGCGATGCACCGGGAGTTTTCCGATCGGGACGTCGGCGGACGCGGTCTGCAGACATTTGATTTGAGAACTACGATTCACGCCGTCACGGCGGTGGAGTCGGCCTTGCTCGATCTGTTGGGCCAAGAACTTGGTTTGCCGGTATGTGCTCTCCTGGGAGAAGGGCAGCAGCGCACCGAAGTGCAAATGCTGGGTTATTTGTTTTTCATCGGAGACAAAAACCTTACCGATTTACCGTACCGCGATGAGGCCGATTGCGCCGACACCTGGTTTGCCTTGCGCAATGAGGTCGCTATGACCTCCGAATCGATTGTGCGTTTAGCCGAGGCTGCGCATCATAAATATGGATTTAATGATTTCAAACTCAAAGGCGGCGTTCTGGCCGGCGAACAGGAAATAGAAGCGGTTCGTGCATTGCATGCGCGCTTCCCGGATGCGCGTATTACGATTGATCCGAACGGTGGATGGTTACTAAAAGATGCTGTGCGACTCATGCAAGGTATGCGAGGGGTTTTGGCCTACGCGGAAGATCCTTGTGGCGCCGAGGACGGTTTAAGTGGCCGTGAGGTATTGGCCGAATTCCGTCGCGCCACGGGCCTTCCTACGGCGACCAATATGGTGGCGACGGACTGGCGCCAACTGGTGCATTCTTTGTCTTTGCAAAGCGTCGATATCCCCTTAGCGGATCCGCATTTTTGGACCATGGCTGGTTCTGTCCGGGTTGCCCAAACCTGTCGTGATTGGGGGCTGACCTGGGGCTCGCACTCAAATAACCATTTTGATATTTCATTGGCGATGTTCACCCAGGTCGCGGCGGCCGCACCGGGCAAAGTAACGGCGATCGATACCCATTGGATTTGGCAAGATGGGCATGCATTAAGTCAGGCACCTTTACAAATTATCAATGGCCATATCCAAGTGCCGCAGACGCCTGGTTTGGGGGTTTCTCTAGATATGGAAAGAGTCCAAGCTGCGCATCAGTTGTATTTACAAGAAGGCTTGGGCGCTCGCGACGACGCTGTCGCCATGCAATATTTGATTCCTGGCTGGAAATTTGACCCTAAAAGACCATGCCTAGTGCGCTAAGTCGACTTCCGAAAAAGTCGGGGCCTGCCGCATGTGGCTGGCCTGTTCAAAGGCGTGCGCCATACCTAGAAGCTTGGCATCCTGCCAGGGCAGGGCGCCCATAGACAAGCCAACCGGTAGGCCCGCTGCCAGGCCCATCGGAACGGTGATGTGCGGGTAGCCTGCGACGGCAAAGGGCCCAGTAAAGCCAGCGCGTTGGCTGAAATCGCCTAGCACATGGTCAACACGCCAAGCCGGGTTGCCGCTGGGGGTCACGAGGGCGTCAAGATGGTGCTGCGAAAACAATGCGTCCAAGCCTTCGTCCCTGGCGTAGCGGCGGTTCCTTGCTAAGGCTTTCAGGTAGGTTGCCGAGGTAAGGCCTTTGGTTTGCTGGGCCATCAGAAACAATTCCTGGTCAAAAATCGGCATGGCCACGTCGGCATGCGCCAGGTTCCAGTCGATCAGGCCCTGCAGGTCTTGCGCCGGTGCGTCGGGCTGGATGGTGCGCAAATAGTGCGCAATGCCTGCTTTGAACTCGTGCAGCAGCACCACCAACTCGGTCTGCGAGTATTTGTCGCGGTGGGGGACTTCTAGGTCCTCAATCAGCACGGCGCCCTGGGCCCGTAGAACTGCGAGCGCGTTTTCAAAGAGCGCCACGGTTGGCGGGTGATTGGGCAGATGCTGGCGGACCACCCCAATCCGCTGCCCATTGAGTGCCTTGCCCTTGAGCGCCGACGGGTAATTTACCTTGCCTTCGGGGGCATCTTGGGTGGCGCTGTCCTTGCGGTCTGGCCCGGCGAGGCAGGCCATCAGCAGGGCAGCATCGCGGACACTGCGTGCCATCGGCCCGGCGGTATCTTGCGAGGCCGCAATAGGGATGATGCCATCGCGGCTCACACGTCCCAGGGTGGGCTTAAAGCCGACGAGACCATTTCGGCTCGCCGGTGAGATGATGGAGCCGTCCGTTTCTGTACCTACTGCAAAGACACACAGGCCTGCGGCTACTGCAACTGCCGAGCCCGAGCTGCTTCCGCTGGGCGAGCGGGTCAGGTCATACGGGTTACGCGTCTGGCCGCCCCGACTGCTCCAACCGCTGCTGCTGCGGGTGCTGCGAAAGTTGGCCCATTCACTGAGGTTGGTTTTGCCCAAAATCACGGCGCCAGCCGCTCGCAGGCGGGTGACGATATGGGCGTCGCATTGGGCCTGCAGGCCCGCCAGCGCCAGCGAACCTGCTGTCGTTGCCATGCGGTCGGCGGTGGCAATGTTGTCTTTGAGCAGCACGGTCAGACCGTGCATTGGCCCGCGGACCTTTGCGGCTTGGCGTTCGGAATCGAGCGCCCGGGCTTGGGCGAGCGCATCGGGGTTGACCTCGATCACGGAACGAAGGCATGGTCCGTTGGCGTCAACAGCCTCTATGCGTTTGAGGCAATAGCGCGTCAGGGCTAAAGCGCTTGTGGTGCCTGCGGCCATCTGCGCCTGCAACGCGGCACCATCCAAGCCCTCGAGTTTGGAGCGGTAGCTAGGAGGAGACGTGCGTGGGCTCAATGACATCAACGACCTTGCGGCAAGGGGTAGACGGCAAGGCTCGCGTGCCCACGCACAGAGACGGCCTGGACGCCGAAAATGACGTTGTCCTTGGATACGGGCACAGTGGCTTGGCCTACGCGTCCAAATTCTTGGCTGAACTGCCACGTGGTGGCATCGGTATCGCGCCACACTACGCGGTAGCCCCGCAGGGAAGGGTCGGTGCTCACGACCCAGCGCAAGGTGCTGTCATTGGTGAGTTGGGTGGTGTCAATGCGCACCATGGCTGGTGGCGGCGGAGCCAGGGCCAAGGTCGCCAGGCCTGCTGCATTGATGCGGGCTACGTCAGCGACATAGGCAAAATCTACGAACTCGGGCAGGTCACCATAGGCTGTGCCGCCTTCGGTACGCACGTTTTGGTGCTGGTGGCGAAAATTCTCGAACGGCTCGGTGAAACGGGTGGCCGCGTAGCCTTGTTCAAGAAACGGAATGTGATCTCCCCCGCGCAGGTAGCGGTCACGCCGTTGTATCAACTGAACCGTAAAGCCAGGCAGGTAGCCCTCTGCAGCGGCCTTGAGGTGGCGCCCGAGTTGCTGGGTAGATAGGTCGGCGCCGCCGCCGGCTAGCGCAATGCTCTGCATTTGGGCGCGAATGGCCTGGGTTGCGGCTTGCTCTGCCGAGTCAACAAGCTGGCCCGTTTGGCCTTGCACCATCATGCGCAATAGGGGATCAAATCCGTCGGCGAAGAGGCGCACGCGCTTGGGATCGCGCTGCCCAGCGTCGCCTGCGGCACTGCCGACAATGTCATTGGTGACCATTGCCTCGATTTGCAGCCCGAGCTTTCGCGCCTCGCGGGCGTAGTGTGCGGCGCCCAAAAGGCCTTGCTCCTCGCCCGGGACCGCCATGAAAACAAGCGTGGCGTCAAAGTGATGTTGGGCCATGACGCAGGCCAATTCCATCGAGACAGCCGTTCCTGACGCATCGTCGTTGGCGCCGGGCGCCGCGCCCACGCTGTCGCTGATATCCGAGTTCATCGAATCATAGTGGCCGCTCACAACCAGCAGGCGGTCCTTGGAGGAGGGCGAATCACCAGGCAGCGTGGCCAGAACATTGACGAGCGTTGTCGGGCTTGAAACGCGTCGGCTAATCGGCTCTATCCATTCTTGTGTAATGACCTGCAAACGCCCGCCAGCAGTTTGGGAACAAGTACGCAGTTCAGACTCGATCCAGCGCCGTGCGGCGCCAATGCCTCGAACGTCGGAGTCCGTTTGGGATAGAGTGTGCCGAGTTTCAAAAGAAACCAATTTTCGAATTCTTTGCTCAATTCGGGTGCTGGAGATGTCAGCCAGTATTTGTTGAACGACAGGGTCGGGTCGGATGTCCCAAGCAAGTGCAGGCATGGATGCCACAGCAAGTAAAAGCGTGGCGGTGCTGATACGAGGAAATGAAAGTAGTGACATAAATATGTTTGCCGAATGATGTAAAAAAACAACGGTTGTGCCTGACTGTTCTAACCGACGCAATCGGCAAATTGGCGCATCTAGGGAAGAAAAAGTAAATTTTTGTTACAAATAGTTTACAAACTTAGCTATATTGCTATTAGGCCCCAATATTTCTTGCTGGGGTTTTCAAGTATCTCAAGGAAAAAAGTAATGAAAATGCATTTCCGTCCTTCCCAAATCGCCAGCGTTACGGGCCTGTTAATGGCCGTTGCGTTTCAGCCCCCTGCCTTGGCCCAGCAATCTGGCGCTACAGATATGGGCCGCGTTGAAGTAACGGGCTCGCGTCTGAAGACCATCGTCAATGAGGCCAGCAGCCCAGTGGCGGTCGTCAGCAAAGCAGAAATTGACGTAACCCAGCCAGTGGCAGTGGAGGAACTCATCAGAGGTCTTCCTGCCTCTTACCCGGCGATCGGGCCCGGCATCAATAATGGCTCTAACGGCACGGCTTCTATCGACTTGCGTGGTTTGGGAAGCAACCGAACCCTGGTGCTAGTCAATAGCAAACGCTTTGTGCCGGCGACCCTCGGTGGGGTTGTTGATACCAACAATGTGCCCATCTCCTTGTTGGAGCGCGTCGACGTTGTCACGGGTGGCGCATCAGCTGTTTATGGCGCAGACGCCGTCGCAGGTGTCGTGAATTTTGTGACAAAACGCAGTTTCTCTGGGATTGAAGCTACGTCCACCTACAGCATGTCGGGCGTAGGCGATGCGCTGCGCCGTAAGAACGACGTGACCATGGGTGCCAATTTGGCGGACGACCGTGGCAACGTAGTGCTGCATATTGGGACGACCCATACAGACCCGATTCGCCTCGCCGATAGAAGTTACTCAGTAACTGCTTTGACATCGACCACCGGCTTGCCAGGCGGGTTTTCTGGAACCGCTGTGCCCGCCATCATCAGCGGCATGCCCGCCCCCATTAACGGCAGCCGTGTTATCGATGCAAGCACCGGCTTATTGCGGGCCGCTGTAAGTTCCGGCCCCCCGGATGGCTACAACACCAACCCCCCCAATTATTTTGAGACTCCCCTTGACCGTACGCAACTGACGGGAATGGGGCGCTTCAAAATCAATGATTATGCAGAGGCATATGCTGAGCTTTATTCGGTTCGCAGCAATGTGACTTTGAATTTGGCGCCTTCGGGCACCTTTGGCGTTGGTTTATCGATGCCCATCGGAAACCCATACATTCCCGACGCGGTGCGGCAGCAATTGTGCTCAGCCTATGCTATTTCGGCGGCCAACTGCGTGGTGGGTAATACAACCCCATTTACTGCAGCGTACGCGCGGCGTTTCGTGGAGGCGGGCCCCCGCATCTATTCGTATGACAACACCACGATGCAATACACCGCCGGTGTTCGTGGCGACATTCCTATGGTCAAAAACTGGGCCTATGACGCTTATTATTCCTTTGGACGTTCGGAGCAAATTCAAACGACTGGCAATGGTTTTTCGTTTAGTAAACTTCAGCAGGCGGCCAACGCCGTCAGCACCACAAATTGCGTGGTAAACACCGGTGGATGCGTTCCCATTAACCTGTTTGGCTCCGCTGGCTCGATTACACCGGCGATGTTGGCCTACCTTAGCGTCCCCACCTACGGAACCACTTTGGTGGAGCAGACCGTGGTGGCTGGTTCAGCAAACGGTGAAATTGAAGCGATTAAGAGTCCGATGGCTAAGTCCCCACTGAATATGGCCTTCGGTTACGAGAATCGCAAAGTCTACGGTGGTAACAAATCGGATTCGATCATCCAAACCCAAGGCGAATTGCTGGGCAGTGGATCGCCAACTCCAGACCGTAACGGAACACTGACGTTTAGCGAGTACTACACCGAAGCCAAAATGCCGCTTTTGCAGGATCAGGCCTTTGCCCACGCAGTCAATCTGGAAGCCGGTTACCGTCAAACCTCATTCTCGACCTCGCTCGGTGGCAACCAAAGTTATGGCAGCTGGAAATACGGCATGGACTGGTCTCCCATCAAAGCATTGCGCTTTAGAGGCGAGCAGCAGTTGGCCATTCGTGCGCCCAATGTCAACGAGCTGTATGCCCCTGTGACGACCGGGCTGTCCTCGCTAACCGCCGATCCCTGCCAATTGGCCAAAATCAATGCCGGCGACGCGGGCAAAGCAGGAACACTGACCAGTCTTTGCCAAGCGACGGGTGTGCCGACCAGCCAGATCGGCTCGGTCGCTGCGCCATCTTCTAGCCAAATCAACAATACCAGTGGCGGCAATCCTGACCTGGGACCAGAAAAAGCCCAAACCACGACCTTGGGTATTGTTTGGGAGCCAGACTTCGTAAGCAATCTGTCGATTACTTTGGACTACTGGAAAATTGCCATCGACTCGGCTGCGTCTTCTCCTACTGCTGGCCAGGTCATTAGCGGATGCTTTGACCCTGCACTCAACCCTGGTTATTCCTATAACGTGTTCTGCCAACTGATTCAGCGCGACCGCATCAATGGTGGTTTGAACGGCACGGGCAGCAAAGGTGTTATTACCCAAGCCTCCAACCTTGGCGTCTACGATTACAACGGAATTGATGTGGGTGTAAATTACCGTTTGATGCTCAAGGACCTGGGCGCCCCACAATTGGGCAAAGTGGATTTCAGTTTGCAAGTGAGCCACCTGACCAAGGCGGATTTCAAAGCCCTGCCTTCAGTTCCCACGCTGGAACAAGCTGGTCGTTTTGGTGTTGACGTAGGTATGCCGTATTCTTCCGATCGCTTTACACAACGCGCGATGTGGAGCTTTGGTGACTATATGCTTGGCTACAACTGGCGCTACATCGGTGGAACTACGGTTCAAAATACCACGACGAGCTACCTGGCTGATTACACATCTATCAAGCCCTATCACTATGTGGACTTGAACGGATCCTGGCAAGTTACGAAAAATCTGAAAGTTGCGCTGACCATCAACAACGCATTTGATGTAGCACCTCCCATTATTGGTACGGGCATCGGCCCATCGTCATCTAATTTTGGCAACACCTTCCCCATGGTGTATGACGTAATCGGCCGTCGTTACACATTCACCGCGCAAGCAAACTTCTAAGGTTTCTAAAGTCTAGGACTTCTTTGCTTCCTCACCACCTGAGCAACCCGCATTCGCGGGTTGCTTTTTTTGGTGCGTTGATTATTGAATATTTCAATCCTTGGGCTGCTCGCATTGTCCAAACTTCTTGATCCTTTACCATGGCACGTGTCTACCCGCTTCCTAGTCCGGATTTTTCGAGCTTTTATAAGCATGACGCGCTGACCGCACTGCTTCAAGAATACGAAAAGGCCCGGCCTGATATTCTTGAGTTACGCGAGTTGGGCAGAAGTTACGAAAACAGGCCGATATGGTTGCTTGTCATCACTCGACAATCGAGCGGTCCTGATACCGATAAACCTGCATTTTGGGTCGATGGCAATATCCATGCGGCCGAATTAACCGCCAGTACTGCCTGCCTGTATTGGCTTCATCAATTACTCAGCCTTGACGGGACAGACCCTTCGATTAGCAAACTCCTCGATACCCGGGTTGTGTACATGGTGCCACGCCTTAATCCTGATGGCGCTGAACTTGCGCTGGCAGATAAGCCTCGCCATATTCGATCGTCCACGAGAAGCTACCCTTGGGATGAGCCGCACGTGGAGGGGTTGACCGTCGAAGATATTGACGGCGACGGGCGAATCTTGATGATGCGGATCGAGGACCCCCATGGTGGGTGGAAAATTAACCCGGACGAACCCCGTCTATTAACGCCGCGTTTGCCCGGAGAATTTGGCGGGGTGTATTACCGGGTTGTCCCGGAGGGGCGAGTTCAAAATTTTGATGGTGTCAATATCAAGCCCAATCGTGATCGTGAGGGCTTGGATCTCAATCGAAATTTCCCGGCGCTGTGGCGCCAGGAGTTTGAGCAAACAGGTGCGGGCCCTTACCCGACCAGCGAGCCCGAAGTTCGTGCCATGGTGGACTTTGTTGTCAAGCACCCTAACATCGGCGCAGCCGTGAGTTTTCATACCCATTCGGGTGTCATTCTTCGCCCGATGAGTACGCAAAGCGACGAAGACATGACGCCGGAAGATTTGTGGATGTACCAAAGGCTCTCAGACATCGGCAGCAAAATGACCGGTTATCCGACGATCAGTACTTTCCATGATTTTAAATACCACCCCAAGGAAATTATTACCGGTACGCAAGACTGGCTTTACGAACACTTGGGGGCCTTATTTTGGACCGTTGAAATATGGGCCCCTAACAAAGAGGCCGGAATTGAAAAATATGACTGGGTGGATTGGTATAGGGAGCACCCCCCCAAGGACGACCAAAAATTATTAGCTTGGAGCGACGCGCAATGTCATGGCAAGGCGCACGTCGATTGGTACGCCTTTGAGCACCCTCAGTTGGGGAAGGTCGAAATTGGCGGATGGGATCGTCTTAATTATTGGCGTAATCCGCCTGCACATTTACGAGAACGGGAAGCCGCACGTTTTCCTGGCTGGCTGACTAGTATTGCACTGACTTTGCCTAAACTTGAGCTGATCAGTGCGACGGCGGAGTCATTGGGAGCCGACCAATGGCGCATCCGTATGGCAGTGGCCAATAGCGGTTATCTTCCCAGTTATGTGACAAAAAGAGCGCTCGAGCGAAAGGTGGCTCGCCCCTGTATTTTTGAGATCCAATTGCCTGCCGATGCGCAATTGGTAATGGGCGCGCAGCGTATTGAAAGCTCCCAACTCGAAGGTCATGCTGCGACAAATTCGCTCCAAGCGTTTTTCCCTAGTAAAACATTAACGGCCGATCGCGCCACTGCAGAGTGGATTATTCATGCCCCGTTGGGCAGTGCCATTACTTTGCACTCGCATGCCGCGCGTGCGGGCCATGTGTATGCCCAACTCGTTCTGCACGCAACATAATTCATTTAAAACCTGCACTGGAAAAAATAATGCCTTCCACCCTACGTGCGATGACGATCGACGACCTTTGGGCGCTCAAGCGCATATCTGCAGGAAGTATTTCTCCAGATGGTCAATGGATTTGCGCCACGGTGACGAGCTTTAATTTAGAAAAAAATAATAGCACCACCCAATTGTTCTTGTTTTCCCGTGACGGGAAAATGAAGAAGCAGCTCACAAAAGGCAATAACGATAGCGATCCACAGTGGTCGCCCGACGGCAAGTCGATCGCCTTCGTTTCCAAACGTGCGCAAGGCGATTCTGTGGACGAGGCGGGGCAACTTTATTTGATAGCCATCGATGGTGGCGAAGCTGCAAGGGTTGGTTATCTGGCGACAGGTGTAGCCGCTCTGCGATGGTTCCCTGACAGTAAGCGTATTGCCTGTGTTTCCTGGGTTTGGCCTGAATTAAGCAGTCCGGCGGCGCAAGAAAAGCGGCTCAAGCAAGAAAAGGACGATAAGGTCAAGGCAATTATTGTTGAGAATAATCATTATCGTTACTGGGATCATTGGTTTGCACGGGGTCGCAAGCCGCATATTCACACGGTTGATATTCGAACAGGGGCCTACCAGGATTTATTTTCAGATTCTCCATTTCACTTGCCACCGCAGGAGCCCGACGCATCGCATTTTGATATCAGTCCGGATGGCAATCAGATTGCCTTTGCATTTGACTTCAATCCTGACCCCAGAGAATACTCTTGTACCGATATCGTAGCCATGGATTTCAAGACCCGCTTGACTCGCAGGATGACGAAACGGACCAAAAAACACCTGCGCTGTTCATTTGATCGCCCGCGTTACTCGCCGGACGGACAACTGATAGCTTTGCTAGGCACGAATTTTGGACTCCAACATAACGAACAAAACCGTTTGTGGATATTAGAAGTACAGACGGAATCGCTCAAAGAATGGACTGGCAAGTGGGACCGGAGCGTCAATGGCCCCGTGTTGTGGGCGCCAAACAATGATGCCGTGTATTTTTCTGCAGAGTCCGGGCTTGCCCAGCCTATTTGGCGATTGGCGCTCAAGGATGAGCTTCCTACTGAAATATCGCGTGGCCCGGCTTATGGCGGTGTGGCCAGCGATCTGCGGCTCAGTGCAGACGGCAATACCTTGGCATTTACCCGCTCTAGCATGGAACATCCTCCCACGGTATATGCCTTGGATATTGCAACGCAGCGTGAGGTTCAAATTGAAAAATTAAATGATCGCATTCTTAAAAAACTGAAAATTCACCAAGCTGAGTCCGTGCAAATTAAAGGCTTCGGTAAAGATTCGGTACAGATGTGGGTCGTCAAGCCCCAGGGATACATGCAAAGCCGCACAAAAAAGTGGCCCCTGATGCAGGTCATCCATGGCGGCCCGCATACTTGCTGGAACGACACCTGGCATTGGCGATGGAATATGCAGCTGTTTGCAGCCCAAGGCTATGTCGTTTGCGCAGTTAATTATCATGGTTCAAGTGGTTTTGGACAGAAATATCTGTCTTCCATCAATGGTGATTGGGGACGGCGCGAACTTGCAGATGTGGAGGCGGGTACAGACTACATGCTCGCTACGGAACGCATTGACAAAAACCGAATGGTGGCGACGGGTGGTAGCTATGGTGGCTATATGGTGGCCTACATGAATGGCAATCTACCCCGGGGACGATACGCAGCCTATGTATGCCACGCCGGTTGCTATGACTGGGTTTCCATGATGGGCTCTGATGGCTATTTTTGGTTCGGTCATGAGTTGGGCGCATTTCACTGGGATGATGAACAGCGTGTGCTTAAACAATCACCGCACCATTATGCAAATAAATTCTCTACGCCCACGCTGGTTATGCATGGCGAGTTAGATTATCGCGTCCCTTACTACCAAGGCCTTGCGTATTACAACACCTTGCGCGCCAGAAATATCCCCTCCCGGCTCGTGTTTTTTCCTGATGAAAATCATTGGATTTTGAAGCCCCAAAACTCTAAACTTTGGTACAGAGAATTTATTGATTGGTGTAATCACTATACGCAAGCGCGGCGCTTTGCAGGCTGAATCCACCCCGGGTGGCCCCCGCGGCAGGCAGGCACAATACGCCATGCTAACGCGCTGGCTCTAAGGATAAAGTATGTCGCCCGTCATTTTGTTCACGATTGTGATGCTGTATTTCGGCTTGTTGCTGGGCGTGGCTTGGCAAACCAGTCGCAAAGGGAGTAACGCCGGTTTCTTTATCGGTAACCGCAATAGCCACTGGATGCTGGTGGCCTTTGGCATGATTGGCACGTCCTTGTCCGGGGTGACCTTTATCAGCGTACCGGGTGCCGTCAGCCGAGACGGGTTTTATTATTTCCAAATTATTTTGGGGCAATTTTTTGGGTATCTGGTGATTGCCTATGTCCTTCTACCGCTTTATTACCGCTTGCAACTGGTATCGATTTACCACTATTTAGATGTTCGCCTGGGCCGGCGCAGTTACCAGGCGGGCGCCAGCTTTTTCATCCTCTCGCGCACCTTGGGTGCGACGGCGCGCCTTTACTTGGTCGTGCGCATATTGCAAGACGTCATCTTGAGCGACTTGGGGCTTCCGTTTTGGTTTACCACCTTGCTGATACTGCTCATGATCGTGCTCTATACCTACCGGGGCGGCGTGAAAACCCTTATTTGGACGGATACCCTGCAAACGATGTGCATGCTGGGGGGCTTGCTTATTTGTGTGGCGTATATATTGGGGCAGCTCGATCTTCGTCCCCTACAAGCACTGGATCAGTTGCAGACCCAAGGTCTCGCCCGCATTTTCAATACCGACATTGACAGCCGGTTTTTCTTTGCCAAACAAATAATCGCCGGCGTGTTTATCGCCATTGCCATGACTGGCATGGACCAGGAGATGATGCAAAAAACCATCTCCGTCACCACGGTGCGAGATGCCCAGAAAAACGTTTTGTTACTCAGCGTCACCATGCTTGGCGTGGTGCTCTTATTTCTGTATTTGGGTGGATTACTGAGCCTGTTTGCCAGCAGCATGGGTATGGCGGCGACGGGCGACAAATTGTTTCCGGCGGTAGTTTTTGGCTACTTGCCGCCGATGGTGCAGGTATTGTTTGTGATTGCGCTCATTTCCGCTTTATTTCCGAGCGCTGACGGCGCAATAACAGCACTGACCTCGAGTTTTTGTATCGATATATTGGGCATTTCACGCAATAGCGCCTTGGATGAAGCAGGTAAAACCCGTATTCGCCATCGCGTACATCTGGGTTTTGCGCTGCTGTTTCTGGTGCTTATCATGGGCTTTAAATGGGCGGATAACGCGAGCATGATCGGCCTCATCCTCAAACTCGCCGGATTTACCTATGGCCCTTTGCTGGGCTTGTTTTGCTTTGGCATCCTGACGCATCGCCAGGTCCAGGACCGCTGGGTGCCGTGGCTGGCTTTGGCCGGCCCCCTCATTTGCTTAGGCTTGGATCATTACCAAAGCGCTTTGCTTGGAAGCTACCAAATTGGCCTGGAAATGCTGTTGCTCAACGGCGCGCTGGTGTTTGGATTACTGTGGGTGTTTTCCAAGCCCGGCCCTAAGGAGCCGGATACTGCGGTGCAAGGTGACTCCGCTGTGCATTGGTAATTGAAAGGTCCCTATGGCAGAGCAAGCACTAGCCCGTTCGCAGTTTCGATTTTTTCACCGCCTGCGCGTGCGCTGGGCTGAGGTGGATTTGCAAAAAATAGTTTTTAACCCCCACTACCTGATGTATGTGGACACCGCCCTGGGTGACTATTGGCGCGCCCTGGCCTTGCCCTATGAGCCCAGCCTGAAGGCCATGGGCGGCGATTTGTATGTGCGCAAATCCACCTTGGAGTTCCACGCCTCCGCCGAATATGACGATTTGTTGGATGTCGCTCTGCGTTGCGCGCGCATAGGAAACAGCTCTTTGCAGTTGGTGAGTGGCATTTTCCGCGATGAACAGTTGCTGGTGGGCGCAGAGCTGGTCTATGTGTTTGCCGACCCGGTGGCTAAACGCGCTTTGCCGGTGCCCGCCGTGCTGCGCGACTTGCTGCTGGGATATGAAGCGGGCGAGTCCGTCGTGCAAACCCGCATGGGCTCTTGGGGCGAGCTCCAAAATCAGGTAATCGCCTTGCGCCCAGGCGATGGCCACGACGAGGCCGCTTTGCACTGCGTTTTGACCAACGCGTTGGGAGAGCCTGTCGCCAGTGCGCGTTTACTTGAGACAGCCCAGAGGCGGCCTGACGCATTGGCCGTGGCGCCCTTGCTGCGCGGCTCGGGCTGGGAAGATGTGGCCGCGCAGGCGCTGCTCGCAGGCGGCGCTAACTAAATATCCTCGCGCAAAGCGTAGGGCAGGGGCACGATGTGCAGCGCAGGCCCTTGGGCGCTGCCGGCGTGCAATAAGCCTTGGGCCGCCGCCTCGGTTTGCAGCGAGGCAATGCAAAACTGCTGGCCTGTGGGCGCCTGCGCTATTTGCACCACGGTGCCGCAGGCCTGCTCGGCGTCCAATGACGAAAACAGCGCTTGGCCGGGCGCGAGGCTTGTCTGCGGATCACCGACCAAAATGTAGGCGCGCCGCTTGAGCGTGCCCCTGAACTGGCTGCGGGCCACGATTTCCTGGCCTGGATAGCAGCCTTTCTTGAAGCTCACGCCATCGACCGACTCGTAATTAAGCATTTGTGGCACAAAGGCCTCGACCACGGCCGCACTAACGGTGGCCACGCCGGACAAAACCTCACCCAAGGCCCATTGTTGGGCATCCAACAGGGCTGCCGGCGGCGGAGCCTCGCCGCCCGGGCCCATCCAAAGTTGTCGTGCCTGTCCACAGGCCGGGTACAACTGCACCAGGTCAGCGTTGCCAACGCGTGCAAAGGCCCAGGGTGTGTTGTGCGGCATGGACAGGCAGGCCTGACCGCGCAGGCCCCAAAGCGCGAAGCCCTCGCTCGCGTCGCGCAGCGTCGCCTTAGCCCGCAGCACAAACATAGAAAGACGCTTGAGGGTGGGCGCCAGCAAATCACGGCTGCACACCAGGCGGATATCGTTGCTGTTGGCCCGAATGCCGATAAAGCTGGCCTGCATGCGCCCCTTGGCGGTGCACAAAGCTGCCAAGCGTGCGCCGCCGTCGGGCAAAAGCACAAAATCATTGCTTAACTGGCCATGAATAAAGCTGGCTGCATCGGCACCCGTAATCTGGATGACGCCCAAGTGGGCGAGCGGTGCATGGCCCGAGGGGAGATCTGGCAGCGGCTTGGGCGTTGTTAAAGGTGTGGAGGGCAGGGACATAGGCCGCAATTATGCGGCGCCAGCCCTTGCCCGGCGGCTGGTGCGGTTTTTGCCTGCCCGGGCGACATACGCCTAAAGCGGCTTATTCCACTATCAGCTTGCAAGGGGCCTTGATCTTCAGGAGCTTTGTTCGTTCGGTGCACAACTCCACCGATTTACGCTCACCTTGGGCCGACAGGCGCACATAGATGGCGCAGCTGATGGCCATTTTTAAGCCGTCGGTGCGGCTGTCAAACCCGGCCGCGCAATGGCCATATTTGCCGAGCTCGGGGCGGTTTTGGCCGTAAATGTCCTGCAGGTTTTGCGGCAAGTCGCTCAGCCTGACCGTCGGTAGGTCAGATGCCATGGCCGGTGCAGCCAGGCCCGCTAGCATCGAAAATACCATGGCCACCACCGCCAGGAATTGGCGGGCTATCGCGGCACTCGAGGCAGAGAGGGCTGTATTTTTCATGCTTCCAGTGTCGCACGGCAGCCGCCCTAGCGGTTTTGACCTAGGTCAAGCGCTGCGTTTAGCCGCAACTGCCCAGCCAGCCGCAGGCGCTGCAATGCTCGCAGCCGTCGCGCTTGATCACGGCGTGGGCCCCACATTCCTGGCATTTTTTGCCGCCCATGACATGCTCCGCTGGCCCGGAAGTGCTTTTGTGATCAGGCTCCGTTGCCGCAGCGCCTTGCCGCTGGGCAATGATGTTTTGGATAGCGTAGGCCATGGCGGCAACCTCCGAGTCGTGCCACAGCGGAATCTGGGCACCGTCTGCGCGTTCCAGCGTGCCTAAGCGCACGGGGCCGCGGTCCCAGGCCACTTTGCGCATATCGGCCAACGCACGCTGCAAAAAACCGCCGCGCGCGGCCAGCGAGAGCAGGCGCATGCTCGAGGTCATCCATTGCTGGGACTCTCCGCTTTGACCTACCGGCATGAAAAACTCAATCGCCCGCTCCACTGTGGGCCCACCTTCGCAGGCTGCGACGGGCAAAAAAGACACCACGAGATACACGTGCTTGCGCCCCTCCTGCGTCCAGTACTCTATTTTTTCAGCGACCGCAGACAAGGCGCCCTTGGGGCGGCTCTCGATGACGCTGCGCATCGGGTCTATGTTGGCGTCCGTAGCGGCTGCGCTGCTGACGCTGGCCGGGGCGCCGGTATCGAGCACCGAACCCAAAATCGGGTTGGGCCGGTAGCTGGCCAGGCCTTTGAGGCCCGCTTGCCAGGCCTGGCGGTACAAGTCACTGAACTGGGCAAACGGGTAGTCCACCGGCACATTGACGGTTTTTGAAATAGCGGTGTCAATATAGGGCTGCACCGCCTGCATCATGGCGATATGGTCTTGGGCCGACATCTCTAGCGCGCTGACAAAGTAGTCGGGCAGGGCGTTGACGTCGCCGCCCAGATGCTTGAACACGCGCCAGGCGTGGTCCTCGACCGCGTAATCTTGGGTGCTGCCGTCGGCCAGGCGTTTTTTGCGCCGGTACACCCAGGAAAACGCGGGCTCGATACCGTTGGACGCATTGTCCGCAAAGGCCAGGCTGACGGTGCCTGTGGGCGCGATCGAGAGCAGGTGGCTGTTGCGTATGCCGTAGGTGGCAATGGCCTCTTGCAGGGCGGCGGGCAGGCGCGAGGCAAAGTTGCCGTTGGCAACGTAAGTCGCAGGGTCAAACAGCGGGAAGGCCCCGCGTTCTTGCGCCAGCGCCACCGAAGCGCTATAGGCCGCATCGCGCATCTGGCGGGCGATCAGCGCGGCCATGGCGCGGCCGTCTTCACTGTCGTAGCGCAGGCCCAGCATGGTTAGGGTATTGCCCAGACCGGTAAAACCTACGCCAATGCGCCGTTTGGCAGCGGCCTCAGCTTGCTGTTGCGCCAGCGGCCAATAGGTGAGTTCCAGCACATTGTCCAGGGCACGCACCTGCAATTGCACGGCGCTTTCAAAGGCTGCAAAATCAAATGAAGCTGGCCCGCCTACGCCGAAAGGCTTGTGCACAAAACGCGGCAGGATGACGGGACCTAAGTTACAGCAACCGTAGGGCGGCAAGGGCTGCTCGCCACAGGGGTTGGTGGCGCTGATGGTCTCGATGGCCGATAAATTATTGTCCCGGGCGATGGTGTCCAAAAACAAAATGCCCGGTTCAGCATAGTCATAGGCCGAGCGCATAACGTGGTCCCACAGGTCTTGCGCCCGCAAAGTGGCATACACCCACAGGCCATCGTCGCGGCGCCATGCACCTTGGGCGATGCGGTCACCGCCAGGCTTGGCGGGGTGCACCAACTGCCAATCGGCCTGCTTGGACAATGCTTGCATAAAGGCATCGGGCACGGCGACCGATACGTTGAAATTATTCCAACGCCCCGGCGTGCGCTTGGCGCTGATGAACTCCAGCACATCCGGGTGGTCGATGCGCAGCACCCCCATTTGCGCGCCCCGGCGGGCGCCTGCGCTCTCTACGGTGGCGCAGGAGTGGTCAAACACGTCGATGTAGCTGCAGGGCCCCGAGGCGATGGAGGCCGTCCCTTTGACCTGCGCGCCGCGCGGGCGGATGCGCGAAAAGTCGTAGCCCACGCCACCGCCTCGGCGCATGGTTTCGGCCGCTTCGCGCAAGGCTTCGTAAATGCCAGGGTAGCCTTGTTCGTCCATGCCCTGAATGCAGTCGCCTACCGGTTGCACAAAGCAGTTGATCAGCGTGGCGTCCATGCCCGCACCCGCTGCGCTCATGATGCGCCCGGCGCCAATGGCGCCGTTTTCTAAATTGGCCAGAAACAGCGCCTCGTACTGCGCTTGGCTATCGGGCGACTCCACCGAGGCCAGCGCCCGCGCCACGCGCACGTAAAGGTCTTGGGCTGTGTGTTCGCCAGGCTTGAGGTATTTTTCCTGCAGCACGTCGGTGCTGATGGTCTGTGGCGCCAGCGCGTGCGCGGCGGCGCGCTCTAAGGCGTTCATAGCGCCTCCTGCGCAAGGGACAGGGGCCGGACATCGCCCAGCAGCCACTGCATCAATTCGGCCACGGATCGAATGTGCTTTCCAAAGGGCAGTGGCCCGGCGCCCCTGAAAAACAGGCCGCGCTGGGTATCGCCCTCCAAGGCGTGGCCCAGTTGCTGGTCAATACAAAACTGGCCAATCGTCGCCACGCCATCGCGCAGGCCGCAATGGGCCAGGCAGTCAAAGGACATATTGCATTTCTTTTTCTCGTGCGCCGCTGCTTGCAGCTTGGATTCGATGCGCAGGTATTTATTGAGCCAAGGCGTTCGCACGGCACGCGCGGGCAGGCCCGAGACGCTCATGAACTCCACAATGTCTTGCGGTCTTGCACCCGCCAATATATGTTTGAACGCGGGCGCGGCGTCGCACTCCTGTGTGACGGCAAACGCCGTTCCGAGCTGCACCGCCGAGGCACCCAGACCTTGCAAACGCAAGATATCGGCGCGGCAGGAGATGCCGCCGGCGGCGATCAGCGGTATGCGCCCCTCCAGCCCCGCCGTCTTAAAGAATTCGAGCACCTGCGGAATAGCGACATCAAAGTCAAAGCGCCGGTCATTGAGCTCGGACACTTTGGCCGCGCCCAAATGGCCACCGGCCAAGCGGGGGTGCTCTATGACCACGGCGCTAGGCAAGCGCCCGCGCTTTTCCCACTTGCGCACCACCAGTTGCACGCCGCGGGCGTCAGACAAGATCGGAATCAGGGCGGCGTCGGGAAAGTCGCGCGCCAACTCAGGCAGATCCAACGGCAAACCGGCGCCCACCACAATGGCGTCGGCCCCACTGTGCAGCGCTTGCTGCACATAGGCGCTGTATTGGCTTACCGCTTTCATGATGTTGACGGCAATAGCTCCCTGGCCCTTGGCGATAGCGCGGGCCCGGCGGATTTCGCGGTCCAGCGCGACCAGGTTGGCCGCCTCGATGGTTTGGCGCGCGTCGGGTTCTTTGTCCAGGTGGCCGGTTTGGGCCATCAGGTCGGTGTGCAGGCGACGCAGGTCAACCGCAGATACCGTGCCCATGGCGCCCGTCGCGGCCACGGCGCCGGCCAGTCCGCCGGCCGAAATGCCTACCCCCATGCCGCCTTGCACCACCGGGAGCAGCGGGTGGGCCCCGAGCTTCCAGGTTCCTAAACCCGATTGCATACACATGCGGGCCAAGTCGGCAAATCCGCCTGCGCCGACGCGTTCACTGGTTTCCATCGTCCATACTTTCTTCAAGGCACTCGCCCTGGACGCCAAGGCTAGTCCAAGTTGGGCGGATTTTGGGCTTGGGCGGGCGCTGTTTAGACCATTTGTGCAGGCCGCTTGATCCTGATCAAGCTTGGGCGTTGGGCCTTCGGGCCATCCTTTATCATGCGGTGATTCAACTGACCGGAGCCCCCCAGGCGTGCGTATTTCATTGAGCAAAGTCTTAGGCGCTTGCGTGTTTTTGCTGGCCGTGGCCGCAGGCGCTGGCGTGTGGTGGCTGTTGTCGCCTGTGGCCATGCCCCAGGGCGACGTGGAAGTCACCATTGAGCCGGGCACCTCGCCCAAAGAGGTGGCATTTGCCATTGCCCGCACCGGGGTGGCGGTCAACCCCTATCTTTTGTATGGCTGGTTTCGCCTGTCGGGCCAATCGCGCCTGATCCGCGCTGGCAGCTACGAATGGACCGCTCCCAGCAGCCCGGCCGACATGCTGGAAAAACTGGTGCGCGGCGACGCCACCTCGGGCAGCGTGACCTTGGTTGAGGGATGGAACATCCGCCAAATGCGCCAGGCACTGCGCCAAGCCGAACGCCTCAAGCCCGATACCGCCAGTTGGACCGACGCCCAGCTTATGCAAGCCCTGGAGCGCCCGGGCGTGCACCCTGAAGGCCGGTTTTTCCCGGACACCTACACCTACGCCAAAGGCTCTAGCGATTTGGCCGTGCTGCGCCGCGCCCTGCACGCCATGGACCGCCAATTGGCGCAGGCCTGGGAGCAGCGCAACCCCAAGATACCGCTGAGCGCCCCAGACCAGGCGCTGGTTCTTGCCAGCATCATCGAAAAAGAAACTGGCGCGCGCAAAGACCAGGCGGCGATTTCTGCGGTCTTTCACAACCGCCTGTTGCTGGGCATGCGTTTGCAAACCGACCCGACGGTGATTTACGGCCTCGCAGAGCGTTTTGATGGCGACTTGCGCAAAGCCGACCTGTCCAGCGACACGCCCTACAACACCTACACCCGTGGCGGATTGCCGCCTACACCGATTGCCATGCCGGGCAAACCAGCAATTTGGGCTGCGCTGCATCCCGCGCCGAGCAAAGACCTGTATTTCGTAGCCCGGGGCGACGGCAGCAGCCAATTTAGCGCGACCTTGGAAGAGCACAATCGGGCTGTCAACAAATACCAGCGGGGCCATTGAACCGGTCTTGCACACATCTCGCATTCAGTCATGACGCCAAGCACGGGTTTATTTATCAGCTTTGAGGGCATCGACGGAGCCGGCAAGTCCACGCACATCGAGGCCGTGGCCCAGGCTTTTGAGGCCCAGGGCAGGGCGGTGATTCGGAC
>Ga0114960_10001054_pt1 | contig 22676 bp, 21 predicted proteins | sample C_130625_MF_Meta_FD_92637 | JGI IMG/M metagenome (GOLD analysis project Ga0114960, IMG submission 92637) | Freshwater microbial communities from Lake Croche, Canada to study carbon cycling - C_130625_MF_MetaG | ecosystem: Environmental > Aquatic > Freshwater > Lake | place: Lake Croche, Canada... | reverse complement strand
TTACAAGTGTTGAGGGTACAATTGGAGTTACAGAGACTATTCCTCAAGTTCTTGTTGAAAATTGTATGTTATTCATAATGAAAGAAGGTGTGAAACCAATTTGGGAAGACCCTAATAATAGAAATGGTGGAAGTTTCTCGTATAAGGTTTCAAATAAAAATGTGTATAAGGTTTGGAAAGATTTAACTTATGTAGTTGTTGGTGGAACAATTAGTAAGCAACAAACCTTTGTAAATTGTGTTACTGGGATAACCATTTCTCCAAAAAAGAGCTTTTGTATTATAAAAATTTGGATGGCAGACTGCAATCATCAAAATCCTGCTATTGTGACTCAAGACGTTAAAGGATTACAACCACAAGGATGTTTATTTAAAAAACATACACCAGAATATTAAAAACAATTTTATAAAAAGTTATGTAAAAATATAAATATATTTATTTAATATTTATATTTTAATTTGGAATAGGTAAAGGTCTTTGATTCTTTTCTACCACTAAAGGTTCTGGAACAAATGTTGTTCCTTTTTTATATATGTTTGTGCTACATAACTCAGTAATTTGTGGTACGAAACATGGTGCTGGGTTAACTAGATTTGTTGAATTAATACCAAGCAAAAATGATTCAGTATCAGCAGCATTATGAGAAAGTTTGTTCCAAGGTATTTGTGCTGGCAAAAGTCCATTTCCAGGTAATTCAGTCTTATAAGCTTCACCATATTGCGAGTTAGTATATAACGTATAATTCTCGTGTAATGCATAATCGCGTTGTTCTAAACAATAATTGCCTCGGCTATTAATATTGCGAGTAGAAGCCATCTATATATCTACTTTTTAAAAAAAAATCATCTTTTCCACCTTTTCCACCTTTAAGAAAGGTGGAGCCAAAATATATAAAAATGTGTATTTATTTTTGGATCCACCTTTCTTAAAGGTGGATAACATCTTTTAATTTACATATATTTATTTCTGAAATTGAACCTTTTTCTAAATATTCACATATACAAATATGTGATAAATACATACAATCATATGCAAATAAAATCATAAGACCAAATTCTAAATCTTCACTCATAAATTTTCCAGCCATTATTCCCATACATTCTTTTAATTCATTACAATTTTCAAGTTTTAAATATAAATCATGAATACTAACAATGATTTCATCTTCATTATATTCTTCAATTCCTAAAATATCGAGTAATTCTTGACGATAAAGTGAATCTCTAATAAAATCTTTTTCTTCTTCGCTAATGTCATCTGTTTCAATAAATACTCCTGATGTATTATATGAGCAAACTAGTTTTGTATTATACATAACTTTTATACAATTTTATCTTTATGTTTTAACAACTAAAGATATAAATATTTTACTATTTTCTAGAAGGATTTTATTGGATTTTTTTGTAATATAAAATTTGAACCAACTCTAATCCAAAACTATTTGTAATAATAAGGTCACCTTGTGCAAAAGCAAAATTACCTGTTCCAGAAGAAAGAATTGAATTATTCAATAACTCAATTGGAGCAGCAGTTTCAAATTCTTCTACATCAATATAAGAATATGGTGCTGTAAATGAACCTAAACCATTTTTTTTTAAATCAACTACAAATTCTCCAATTTCACATATTTTGTTGTTTATATTATTTAGTTGACCACTATAATAAGCATCACCGACTTCATTTGTTAATGCTTCGTCAGAATATAAAGGATATAAAGAAGTGAAAATTTTTTGTACAGGACTTGCTAAATATTCATTACCAGTACTTCTTTTTCCAGAAGTATATAAGTCAAATTCAAACTTAAAACTACCATTATCAGTAGTTATAACTTGCGGTATGTTTTCCGATTTACTCATATTATATTTTACTTAAATAATTAAAATTTTAAAAAAAAAAATAATTTTTATTTTTATTTTTGAAGTTTTTATAAAAAAAATTGAAATACTTAAATAAATTATAATAGTATTAACATATAAATAAAATGACTAGTAAAAGTGAAAAAAAATCAACAACACTAATTTTTGAAGATTATGAAATTGAAATAATTACAAAACCGACTTTAAATTTTATAGTTAATAAGGGAACCGGTGCTGGTGGTGCTAATACAAATTACTATGGTAAAAAATTTGAAGAAAAAACAAATAATCAAACGAGATTGTTAAATGATGGATACATTAAAAATAGTTTTACAAAAAAACCCAAGAAAGCATATGATTACTACTTATCAAAAACATTTGAAGATAAAACTATTATATTTGTATTACAAAATGGATTAAAAATGTATATGAAAAATAAATATAATATAGAGTTATTTAGATGTCCTGATGAAGCGTATATTATTGAACATAATACAGGTAAAAAAGTGATAAAAATTTTAGAAAAAAAAGAACAAAATGTAGAAGGTTCTGTTGAAACTAAATTATGGAGTGGTCCTTCATTAAAAAGAGAATATGAATTAGTATTAGGAAATGATTTTGAAGTTCATTATGGATTTTGTGTAAGTGATTTTTTGAAAAAAAAGATAACTTCAAACGAAAAAAAATATACAACATTAAATACGATATTTAACGAAACTAATATTGTTGTATTATTTGGTGATGATGAAAATTATTTTGAAACATTTGATAAGTGGTTTAATAATTCTTTATAATAACTTCCTTTGCTTTTGCTTGTGGATTTTTAGAGTTAATTGCTCTTTTACATAAAATAGATGATATGTTATATTTTTCATTTGTAAAATTATCACGTACTAAACTTACATCAGCATTGCTTAACATCATTTTTTTATTTGTTTCAGTTAATTTATGTATTAACTTAAATAAGTTGTTGTGATTGTCAATATTAAATCCGTTTTCAGTATAACCCACAAAAGAAGTATCTGTTTCAGGAGCATATGGGGGATCAAGATACACATAATCATTTGGTTCAACAATATTTAATGAAATATTAAAATCACAACATTCAAATATAACATTTTGTATTAGTTCATGTATTTCGTCTAAATGTTCTTTGTTAATAATTTCAGGATTATTATAATGTCCGTAAGGAACATTAAATCCTTTTGGTCCAACTCTAAAAACACCTCTAAAACAAGTTTTATTTAAGAATATAAACATGGCAGAACTGATTGTAGTTTTTTTATCAGTAAAATTTAATTTATTATATTCACTTCTAATCCAATAGTAGTAATTTTCTTTTGCTATTTTTGCTTCGTCAATATTTTTTGGCGCTCTATTTATTTCACCATCTCCACAAGAGTTAAATTCAATTATTAATTTTTGTATTTGATTATACAAGTCATTATGATTTGATTGAATATTTTTATATATATAAACTAAAGGTTCGTTTAAATCGTAAGCATATATATTTCCGTGTATTTTTATAATACCATTTCTAACATATGTTAATAAAGTCAATAAAACACTACCTCCGCCTAAAAATATTTCATGATAATTATTTATATTTGTTGGAAATTCAATAATAAGTTTATCTAATATTTGTGTTTTCCCCCCAACCCACTTTAAAATAGGTTTTGGAATAGTTATTTTTTTATGATTAATGTGTTTAACAAGTTTATTATCATAAATTATATCATCTTCATCAATAATTTCAATCTGAATTGGTTTTGATTTTTTAATTTCAACCATTTTTTCCTTTACGGCAGTATCTATCATTTCTTTAATTTTACTCTCAACCACACAAGGATTTTTCTTATTTAGATGAGTTGTATAATGAGATTTTTGGTTAAACTCTTTACCACACTTTTCACAAGTATATTTACTCATATTTAGTTATAATATACATTAATGTTATATTTTTAATTCAATTTTTAAAATAATTAACTAAAATTAACTAATATTAGTTAACAATCAAATATTTAGTAAATATTTAACTTTCAATTTATCTTTTAGAATACTCAGTGTCACGTGTTAATTCACGAGAAGGAACACCACCGCGAATCCACCCATCAGATGCATCGCTTTCAATTTGGTTAGATGAATTATTTAATCTCTCTTTCACAGCAGGAAGAAGTGGTGTTTGATAATATTTAATATAACTTCTCTCACTTAATGTATTTACACTACGTTTGTTAACAAGTTGCTCACCTTGTTGAATCTGCGATTCCATGACAGGGTTCACTGAACCTCTTCCTAAAAAGGGAACTGTTGCGAAAGGTCGATGGAACAAGTCAATTTGCGACTTAGGGTGAGTTTGAATAGTTCCAATTTGAAGTCTAGATGAATCATCAATGTTGCATCCACCTGCACCAGAGTTATAACCACCATTATACATAATACCAGGTTGCGAAGTTGCGAGTTCAATAGGGTTTTTCATTGAGCAATCAGCGGCGAAAAAATTTTGAGTTGAGTAGTTACATGCTGCTACATTTTGGATATCAGTTTGTGATAAGCAACAATCGTCATTTCCAATTCGCGACATATTATCAAAAGTATAACTAGAGACATTTGCCATTTATATATTATAATATACATTTTTTTATAAAATTATTATTTAAAAAATAAATATATATATTGAAAAATATTATTTCTAAATAAATGAGGGTGTATATAAATAAGAAATGATTTTACAAATAATGCTATTAATAAAGAGTATACCTGTATGCATCTTTTTCTCTCTGTACAGCTGAAGCAAAATCTGAGCCTTTCGAGCTAGGCATATTTCCATATAGAAAGTTTGAAAATGCACCTTGGTCATTTGTCACTCGTGTATTAGGTGTGCTATAAAATACTCTATTAGAGTCATCTAATAAAAAATTTTGCCAAAGGTCGCCATAAAGCTGCTTATCAGTGTCCTTAATATCAGGGTTCATCATTTGCACTGATTTCTTGATATTTGTAGTAATATCTTCAGAAACATCTACATTAAAACTGGGTGGTGCTGGTTTTCTATCTGGATTATCACCAATTTGTGTCAATAAAACATTGCTAAATGGATTTTTTTTAGTTCCTTCTTTAAAATCTGATTTTAATACCGACTCTAAAGTAACAGGATTGACATAAGATTGAGTAGGCAAAGGTTCGTCAACATTATTCTGAACTTTAAATCCTTCTCCTGTAACTTTTTGTTTGCGCATAGTAAACAAAATACAAATAACAATAAGAGTAAATACTGCAACACCTATAATTCTGAATGACATTGTTAAAATATATCCTAAAATTGATATAAGAATAACTAACCTTGTAATAGCATTCAACTTTTGTTCATAACACATTTCTGTTGTTGGCCATAATTCAAATATATATTCTTTATTAAATAATATAGTAGGTTCATTGGACCAAAATTGAATTGTCATTATATATATAATAATCTTTTAAAAAACTTTATTAAAAACATAAATTAATAAAGTTATAAAAATCTTTTTTATTTCTTATTTCTTTCCCTTCTTCTTTTTTCCATTATTAGTTTTTTCAGGCTTTGCACCTCTAGGTGTTCTCTCTGCCTTTTCAGCCGTATCAAATAATTTCAATAACTCTTCTTCAGAAATTGCTGGCTGTTGAGTTCCTTGAGTTTCTTCTACATTGGTTTTTGCCTTTGCATTGGCTGAAGCCTTATTCTGCATACGTTCTTTCATTTTTGCCAACTTCATTCGCTGTTTCAAATTGGCTTCCATAGCAGCCGTATTCATTTTTCCTCCACCTAATCCCCCCATACCCATCTTTGATAACATTGACTGGATATTGTCCATTCCTGGCATATTTTTAATCTTATTCATAATTTCAGCGGCTTCAGAAATTAACTCACTTTCTTTTAAGTCTCCAGATTTAATTTTATTGTCTAACTTACTACCTACATTCTTAACAAGACCCATCAATTTTGTTGGATTTTTTATTAAATTTTGAAACACATCTTTCATGTCTGTAGTGTTTTCAAAATCCATATTCAAATCAGCGGCAGTTTCCTCTGCAATTTCACGTGCTAATTGTCCTAGCTTTCCTTCCATCATTCCCGTAATATGTTCATGTATTTGTGTAGGATCTGGTAAATCTTCCATATTGAGTCCATCTCCTAGATTTTCAGAACTTTCTTCATCTAAGCCAAAGTTACTATTATCAAATAGGTTCTGCATGTGAGATAGTGTTTCTTCTAATTTGCTTTTGAATTCATCCTCATTAATAGCTTCAAAAAGTTTTGCAGTATCTCCAAATGCTTCTTTGTTTTCAAGCGTTCCAACAATTGAAAATGTGATTAACTGCAAATACTTCCAAATTGTTTCACGAGTTTTGTCTGAAATATCACATTGCCATAAGTTTTTGAAATGTATTTTTGGTAAAAATTCAGTATCAATATCAGATTCTTCTTTAAACATTTCATCATTTTGATATAAAATATCAAAAAATCTAGGTGGAAACTTTTTCTTGCAAAAATCAAACAAAATTTCTACAGACTTTGTTTCAGACTTTTCATATGCATCATTTCTCTCTTTTTCATCATCGATATAATTAAATTCTTCTTTGCTCTTCCACCATTTACTAATAAAAGTATCATATTCAGGAAAAGTAACTTTTAAATCTCCTATAAAATCACGAATAACCTTAAAAAATTCATCAGGAACTTGTTTTGGTTTGGATTCTTCTGACATATTTATAATAAATATATTTATTTATTTAAACCAAACTCAAAGAAATATATTTATTATATAAAATTATAAAAAATTATAAAACAACTTTTACATTAGAAAATATTATTAAGTAGTAATTAGTTCGGATAGTTTTGTTAAATTTTGAACATATTGCATAGCCTTTTTTTGATTTTCTGTATTCATTAATTTTATTGGATTTCGCAATCTATCAATTGCTTCTGTAATTTTATCAGAAATAGGAGATGTTGCCACATCATTTTTATAATCTTTATCTATAAAAAATTGTATGTTACCATCGTCAATTTCTTTTTTATATTTGGCAACAACATATAATTTCCAAACTTTTAAAATTAATTTTGGATTTGCTTTTCTAGCAGCTAGAAAGGCATTTTTTGCAGATAAAATATCAACATCATCAGGGAATGCATTTTCTATGTCATTAACAAACTCAAAAAAATGGTCATTAAATGCAGTTAAAATGTTTGTAGTCATTTATGTATTTTTATAATTTTACTTTTATATTATTTTAATAAATAATATTATTTACTTACTTATTTATTTATTTATTTATTTATTTATTTATTAGAATGGTGGTCTGTTTCCGGTTATTTGCTTCATATCTGCTTCTCTCTCGTCTTGCATTCTCTTCATTCTAGACTCCATTTCTTGATTGGAATCGTTTTCATCCATTTTTTTAGAACCACGAATCGTGGTATTATTTTCTTCTTGATTGGCATGGTGTGATATTTGTCCACTAAATGCTGTATTTAAATCTACATAATTATGCATTTGTCTCATACCTCCATTACCCTTTGCTTCTAAATCTTCTGGTTCCTGATCTAAAAAACTATATTGGTCCGACACTATATTACTAAAACCTCCTCCTAATGCAAATGCCATTGGTTCCATATTATTTTGTGTAGCTTGTCTAACTTCTACTTCTTGTCTAGGTTTCAAATGTTGCAAAATTTGGTCACCATATAATACATGATAACCCTGATTTAACAATAATAATGCTGGAACACGTGTAATATTTTCTGGTAAAATTATTTTTTGTCCATTTTCTAAAATTATATAAGTTTTATTTGCATTATCTTTGACTCTTTTATCTATGCAAATAAAATGAATGTCTTTTTGAACATTTGATTTAGATAAAAGTTGTAAATATTTTTTTGAAATTTCGCAGTATTTGCTATAATATAAAATGCAACTCATACTATATAAATAGTTATTTCAAATATATATTTAACTCATTTAATCCACCTTTTTCAAAAGGTGGAGCCAAAACTCTATAATTTTACTTAACTTTTATAAATAAATATAGTATCCTAAATTTTTATTTTATAAGATAATTTAGAATCACTAAAACATAAAAAGATTTGGCTCCACTCTTTGAAAAAGGTGGATTAAAAAAATTGATTTAAATTAACAATTTAAATATAAAATTACATTATATAGAATGAACCCACACATTGAAGTGATTGATACAGATGATGATTCTATTGGCTTCACATTAAGTGGTGTTAATGTAAGTTTGGCTAATGCATTACGAAGAACATTGCTTTCCGATATTCCTCAAGTGGTATTTAGAACAACACCCAATCATCAAAATAAATGCACAATTCATTCCAATACAAGTCGTCTAAATAATGAGATTATAAAACAGCGTCTAAGTTGTATTCCCATTCACATTAAAAATGTAGAAGAGTTTCCAATTAAAAACTATTTACTAGAAGTAAATGTAGAAAACAATACAGATAACGTTATATATATCACTACAGAGAATTTTGTTGTTAAAGACATTGTTTCAGATAAAGAGCTATCTAGAGATAGGGTTCGTGAAATATTCCCGCCTGATGATACTACCGGTTATTTCATCGATTTTGTACGTTTGAGACCACGTATTTCTGACGAGATTCCAGGCGAAAAGTTGAATCTAACTTGCGAATTCGATATTGGGAATGCAAAAGAAGATGGTATGTTTAATGCAGTAAGTACGTGCTCTTATGGTTTCACAATTGACAATGCAGTTCAAGAGGCTGAATTGGCGAGAAAGTTACAGACTTGGAAAGACGAAGGTAAAACCCAAGACCAGCTCAATTTTGAGGCAGATAATTGGAAGTTACTTGAAGGAAAACGCATTACTAAAAAAAATAGTTTTGATTTTGTATTGCAAAGTGTTGGTGTATATACTAATGATGAGCTCTTGAATGCAGCATGTAAAATTATTATTGAAAGTTTAAATAGCTTGGATACAATCATTGAAAAAGACGAGCTTGAAATCAATAATACGGATAACACAATGAGTAATTGTTTTGACGTTGTTCTAGAAAATGAAGATTACACTATTGGAAAGATTATTGAGTATTTCATGTATACTAAATTCTATGATACCAATGTATTGACATTCTGTGGCTTCAAAAAAATGCATCCTCATGACACTCATAGTATTATTCGTCTGGCTTATACTCAGGCAGTAGAAAAATCAACTATCAAAGGAAATTTTAAAGAATGTATTGCTGACGCAATTGAGGTGTTTACAAAAATGAAAAAAGACTTCTTAACCACCTTTAGAAAAGGTGGCGCCAAATAAAGACTCCTTAACCACCTTTAGAAAAGGTGGCGCCAAATAAAGACTCCTTAACCACCTTTAGAAAAGGTGTAAAAAAGTAGAGAAAAAAAATTTATATAATTTATTTTTACATATAATAGAAGAAATGAAAAGTAATTTTATTTTTTTTTATTTTTTGTTTGTCTCTTAATTTCTAATTCTTTTACACCTTTGGACATTTAAAACGCCGATTTTTACATCCTTTAACATTTCAAATCATGTTTTATAAATTTATTTTTTATCCTAATTTTTGTTAGTTTAAATTATAAAATTTTTTAAATATATTATTATATGAAAAAAATAGCATTTTTATTTTTAATTTATGATATTTTAAATTTAGAAGAATTATGGAGAATTTTTTTTTTAAATTTAGACAAAAATAAATACACTATTTATATACACTTTAAAAATAATGTTTCATTAAAATATTTTGAACAATATAAATTAAAAAATTGCATCGAAACAAAATATGCTGATATATCATTAGTATGTGCTCAAAATATATTATTAGAAGAAGCTTTAAAAGATAAAAATAATGAACATTTTATTTTTTTGTCTAACTCTTGTGTTCCATTTAAAAATTTTGAGTTTATTTATAATAAATTATCTATAGATAAGTCATATTTTAATATAATACCTCAAGAGCAATGTTTTCCAAGATGTGATTATTTATTAAATAATATAGAAAAAAAAAATATACAAAAATCGTCACAATGGTGCATTTTAAATAGAAAACACAGTGAAATTATAATATCTTATCCTAATTCTGAATATATAAAATTATATAAAAATATATATGCACCTGACGAGATTTGTTATATAACAATTATATTTATAAATAATTTACAAGAAGAAATAATTACAACACCTAATTCAGCAAATAATGCTACTACATTTACAAATTGGGAAGGTATGGATTATGCGTTCCCATCAAATAGAGGTTTAAAAAATTATACGTTTATATCAGAAGAAGAAATACATCATCTAATAAATAGTGATTGTTTGTTTGGTAGAAAATTTAATAGAGATTGTTTGGTTTATTTCATTAAAGAATTTTATTTAAAATTACTCAAAAATGAGTAATTCATAAAATAATAATTTCTTTAACTTGTCAAAAATCGGCGTTTTAAATGTCCAAAGGTGTAAGGTATTTAGTTCTTTTTGTTTTTCTTCTGCCCATATTTTATTTGTATTTTTATCTGGATGGTATTTCAATGACATTAATCTAAATGCTTTATTAATGTTATTATTATTTTCTGATAACGTTTTAATCCATTCATTTTTTAATTCATTTTGAGATAATAGCTTAATTATTATTTCTAATGCTTTTTTTTCTGCTTCTCTCTTGGCTTCCTTTTCTGCTTCTATCCTAGCTTCCCTTTCTTTTTTTTCTGCTTCTATCCTAGCTTCCCTTTCTTTTTTTTCTGCTTCTATCCTAGCTTCTTTTTCTTTTTTTTCTGCTTCTATCCTAGCTTCTTTTTCTTTTTTTAACCTTTTTTTTTCTGCTTCTCTTATAGCTTCTTTTTCTTTTTTTAACCTTTTTTTTTCTATTTGTTGTTTTTGTTTTTCAGAATATTCTGGAACAATTGATTTGGGGTCTACTATATTACGATAATATAATTCTTTCGATATTTTTTCTCTTTCTTCTGTAGTTAATTCACTCTTTTTTTTTAGTTTATCTATTTCATTTAATTTTTTATTTGCTTTTTTAACAACTTTTTCTCTATCTTCTATTTCACAATCTTCCATGTAGAGATTTTGAAATACATTCTCTACGCTTTTGCAAGTCATTGAATAATGATTATATATATGTAATTATTTATTTTTAAAGCATTTCAATTTTTTTTTATTAGTAAAATGTGGAAACAGAACAGCAAGTATATGACTTTCCAGAAACTGGGTTACCAACACATCCCTGTCCTTCTTGATATGTGCATACATTGTCAGTAAAATAATAATTATTGGTACCTAATTGGCTAGCGCAATAATTGCACATCCATGCACACCCAGTACCAGAGCTCACACTAAATTGAACGCACCCCCCTTGTAATAATGGCTCACAAATATCGTCTGATTTGGAAATAGGATTACAAATTAGTGACGCTTTAGCTAATGCAACTAAACTGAATAAAATTCCAAAAAGTCTCATTATATAATATAAACATATTTTGTGTTTATATTATTTTATCAATTTTTATTTTATTATTATTTTATTATTTTATAGTTGTGAATCAGCAGAAATAATATCAACATTACGTCTTCTCATCTGAAAGTTCAAGCAAAACATAAGTAGAGATGGATGCAATTCATTCACATATTTCTGAACAACTGAACTGGTTATAAACATGTTCTTTTCTCTAAGGTCACCGATATATAATTGATGAATATTGAACATATGTGTCCTATATTGGTCTGGATATTCTTTTAATGCCTTCTCTTTTTTTATATAACAACTTTTGTAATTGCCAAATAAAGTGTCTGTAAACAAATGTACTTGATCTCTAAAACCAGAAAAAACTTTTTTATTTTCTGGATAAAACTCGAGAAAGTCTCTCACTTTTCCTTCTTTTCGTAGACATAAATACTGATATTGCAATTTTGGTTGATTTCCACGCAAACTACGAACTTGCTCATAGACTGGATTTCTAATTTTGGCACGTTCTCCTGTATTTCGATTGTGAAGCATTACACCAACAACATTGTAAGGTGTATTCATAGACGCATACTTTTCAATTAAATCAGAATATTTATCAAATTTGTATATTTCAGGAAACAAAATCGTGACATTGCTAGGAAAACTTTGTTTCATAATTTGCGAGTCAAATACTTGCACCTGAATATTATTATCTTTGTGATGAATTATATAAGCTGATGTTAAATACAATTGTGGTTTCTTAAATGGTACAACAATTCTATTTTCAGGATGCTGCAAAACAAAACTATAACAATATAAAGGGTTTAACATATTTAACACCAAATTATTCTCTGCTGTTGCTTCTAAAAACATATCTCTAAAACTTTTTCCTTTTTTACCATTTTCTCCTTTAAAAAAAGAAGATGTCGCACCAGGTGTATTTCTTGTGGCTATTTCCCAACCACCTGTTACACCAAGTGATTGGTCCCAAAACACATTAATCATTGTCCCTTCCACAAACTCTTCTGCTACAATTCCATCAGTTATTTCGTTATAGTTCTGAATAAATCTGTCACTTGGAATAGATTTAGGAGGTGCAAAAGAAACCACTTTATCTTCACTATTTACAATGATTGCACGACATAGACCATAGGTTGTAATCAAATCACATGCTAAAAAATTCTTGTCATAACGAATAACCTTATATGTAGCATTATTTGAAGTTCTACATTCAATTTTGTTTAATTTTAGTATATTTGAACTATTATTATCAAAACCATTTATCATATCATTAAACCCTGAAATATCAGACAAATTGTAAATTATAGAACTCATTTATTAATAAGTATAATTATGAATTTGTCTTTAAACTATATTTTATAATGATTTTTACTTAAGCATAAAAATTTCTAGTATAAATATAGAAACAAAATGTCAACCAATTCTGATAGTATAAATGAATTAAATGAATTAGAAAATACAATAGTTGAAAATGAAAATATTATATCTGAAAAAACATTGACTGATAGTATAAATCAAGAAAATCAAATAACAATTGAATTACAATTAGGTGATGTTATAGAAATAAAAAATCCAATAAATGAACAATTAAATGATAAGACATTTATTATTGATTATATTGATTCAGAAAAAATGATATTAACAGATACTAATTCACTCAACACAATCCGTTTATCTATATCACCTGATGGTATTATTGGTGATGGGAACACTACACATATTTCAATTATTAGTCGCAATGACTCTAGAGGATATGCTGAGCAAAATGGTCTTTTACTTGGAAAGTGGATTAACATTTATTTTGGTGGTGAATTTCCGGCTATCATAACAGGAGAGATTACAAATTTAGAAAATGATATGATTGAAATTAAAAGCATAGATGGTGACACATTGTACTTAAATTTTGATTATAAAGGACTACCAGAAGACTTACCAATTGAACTAATAGAAATTAGAGAGAAACCCGAAGAAAAACCTATTGCATTAGAAGAAGAAGTAGAAGAAGCAAAAGAAGACTTTGAAATACCTGATTTGGAAAAAGAAAAAAGAGTATTAGGTGAAGACCAATTGCAATTTAATCTCCCAATTAAAAATGTTAAAGACCAATTGAGAGAATTAATTATTAAAGCCGACCAAATTGAATTTGGTGACGAAGAGTTGGGACCAATTATTCAATATGTAGATGTATCTGCAAAAAATCAGAGATATAGTTTAGAAACACAAGTAAGTGACCTATTAGATGAACTTCTTTCTACTATTCCAAACACACAAAGAACAACAAAAGTGCTAAATAATATCCACATTATGATTGAAAGGTTTAAACAATTGAGAAGTAGTTTCTCTCTTTATGATAAATATGGTAATGTAGAAAGCGCTCTAGTTAAAGAATCTTCATACAAACCATTACTGGAATATTTTACAAATTTTAATAAAAACTTGTATTGGATTTTACCTGTTGTCAAAAATGTAAAAAAAATATATAATGCTGAACACATAGACGAAGATAATAATGATATTGAAAATATTTCTCTTATTTCTAATCTTGAAAATATTGACGAGTTGATTGAAAACTATAAATCAAATAATTTACCAGTAGACCAGAATAAATATTCTGCTTTATATTCAGAGTTAGAACCATATTTAACACCTTTTAATAATCTATCTGATGAGTCGTTAAGTGACATATTAATTGAAAAAGCAGTGAATACTAATATTAATACAATTATTGATAATTTAACTGAAATGTATTCTTCCATTTTTAGTAGTAACGCGGTTAGAAGTAGAAGATTTGTTATTTCTAAATACAATTTGGCAAATAGTAAATTAAATACAATAGATTCAACTGGTGCAAATCTGGTTACGATAAGAACAAATATTACAAGTAATGATATATTATCAATAAAATCACTTGTAACACTACCTGAACCCGCTATTCGTTTTTCAAAGATTAATTTGCCAGGAACTAATATTTTGGACAAAGCCAGATTAAATCTAATATTTTTGAATTATTGGGAACTTTTAAAAAAGAAAACAAATGTAAATAATATTTTTATAGATAACTTGGAAACCGATATTGAATTCAATGAGCAGAATTTTGTTGATAATATTAAAAATTATGTGTTAAATTTGAATTATGATGATGTAAGAGGAATGACAAAGACAGAAATTTATGACAAATTTGTTAAATTAATCATTCCAAAAACAAAGGTTTTGTTTAATTTAATGAAAAAATACATTAATGGAAAACTTTCTATCGTGGATATAGTTTCTTACTTGGAACCATTTTTAATCTATAGCGATGACCTAACTTATATGCAGTATACAGAAATTACCAAGTTTATTGATGAAAAAATTTCTGAATATAATAAAAAATTCATTGAGCGTTCTCGTTTGTTCAAATCAATTACATCATTCAGATCAGAACAGCCCATATTTAGTGTTGCATATTCTATTCTTGATATACTTTATAAAAATCTACGTGAAGATGTATTTAATGAAGGATATGATTTTTTTGAACCTGAAAAAAGTTTCACAAATTCCGAAATTTTGCGAAAAATGACAATAAAAGATTATACAAAATTATATACTACTGCACTTTCATTGCAAAGTGCACCCCTCATGTTTCCTAGTGAATTTTCGTCTCTATTTGAAGAAGAAAAGAAAATTAAAGATGCAAAATTAAAAAATAAAGATAAAGAGGACGATAAATGCACGACGATTATTGTAGCAAAGTATTATGACTCGATTGAAGCATTGGATGCAGATAATGATAAACTTATTTATTTTGATAAAAAATATGATAAAACAAATTATGGTTTAATGGAGACGAATTATGGTAAGGAACTAATGATAATGTCTTCAGAAGAATTAAAGTTGCATATTATGAAAGACCTTATGGAAAAAAAGAAAATGTCAGAAAGTGATGCGGATTATTTTTCAAATACACTAATAGATGGTCATAAAAGAGTTAACGACGGACAATATGCAATTTTGTATAAAGGTTACAGCCAAATTAGTTCAGATGAGGTAGATTTTTATGTTAGAAAAAACAATAAATGGGTACTAGACAATGACGCAAATAAAGATTATATTAATTCAGATGAATCCAGTGTATTATGTAATATACAAAGTCAATGTATCAATGTTCCTAGTGATATAGACGATAAATGTGAAAGTATGCAAACAAATGAACTAGAGTTACAAACTAAATTATTAAAAGATGTTGTTAATGAATTTGATAACAAATATAAAATGACAAAGGAGGAGTTTCAAAAAAATATAAAAAACAAGTTTGATTATTTTATGAATATTATTTCAGCACTAAATAAGATTGAAACCTTCAATATGTTAAAATATAATAATCAAAAATACAAGTTAGGTTCAAATATTGAAGATACTATAAATACACAACCTGTTTCACCATATGAGCAAATTTTAAGCTTAATATTAGGTCAATCTGATTTTGTCAAGAAACAACAAGATATTATTAAATTTACAAATTTGTATTTGAGAGAAGCTAATTTATTATCGGTATTAGAAGACAAACACTGGATGTATTGTATAAAAACGAATATAAAATTAATGCCCACATGGAAATATAATTTGGCAAATGCTTTTGTAGTTGGTGGTCAATATAAATATATTGATTATCTAGAACAAGTAAAATCTCAAGTTGGAACTATGGATGAAGGTGGTGAATGGTGGTGTGATAAAAACAGCGGATGGCCTATTTGCAAAGTAGATTTTGATATAGAAGAAGGTTATGAAGATAGCGGGTTCAAAACATCTTCACGAGCTATTATGGAGGCAGATGCTGGAAGTAAAATAATTTCATCTACAGGATTAAAATTGGTTCAATACAATACACCAGAAACAAAAATGATTAATAATATTGTAAATGCTTTAGGAATTGCAATGGGAATTAATATAGAAATACAAAAAGAGTTTATTATTAATGTAGTATTAGATTCTATTCAAAATACATTAGAGACTGAAAATGATTACAAATTGAAAGTAAGAGAGATGGCAGAAAAAGGGAAAAAATTTCCATCTTATAAGGATTTTTATAACACTGCATTATTGTATTATACACTAGGTGCGCTTTTAGTTGCTATTCAAACTTCAATGCCTTCTATTAAAACAAGAAAAACTCATCCTGGTTGTGTTCGGTCTTTTACAGGTTATCCATTTGAAGGTACTGGTGACTATAGCAGTGTCTCATATTTAGCATGTGTTGCTTATGATATAAGAGAATCAGGTGAGCCATGGAATGTTTTAAAAGGGAAAAAACAAGAAAACATTGTGACAAAACTTAAAGCAGTCATTAATGACGTGTTATTATCAATTCCTGATGTTAAAAGAAAAATGGAAGAGAAAACTGCTTACTTATTAACTAGTAATGCTGATGTAATACCGGAAGAACATGATATAGCAAGATGGTTGCAATTTTTGCCACCACTCATTAGTTTTAAGATGCGACACCTTGTGAATATTTCAGATGAGTTTAAAAAATCACTCATTAGTGAATTAAGAAATGGTTCCATTAATCAAAGAGAGAAAATATTAATGATAGACTCAAAAATGATTCAATTCTCTCTTGCTATAGTTGAAAGAATACAAGAAGCTGTAAAGAAACATCAACTACTTTTACATTCATCAAATAATGAGCCTTATTTAGAAAATGCATGTTGTGAAAGTAACGAAGGCGAAACAACGATATCTTATTTTACCAGTAAAGATTCAAGAATTTCTGAATATAATCAAATTGTTACACAATTATCAAATATGATGGAAGACATTTTTAGTTATTCTAAAAGTGGACTTTTTTATAGCAATGCAAATACAAAAAATGTATATCCATCTATTAATAAAGATTTTAGTGAAAAAACAATTTATTTGGCATTTATTTATTTTTGTAAATTTAAATCTCTAATACCTATTCCAGAAAACTTACTTCCATTATGTACAGATAAACCTAGTAATGATCTAATTAATCCAAGTGACTCAATAGAGAGAATTATTCAAAAATTAAAAGAAGACGGACGTAATTATAAGAATGAACAATTTTTAAGATTGATTCAAATTATAGGAAGAAATAATATTATTAATATTCAATTTGAAAATACTGAAGTATCATCTATTACAAAATTGATTAAATTATTAGAAGTTGTGGATGATGAAAATGATGAGGTTGTTGAAAAATCTATGAGAGAATTAATATTAAATGCATTAGATACTTATGATTTGGCCACTTCTGATTATACAAAGGAAGTAAAAGATTTAAATAATTTTTTAATAAGAAACATTGAAGAAATGAAAGAGGAGATTATAGATTTTGTTAAAAAAAATTCTGGTTCAAATGTTTCAAATAGTTCAGTAAAAAAGATGGAAAAAGCAATTCAGAATTTATCTACATGGACATCAGACACTTCTGAAAGTTTTAAAATATCAAATGATATACTTTACAATTCAACAAATTTTTACAAGAATTTTATTCTTAATTTTGTCAAAGTATTTCCAAATATTATTTTAAACAAAGTTAATTATGATGATATTCATATTCAAAATTATTTTAAATTTTCTACTAGTCATGAAAATAAACTTAAAAAATACATTAGTGAATATTATGAAAAGTTAAAATCTTTTTATGGGATAAGTTCGTTAGGTAATATTCTTAGCAAAATACAAAATACTTCAAAAAATCTTATTTTAATAGCAAATGCTACACCATCTTTTACAAGTATTAAACATGGAGAAGAAACAATAAAACCTGTATTTGATGAGAGAACAAGTAGATTTTTATTCGAGTATTATTTATTACGTGTTTTCATTAATTATATTGAACTATCCGATGAAGATGAAATGTTAGTTGTTGAAGTACCTCAAGAAATGGTAATTGATGATGTATTTTCTGTAGAATATATGGAAGATACTGAAACAAGAGTTGATTTATCAATGACAACATCTCGTCAAAGACAGACCACATTAGTAAGCGGAAATAAAAAAGAATTAAGACAACGTGTATCTGAACTTTTTATTTGTTTTATAAATATCATGAATAATGAAAAGGATACAATAGATACATCATATGAAGAGATACAAGATAGAGTGTTTAAATTAAGGGAAAGAGAGAAGGATTTAGTTACAGACAGATTGAAAAGAATGACTGATGAACAGCGTGATGCAGATACTATTTTAAAGATTAATAAGCTAGGTATGTATAGTAAAGGAATGCAAAAAGGTCTGACGTCTTTGGATAAGGATTTTTATGATGAAGAACGTGAATTTAGAGATGAAATGACTAGAGCAGAGAGAAATATTAGAAGAAAAAATGCAGATGCAAATGATGAAAATATTGACATCTTAATGGAAGAATATATGGAACAACAGAATGTAGAACAAGCAATAGATGATGAGGCTTATGATATGAGTTTTATGGGTGAGACGTATTATGACGGAAATACAGATGGAGTTGGTGCACCAGAAGAAGAATATGATGACTATGAAAATGAATATTAAATTTTAAAATTTAATAAAAGATTTAGAGTATTATTTGTTGTAAGAACAATAAAATTGTTTATAATTATAAAATTATAAAAAATTGTGTATATAAATATATAAGATGGCAAAAAACTATATTAGAGAAAATCAAGTACTTATAGCAATTGCATTATTTCTTATTATTTATGGAATCATTCAAATAATTAAACCATCTTGTTTTTATAATACAGACGGAAGCATTCGTGAATTCGGTATTGGATATAGAAACAAAACAATTCTACCTATTTGGCTTATGTCGATTGTATTAGGAATTTTATGTTATCTAGTAGTCATTTATTATGTAAACTATTACAATAAAATTGTATTTTAATATTAGAATCTTATATTCTAAGAAATAACAAAATATACAAAATATTAATATTATTAAAATTATTTTACATAGTGTACACTTGAGTTGTAGCTGCTAATGAGTCTTCTTTAATTTTTTGTTGTTGTTTTTTATACTTTTCAGCATTTGCTTCCATATTTTTAACACTATTTGCACAATCTTTAGTAGAAATGTTCAACCTTACAATAGATGTAACTAGTAAACCTGTATAAATATACCATAATGCTTCACCTATATTGTCTTTTGATATAACCAACTCAAATAATTGTTTTTGTTTTTCTTTAGCCTCTGCAGGTATTTCGTTAGTTCCATTAATAGGTTTATATTGTTGTTTCATAAGTGGTGTTAACATTTTCCAGAAATCGTCAAAATTACGAGGTGTCATTTGATTAATTAAAATTGCGCTATTTCCACAAATTTTAATGATAGCATCTGCAGCACTTTGCATTTTTTTTTTAGCTACATCATCTAAACTATTATCTGAATCTATATTTGGTTGAACTTCTTGGGATATTAATAATTCAGTTATTAATTTATTTGCGGAACTAGATACCCAATAATAACCTAATACATCTGAAAATGCGCTTTTAAATCCTGGATATATAGTTATAACCACCATTATTACACCAAAAATTAGTATCCATGGCATAAAAGTAATAACACCTGCAATCCCAATATTATCCATAATATTTCCTCCACATTTTGCAGTTATAACATTCATATTTACCATTACTTGTATTATAATAACTAAAAGTAGATATACTGCTAAAAAAGCATAGCTATTAGATAAATATACAGGATAATCCTCTGGACTTGTTAATATTTCATATGTTAAACGAGGTTTAAGTAGAATATAATATACGTATGTTGTTAATAAAAATGCAACAATATTTATGTAAGAACTTGTTTTATAATCAGACATAGAAGAATTTGTATTTTGAGTGGAAGAAGAATTTGTATTTACAGCCGACATATATATATAGATAATATGTATAAATTAATTTATATTTTTAACAATAATTACTATGGATTTTGATGACTTTACTAAACCAAAACTTACAGAACCTGGAGTTAAATATTTTTTACATCAAACTCTTAAGCAATGTCATATTGCTCGTGACAATTTTCACAATATGGTATATAATGTTGGTTTATTAATTGCATTTTTAATAATTTTAGGAATTATTTTATTATATAAATACAAGGGTAAATTATCTCCTGTTGAAGTAGCACAAAAAAATAAAGAGAAACAACAATATATTTTATCAAAAATAAAAAATTTTCAACAATCTAAGCGTATAGCACAACAAGAGTTAATTACTGGATTACCTAATTGGGAAAATGAGTATGATATTATACATTCTAAACAATATTAGATTAAATTTTTATTTTACTATATAATACTTTTTCACATTTTTAATTTAGAGAAATGTTTATTTGTAAATAAAATAAAAAATAAAATAAAATAAAAAATAAAATAAAATAAAATAAAATATAAAAAATATAAAATATAAAATAAAATAAAAAATAAAATATAAAATATAAAATATAAAATATATATAATTTATATTTATTTACATAATACTAAATAAATATATAAATATATAAATAATTTATTTACCCATAATATAAATGAACACTTTACCTGATATAAAAGAAGCATTAAATGAATATTTCAAACTTAAAAATAAATATGAAACTCAAATAATGACAAACAAAAAAAAAATTATGAATAAAAACTTTCTTAGTAAAATAGAGAAAAAATCTGAGTATAATAAGCTTAAGCCAAAATGTATTAATTGTAAGAGACCTGGTGGTACTTTATTTACAAATATGTTTATACCTGAAACTGATACGAGTGAATCTTATAGAGAGTTACGTTCAATATGTGGAATTATATCAGACCCTTGCAATTTAAATATCACTATTTATTTGTCAAAAGTAGAACTAATGCCTACTCTTTTAAAAAGTATGGAAGATGATATTAAAGCATATAAAAATGAAATAATTGATCATAAAAATAAGTTATTATTTGGATTTTTAAATACAGAAGAAGCATTAGAACATTTTGAAAATGTTAAGGAATATATTGGAAACATAACCTCTTTGTATGAACAATATTTAGAAAGTTATCATCAAATTGTAGATAATGATGAGAAAAAACAAGAATTAAATACAGCTATTACAAATTCATATATAGAGATTGAAAAAATTAAAGATTGTATTGTTAAAATGAATGAAACTAACAATATTCAATATGCACGTGATGCAGTAACCAATTATACTACTACATTAATGCCGTTACTATATTCAATTCGTGAATTAAAATATAATGAAATGTTTATTTGGCATGATGAATATACAAAAACGTGCAATTTAATACAAAACAAGTATAGTATTAATAATTTATCTTTTTCCAGTTCAAATGATAAAGTAATTGCGTTTGATATTGGTTTATCAGTGATACCTAGGAAAAAACAATTAATTATTGAAGAAGAAACACCCTCTTCAACTTTAGAGTCAGATACAATTATTGACTCTGAACAAAATCCTCAACCAATATACGGAGATGGATTAGATGGTGTTAAATGGAATGTTTCCAATTATGATAATTTATGGGCAAGATTACCAACTAAGTTAAGAACTGCACTAATTACTGATCAAGAATGGTTACAAAATTTTATGGCGAATTGTACTTCAGCTAGATCTTCTGGACAAGCATGTAAATTTGTTGGTCCTAAAAATCTAATCTTACCACCTGAATTAGGTCCAGATGGAAAATACAATTTTGGTAGTAACATATATAATCAAGCATTTGAAACTTTACCTGAAAATATGAAAGCAACTTATTTAACATTTTACAATGAAAAAGATGGTGTAACAAATTATAACATGTTATCAAATACTATGGATGAATTAGTTGCAAAGATGTTACAATTTGATAGAGGATACTTTTAGAAATAAAGTTATAACCTTATAAGATTATATCTAATTAATATTTTTATAAAATATATAAAATATATAAAATATATATTATATAATAATATGTTATTCAATTACATTTCTCTTCGTGCATTTTTAATTAGTTTTGCAATTGGACTTTTTTTTATTTATATTTTAGGACCAGAAATGAAAACAATTTATATATATCCAACACCAGAAAATGTAGATAAAATTCTATTTAAAGACAAAGCAGACAATTGTTTTAAATTTGTAGAAGAAATAGTCGAATGTCCTAAGGATAAAAGTAAGATTTCAGTGGTTCCTATTCAGGCATAAATAATATTGTTGTTTATAAAAAGAAACTCTTGTAATAGTATAATGGCAATCAATTTTGGAAAATTTGTTCATACAGAAACTGGTAAAATTATAATGTCGATTTTATTGGGTTTTGGATTAGCTTCTCTCTTTAGAAAAATAT
>Ga0114960_10001053_pt1 | contig 22693 bp, 24 predicted proteins | sample C_130625_MF_Meta_FD_92637 | JGI IMG/M metagenome (GOLD analysis project Ga0114960, IMG submission 92637) | Freshwater microbial communities from Lake Croche, Canada to study carbon cycling - C_130625_MF_MetaG | ecosystem: Environmental > Aquatic > Freshwater > Lake | place: Lake Croche, Canada... | reverse complement strand
GGTTTAGATTCTCTATGCAAAACAGGCCTCGAAGCCAAAAACGCGATGCGTTCCTTTCCGTCAAGGTCGTTGCGAAAACGTGGGGGGTCACGGAGCGGACGGTGCGCAATTGGGTCGGCCGGTACGGCGCCGAGGTGTGCGGGACGGCGCACCTGCTGGCCGAGAAAATCCTGACCTCGCCGAAGAGCGGGGCCGACCTCCACGCCAAGGCCGCCGGCTTTGTCGCTGCGCATCGGATGGCCATCGATGTCCAGAGCCCCGGGGTGGTGAAGGGCGACATGGCGTCGTTCCTCGCGGAGCAGGAGCGGTTCCTCGGCTGGGCCGGCACCCAGCTGCGGATGGCGCAGGAGACGGGGCAGCTCGGGCTGGTCGCGACCTACGCGAAGCTGACCCGGGAGTTTGGGTCCACGGTGCTGTCGACCCGGAAAGGGATGGCGACGCTCGGGCTGGACTCGGGCGACCTGGTGGCGTGGGAGGAGCTGGACCGCATCATCGTCTCGCTGGTCAACCGCCTCGTCTACGCGGTGGTCCGACTTCGCGACGAGCGGGCTCCTGGTGGGGTCGGCCTCCAGGACGAAGCGGCGGTCGCGGACTGGCTCGAGCCGCGGCTTCTGCTGGCCGCCGTCCTCCAACCAGTTGCCGCCGCCGCCAACACCGCCTGCGGCACCAGTCTCCCGGAACGGCTGGTCAAGGCCTTCAAAACCGCCATCGCCGCCCATATCCAAGACGGTGAAGCCCAACTCTCCGTTGCCATGCAGAACGACATCAAGGAGTTACATGAATAACAGTACCACCAGTACCGTGTCGGACGGCAAACGACCAAAAAAGAAAACCCTCGCGCGTGTACGGCCGCGGGTGCGTGCACGTGTGCGCGGCCACATGCGTGAGGGACTTTCCCTTTCCGGTCGTTTCCCGTCCGACGCGGTACATCCGGTAACTCTCCATAAGACGCCGAGGGCCGAAGCTCAGGCCGACAACCGCCTCCGCCGACAGGAAGCGTGGGCGTGGTCCGAGTCGACCAAGCGCTCGGCTCAGCGGTTCCTGGTCGAGCGCATCATCTCTGGCCGGGCCGCGGCGAAGGCCGGCTGCACCAGCGACGAGCTGGCCGAGGCCTACGCCGCTTGGTGCCGGGCGGAATCGTTGGCGCCGATGGACCGGACCCGGCTGCTGCGACTGGCCGCGGCCAAGCTCCCCAAGATCCACGGGGCCACTCCCGCCCGCATGTGGCACCAGAAGACGCCAGCCATCGCCATCTTCGCCCGCGGCTTCCGCGGCATCCGCATCCGCCCGCTGACCGCGGCCCCGCGTAACACCATCGCCGACCTCGCGGCCGCCGTGGACCGCGACGGGCTCAAGGTCCACGCCCGCATCGTCGAGAGCTTCTTCCGGGCGGCGGTCGCGCTCGGGTGGGTCGACCTGACGGACACCCCGGATTCGCCAACGCTTCGCGTTGGCGAAAACGGTGAGGCCCGATTGAACGGAGGCGCCGCGTGAGCGACGAGCGGCGGCGCGAGGTCGGACCGGTGGTCGGGTTCGACTGGGCGGCAGTCGAGGACCCATGCGGGGTCGTGGTCGAGGAGATCGCGCAGGACTGCGGCGTGGTGCTGCCGCGGGCGGCGGCGGAGGCGGTGCTGCGGTGGAGCGTGCGCCAGACTCGCGCGGCTGCCGCCGGGGAATTGTCGATGGTCGAGCGCGTGCTCGGCTGGGTGGCCAGCGGGCGCGACTTGGACTACCGCGGCGGCGAGCGCTCCGACCGTTGGGCGCGCACCGTCAAGGAGGACACCTTCGCCGTGGCGCGCCGGCGGGTCGGCCTACGCGCGGCGGTCGCGGTGAAGGTGATGACGCCCCACATGAAGAACGCCCTCACGGTCGAGCAGATGAAGGCCGTCTTCCGCGTGAGCCGCGGCGAGGTCTCGCGGCTCACCGCAAACTTCCGCGACCTCGTCCTTCGGCGCAGCGCGTGAGCATGACCCCCCTTCCCCCACCCCGCCTTATCGGCACCCTCGATTGGGCTGAGCGCCACATCCGGCTAGATGGCCAGCCGTTCGTCGCGGCCGACTACCCGTGGCTCACCGACATCGCCCGCGCCGTCGACCAGCAGCGCAACGCCGTCTTCGGCCTCGTCTTCCCGCCGCAGCTCTTCAAGACGCTCTTCGTCCAGCTCCGCCTTCTGCGCGATGTCGCCGTCGACCCCGGCCGCGCGTTGCTCTACTGCGTCACCGGCAAGGACGCCGCCGACCTTGCCGACGAAAAGCTCTTCCCCCTCATCGACAGCACGCCCGCCGTCTCGCGGCACTTCACCGACGACCCCGACAAGCGCGGCAGCAAGCGCCTCTACCGCTTTACCGATGCCCCCGTGTCCCTGCTCTCCGCCGAGACCCGCGCCCATCGCAACAGCCGCTCCGGCCGCGACCTCTATCTCGACGAAGCCTGGCAGTACGAACCCGGCGCCCTGCGCGAGATTTTCGCCCGCTCCGACAGCTACGAGTGGCAGCGCCGCATCATCATCACCTCGACCGGCCCCACCGAGACCGATGCGGTCGACACCCTGTGGAAGCAGAGCGCCCGCAACGAATGGCGCGTCGTCTGCATCCATTGCCGCCAGCGCGTGCCCCTCGAGTTCGGCGGCACCGAGACCAAGGGCGGTCTCAAGTGGGACTCCGACGAATGGACCCGCGAACCCTCGGGCCACTGGCGCGAACCCGTCGCCAAGCTCACCACCCGCTGGGTCTGCCCGGCCTGCGGCGAGTCCACCAAGTACTCGCGCGAAGTCCTGCGGCAGCTCAACGACCCCGCCCGCGGCGCCGGCTACGAGCAGACCCATCCCAAGCCCGACCCCCGCATCCACTTCTGGCACGCCGAGGCCGCCGTGTTTCGCAACTGGGAAGACCTGGTCGGCGAATGGCTCACCGCGGCCAACGCCAAGAAGCTCGGCAACATGGAGCTCATCGAGGAATTCGTCCGGAAGAAAAAGTGCATCTCGTGGAATCCCGCCCAACTGGTCGACCGCACCAAAGGCATCCCCGAGGGCGACTACGCGCTCGGCGATGAGTGGCTTGCCGAGGGCAAAGACCCGCAAGGGCGGCCCATCCGCACCATGTTTGTCGACGTGCAGATGGACCACTTCTGGGTGGTCATCCGCCAGTGGTCGACCTCCCCCGATACCTACGCGCACTCCCGCCTCCTGCACTTCGGCAAGCTCCACGTCGAGGGCCAGATTGAGGACCTGCGCGCGCGCTTCGAGGTCCCCGCCGAGAGCGTGGTGATGGATGCCCGGTACAACACCGAGATCGTCCGGCAAATCTGCGCGCGCTGGGGTTACTTCTCCGCCAAGGCCGTGGACGACCGGAGCTTCCTCTGGACCGATGGCGTCCGCCGCATCCACTCCATGCCCACCCCCATCGATGCCTTCATGGGTGGCGGGCTCCAGGGGCGGCATCACGCTTGGGAATTCATCTACTCCTTCACCGGCGCGGCCGGGCTGCTACAGAGCGCCACCCAGGCCAAGGACCTCCAAGGCCGCCACATCCACACCATCGCCCGCGACACCCCCGAGGAATACCGCAGGCAGCGCTTGGGCCAGATCTACCGACGCAAGCGCCACCCGAAGAACCCCAACGAATTCACCTACGAGTGGACCAAGATCGGCCCCGACCACGCGTGGGATTGCGAGAAAGGGCTGATGATCCAAGCGGCCCGCATGGGCCTGACCGATAGCACGCCGCGGCAGGCGGCGGAGGAGACAGTGAGCAAGTGAGCCAGTGACCAGTGAGCCAGTGAAGAACACAACGACCATGACCACGACATGATGACCCCTTTTCCCGCCCCACCTGTCGTGTGGCGGGACCGCTGAACCCCTTGTGGAATCGGGTCGAAAAGCCAGCGGCGCGGATTGCAACCTGCGTAGTGGTTGCTCTTCTCTTTGCAGATGATGAAAAGTTTTTCCGCATGGTTGTTGGCGGCCCTGCTCCTGGCGTCCGCGTCGCCGGTGGATGCCTCGCCCCGGGCGGTCGGAGTTCCGCGCGCGGTCGACGGCCGCATCCGTCGCAGCGCCGCCGCCAAGCGGCAGTTCATGCGGCAGACCGGGTATCCACACGGTCGGCCTGGCTATGTGGTCGACCACATCATCCCGCTCAAGCGCGGTGGAAAAGACATCCCGGCCAACATGCAGTGGCAGACCAAGGCCGAGGCAAAGGCAAAAGACCGGTGGGAGTGATTCCTGACCCACTGGCTCACCGGCTCACTCGCCCACTCCCCCGCGGCGCTTCGCCGCCACCATGGACGCCGCACGCGTCCGTTGATGGCATACGCGACCGTCCCCTTCGGACCCTTCTTCGGCTGCACACTCGTGCAGCTGCAGACGCGCCTTGCCACGTTGCAAGCCGCCAAGCTCGCCGGCGCGGCCGGCGGCGGCGGCATGACCTCCGCCAGCGTCAATGGCCGCGCCTTCACCTACGACACCCGCGGTCGCAACATCGATGCCGACATCGCCGAAGTCGTCCACGCCATGAGCTACGTCGACGACGCCACCCAGCCCATCCCCAGCGCGTCCGTCTTCGTCAGCGGCAGCCATGGCCAGCCCATCGGCCAGCGCACCGTGCTCGTCCTCCCCTGACGCCATGTCCCGCACCCGCACACGCCAGCGACCCGCACCGCCCGCCGCCGTGGCTCCGCGCCCGGCCATCCAGGCCACCGACCTCGGACCCTACCGCGGCGGCTATGGCACCGGCCTGGTGCCCAACAGCGAAGACAGCGGCACCCGCGGCTGGCGCCCCAAGCTCGACCGCGACGCCGCGCGCATGGTCAGCCAGTACCAGCAGCGCGCCATGCTCAGCGATGCCCGATTCATCTACAGCCGCGTCGGCCAGGTGAGCGGAGCCATCCGCGAAAAGCGCGCCTACGCCGTGGGCAAGGCCTGGGTGCCGCAGTACCTCGGGCAAGATGCGAAGTACAAGGCCGCCTTCAACCAGCGCATCCAGCGCAGCTGGCTTGGCAATGCCGACCTACGGGGCCGCCCCTACGATTTCCAGTGCGACGTGGGCATCGGCTCCCTCGCGCTCGATCGCGATGGCGATTTCTTCATCCTGCTCACCGAGAGCGAGAACGGCAGCCCCCGGTTGCAGCTCATCGAGAGCCATCGCATCGGCTCCCCCGGCGGCCAGAATCTGGTCACCGAGGGAAACTACAAGGGGCTGAAGATGCTCAACGGCATCGTCTACGACCCGTTCGACCGTCCGCTCGCCTACAACCTGCTGCCCGCCGATGCCGGCTACGGAGTCATCCCCTACGGCACCGCCTACAATTTCCTCCCCGCCTCCGCCGTCCAGCACGTCTACGACCCCCAGTATTTCAGCCAAGGCCGCGGCGTGCCCACCATCTGCCACGGCATCTTGGATTGGTACGACATGCACGAGATGCGCGAGGCCGAGAAGACCGGCGTCAAGGCCTTCTCCAAGCACGCGATGGTCGAGTACAACGACACCGGCCGCGCCGACCTTTCCGCCGCCTACACCGCCAACCGCACCATCGGCGGCACCGCCGATGCGTCAAAAGTCGATACCTCCGTCAAAGTCATCGAGGACGGCCTCATCCGCTATTTCCGCGCCGGGTCGGGCAACAAGATCGAGAGCCTCGAGGGCAACCGGCCCGGCGCGGCCTGGGAGAGTTTCATGGACCACATCGCCCGCAGCGCGCATCGCGGCATGGATTGGCCCATCGAGATGCACGACCTCCGCGGCATCGGCGGCGCCAGCGTCCGCGGCCTCGTCTCCCAGGTGAAGCGCAGCGTGGAGCAGCGACAAGAGCAGCTGTGGAGCCCCTTCCGCGCCGCCGTGCTCTACGCCGCCGCGCGCTACATGGCCCGCGGCGAGCTACCCATGGCCGACGATTGGGACAACATCGGCTTCTCCCTGCCCGCCACCTTCGGCGTCGATGTCGGCCGCGACCAAGAGAACCGCCGGCTCAACATCGCCATGGGGCTCGAGACCGTGGCCAGCTACGTGACCGAGAGCGGCGAGGGCGACCTCGAGGACCACTTCCGCGCCAACGCCCGCGCCGCCGCGCTCGCCCAGCGCATCGCCGAGGAAGAAGGCGTCGACATCGAGCACGTCTACAACCCCGGCGCCGCCAGCCAGCCCGCCGCCACCACCCTGGCCGATGACCCATCGGAAAACCCGCCGGTGGCGGGTGGGCAAGTGAGCCAGTGAGCCAGTAGGTCAGAAAACACCCAATCGCGCCCACCCACTCACTGGCTCACTGGCTTACTCGCCCACTCACCTACTCACTTTATGCGCTTCCCCCGAATCCTCGCCGCCATCCGCAGCACCCCGTGGGCCGCGCTGCCGTCCACCGTCCACGCCATCCATGCCGCGGTTATCGCGGCGGCCGGGCGGCCCCGGGCGGCCATGGGGGAAGACGAACCGATGCCGGCGCCCGAACCTGCCTACGTCATCTCGCCCGATGGCATCGCCGTGATCCCGGTGCGGGGCATCATCGGCAAGCACCTCTCCTCGATGGAGACCATGTGCGGCGGGTACGACCTCGACACGCTGGCGCCCGCTTTGGCCGCCAGCGCCGCCGACCCGCGCGTCCGCGAGCGCGTGCTCTTCATCGATTCCCCGGGCGGCACCTGCACCGGCGTGCCCGAGGCCTTCGCCGCCGTGCGCCGCAGCGCCGACATCAAGCCCGTGTTCGGCTTCACCGATTCGCAGGCGTGCTCCGCCGCCCAATGGATTGCCAGTGCCTGCGACCGCTTCGCCATCACCACCAGCGCCACCGTCGGCAGCGTCGGCGTCTACTGCGCCCTGGTGGATGAAAGCGCCGCCTGGGCCAAGGACGGCTACCGGCTCGAACTCGTGAAGGCTGGCGCCCAAAAAGCCGCGGGCATCGCGGGCGCCCCCATCACTGCCGACGACGTGGCCGGCTTCCAGCGCAACGTCGACACCATCTACGGGATGTTCATCGCCGATGTCCGCACCGGCCGCGGCCTGGTGGACGACGCCGTGCTACAAGGCCAGACCTTCATGGGTCACGCCGCCGTGGACGCCAACCTGGCCGACGACGTCGTGACCGACCTCGCCGACCTGCTCGCCCAGATTGTCGCGGCCCGATGAAAGCCAGTGTGAAAGTGAGCCAGAGAGCCAGTAGGTCAGAGAAGGCGCGCAGTCCGCTGGCTCACTGGCTTTCTGGCTCACTCACCCACTTCCCCGGCGCTTCGCGCCGCACCGCCACCATGGACGCCCGCACTTCCCATTCGTAACCGGCACACCGCCACCAAACCCCACATGAGCCTTTTCTCCAAAAAGCCCGCCTTCGTCCTCACCGCGCTCGCGGCTGCTGGTATCAGCGCCGAGCAGGTCGACGCCGCCTACGCCGCCGGCAACACCGACTTCCTCGTCGGTGAATCCGCCACCCGCGACCAGCTCGCCGCCGACATCGCCACCAAGGACCGGGCGCTGCAAGCCCGGGACGCCATGTTGCAAATTGCGGCCACCCGCGACACCTCGTTCCTCGCCGCACTGAGCGCGCTCGGCATCGACCCGGTCGCCCTGCTCGCCGCCGGCGCCGACCCCGCCGCCATCGCCGCGGCCACGCTGAAGACCGCCGCTGCCCGCGAAGCGGCCGAGACCCTTTCCAAGCACGGCATCAAGCCCATCGCCGGCGCCAGCACCCCGTCCGGCAGCGGCAAGCCCGAACCCCAGACGTTGGCCCAATACCGGGAGATGAAACCGTGGGAAGCGAAGTCGTTCTTCGCATCCGGCGGCACGCTCGCGGACTGACCACCACCCAGCCCACACCCACTCCCGTCGATACTCAACACCTAGACCACCATGGCAAACACCCTCACAAACCTGATTCCAGACGCCTTTGCGGCGATGGATGTCGTCTCCCGCGAGTTGGTCGGATTCATCCCCGGCATCTCGCGCGACACCAGCGCTGATCGCGTCGCGATCAACCAGTCCCTCCGCATCCCCGTCGTCGGCGCGAACACCGCCGGCCTCGACATCACCCCCGCGATGGCTTTCCCTGCGCGGGCTGACCAGACCGTCGCCAACGTCGCGCTCACCATCACCAAGCAGCGCGCCTATCCCTTCAGCTGGACCAACGAAGAGCGCTACTCGCTCAACCAAGGCCCCGGCGTCCTCACCATCAATCAGGGCCAGATTGCCCAAGCGATGCGCGCCGCGGTCAACGAGATGGAGTCCGACATCGCGGTCGCCGCCAACCTCGGCGCCTCACGCGCCTACGGCACCGCCGGCACCACCGCCTTTGCCACCAACCTCGGCGAGTCCGCCCAGATCAAGAAGATCCTCGACGACAACGGCGCTCCGGGCGTGGACCGCTCGCTCGTGGTCAACACCTCCGCCGGCGCTGCCCTGCGCACGCTGCTCAACAACCCGCTCAATGCGAACACCTCGCTGAGCGGCGACATGACCCGCCAGGGCGTTATCCTCGATGTCAACGGGTTCAACTTCCGCGAGTCCGCCCAGGTGGTCACCAGCACCGCGGGTGCCATGGCCAGCGCCACCTCCACCAGCGCCGCCTTCACCGTGGGGCAGACCGCCATCCCGCTGGCAACTGCCGGCACCGGTGTGGTCGCCGCGGGCGATGTCATCACCTTCGCCAGCGACACCAACAAGTACGTCGTGGCGGCGGTCTCGTTTGCCGGTGCGAATCCGGCCTCGGGCGATACCATCACGTTGGCTGCTCCCGGCCTTCGCGTCGCGCAAGGTGTCGCCACCCGCGCCATCACCGTGGTCGCCGCCGCGGCGCGCAACATCGGGTTCTCGCGCAACGCCATCGTGTTCGCCACCCGCTTGCCGTCGTCCGTCGAGCGCGACCTGGCCTTCATGAAAGAAATCGTCACCGACCCCGTCTCGGGCATCTCCTTCGAGATTGCCGGGTATCCCGGCATCGACATGGCCACCTACCATGTCCGCGCCTGCTGGGGCGTCAAAGTCATCAAGCCCGAGCACATCTCCATCTTGCTCGGCTAAGCAAGTGGGTGAGTGGGCAAGTGAGCCAGTAGGCCAGAAAGCTGACGCCGTCCGCACTCACTCACTGGCTCACTGGCTCACTGGCTCACTCACCCACCGCCGCACCGCCCCGCCCTTCGGATTCGCTCCCCGAGGGGCGGGGTTTTTCCTTCTCCCCATGAACGCCTTCGACACCCTCTGCGCCACCTCGCTCGAAGCCGCTGCCTCCGTCTGCGGCCAATCCTTCAAGCTCGCCGGCACCGACACCCTGTTCGTCGGCATCCTTGATGCCCACCGGCGCCGCACCAAGCTGGCCGATGGCGGCTTCGGCATCGAGTGCGACTCCCTGCTCACCGCGGCCAAGGCCCAGTTTGCCGGCATCGTGCTGCCCAAGACCGGCGGACGCCTCCTGTGCAACGGCCACACCTACGTCATCGTCGACATCACCGACGACCCGTCGGGCATCGTCTTCGGACTCAATGGCATAAGCCAGTGAACGGAAGTAGGCGAGTGAGCCAGAGAGCCAGTGAGTGACGCTGGCGCTCTTCTCTGACCCACTGGCTTTCTGACCTACTGGCTCACTTCGCCACATCATGAACATCGGCTTCCAGGTCGCCATCGCCCAGCTTGAGAACGCCCTCCGCGCCCTCGCGGCTGGCACCGGCAAGGAGCTGCGGCGCGCGTTGCGCGAAGACCTCGGCCGCCCGCTCGTGGCCGACCTCATCAAGTTCACTCCGCCCAACACTTTCAAGGGCGCCCGCCAGCAATCCCACACCGAGCAGCGCAAGATCGGCCAATCGCGCGTCCGGATGGACCTGCGCCGGCTGTTCAAGGGGAAAGCCCAGCTCGACGCCATGAGCAAGGCCAAGGGAACGCTTGGCGCCGCCATCGCGCGCGCCGTCAAAGCGGGCGACATCACCCTGGCCAACCAGCTCCTCACCCGCGGCCACTGGAAGGAGACCGCCGCTTACGAGCCCACCCGCGCCCTGCATCGCGCCGCCCGCAATAGTCGCGGCCGCGTGGCCAAGACTGCCGCGGGTATCTTCGTCCACAACGAAGCCGCCCGCCGTGAGTTCCTGGCCGACCGCCTCCGGTTTGTCGGCCTGGGCAAGAGCGGCTGGAACGCCGCCGCCGATGGCGTAGGGCTGGCTTCCCGTCACCGCCCCGCCTACGTGCGCGCGCTCGGTGGCGATGGCGTCTACACCGAAGAGGGCAGCGCCGCCGCGCCGGTGATGACCCTGGGCAACAACGTGCCCCACATCCAAGAGGCCGGCCGCGAGCTGCGCATCATCGATGCCGCGCTGAAAGTCCGCCGGCAGCTGCTGCCGAAGCAGCTCGAGCAGACCCTCCGCGCCATCGCGCGCAAGGCCCGTGTGAAAGTGAGCCAGTGAGCCAGAAAGCCAGTGAGTGAGGCTGGCGCTGGCTCTCTGACCTACTGGCTCACTTGCTCACTTCTTCGCCGGCTTCGCCGGCGCGCCGCCACCATGGACGCGCGCGCACATCGGTTGACATGCGCTGCCTTCGTCCGCTTTTTTTCCTCCTCCTCGCAGTTGCGGTCGCGGTCCCCGCGCGCGCGCAAGGCACGCGAATAAAGGACCTCCCGCTCACCATCACCATCCCCACCAATGGCCGCATCGCGCTGGATGACTCCACCTTCCCCGCGCTTCGCGGCGTCTCGATTGCGCAGCTTGCCACCAATTTTGCGGCGGCCGCCACCGCCTCCAAGCTCGACGCCACCAATGGCGTGGCCGTGGGCCTCACCACCGCCACCGTCCCGACCAACGGAAACGCCGTGGTCAACAAGACCGCGCTGGATGCCGCCGCAGCTCTGGCGCTTGCCAAGGCGAGCAATCTCTCCGACCTGGCATCTGCGGCCACGGCGCGCACCAACCTTGGGCTCGGCACCTTGGCCACCCAGAGCGGCACCTTCTCCGGGACCAGCTCGGGAGTGAACACCGGCGACCAGACCACCATCACGGGCAACGCCGGCACCGCCACGGCGCTCCAAACGGCGCGCGCCATCAATGGCGTGTCGTTCGACGGCACCGCCGCCATCACAGTCACCGCCGCGGCGGGCACGCTCACCGGCTCGACCCTTGCGAGCGGCGTGACAGGTTCCAGCCTGGTCAGTGGCGCGGGCGGAACCTTTGGCACCGCAGCCTACATCGCGGCCGCGACCAAACTCGAAGCCACCAACGGCGTAGCCGTGGGCCTCACCACCGCCACCGTCCCGACCACCGGCAATAGCGTGGTCAACAAGACCGCGCTCGATGCGGCTGTCGCTGCCGGTGGAGCCAGCAAACTCGACACCGCCAACGGCGTGTCTTCGGGGCTCGCCTCCTCCACGCTATCCTCGCTGGCACCGGACCGCCTAGTCGCGCGCCGGGAAATCGACATCCCCGGTTCGACCAACCTCGACAACTGGATGGCAGTCCAGACCTGGGGCGATTCACTGACCCACAGCTATCCCATCAGCGTTGTCAGCAACACCTACCCCGGTGCGCTCGCTCTCTACTCAGGTTTCTACGTGGCCAACGGCGGCGTGGACGGCGAAACCTCCACCCAGATCCGAACCCGTCAAACCGCGGGGTCGAACACATGGTTCCAGCCAACCATCATCTGGGCGGGCCGGAACAACTACACCGCGACCAATACCGTGCTGGCGGACGTAGCCGCAATGGTGGCGAACCTCGCCACCGTCGGGAACACCAACCGGTACCTGGTGTTGTCGGTGCTCAACGGAGACACCGCCTCAGAATGGAAGGGAGGCACAAACTACCAGACCATCACCAACCTCAACGGGATGCTGGCGTCCATCTATGGCTCGAACTACGTGGACATCCGGTCCTATCTGGTCAGCCGCTACGATTCCACGCTGGCCGGAGACGTGATTGATTACGGTCACGACGTTCCACCGACTTCGCTCCGGTACGATGGGCTCCACCTGAACGCCTCGGGATATACCGCGGTCGCGGCGCACCTTCTGACCAACGGCCTGCCAATTCTTCGGGGCGCTTGGTCTTCTGTGGCAAGTCCTGCCGCCGTTCTTGCCATGATGCGTAGCCCTGGCCCGATTGGTAGCGGCACCCCGAACACGGGCGCGTTTAGCACTCTCGCCGCAGGAACAACGACGCTGGGAAATACTCTGGCCGGTTCAATATACGCCACAAACACCATCCAAGGCTCTGCGCTTTACGAGAAGATAAGCTCGTTCACACCGACCACTGTTGGATGGTACCGGGTTTTCACTTCGGTATCGACCGCGACCGGGAGCGGCATCCTCCGGATCTATGGTTCTTACAACAACAAGCAAGACGACACCGAGATCCAATGGGCGTCCAGCGGTTACAATAACGGAGGAACATTGGCTGTCACAAGGGTGCTGCAGTACGGCTCGTCGATTGTCTCGCAGGTCCGCATCACGGGCAACGCGGGAGACCAGTACGGGTATCTTGACATCTACGTTTCAGATGTAACCAGCGCGTCACCAATCTACCTCTACGCATTTGGGCCAAATAGTCCACCACTAGTCGGAACGATTGTCGTTGGCGCTGTTGTGGGGAGCGGTACGACCAAGACGCTGACGGTCGCCAGGGGGCTGTCCACCACCGACCAGTTGATCTCCGCGGTCCCGACCGGAACCTCTCCAGTTTCGGTGGCAAGCACCACGCTCAACGCCAACCTCAACGCCGACATGGTTGATGGGCTGCATGCGGCCAGCTTGCAGCCGGCAAACCAGTACCTCACAAACCTTGCCGCGGCAGGCACCACAGGCAGCGGCACGTTCGTCCGGTCCACCTCGCCAACGCTGGTCACGCCGGCGCTTGGGGCGGCCACGGCTACGTCCTTGGTTTCCGCTGGTTCCGTCACCGCAAGTGCGCTGGTTGAAAAATACACATCATTCACGCCGACCACAATCGGATGGTATCGCGTGTTTGCTCCTGCCGCATCTGCGACTGGCGGAGGCACTCTTCGAGTGATTGCTGGATATAACAACAAATATGACGAGTTGGAACTGAAATGGGAAGTGGCCGGGTACAACAACACCGGAACATTAAATTGCACAAAAGCCGGCATTTTTGGCGGTCAAATCATCACACAGGCAAGGATAACTTGCGAATCCGGCACGCAGTATTCCTACCTTGACGTTTATATTTCTGACGTTACGAGCGCAGGCGGGATTGCGCTCTGGGGATTTGGTCCAAACTGCCCGGCGTTTGTGACGCCGATTGTAGTCGGTGCGGTTGCAGGGTCGGGTGTGACGAAGACGCTGACAATCGCCCGAGGTCTCTCGACTACGGATCAATTAATCTCCGCGGTCGCGACGGGAACCGCGCCTCTGGCCGTGTCGAGCACCACCGAGGTCGCCAACCTGCGAGCCGCGACGGCCACCGCGCTGGCTACCGCGCGCACGATCAACGGCACGTCGTTCGACGGCACCGCGAACATCACGGTCACGGCCGCGGCGGCTACTCTCACTGGCCTCGGAACCGGAGTGGCGACTGCGCTCGCGGTCAACGTCGGCAGCGCGGGCGCTCCGGTGGTCAATGGCGGCGCTCTCGGAACCCCTTCGTCTGGTTCAATTGCATCCACACTAATCACCGTGACAGAGAACACCCAGACCGGAACTACCTACACCGTCCTGTCTACCGACAATGGCAAGGTCGTCACACTCAGCAACGCCGCGGCCATCACGGTGACGGTCCCGACGCTTTCGGCCGGGTTCTCATGCACGTTCATCCAGAAGGGCGCGGGCCAGGTGACGTTCTCGGCGTCCGGAACTACCGTCAGCAACGCCCACAGTCAAACCAAGACGTTCGGCCAGTACGCCGCGGTGACGCTGTACGGGCTCAGTTCAACCGCGTTCGTGCTCGCCGGTGACACTGGAACTTGATGAAAACCATATTCTCGGCCCATACAATGACGGCATTGACAACTATGATGTGATCTCTGGAGATGCGGGATTCCACCAACGGCACGAAGGGAATCGGGCTGGGTGCGTTTGCTACCAACGTGAACTCTTGGAACTTCATCGTCGGACAGTTCAATAAGCCGGCCAACGCGCTATCGGTGTCGGTGAACGCATCAACGTCCGCCACCAATTCATCATCGGCGACCGCAATGGGATCTCCTTCGTCTCAGACATTCAACGTGGGCGCTCCGGTTTCCGACATCTTGGCGTCACCTTTCACTGGGTACATCCAGCACCTTCGAGTTTACACACGTCTTCTTTCTGGAACCGAGCTGACCAATCTCTACAACGGCGGAACTCCGAACTGATACCATGGACCCATCTGACAACCTCGTCAACGAGACCACCAATCGCTCCGGGGCTTTCATTGCGGACACAATCAAAGCCGCGCTACCGGTCGGTGGAGGGAGCGCGCTGGCCACGCTCCACAGCGCGGACGTAGTGGTGACATTTGCGACCCATATCATCGGCCTGTGCGCCGCTGCCGTCGGGCTGGCGTGGTACATCGTCCGCCTCAGAAAAGACCTTCGGAACCGAAGCAAGACCTCCACCAAAAACTGAACATGAACGAAACCTATCAATCCATCCTCCGCTCCGTCCTCAAAGTCGGGGCCGGCGTGCTCGTGACGAAGGGCATCACCGACTCCGCGGGAGCCGAGACCATCGTCGGCTCGCTGATCGGCCTTATCTCCGTTGTGTGGGGCATCATCGCCGCGCGCTCCGCCACGGCGAACAAGCCGTGACCATCGCTATCATCGGCGCGCTGCTGGCGCTCCTGGCGGCTCTGGCCCCTGCGCTCGCGCGCTGGATTACCAGCCGCCAGGACCGCGCTGCCGACCCCGAGACCGCCCGCAACCGCCGCATCGACACCGCTGCCCATGACATTGCCACGACCCCGCCAGGACTTGCGCCAGAGGCTTCTGCCAATGGCCTTGCTGACCTCGATGCTCTGGAGCGGCTGCGCCCACCGGATCGTCATCGTCCCCAGTGACGACGCCGTGGTGAGGCTCAAGGCCGGCACCGCCTACACGCCGCCGAGGGATGGCTGGTACATGACCGACAGCCTCTACCTGCGCTACCGCCGCGCGGTGGCGGACAAGATTGCCGAGAAAGCCAGTGAGCCAGTAGGCCAGTGAGCCAGCGCCAGCCTCACTCACTGGCTCACTGGCTCACTTGCCCACTTCCCCGAGGCCACCGGCCGCGCGCCGCCACCATGGACGCCGCCCGCACCAGTCAACGACCGGGAGCGGAGTCGCCAGCGCTCTACGCCGCGCCCGCCGTGGCACTCCCGGCCGTTACCGCATTCGCACGCATGATCGTCCCGCAAAAGAAAATCCGCCTCGAGCAACAGGATGACGGCTACTGGATTGCCCAGTCCGACCTGTTGCCCGGTGTCCACGTCGCCGCGCGCGACAAGTGGGGTGTGCTCGTCCGATTCCAGCAGGCCGCCAAGGTCCACCTCCGCGCCTTGCTCGACACCGGCCGCCCGATTCCCGAGCCCTTCCGCTCCAAGTTCGTGCTCACCGCCTGAGCTCTCCAACTTGCAACCTTCAACCTGAACCCTGCAACCCGAAGTGATTGCCGATGAACTCGAACGCGCTGCGACGGCCTACCTGGTCGCGCGGCTCGTCGCGTCCACGGCCGGCGCGGCGGCCGGCGGCGCGCTGCCCGATGGCGGGCTGACTTCGGTCGATACCGTCACCGTCGCGCTCCCCAGCCCCATGCTCGATGGCGGCTTTGGCGAGTTGAGCGACGAGAACGGCATCCCCCTTGCCGGCGGCAACGTCTTTCGCTTCTACCGCGGCCACGGCACCGAGGAGCGACTGCTCCCTTGCGCCATCGTCTCCGCCCAGGGAGGCGGCGATAATGGCGACCTTTCCGGCAACGAGGCCGTAAAGCTCCAGGTGGACATCCTCCTGCCCGCTAGCCCGGCCGATGCCGGCACCATCGCGGGGCTGGCCGCGTTGCTCGCCACTTGCCGCGCCGCCATCATCGCCGCCGAAGACGCGCAGGATATTCCCGCCAGCGGCACCAACTTTGCCGCGTTGCTTTCCGCGGCCGGCAGCAGCATCGACACCGCCCTGGCCGCGGGCGACCTCCCGCCGGCCGCCGGCACCGCTGCCATCGTGGACATCCCAGCGGCCCTGCGCAGCGCCAGCGCCACCCTCATCGATGCGCTGCAAGCCGATGACCTTGCCGCCCAGCTCAACGCCGTGCGGTTCGATGCCACCCGACTGACCGTCATCGGCGTGACCGACCGGTCCAGCGACCATTCCGCCGAGGGCCGCGCCCGCGTCCACACCATCACCATCGGCCTGTATTGTGCGGGCCTCGACGTTTCCTGACCGTTCCCCAACCCGATAAAACCTTATGCCCACCGTCACACAAAAAGGCCTCGCTGTCGCGTGGGGCATCACCAGCACCGCATACGCCAACTGGTCCACCGGGTCTGCCGTGGCGCTCAGCGTCCACGCGACCGAGCAGAGCGTGACCAAGGATGCCAAGATGGGCGAGTCCGCCGACCCGGTGACCGGCGCGACCCTCGGCATCGTCTTCTACGATTTCACCACCGAACTCCAGCTCCGCGTCTACCCCAAGAGCACGGGGCTGGCGGGTGCCAAGACCGCGGCCGCCACGTTGCCGGCCATCGGCGACAAGTTCATCATCACCGATGCCGATGACGCCGTGGCCGCCGCCACCTTCATCGTGATGAAGGTGGGTCGCACCCGAAAGGTCAGCGACAAGACCGAGTTCGACATCACCCTCAAAGCTTGGGAGACCGACCTCTCCACGACCGCGACCTAAAGCGGACCGAAGGCAAAAGGAACAAACCTTTTTCCTTTTTCATTCAGTATTTTTCATTTTTTCAAAGTGCTTTCCGACTTCCAAACGCGTTGCCACATCCCCCGCCCGTTCCGGGTCCTGGGACAGGAGCTTCGCCCCTTCACCCTCGGCCACGCCTGCACGCTCGAGAGCCTCGGCCTGCGCACCGTGGACGATGCCGGGGCGCTCTTTGTGGCCGTGCTCGTCTGCACGCTCCCGCCCGGTGATTTCCAGCGCTTGATGGGTTCGCGACGGCTCGCGCTGCGCGTCTGGCTCTGGACCAGCTCCATCCGCGGGCAACTGGCGTGGACCCGCATCACCCAGGGCGCGCCCGCCGCCTTCGCCATCGTGGTCCGCGCGTTGGCGCTCTTCCGCGAGTATTGCGAGCACCACTCCGCCTGCCCCGAGTTCCGCCAACTGGCCGACGAAGGGCGGGGCGAGCGTTCCGCGCCGCGGGGCGCACCGTTCCTCGAGCACGTCCGGGTGGTGCTCCAGGCCAAGCTCGGCTACTCGCCCTCCGAGGCCATCGCCCTGCCCCTGGGTCGCGCGCTCTTCGACTACTTTACCTTCTGGGAAGTCGAAGGCCGCATCGAACTGCTCGACGACGCCGCCGAGCAGGAGGTCAACGCCCTCAGCGCCCAGGCTGCCTGCCTCGACCACGAGCTGGTCATCGCCAAGGCCCATATCATCGACGCCGAGTCCCGGTGGAAATCGAGCGGGGGCGCGGAGGAGGCCGCCAACTTGCAGGATGCCCGCGAGGCCTACGAAGAGCTGCTATCGTTCCGCCGCGCCGCGGCCGCGGCACCGCAGGAGGCCGCCGCGTGAACATGTTCGCCCGCCTCGGCCTGGATGGCTCCGGCTTCGTCCGCGGACTTGCCTCCGCCAAGAGCGCTGCCGGCAAATTCTCCGGCGACCTCGTCGGGTCGTGGAGCAAAGACATCGGGTCCAAGCTCAAGAGTTCGTTTGGGTTCGCCGCCGTGGTCGGCACCATCGGTGAGCTGGGCCGCCGAACCATCGCCTACGGCGACAACGTGGGCGACCTCTCCGACCAGTTGGGCATCGCCACCGAAGACGTGCAGCGCCTCACCATCGCCGGCGGTCGCAATGGCCTCGAGTTCGAGACCATCGCCAAGGCGCTGGCTCACATCGGCCAAGCGCGGCAGAAAGCTCTCAGCGGCGATGGCAAGGAGCAGCAGCTCTTCGCCCGCTACGGCGTGGGCCTCGCCAAGCTGGCCGACGGCCAGATGAGCAACCTCGACCTGCTCAAGCAGCTCTACGACACCGCCAGCGCCGCTGGCATCGGCGTGCAGGAGCAGGCCGATCTTTTCGACCTCGCCGGAAAAAAAGGCGACCGCCTGGCCGCCACCTTCGCCACGCTCAAAAACCTCGGCCCCGTCAAGCTGCTCGACGACCAGAACATCAAGGACCTGTCGGCCGCGCAGGATGCCATCGATGAACTCGGCCGGCGCCTGCTGGTGGCCGCCGCGCCCGCAGCCGGCTTCTGGTCCCGGGTGATTGGCCGCACTGCCGGCCAGCAAGACATCGGCCTGGAGAAGGTCCCCATCCTCGGCGGCATCTTCAGCGGAGCCCGCTCCGTCTACGGCGAGATGGCCGATGACGGCAGCAACACCCCCAGCGCCGCCCTCACCCCCGAGGAGATCGCCACCGCAAAGAAGAAGCTCAAAGGCACGGTGCTCCCTGCCAATTCCGGCAAGCTCGCCAACGGCGGCAACCAGATCGACACCGGCGACAGCTACTCGAAAATCGGGCTCTTCGTAGGCGGCGCCGGCAACCCGATGGTGGACATCTCGCGCCGCCACCTGAGCGTGGCCGAGCACACCCTCGCTGAGATCCGCCTCCTCCGCGCCGCCCACAACCGCGTCCGGCCATGAAGCAAGAAAGCCAGTATGCGAGTGAGCCAGTAGGTCAGAGGGCTGGCGCCAGCGCCCCCTCACCCACTGGCTTACTGGCTCACTGACCTACTCGCCCACTCCCCATGCCCACTTCCCCCCAACGCCGCGGCACCGCCACCAGCTTCGACCTGTTCCCCACCATCCACTGGGACCCGCGCGAAGGCCGCCAAGTGGCGCACTCCAAGCGGGTGCCCAAGTCGGACCTGTCCTCGTGGGAAAACGCCCTGCAAGCCTCCGGCCTCGCCTACTCCGTCGACCCCGAGGGCACCAGCCCCGATGCCCTGCTGCATTGGGCCGCCCCCGTCGTCAGCGTGGTGGACAACTGGTCCGTGAGGTTCAACGAGATCCAGCAGAGCCTCTGGCTCAACGACGAGGTCGCGGTCGAGATGGCCAAGCTCACCGACCCCGCGGGCAAGGCCAACTTCAAGGCCGACATCGAAGCCATCCTCCGCGGCGAGCGCACCTGGACCGACGACGCCGGCACCATCCACCCGCTCGACCTCGCCACCATCTTCGCCACCGTCTCGGCCTACGGCATCGAGACCGCCATCTTCGAGGACCTGGTCAAAGACCTGGCCGCCGGCGTCGAGGCCGAGCTCATCAGCGTGCCCGTGCTGCAGCTGTCGCGCATCTTCCCCGCCTTTGCCCGGGGCATCGTGCCCAACCAACCGCTGCTGACCTCCGCCATCCTCTACGGTCCGACCACGGTCGTGCCGCCCCCGACCACGAGGCCGCTGGCGCCGCTCTTCACCAACGTGGACAACATCTATTCCACGGTGAAGCTCATCACCGAAGAGCCCACCATCCCCGCCGAGCTGCAAGTCGAGATGGCCGCGCTCACCATTGATGCTCAGCTCCGCGCCGGTGCCACCGCCGCCGGCTACTGGCTCAAGAAAGCCCCCGAGGGCGACCAGCTGGCCGACGGCCGCTGGCACTACCGCCTCGAGTACTGGTTCGCCGAGCGTCTCGGCCTCTTCGCCCAACGCAAGATCGTCGCGTAGTCCCCACTGGCTCATTCACTCACCGGCTTACTCGCCCACTCTCCCCACCGTGGCCTCCTTCAACAAAGTAATCCTCGCCGGCAACCTGACTTGCGACCCCGCCCTGACGCACACGCCCAAGGGCACCGCCGTCGGCAAATTCAGCCTCGCCATCAATCGCAACTGGACCACCGAGACCGGCGAAAAGCGCGAAGAGGTCACCTTCGTGGATGTGAAAGCCTTCGGCCGCCAAGCCGAGACCGTGGCCAAGTTCCTGCGCAAAGGTCGCCCGCTGTTGGTCGAGGGCCGGCTCCACCTCGAGACTTGGGACGACAAGACCACCGGCGCCAAGCGTTCGCGCACCGTCGTGGTCATGGAGTCCTTCTCCTTCATCGACGCCGCCGAGCGCACCGCCGCCGCGCCCGCGGCCTCGGCCTCCGCTCCCGCCGCCCCCGTCCTAGGCACGCCCATCGATGACGACGACGTCCCCTTCTGAACCATGAACATCGACCCCATCCCCCTCGCTGCCAACCCGCTCGCCCGCCTTCGCGCCACCACGCGCGCGGCCCGCCCGGCATTCGACCGGACCTCGAGCTACCTGCGCACCCCGCGCGGGACTTTCCTCCCGCTGACCCGGCGCAACACCGGCGGCGGCGGCGGCCGCAGCGGCGGCAGCCAAGACGCCGTGTGGAGCTGACCCTCGGCCATTTCTCATTTTTCATTCAGTATTTCTCATTTTTCTCACCACAACCCACCTAAACCATGGCCTCAGAAATCGCTTGGACTGCAAAACTCAGCGTGTCGAAGGGCGGCTCGACCGTCACCAACGCCACCAGCACGAAGTCGTCTGACATGACGACCGGGACCAACATGATCGGCGACGTGACCACGTTTGCCGCCGGCACCAAAACCGCCATCCCGGTCGGGTCCGTGGACCCCGCCAACCAGTTCGTGGTCCTGATGCGGAACCAGAACACCACCGACTACGTGGAGGTCACATCCGATGACGGCGTGACATATCCGTATCGCATCTACCCCGGCGAGTTCTTCGGCCCGGTGCGAGTGGCGGCAAACATCATCATCAAGGTGCGCGCCAACACGACCGCAGCCGATGTGAACGTCATCGTCGCCGAAGCGTTCTGACGCGGCGCCAAAGTGAGCCAGTGAGCCAATAGGTCAGAGAGCCATCGGCAGCCTCACTCACTGGCTCACTGGCTCACTGGCTCACTGGCGCACTGGCGCACTGGCTCACTCACCGACTCGCTCACTCGCCCAATGGCTGTTTCCTTCCCCCGCGTCCATCAGGTAGCGCCCGGCCAGCCGTTCTCCAGCTCCAATCTGGTGAGCCTCGCCAACGGAATCAACGCTCGCCTCGTCTCCGGGCTGGCGGAGCCGTGGCGCATCGCCTTCTACTTCTACAGCGCGCTGCTCCAGATACGGAACCCGAGCGGCTACCTGTTCCCGGCGCGTGGGGAGTTCCTCGAATTCTACCAGTCCGTCCTGCCGACCGAAGCCGAGTGGCCACTGAGCCCGCCCGGCACCGAGGAAGGCGCGAACATCGCCTCGTTCATGCCGGCCTTCGTCTTCGGGGCCGAGGCTTTGGACCTGAACAACGAGGCCGTCCGACTCTCCGACCCACTGGCCGGCGGCGTGCCGTTGTCCATCAGCAGCACCTACACGACGGGCTCCGCGCGGTACAACTGGGAGCTGGGCAAGTACCAGCGCGGAGCCTACGACCGCACGACCGGCCTGATCTTCTCGCCGACGTTCACAGCGGCCAGGTCGCACTTCGCTATTGTCTCGGCCGGCGTGAGCGAGCACGGGAAATCATACGGCGGGTACGCACCGACCCCCGAGTACCTCGGCGAGTGCGCCGGCACCGGTTCGACCACCACGTCGCCGGTGCTAAACTACGTCATCTTCTTCAGCGTCACAGAGACCGGCGCGGCCCTCGGCCTCACCACCAAGACGTACCCCGGCACCTGCCCGCTCTCCTCACCCGATGGCGTGGCCGGCGGCGTGTCCTTCATCTACCGCTTCCCGTGGGCCTTTGTGGTCGTGCTCAACTCGGGCGCGACCGAGTACCTCGACACCCGCTACTACATCGAGGGGCCGTACTCGGGCGGCAACCGGCTGACCAAACAAGACGGCGAGTTCCCCTCGCGCGTGCTCAACCATTTTGCATCGCAGTTCCGCGGCACCGATGCCCAACGCCGGGCGCAATCGGTGAAAGCGGTCGGCTTTGACACCCAGCGTTTCTTTACACGGCAGTACGCGCTCGCGCCCGCGCACGGCCTCCAGACCGATGCCGAGACCGTCGTCGCCGACTACCAGACCTACGAGACCACCGGCTCGCGCAACATCCCGGTAGGCACACTGCTGGCCAACCGCAGCACCGGCGCGACCGCCCACGGCGTCGCCGAAGGCTTCTGCATCCACTCCCTCCTCGCCGGCGCGGAGAAGCTCAGCGGCTCCGCTACGGTGCAAGTGCTCGACGATGGCGTGGTCATCGGCACCGTGACGCTCACGCCAGACGCCACCGGCCACGCCGAGGACGTGCTGGTGCTCGACGCGCCCGCCGTCGGCAGCGTAACCTTCAAGGTATCCAGCGGCGCCGCCCTCACCGATGCGGCCGGCGGCATCCTCATCGAGCCCGCGGAGCTGCTGAGCTATCTCCCGCAGCACCACGATTGGTGCCTCGTCCTCCGCCTCGCCGGCGCAACCCTCGTCCCCACCAACGGAACCGACGGCAGCGGCCTGGACGAAGAACGGGCCAAGGAAATCGGCACCGACTACTGGCGATGGGGCGCGCTCATCAACCAGCACGCCACGCCCGACCTCGTGTCGTCCGATGCCGCCATCAACGGCAACGCGGTGATGGAATCCGCCCGCCTGCTGTCCAAGCGAGTCCGCCTGCTCAACCGCCACCAGCTCCGCGCCTACGCGGTTGAGAACGGCAAGTCCGTCCTCTGGTTCACCCGCTACTCCTACGGCTACGGCCTCGGTGCGTATCAGCCCAACGACGGCCCG
>Ga0114960_10001052_pt1 | contig 22706 bp, 24 predicted proteins | sample C_130625_MF_Meta_FD_92637 | JGI IMG/M metagenome (GOLD analysis project Ga0114960, IMG submission 92637) | Freshwater microbial communities from Lake Croche, Canada to study carbon cycling - C_130625_MF_MetaG | ecosystem: Environmental > Aquatic > Freshwater > Lake | place: Lake Croche, Canada... | reverse complement strand
TACCTTCTTCATTAAATCCATAATTTTCTTAGGATTTTTCATTAACTTCTTAATAACATCCTGTGTATTTGTGGCATCTTTAATATCTTCTCCCACTAAATCAGTAAATTCTCCTGATAACTCTTCAGCCATTTCTTGTGCTAACTTACCAATTTTGCCATCGAATAATTTCTTAAGATGGTCTTGGATGTTTTCCATATTCGGCATCCCACCCATATTCTCAAACATATTTCTAAAATGCTCTCTGTTCGGTTCTTGTTGTGGCTTATTAGAATCATTCGGTGTTTCATCATTTGTGTTTTCAGTAGCGTTATCCATGAAATTCTCCATGTTACTAAAAAAATCAGTGATGCCACCCATAGTTTCCTTTAACTTATCTTGTAACTCATTCTCATCTATTCCTTGAAATATATTCATTGTATCACCAAAATTTGCTTTATCCTTAACTCCTCCAACAATAGTAAATAAAATCAACTGCAAATACTTCCACAATGCTTTTTTCGTATTTTCTGTAACATCCTGACAGTTATATAAGAATTTAAAACTTACATTCGGTAAAAAATAGCTATTTACTTCGCTATCCTCGCTAAATATTTCATCGTTTTGATATATAATATCAAAAAATCGTTCAGGATATACCTTGATACAATAATCAAATAAACCTTGAAGTTCATCATCTGTTATCTCTGGTTCAGCCCACTTACTCCATAAGTAACGGTAATCTGAATAAGTAATAGATAAATCATTGACAAAATCTGATATAAGAGATCGAAAACTAGGAGGTAATGTTTGTTCCATTTAAATATACTAATGAAAGCCATTTTTTTATTTCATTTCGAACATAATATATGTTTTATAATAACAAATGTTTATAACTGTAATTTTTCATCAAATAGCCCATACACGTCTTTATCATGAGTAATAATAATAATACATTTTTTATATTTACGGAAATCACGTATGATTTGTAATACTTCTAACTTTAAATCACTATCTAGTGCATTTGTAGGTTCATCTAATATTAAAATCTTAGATGGATTTACTAAACCACTAATAATATTAATGACTTGACGTTGTCCACCAGATAAATTCTCACCCAATGCACCCGATTGTTTATTATAAATATCAACCTTACGGTATAATTCTTTAATTTTATCATATTTCATAATTTCATTCAAATATTCTTTACATATTTCTGGATCTTCGCAGCCATATAACATATTTTCAACTACTTTTTTATCAAATAATTTGGAAGATTGGTTTACGTATATTATGTTTTTACGGATATAATATGGATCAATATTGCTTATATCTTTATTATCAATATATATTATTCCACTATTGCATTTGTAAAGCTTTAATATAAGCTTAGCAAAAGTTGATTTCCCATTACCAGATAATCCTGTTATACCTATAATCTTATTATCTGTATGCAAAGTAATATTCGTATTTTCAAAAACAGGTATATCACTTGTTTTGTATTTATACGTAACATTTTCAAAACGAATAGTTTTAAATTCTAAATCTACAGTATGATATATTTTTTGTTTAATATCATAATAATTTTCCATATCTTTAAAATGTTTTAATACGGAGTCTGTTCTACCCATAAATTCTATAAAATCAGGTATTTGGTTTATTATGCCCATCATCCTATCACGATACAATAACATAATTGTGAAGAATGCTATAAATGTTGTTGCATCTATCTGCTTATTAAAATATAAATAAATTAAATATCCAATAGATAAAAATATAATAGAGTAAACAATTAATAACATGATGATTCCATGAAAACTAGTATTCGAGTAAAATTTAAAGGAATGATTTATGCTTTTCTTGGTTTTATCCGAAAAAACATTAATTTCATTATCTACCTCACCGCGATAAATAATTTTATCTATATTGTTCAATATTTCTTGCAAATACGATTCAGTGTCTGTAACATATTTCTCGTAAGTATTGTTATGTTTCAACATATCATTAATAGACGAAACCAAATATAAAACAATGAGAATATTTCCTATTATAAATCCTGAGCCAAATGTTTTATTTTTATAAAGGAAATAAAGTGCAATAATTGTTAAAAAAGTTATATTAGGTATTAAAAATGTAATAATATCATTAAAAATCATGAATGTAATCGATGATATTCTATTGATGGGGGAATTTAATTTCGTAAAATTTATCTCTGAAAAATTTTCATTATTTACAGTTAACATAACATTTACTAATTGTTGTCTTATCCATTGTCTTAATTTTGTCATTAGTTTATTTTGAAAATATTTATAACATGAAAATAATATAATAAACGTTATTGAAATAGCAATAAAAAATTTATAATAAAAATAAGCACTATTTTTATTTCCATGTTGAACATTATTAATTATATTTGCAGTTATAAATGAAATACCATTGGTTTGTAAAACATTTATTAAGAAACTTGTTAAAACCATAAGAATAGTATTGAATTGTTCATGATAAAAAAAATCTTGTAATAGCAATTGAACAATATTCATATAGTATATATAACACAGCTATTTTGTTCTCTATTAAAATACTAATAATTAAGTAGAATCCTAAATTATATTTATTAAAACACTGCTAACAAATATAATGCAAGTTTTATATTATTGATCACAAATTCACTATTATAAATTAAAAATTGATAAACCCGATAAATAAAATAATGTAAGTATCATAGGTTGTATTGTTCCCTTCACTGAATAAATTATACTTTCTTTTGAATAATTATTATTTCTTATGTGATATAGGTTCTTAAAAAAGGGAAAACATAGAATAAACAATAAGGTACCAAATTTAAAATTATACATATTAGTTAATGTTTGAAAACATAGTAAAATATTAAACGTAGTTATATATCCTATTATGTTTAATGTGTCTGTTTTTCCAAACAGAACTGGAATCGTATAAATCTTATTTACTTTATCTCCATCTATATCCGCTATATCTAATAATACTTCGTTATACAACGAACCTGTAAAAATTAATTGTGTGGTTAACACAAGTAAACCAACGTTTGGGTTTAATGTTAAAAAATCACTATTCAATGCAGATAACCCAGTAAATAAAACTGTAGAAGATACTAATAATGAACATGATAGATTCTTAATAAACATTATTCGTTTTAATATTGGGGTGTATGTTAAAATCATTAAATTTGCGAATCTAGGTATATGCAGCAAATATTGTGGTATATATATAATATTTAATATTTCACTTAATGCAAACATAAAAGCGCTTATTAAAATAGATTCTACTATTGTAACGTCGCCAGTAATTAATGGACGATCTGGGTTATTTACTCTATCAATATTAATATCAAATACGTCATTTAAAATCATACTATTGGACATGATCAATAATACAATTAAATTTGCTGCCATAAAACTTTTTGAAGTTAATAATCGAAATATATTTGATTTCATTATAAATCCACTAGTTAAAGTAAGGTATAATGTAGGAAAAATATTTGTAGGCCGTATCATTCGATAAAACCCCTTTGTCTTTTTCTTTATTTTATTGGATAAACTAATCATTTTATTATTAGATGCAACAAAATCAAACATTTCAAACATTTGTAAAGACGTTGGTGGATTAATCTTTTGGGAAACACTAAAACTTTTTACTGAAAATAGATTTATGAATAAAAAAAAATATCTAAAAAAATGCATTTTTATAATAAGTTGTGTTGTATTTAAGTTTTAATTTATTATGAATTTATATTTGGGAATTTAAATTCAGATGTTGATTCATCTGTATGTGTTTGACTAATATCTCTCATCGTTCGAATAGCACTAGGAGTTGCAAAACATGTAGTTGAGTTATTGGATGGAATATAACTCTCAATATTATCCTCTAATGATAATACTTCGTCGGATTCTTCGGATAGTGTTCTGAAAACAGTTACTTGTTTATCTATATCAACCATTCCACTTCGGATGTATTTCTCGAATGTGTCTTCGTTTATATCATCATCACTTGGAATTCGTAAAGATAACCCATTGCTTTTATTATCTATTGATTCACTATTATATTCAGTAGTCGGATAAATATTTGCAGTGTGCATTCGTTTTAATCTATTAGGCCTTAGAGGGGTATGTGGAGGAATAAGAGTATCTGCATTTCTTACAGATGAAGTAGGTGTTAAATTATAAGTTTGTTGTCTTCCTTGCGAAGAATGTCTTGCCAGAGCTATTCTACCAATGTTTTCAATATCAGCAAAATTAGAATTTAATGACTTAAATAAAATTGCTATATCGTCACAAAGCATTTTCAATAATCCATCCTCCATCATTTCATTTTCACGCATATACTTTCGAACATTGTCAAATGTATCTCTCAAATGCCTCTTGAAATTTGTTTTTTCGGCTCCTCTAAAATTTCGATCATCTTTTGCATTAAATAGAATCTCTTGTACCTTTTGCCGATATGCATATTTGGTAAGGTCGTTCTTTATGATGTCGTTTGTTTCCATATCAATTAAGTCTGGAATAGATAATACAGTGTCCAATAATTCAGACAATCTAAAAACTTCTACTGCCGAAATATTCGGCTCTGTTGTTTTAATATGATATATTTTTTCAGTTTCGCTAGTAATAACCGCTTCAACCAATGTGTTTGTCCAAATATTATTTCTCCAATCATAAAGTTCGCAATTTATACTTCGTAGTTCAACGTTTTGAAGTGCAGGATACATAAATTGATGAATAACTTCGCCATAAATAAGTGCAGTATGTTCCATATTATCAACAAATTGATATTCAGCAAGCTTTTTATCACTCAACTTTCGAAGCAAATTTACATTATGATATTCACCAAACCCAACAAATATATTCGGAAAACTTTCATTTACATAACTGCATAATATGTCATGAGAAGTTGATCCATGTGTAGGATCACCATCTGTCATGAATATATGACCTACTTGATGTTCAGGAAATTTCTCAGAATAATCCAACATAATTTCATTTGTACTTTTAAGTGCAGATTCAATGTTTGTAGAACCATCTGCTTTAATATCACGAATTTTATTTATAATTTCATCCACATTATCCTTTGTAATTTGAACACAATCAACCAATTTATTTACATTTTCGTTAAATGTATTTACTTGTATATAAATTTCTTTCTCCAATTTTGCAAAGTAATTTACCATATTTATAAAGGTTTGTATTACGTAGTCTATCTTTTTTGTTCCAGAACTAATGTCATTCATAGAACCAGACTTATCAATAGTAAAGTTCAAGAATGTGGGTTGCTTTGTAATCTCCGTTTTTTTCATTTTTAGTTTTAGAATACCAAAATATTCTCCATTATTCAGATGAAGAAAGGGTAAAGAAGAAGAATCATTATGTATTTCAATCGAAGAATCTTGAATATTATTTTCAATAGTTGTCATGTTCATAAAAGAGAAGGTTGTTATCATTCTCTTTTACATTTTTCATTTCAATTTTTTATCTTTTACAAATATAAACATTACAATTATAACAGTAACATAATTTATTTTTGTGTCTTTCTGTTCGACTTTTTTGAATTTTTATTTTTTAATGTTCTTCTTTTTGATTTTCTTTTTGTTTTTGTTTTGCCACCATTTTTACCCACAAACTCCATTATTAAATTTGTAGTATCAGGGTTTGTTTTTGGCTCAAATATGTTTCGTATATGACCACGAACATTTGAATACACATCTTCTGGTCTTAATAATTCACTTATTAAATCTCCATGATCTCCTAACTCATAAAGAGAATATGAAAACCATTTACTACTATCTTTTGGATCTGGGCTTGTACTTAAGTCACCAGGTTTAATTCGTATTGTTTCATCATCAAAGCCTATACTCCTTCCTATATAACCTTCTTCACCAATTCTTATCCAATGAGCAGTCGTAGTAGGTTTTCTTGTGTATAATGAATGAAAAAAATATGTTGGTTCATCGTCTTCTTCTTTAACTTCTATAAATTTTGCTATATGATATTCCCTAGGTCTACCGAAATAATATGTTGCTAAATAATTTTTTCCTGGTTGAAGTAGATTCAAGTCAGTTATTTTTTTAAAATTTTCAATGTTATTAGGATTATAACCACTTGAAGCAGCCATTGTTCTATATAATAGAATAATATAATAATTATTAGTATCAGCATTTTATCCAACTCGGTGTTATCACATTTTCCACACTCTCTAATGCACCTTCAGTCCATCCTTGGTTCATACTAATCATTTCTCCAACAACACGAATATTTTCTTCTGGACATTGTGCGACATCACAAAATTCTTTTCGATTTTTAAAACCACCTTTCATTGGCGTATAATAATGAGTACCAATATCCCAATAAAAATCGACCATATCTTCCATTTCTAACGTTTTTTCCTCTATTCCTAATCCCAATTCTATTAATCTACATAAAATATCTCTATTCTTTTTATTATTATCCTTATGCGGTTTTAACATTTCTGCACCTTCATTATCTGTATATACAATCATATATATTCCTTTATCCACATTGATGGGAATAATTTTATGCAAAGGACCAGGAACCACCGTAGTTGTTGTGCAATAATTTTTAAGAATAGGAATCGACTCTTTTGAAAATAATCCATACATACGTAAAAAGGGCTGCCCTTTTATTTGATTAAATATGCGTTTATTAGGTAGTAATTTTCTAACGGTATCTATCGTGGTTGCAATAATAACTTTTTTACATAAGAAAGAAGTTGTTTCATCGCATATAATTTCATAAGAATCATTGTATGCTTCTAATTGTTTAATATGTTGCACTTTGGTAGATTTTTGTATTTGTTGAGAACCTACTCTTAATGCTAATGTTGCTACGAGTTGATTCCATGATATTCCTAATCCATGCCAACTAGAAAAGTTATCTTCAAACCCATAATAATAAAGTGTATCATATGCACATTCATATTCATAATCTGTATACCCCGCGCAGGTTATAAAATAAAAATATGCATCTTTACCGTATTTAGTTTCTAATTTAGGGGTTGCATATTGCTTAAACGTTTTTTGTTTATCTTTTTCTTTATTATATTCCTTTCTTAAATACATAAACATTTGCTTTACTTTACACATAGGTTCTATTGTTTTTGAATAATTTGTTGTAGCAATAAAATCATTGTAAGGGATATCTAATTCTTTTAATAATTTTATAAATACAATATCCTTCTTTTTACGTACTACACCAGCACCAATAGCTACTTGTTGCCCATGAAAATCAAAATTACCTGCTCTACCACCTAAGTGATCATTTGCTTCGAGTATTAATATTTTTTTTGATGGATCTATTTTTCTAATTTTGTAAGCAGAATATAGACCTGCCATACCACCACCAATAATTATGATATCATACATATTACTAAAATATAAGAATAAATTATTCTTATGTAAATTTTTTCTATTATTTGTATAATAATGGAAAACACAAACAATAACATCTTAGAACTTGATAATTATGAAATTGAAACCTTTTTAAATTTTGCAAATCTTCTTAATAATATAAGCCCTTCAGATAATGCAGATTTTTTCTGTTCGATGTCAAAAAAATTATCTCTTTGTTTACACGATCGTGTTATAAGTAAATTAATGAATTTCGCAAGATATGGTTCAGAAACAGGATTTCTACTAATTAAAAATATACCCATAGATATGGATAATTTGCCAGATACACCGCCTGGCAATAACTATAAAATTGGAGAAAAAACTATCTTAGCTAAAATACAGAGTATGATATTAAATGTTTTTAGTGAATTAATAGCATACGAAGCAGAAGGGTATGGTAGATTATTTCAAGATGTTGTTCCTACTCAAAGTATGGCAAAGGACCAAACCAGTTTAGGAAGCAATACAGAATTAGAAATACATACAGAGCAAGCATTTTCGAAACTACGACCCGACATACTTAGTTTAGCATGTCTTCGAGGCGATAAACAAGCACTTACTTATATTTTACCCGTAAAATACATTATAGATAATATGAGCGAAGAAGAAAATGAATTATTACGTAAACCTCTATGGAAAACTGGGGTGGACCTATCTTTCAAATTAAACGGACATGAATTTTTAGAAGGTGACGTGCGGGGTCCTCTCCCTATTATTAACGGTGACCTAACTGACCCACAACTTATATTTGACCAAGATTTAATGACTGGTATAACAGAAGAATCTGAAAGTATGATTCAAAAAATAGTAGATATTTACTATAAACATCGTATATCGCATAGTCTGTGTCCAGGGGAAATAATTCTAATTGATAATCGCAGAGCAGTACACGGTCGTTCTCCTTTTTTCCCAAATTTCGATGGGAAAGATCGTTTTTTAATACGCTGTTTTTCTGTGTTAGATTATACAAAAAGTAATCATGACCGGATTTATTCAGGCAGGGTCGTTGCTGCCACCAGCAGCTAATATGTAATACCCTCCTAACATTATAAATACCATAAATAAACAACCCATAACACAAAGACATGTCATAATGTTAGTATAAATATCACATTTTATCGGGTCATCTAGATATTGAACTCCTTCTTCAACATGTAAATCATTATTTTGTTCAATTATTGGATTTACGGTAATACTGTTAGATTCCATTCTATAAAGTTATTATCATATATTTATTTTCTTTTCTATTAAGATTTAGTAAACAGAATTTTCTACTACTATATTAAGAATAATGTCACATAATCACGCGTTTGATATTGATAAATTAAAGACAGATTTTGATAATATTATAACATTAAAAAAGGAAATAGCTAAAGTTAAAAGCGTTGTTATAGATAAGCTTTTACAGCTAAAATCACAGTATAATGATTTGATAAAGATGAACTCTAAAAAGATTTTTTTATTCTGTCTAGATTCTTTTTATTTTCAATACAAAACGTTTGCTATTGAAATGGAACATATTGATAGATTTCGTTCTCTTGTAAATAACAGAATGTATTGTGACTATTACAAATTATACAATATTATTATTAATTATATTAAGGATAACCGTGCAGATTTAAGCATTGATGAATTAGAATTAAAAACGTATCCTGTTTATAAAGATCTTGAACCTTTTCAAGAATATAAGTTAGATGATATCCGCGATATTCATTCTAATATTTTGTTATTAATTAATAGATTGTATTTACAATCCACAGGTAAAACTGATGTTATTGAACATTATAATGAAAATCATCGTGTTGGATTTTCGATATCTAATTTTTTGAATACTTTAGAATATGAAAATCGTCTTTTAAGAGAACAAATTTCACTTTATTTGAACTATGTATCTTTTTTCCATATTTCTCAAAAAAGGCAGTTAAATCGATTATTTATGAGAATGCAAGATTTTTATAGAGAAATTGATGATAATATCAACATTAATAGGACCTTTTCTATTGAAGATATTGGTGAACAAGATAAATTAACGCGTTTCTTTATAATTGGTGAAGACGCTGAAATTGGAAATATTCTTGAAGACCTTGACTTTATTCCACCTGCTGATCCTTCATTAAATTCAACACCAAAATCAAATACAGAAGAAAATACAGTGGAACCCATAGAAAATATTCAAAATGGGGAAGCAAAAGAATCTGAATAAAAAATTGATTTAGAAACAAGGCAAAAATATTATTTATTAACAAAAATGACAATAAATTTACCAAGAGATTCTCTTATTATTGCAGCAAACATTTGGAGGTTAACTCCAGATGAAAACCATGAATTTAAAGAGGATATCATGGACTTCATAAAAAGAACCGTATATTCTTCACCTGAAATTCGTAGATCTACTGAATTTTGGCATGAATTACAATCTATTATGTACAAATATATACCACAAATAAACGACAATTGGGAAAAAATTGTTGTCAATTATTATACAGCAGAAATAGATATTGAGGAAGCTATAACTAAAATGAATATAAAATAGGTGCGTCTAAGTAAAATACAAAATATATTTTTTATTTTGTATTCTGATTTTTCTAAGTATAGTATAGAAATAATGCCAAGATCAACTTCTGAACATGAATCAGTAACTAGTGAAAATAAAAAAGGTTCTATTCGTTCAAATGAACAAAAAAGTACAGCTGGTACAAATAATGGAAGTACCCCAGAAACGAGTACAGTAAAGGTTCATTGGTCAGATGAAAATGAGAGAATTTTAGTAGAATGGTGTGATGTAGCACAATGTTATAAATGGTTAAATTCGCGTGCTCACGCTAAATTTTCTTATATGCACGCATGGTTTACAATTCCAGCTATTGTTTTATCTACAATTAGTGGAACTGCATCTTTCGCTCAAACCAGTTTACCTATTGCTTATCAGGTATATTCACCAATGGCGATTGGTGGCATTAATATTTTTATTGGTATTCTAACTACTGTAGGACAATATTTAAAGATTGCCGAATTAAATGAATCACATCGAGTATCGTCTATTGCTTGGGATAAATTTGCTCGAAATATACGTATTGAATTAGCGAAAATACCAGAAGAAAGAATGGATGCTGGTCCTTTTATTAAATTATGCCGTCAAGAATTTGATCGCTTAATGGAAACAAGTCCTATGATACCAGAAAATATAACAAATGAATTTAACTCAAAATTTAAAGGAAAGGACGAAAAGAGTAAAAAGAATTTCGAAAGATTAAAGAAACCTGATATATGTGATACTATTACTAGTGTAAGTGAAGTTAGAAATAAATGGTATTTACAGGGGAAAGAGGAATCAGATGATGACGATGATAGCGTAAATTTAGAGGAAAATTTAATCGCCAAAAATAACTTACTCGAAATACAACAACAATTATTAAAAGAAAAGGATGATGAATTACGCCAAAAACAAAAAGAAGATATTGAAAAATCTAGAAGGATGTTTGAAGAATTAGAAGTAGTGCGCAAACAAGGTGAAGAACACCGAGTAAAACTGGAAACTGAAAATAAAAAAATAAACACCTATATTGATTCCTTTGTTACTATGTATGAACGTAAGCCTTTACGTGATGAAATTATAGATAACTTAAAGAGCGATATAGAAGAAGATATTTTAGAGAAATTTTTAGATAATTATCATACAAATGATAATGTATAACTATACACCTGTAAATAGTAACCTGGATCTTACAGCCCAAAACTCTTGTTCACTATCATAATATGAAATGCATGTATATTCATTATAGTTTTCTTCAGTTTCCGAGTTTTCAGTCATGTATAATAATATTGATTTATCTTTATTCTCAATATTTTTAACGTTTTCTAAAAACAATGCAAACCTCTTTGGTTTCTTAGAGCCAGAAAAAAAACTAAAAAAACCACCGACTGTATTTATAGGTTCTGTTGTAAATAAATAATTATTACCGAAATGTTCGGTATTTACTTTTATGTCAACATCGTCAATAGTATTATCTATTAATACACTTTCATACTTATTACCGTTTTTTTTACATAAATACGCAAGTATTGGATTCTCTATTAAATTACCCTCATTGTCTTTCATATTTAATAGTTCTTGATTTTCATCGAATAATTTTATTACAGATTCGTGAAAAGGTATACTTAATATTTTTTTCTTATTTATAATTTCATCTATAATACATAAAGAAGATCCTAATTTGGATTGAATAAGATCACCTATGTTTTCATAGAATGCATAAATTTTATCATCTATTTCAACAAAACCTTTATAATCAATACTTAATTTATCAAATGTGCTATTGATTGCTTGTTCACACTGTGATAAAAAATATTCTTCCACATCAGATTCGTCCTCATTTATAAGAGAAGCATCTAGAGTTTTTTGAATAAATTCATACGAGCCACTTCGTTCCTCCACGTAATATTCTATAAAAGGTTTTTCTAGCGTTTTATTTATTTGATAGACACAAATATATATTAGGTAGGTCTTGGATAAATCACGATCAAAACCAAATTGCATTGTAAGATCCTCTTTATCCAAATAGAAATAATTATTTTCAGGTATAGTTGCTGGTATATTTTCTGAAACTTCCTCCTTTTTTTCAATAGAAATAGGATATACTGCTGGATTACTCAAATATTCACTAACTGCTTTTTTTAAATCGGTAATTAGGAAAGACATATATAATTTCTTTCTAAAATAAAAAATTGATTATGAATGTAATAATTAAATTAAAAGTAATAACCTAAAATGTCTTCATTAGATGATCGATTTTATTCCCAAGAATATATTAATTTTATACGTTCTACTCTAATAAAATTTTGCTATCTTGATTTTTGTAAAGAAGTGTATACCTGCTCTACTAAAAATGGTATTTATGCTTATGAAGTGTTGAATTTTAAAAATGATAAACAATTATGGAATAGAGTATTTCAAAAACATAATAGTTTGTTTCTATATTATCTTCATTTGACAACAGATTATCTATCCATATTACCAAAACAAAATCGTGTTATTTACACACCAACTCAAACTTCAAATACTTATGACCAAATTACTTTTCAAGAGTTTGTGGATGAGAAAGTTAATATGCAAAAAATTGGTTACAGAGAATATCAAAATTTCATAAGATCGATGAATGATTACAATTTTAAAAAGAAACTCATAGAGAAATACAGAAATGACACTGAAATGATTACGTTAAAGAACTATATTATTTATGTAATTCAGTTACACTTATCCAAAGAAATAAACAATTCAGAATACTTTACAGAAGAAGAACTTAGTGACATGGATATTTCTGTACAACCTATCCCATTCTTTGAATATTTGTATAGAAACTCTAAGAAAAATGAAGATAAAACACTATCTGTGAATGTGGAAAGCTTTGTATCTCTAGAGAATTCTATAATTAAACAAATACTAGAAAATGCATAGTAATTTATAAAATAAATAAAAAACATATAAAGGTAACTCGTCATATGAGTATATAGTAAATCTATATACAGTTAGAAACTTATCTTTCAGCTTTTTTAATGTCCTACGACGATGATGAATATCACGAACCTGAGATGAATGATTATGAGGATAATTTTATTCCCTTCCAACCTAGGGAGAGTTATATGGATGATTCCACAGAATATTCATCTCTTAGTGAGAACCGCAAGAAACAAAGGAAATACAAAGATGAAATCAAAAAAATTGATAGGGGATATCATAAGCTTAAGTTTGGTGGTAAAAACATTCCACGATTTGAGGTAGAATTATATTCTACTGTAAATACGCCTGGTGTTCTCATTCGTGATGCAGTGACTGGTGCAAGATATTCAGAATTTAGAGTTGGTACATTAAATGAACATCTATTTTTTAAAACATCATTGGTATGTAGTACCAACAATTCTGAAATGTCCACCTTTTTCTTTAATAGTCCTGAGGAAATGGAAAAGGTTTTAAGAACAACGATAATGCAGCCCGATAAGGAAAAATGGACAAATAAGTGTGCTCAAATAAGAGTATTAAGTAATTCTAATTAATCCACTTTAAATTTTAAACAATATAATAATAAAGTATGAATATTTTTTATTATTAAGATATATACATAATGTTCCTTAAAACCCTATTAATTGGGTTTGTATTACGGAATATTAAAAATAGAAATATAGTTTTAAATGACTCTATATCGACGAATGCTATACCTAAAAGACAAAGAAGTTATTCCGAAGAATTTGAGAACTCAAATTCTTCAAATGTAATAGAAATGAATACAAGAAATACTTTTTTTAATAAAAATCACGGTTATGATGAAAGATATAATGCATCTAAATATGGTTCAGATGACGATATTATATTTAATATAACAAAATTTAATAGACAAATGGAACTATTAAAGAAACTTGAAAATAAAGGTGTTTCAAAACCTGATAAAGTAAAAATAATAGAAGAATATAATAAAAACGAAAATCCATCTCCTATAGTACCAAATATAAACGAAGGTGGTCTTTATAAAGATTGGGAAAATGTATGGGAATATGATTATAAGAAATAATGGTCAAAACAAATATTTTGTCAATACTGCATCAAACAAATCTTTAGAAAAATATATAGTAATAATATAGACAAAATATTATTACTATGATTGATACAAATGCACCCAATAATTCAATACCTTTTGTTGCTTATGGAATGATTGGAATTACATCTTTGGTTTTAGCATATGCAACTTTAATGGATACTGAAAATAAAGAAGATGGTATACTGGAATCGGGTACATCAGAATTACCTTCATTATCACCTATGCCTGTAGAAGAACCTATTATTAATGAACCTACAGAACCTGAGGTTGGTATGCCTGCTGTTCCAGTATCACCTATTGTGAATACTCCTCTTGAACAATTAAATAACTTAAACCCAGAAAGCAATGAGCCACCTGCACCGCAAGTTGCTGTTTTACCACCTGCTCTTAAAGAAGCACCCAAAGTAGGAGGAAAAAGTAAAAAAAATAAAAAGTCAAATAAAAAACAGACGAAACGACTTAGATTTAACTTATAAGCATACATTGATCAAATATTTTGAATACATCTTATAAAAAATTCATTAATTTTATTCTTATCAGCACCAACTATTATATCATCAGGTACGTAATTTATGTTACCTTTAACGTAACATAAAATCACAGGTATTCCATTCACCATACGTTTTGATTTTAAGAAAGCATAAACATCAGTACACTTATCAATATCAATAATTGCACATTGAACTGTTTCAGGCATTTTTTCGAAATAAACTTTTACACCAGAATCAATAGTTTTACATGGTCCACACCATTCTGCACCAAATTTTATGAAAAATAATCCAGGATTTGAATTTAATAATTCAGCAAAGTGGTTTCTATCCTTTATTTCAGTAATGATAGATAAAGGCATATAAATAATAGTAATAATTTTATTTATTTCATTTCATTTAATACATATAAAAATATATACTATGTAAAATATATAGTATATGTCAAAAACCCATAATCTAAATATTGATATGTATAAACTTTCTGAAATATTAGATCTATTTCAATTATCTTATAATATTTCAATAGAAGATCTAAAATGTGCTAAAAAAACTGTATTAATGACACATCCTGATAAATCAGGATTAGGCCCGGAGTATTTTCTTTTTTATAAAAAGGCATTTGATGTAGTTTTGAATTTTTATAATAATCAACAAAAACAAAATCAAGTTGTTCCTACGGAAGAACCAAAATACGAACCTATAAAAGTAAACGACGTTAATAAATCTACCATAAAGAAAATATCTTCTGTCATTCAAGAAATGTCGCCTCATGAATTTAACTCAAAATTTAATCAATTATTTGACACAAACATGTCTACAAAGCCAAATTCAAGTCGTAATGAATGGTTCACAAAAGATGAAGCAGTTTATAGAGTTGAAGGTGATGTAAACAAACAAAATATGGGTATTATGTTTGACAAAATGAAGGAACAACAAAACACAAATGTTTTATCACGATATCGTGGTGTGGAAAATTTAAATAGTGGGTCTGGTTCCAAATTATATGATGAAGATGATTCGGACGATTATGTAGTTTGTGATCCTTTTAGTAAATTAAAATTCGATGATTTACGAAAAGTCCATAAAGACCAAACTGTATTTGCTGTTAGCGAAAAAGATATTCATAACATTCAACGATATTCATCCATGGATGAATACAAACAAGCTCGAGGACAACAATCATTGACTCCTTTAGAGAAAGCAGAAGCAGAAAGAATGTTATCTATGCAAGAACAGCAATTTAGACAACGTATTATGGAAAAAGAATATTCCGCAAATCTTAGAACAAAAGAATATGAAGAGAAAAATAAAGTTATTTTATCTAGTTTTCTGCACATAGGAAACTAGAATTAGCTTATTTTTTAAACTGTGCAAAATACCACTCTTTATCCATATCCAACATTAAATGTGTATAATCAGTTTCTTTCTCTTCTATATCACTATAGTTCTCATATTGCGTTACAGTAGGGGGTATAATCATATACCAAAAATCTTGTATTTGTAGTCTTTTCCAGTACATATCCAAAGCATATTTCTTTTTACCTTCAACTGTAGGATGTTTCATTAATAAATTAGCGCTTTCTTTAAAGTTCTTTATTAACGTATCATAGTATGTGTTTTTTACTATATAACCTGTTGTAGTTTGACAATAAAAAACACGAACGCAATAATCATTCACTTTATGATAAGGAGGGACATTATTGCCACCAATAATTATGATATCCCATAATATTTTATCATTCTCTTGGAATTTCTTAAGGTTTTCTAATAGTAATTCGGGATTCGTAAACGTAATATCGTCTTCGCAAATAAAAACATATTCATAATTTCGTTGTTTTGCTAATTCTAAACAACGAATATGGCTTAACGAACAACCAATCGCGCCTACTTTTGCTTTTACAGCATTTACACGTTCTCCTTCAATTCCTAGCTTTGTTAATTCTTGGTTTACATGAGATAACCGGTCTTTACGATGTTCTAAATTAATAAAAAGAGTATTCTTTAAAAGTTCCATAATAATGATATTGATAAATATTGTTTATATCATTATTTTCTACTATTTTTACGAGTATTTCTGCCTCCTTTCTTACCAAAAAAACGAAAAACAGAATCAACTATGGAAGGTATAGGTCCTCTTCTGACGGTTGATCTTTTTATTCCCTTGACTTCTCTCCAAGTTTTGCTTTCTTCAGTATCTCTTCTTACTAATGGTGGAATAGGTGTTCCTCTTCGAAGTTCAATAACTCCACTTGGTATTGGAGATGTATGAGATTCGGTTCTAAATCTTCCACGCGCAATTTCAGCAGCTATAAAAGGTGTGTTTCTGCGTGCTCTTAAAAAATTTCTTTCCTTCGCTTCATTTTGATGTCTTTCTTTACGAGCTAAAATTCTATTTCTATCAGCTTCTTCAGGATCTACCCATCGTTGAGATTTACTTCTTGGAGTAATAGGTTCTGGATTATCATTAAACCCTTCATTTTTCTCAATATTAATAGTAACCCTCTTTTTTGTTTTTTGTGTTTTTGATTGTTCTTTCTTTAAAGCAGATTTTCTTGACGACATATATAATATCTAAATATTATTTCTATTGTTGACTCGATTTATTTTCTAAAAGGGTTATTTTTTCAACGAGTTTCTGTATTTGTTCTTTTAATTCATTAATTTCTACCTGCTGTTTATCTATTTTTTCATTTGTTGATTCATCAAACCACGTAACTGATTTTTTTATAGGTTGATCTATTTCTTCAATTTGAATATTAACGTTTTCTGCTGTTTTATCTATTTTTAATTTATTAGGTTCAACTATTTTGGCTTGCGTTGATGGAGGATCAACTAATGGAAGTGGTGCATATTTTTTTAACTCCATTTCCCTTTCTTCCATATGTCTTTTAATTAATTCATCCATATTCGAAAGAGGTTTATCTTGTGTTTCTCCAAAATCTATTTGTTCAGGAGTTTTTTTTTCAAATAAAGAATTATATTCCAATTGTTTTTCAGAGAACTGACTTCCTATTTTCTCTACTTTATTTTCAGTAATCGAATATGATTTCAAAAAAGTTTCATCAGTAGTTGGTTGCTGTGGAAATTTATCTTTTATACTCTGAATCATATAACTTATTGTTTCCTTATTCAATAATAATAAATCTGTTGAATTTAATGTGCGATTATTGTTTTTTTCATAAAACAATTGAACTATTGATTTAAACCAACCATCTTTTTCACGTGGATAAAACATAAAATAATCATTTACCATCTTATTTTTTTTAACTACGGTCCATAATAATGTTTGATTTGTTGGATGAACAAATAGTGCCATGTATAATAATATAGTAAATACTATTTATATTATTATTATCGATTTTTTCTTGTACGATTCTTTTTACTTTTGGATTTTGTTTTTCGCTTCTGTTTTTTACCTCCTTTCTTTTGACCATTTTTTTCATCTTCAGGATATTTTATAGGCGTAAACAACAATACATCTTCTTTATAGTTTTTAAAAAACTCTTTATTAAATTCATTCGATGGTTTATTATTATGAGGAACAGCTTTTACATAATTAAATAAATTAAAAAGGAAATGATCCACTTGATCTGTACTAGAAAAGGGTAATTTATCTTTATTGATTAAAATATGATAATTCCCAATACGATATCCCTTACTATTTACATATGGAAGAGGATATAATTTTTCCGTTAAATATGTGCTTATTTCTCTACGCATTTTTTCTTTATCATCTAATGGTTTATCCCTCTTTCTTATTTCATATATTTCCTTTGATTCAGTAGTTATACCTTCAGCTTCTACAGGAACAGACATTCTATATTATAAAGATAAATTATTTTTCATTAAAGTATATTTTACGGAATTGAAATACATATTTATCTGGAATACGTTTTTCCTTAAAGAATTTTATTTTCTCATTCATATTCTTCATACTCTTGCCATTTGCATTATCAGTAATCATTGTTATAATAAAAAATAGAGAAAACATACCGCATTCACTATTACCCATTTGATGTTCCATAGGATAATTTTCATAATAAGTAAATTCAATAGGAGAATTTAATATTTTACCTTGTTCGATTATCCGGGATACTAAAGTATTTATTTGGCGTGGTATTTTGTTACCAGCACTATCCATATAAAATATAAATTTATCAGTTACATCTATAAATAAAGATACCCAATGACTACCACTACTTGTGTGAGGAGATAAATTAAATACTAAACCAAATTTTGTTTTTCCATTCTTGATATGTTTTTCTAAATTAAATGTACATAGTTCATTCGATACACATTGTCCAAACATATCATTCGGTTTACTATCAAAATCAATAGGTGATGGCTGTGGTGCATAAAAATTAGGATATTTTAACATATATTGTTTAAGAACATCCATAATATCAAAATTCGATAACCACTCATTTGGTTTCTTTTTCCATTCCTCTGGATGATCAGGTGCAAAAATAAATTCATCCAACTTTTTACGTAAGTTTTTATCTTCGATTTCCTCTAACCAACAATCCTCTTTATCACATGTTTTTAATCTATCTTTTAGATCTTTCCAAATGCTAACAGAATTTTCAGATTTTATAGGATTTTTTTCATGATATTTATTATAAGAATCCTTTAATAATTTTAGTGCATCCGCTGTGAAACAACTACCTTTTACTGGTGTATTATTTTCTACTATAGGACTACAGTTCATTTTTTTAATGGTTTTTCCACCTTTTATTCTTTTTTTATTTGTTTTTCTATTAGATTTGTAACTAGTTTTCATATATAGTATTATGCGAAATTATTATTCGAAGTACAAATAATAGTGTTACAATTTTATATTTACATTTATTTGACTATGTAATTGATAATAAAAATATCTATACTTTAGAATTTAGCCGTATACAATATAATGCCTAGAAATAGATATTGTTCGAATAGAGATTATGATACGTCAGATAGTGAATCTGAATCTTGCCAATGTAAACGTTGTGAAAAAGAGAAACATAGAAAATGTGCTAAAAAACAAGAGCATTATAAATGTAGTAGCTGTCATAGTAAATTAAAGGAAATAAAACATAGTAATCATTCTCACCGCCATAACCACAGTAATTGCTGCAATAATGAAGAGATAGATTATTGTAAAAAAGATTGTCAGGATGGAAAAGTAATTTTAATAACTATTTCTTAATAAAATCATAACATAATATATAAAATATATACATTATGGAAAAAAAGGTTTCGGATGTAATTGGTGAAGGAACATATGGTTGTGTACATAAACCTAGTTTAAAATGTAAAGATTCGCCAAACATTTCCTATGATAATAAAGTATCAAAATTATTAAGAGATAAAGATGCGAAAAAAGAATTAAAAGAATATGATAAAGTTCGTAATGCGGATAAAAATAATGAATATTATTTAGGAGTACCTGAAAATTGTGAGGTGGATATAAGAAATGTTTTTAATCTTAAATCTATTCAAAAGTGTAAAATAGGTAGTGATGCAATTAAAAATTTAACCAAATATCAACTTCTTATTATGGGAGATGGCGGTATAAATTTAGAAGATTACACCAAAAAAATGAGAGAATGGTCTGTTTCGGAAATGAGTGAAGAACTATGCGAGAAATTTTTGCTAGAATCATTACGTCTTTTTCATGGATTAAAAGTATTCGAAGAACATGGATTAGTTCATCACGATTTAAAACCACAAAATATCGTCTACAATGAAAAAACAAATCGTTTAAATTTTATTGATTTTGGGTTAATGGCTTCTAGAGATAAAATCATTAGACAAGCAAAAGCATCAAAATATGACTTTGCATTATTTCACTGGTCTTATCCATGGGAAGTAGAATTCATAAATAAAACAGAATTTGATAATGTAGCTGGATATCCTGAAGCACAAGAAGTAATTATAAAAGAGTTAAAAAATGAAATTACAAACGAAAAAGGTAAATATTATGACCAATCAAAACATTTTTTCTATTATTCATTAAATCGATATGCAACTCTATCTGAATATCAACAAGAATGTTCAAATTATGTACTTGGATACGAACGTACAATAAAAGAAAATATGAAAGAATTAAAGTATCCAAAATTCTTAGAACATAGTGTGTGTACCATCGACGTTTTTGGATTAGGTATTGCTTTAAATTACTGGTTTTATCAAGCAAAACGATTTTTATCGGTTAGTTTATCAAATGATTTAAAAGCATTATATGGTAAAATGATTGAACCTGAATTAAAATACAGGCCGCTTATTGATGAAGCATTAAAAGAAATGGAAGAAATACTTACGAAAAACGGCATCCTTGATAAATATAATAAAAAAATAAGAAATAGTACAGTAATTGATAACGAAGTGCAATCTCCTATTCAAGAAATTCCACTAACAATATTTAAAAAAGTAGTAAAACCTAATCCTGACATTGTTATGGCTACCCCTGGCGAATGTCCAGAAGGAAAAATACGCAATGAGAAAGGCCGTTGTGTAAAAATAAAGGCTGCGCCTATTGATAAAAGATTATTACCATGCGATGAGGGTAAAATTCGCAATGAAAACGGAAGATGTGTTAAAATTAAGGTCGCTCCTGTAGATAAAATAGAATTACCATGCACTGAAGGAAAAGAACGTAATCCAAAGACTCGCCGTTGTGTTGCAAAATGTAAACCAGGTTATGCACATGATGACAATTTTAAATGTATTAAAAACAAAACATCAAAAATTAGAACAGTAATGCCATGATCAAACACTGTAAATACTGGCTGCGTAATTCTAGCCAATATTATTTTTTTTGTGTAATATTTAGTATTAGATATTTTATATATATAATATCTAATTATATATGCCTAAAAGCGATTACTGCGATTCAGACGAAGAGTCATGCTCATATGTTAACCCACGAAACTGCGGAAATGAAAATAACTGCGATTATGAAAGTGAACGAAATTGTCGCACAAAACGAAATAGTCGTTGCAAAAAAATAAATAAACGCAGGAAATCTGGTAAAAATAGTCGTAGTTGTAGAGATGGTAAAGATGGAAAACCTGGACGTGACGGTGAAGATGGTAAGAATGGTGAAAATGGAAAAGATGGTAAATGTGGTCGCGATGGTAAAGATGGTCGCGATGGTGAAGATGGTAAAGATGGTAAAAATGGTGAAGACGGTAGAGATGGTCGCGACGGTAAAGATGGAAAAGATGGTAAGGATGGCGAAGACGGTAAAGAAGGAGAAGATGGTCGCGATGGACGTAATGGAAAAGATGGAAAAGATGGTCGAGATGGCGAAGACGGTCAAGATGGCCAAGATGGTAAAGACGGTGAAGATGGCGAGGATGGCGAGGATGGGCGTGATGGAAAAGATGGTAAAGACGGTAAAGATGGATGCGATGGGGAGCGGGGACCTAGAGGATATCCAGGTGAGAAAGGTTGTCATGGCGAAAAGGGGTGCCCTGGTGAAAGAGGTCCTAGAGGCCCTATGGGTGAAAAGGGATGTCCAGGCGAAAGAGGTCCTATGGGTGAAAAGGGATGTCCAGGCGAAAGAGGCCCTACAGGAAAAAATGGTTACACAGGATATCAAGGGTCTACTGGAGAGAAAGGTAATTCCGGTAGTCAAGGATTTACTGGCCCTACAGGATCTCAAGGATTCAGTGGTTTTGCGGGATTAATGGGTCCTACTGGATCTCAAGGTGATACAGGTAATGATGGTGCAACTGGACCTAGTGGTTCTACAGGATCGAATGGTGCTACAGGATCGAATGGTGCTACAGGTAATGTTGGTCCTAAAGGTAATGATGGTGCAACTGGTGCAACTGGATCTAATGGAAAAGATGGTGTTACTGGACCAACTGGATCTAATGGAAAAGATGGTGTTACTGGACCAACTGGATCTAGCGGGTCGACTGGTTCTATTGGACAAACTGGACCTAGTGGATCTACTGGATCTAATGGAAAAGATGGTGTTACTGGACCAACCGGATCTATCGGGTCGACTGGTTCTATTGGACAAACTGGATTTACAGGAAAAGATGGTGTTACAGGTTCTGTTGGACCTACTGGATCTAGTGGAAGTCAAGGTCCTACTGGTCCAGTCGGCCAAAATGCAGCAATTTCATCAATTTTTGTTTGGAGTGATCTATCACAAAACCATAATAGCATAACAACCTTCCAATATGTATATTTTGAAAATACACCGATTGGCCCGGC
>Ga0114960_10001051_pt1 | contig 22721 bp, 23 predicted proteins | sample C_130625_MF_Meta_FD_92637 | JGI IMG/M metagenome (GOLD analysis project Ga0114960, IMG submission 92637) | Freshwater microbial communities from Lake Croche, Canada to study carbon cycling - C_130625_MF_MetaG | ecosystem: Environmental > Aquatic > Freshwater > Lake | place: Lake Croche, Canada... | reverse complement strand
GAGAGTCGGATGACGACCATGGTTTATCCTTCGGGTGGTGGAATTTTTTCAACGTTTGAGACACGCGACTAGGCCACCCGGCCAGCGACACGCTGAAAACCAAATATTATATCCCCAACCCCATGACCACCCTGATCAGACCCAGCCAAGATGGTGATGTGCCCCGCCTGACCGCCATTTATGCCCACCATGTGGAACACGGCAGCGGCAGTTTCGAGCTCAGTGCGCCCGATGAACCAGAGATGGCACGCCGGCGCATGGCGGTGCTCGAAAATCACCTGCCTTATTTGGTCGCAGAGGTCGGTGGCGAGGTGATGGGTTATGCCTACGCAAATCTTTTCCGCCCTCGACCAGCCTACCGCTTTTTGGTGGAGAACTCTGTTTACATCGACCACGCAGCGCAAAGGCTCAGCCTGGGCCGCGCCCTGATGGCCGAGCTCATCCTGCGCTGTGAAGCGCAAGGTGCCCGGCAAATGGTTGCAGTCATCGGGGACTCGGCCAACCTCGGCTCCATCCGTTTGCACCAGGGCCTGGGGTTTGAGCAAGTCGGTCTGATACGCTCCAGCGGTTGGAAACACCAGCGCTGGCTTGACACCGTCATGATGCAGCGCGCATTGGGCTTGGGTGACCTGACAACCCCCACCACAGAAACACCATGAAAAACAAAACCTGGGCCGCATGGCTCACATTTTTGGGCGGCCCCATGGGCTTGCACCGCTTTTATTTGTTTGGCTGGGCCGATAACTTGGGTTGGCTATTGCCCGTGCCCACCGCATTGGGAATGTACGGGGTGTCAAGAATCCAAGAATTTGGGGTCGACGATATGGCCAGTTGGTGGTTGGTTGTGCCCTTGGGCATCAATATCGCAGGCTGTGCCCTTACCGCGATTGTTTATGCCTTGATGAGCAAAGAAGCCTGGAACCAACGCTTCAATCCTCTGGAAGACCCCTTGTCCAAGGCCGGTCAAACCAATTGGCTCACCATTGGCGCCGTGGTCCTGAGCTTGTTGGTGGGCACCACCGCCTTGCTTTCGAGCTTGGCCTACGGTTTCCAGCGCTACTTTGAATACCAAATCGAAGAGGCGGAAAAGATTTCGCAGTGAGTCGCAGCGCTTTGTTGCACCAACTGCTCACCCGCCACCTATCAAGCTTAGCGCGACAACGCCGCAGGTTTTATGCCTCTAAGGGCATGATGGCTTGACCTGCCACCCCTGCCCAATCACTGGCAAGAACAAGGGCCGGGGCCAAATCTGCCAGGGGCCTCAACACAAATGCCCGCTCGCGCCAGCGCGGGTGAGGCAACACCAAGGCCGGGCTGTGGATCACTGCCTCGCCATAAAAAATCAAGTCCAAATCCAAGGTTCTGGGTGCATGGTGATAGGGTCGAATGCGGCCTGCGGCCAGCTCAATGCGCTGCATGTGGCCCCATAGATCTGGGGCACTGAGTTGGGTATCGACCTGGGCCATGGCATTGATAAAGTCTGGGCCCTGGGCTTGCCAAGGGGTCGTGCGATAAAGTTTTGATCGCAACAGGCCCTCAGTGGCGGGCAACTTGATCAGTGCATCAAAGGCTTGTTCAATGTGTGCCAGTGGGTCACCCGCATTGGCACCCAAAGCAATGAACGCCCGAACCCAATCGCGCCCCATGACCAAGATCGCGGTCAGTCTGCCGAGCTGGCGGGCGCATCGGTGTCACCACGGCGGCGGCGGCGACGGCGGCGTTTTTTGGGCGCGTCCGGGTCTTCGCTGGCGTTGGGCTCCAGCGGCACATCTGGGGCATCGGTGGGTGCCGCCCTGGGCGCGCGCGCCACGCGCTGTGGCCGGGTGGTGGCGTTGCGCAGTTGGGCCAACAAATCTTCTCGACCCAGGTCGTCGGCCAGGCTAAAGGTTTGCCACCAATCGGCCAAAGCCTCATCCACCTCGCCCACATCGGCGCGCAAACGCATGAAATCAAAACCCGCTCGAAAGCGAGGCTGCTCAATCAAGGAGAACGGGGCGCTGCCGCTGCGTTTCTCGAAGCGGGGTTGCATCATCCAAATTTCGCGCATGTCCGCCGCCAGTTTGCCGCGCCCCGACACGTCGCCAATGCGCGATTCAAAAACCTCGTCGATGGCTTGCTGCAATGCCGGAAAAGTTGGGGACTGCGCGCGCAGCCGATCCCAGGCCTGGCGCACATCCGACCACAAAACGCAAGCGAGCAAAAAACTCGGCGCGACAGGCTTGCCCTCTCCCACCCTGCGGTCGGTGTCTGCCAGCGCTGCCTTGACAAAAGCATCATCTGCACGCTCGACCACGACATCCAGCAAGGGGTAAATGCCCTTTTGCAAACCCACCACATGGAGTTGGGCCACGCTGGCCAGGGCATGCCCGGTTTGAAGCAACTTGAGCATCTCGTCAAACAGGCGGCTTTGCGGCACCTCGGCCAGCAAGCCCACCAAGCGCTTGAGGGGTGCGGCGGTATGGGATTCGATCTTGAAGCCCAAAGCACTCAGCTTGGCGGAAAAACGCACGGCACGGATGATGCGCACGGGGTCTTCGCGATACCGGGCCGCCGGGTCGCCAATCATGCGCAGCAGCTTCTTTTTTGCATCCTTCATGCCGCCGTGGTAGTCGATCACATCCCCCGTCAAAGGGTCGTAGTACATGGCATTGATGGTGAAATCACGCCGCGCTGCGTCTTCGTCCTGCGGGCCCCACACGTTGTCGCGCAATACGCGACCACTGGCGTCAACGGCGTGTTTCATGCCCGCCAGCTCAGACTTGCTGCTGCGCTCGTTGCCCTTGACCTGCTGAGCGTCTGCGCTGTCCAAGTAAGCTCGAAAGGTGGACACCTCGATCACCTCGTGTTCACGCCCGCGACCAAACACCACATGCACGATGCGAAAGCGCCGCCCAATGATGAAGGCGCGCCGAAACAAGGACTTGACCTCCTCGGGCGTGGCATCGGTGGCCACATCAAAATCCTTGGGCGACAAGCCCATCAGCAAATCGCGCACAGCGCCGCCCACGATGTAAGCAGAATAGCCCCGCTCTTGCAAGGTTTTGACCACTTGCACCGCGCGCTCGTCCACCAGCTGCGGGTCGATGCCATGGACGCTGGCCGCTATGACCAGGCGCTTGCCCAATGTGGGCTTATCGGCGGCGTCACTGCGACCGAGCAGCTTATCGATGAATTTTTTGATCATGGGGAAGGAAACAATTCCAAAATGGGCCAGCCTCGCTGTTGCGCCACGGCGCGCAATCGCGCATCGGGGTTGGTCGCCACCGGGTGGTTGACCTTTTCGAGCAGGGGTAGATCGTTGATGGAATCGCTGTAAAAGGTGCTGCGAATCCCTTTCCAAGTCAAACCTTGCTGTTCCAACCATTGTTGCAGACGATCAACTTTGCCACGGCCAAACGACGGCGTGCCCGCAATTTGTCCGGTCAACTCGCCGTTTTGATCCCGCTCGAGTTGAACAGCGATCAAGGTGTCAATGCCAAAAGCTTGGGCAATGGGTGCGGTGACAAATTCATTGGTGGCCGTGACGATCAGCAGTCGGTCGCCTTGCGCGCGGTGTTTTTGCACCAACGCCGTGGCCTGGGGCCGAATGGCAGGCAAGATCACCTCACGCATGAAAGATTGGTGCGCGTCGGCGCTGGCCTGGAGCCCGTGCTCACGGGCAGCCTGTGTGGCAAATTGCACATAGGCGTGGATGTCAAGTTCGCCTTGCTGGTATTGGCGATAAAACGCGTCATTGCGTTGCGCAAAGCTTTCTGCATCGGTCCACCCCATGCGGGTGGTGTACTGGCCCCAAGCGTGGTCAGAATCCAAGGGCAACAGGGTGTGGTCCAGATCAAACAGGCAAATAGATTCCAAACCCATCTTTCATCAAAGTTGCTCCATCATTTCTCGCACCAAGGGCACGGTGATGGCGCGTTTGGTTTGCAAGGCAAAGCGATCGATTTGGTCCAGCCAATGCATCAAGCTGGCCAAATCTCGGCTGAAGCGGTGGAGCAAATAGTCCATCACTTCATCGCTCAAAAACAACCCCCTGGCATCCGCGTGCTGGCGCAGCACCGACCGCCGCTCAATTTCGCTGAGCAATTCCAACTGGAAAACATGGCCCCAGGCCAAGCGGGTGCGCAAGTCTTCTCGCACCGGCAAATCGCTCGGCGGCATGGCGCCACTGGCCAGCACCCAGCGCTGCTGCCCATCGGTGGCCGATGTCGCATTGACAAACCAATTGAAGGCCGCATGTTGCTGAACGGCGTTGTAGAGGTGCACATCGTCGAGCAAGACCACTTGCCAATCTTCACTGAAAGCACCGGGTTCGGCCAACTGTGGGTCCATCCACCCGACCGAGCCCAAACCGCCTTGCTCCCCCAACGCAGCCCGCACGGCTTGCAACAAATGGCTCTTGCCACAACCCACCTCACCCCACAAGTAGGTGGGCACGGGTGAGCGCACTTGGTTCGACACCCACAGCGACAAATGCTCCAAAACCAATTGGTTTTGACCCGCCAAAAAATTGGCCAGGCTCGGTCCGGGCGTCAATCCAATGTCAAGCGCGATTTGCTTCATGCCAGTGGCTCAACCAGTGAACAAGTGGCTGGCCAAATAACGCTGGCGTGCGCGGCGCAAACACACCAACAAAATCGCGCTGGCAGGCAAAGCGACCAACACACCCACAAAGCCAAACACCTGCCCAAAAGCCAGCAGTGCAAAAATGACCGCCAAGGGATGCAAGCCAATGCGCTCACCCACCAAGCGGGGCGTGAGCACAAAGCCCTCTAACAATTGACCCAGGCCAAACACCACTGAAACCATCAGTGCGGCCTTCCAAGCGGCAAACTGCAGCAAGCCGGCCAACAGGGCCAATACCAACCCAACCCCAAAACCCAAGTAGGGGATGACCACGGCCAAGCCACTGAAGACCCCAATGGGCAAGGCCAAATCCAAACCGAACAGGGCCAAACCCGCGCTGTAAAAAACCGCCAAGATGACCATCACGGTCAGTTGGCCCCGCAGGTATTGGCCAAGCACCTCATCGACCTCTGCCACAAAACCGTCAAAACCTGGGCGCATGCGTTGCGGCACCAATCCCACCACCTGGGCCACAAAGCGGTCCCAATCGGCCAACAGGTAAAACAAAGCCACGGGGATCAAAACCACATTGCCCACCACCGCCAAAGCGACGCTGCCGCCAATGCGCAAGGACGTCAGCCAGCCATCGAGAGAATCTTCGACCGAGGTATTGAAATACTTGATGATGAACGCCTTCAAAGAAGCCGCATCCAAGGCCATCTCGATGCCCAAGTCTTTGAGCCAAGGCGCCAATACCGCTTGGGCCTTGAGCAGCAAACCCGGCAACTGCTCACGCATCAGGGGCAGCTCTTTGGCCAAGATGGGCACCACCAGCAACAGAATGGCCAAGGCCGCGACCAAGAACAACAACTCCACCACACCCACCGCCAGCAGCACGGGCATGGCCCCGGCACGGATGCGCAACAGGCCTTTGACCAAGGGTGAGAGCACATAGGCCAACACAGCCGCGACGACAAATGGCATCAGCACCGGTGACAAGACCCATAACAACAAGCCCGCCAATGCGATGATGGCGCTCCAGGCAATGAATTGTTGTTGGTTTGGGGACATGGGGCGGTCTGTATCAGGGCAAGCTTAAAATCACTTGATTCTATCGGCGCACCTTCCGACGCCTTTATTTCAATCCCCCACATGAACAAACCCCTTTCCTACAAAGATGCCGGCGTGGACATCGACGCCGGTGACGCTTTGGTTGAACGCATCAAACCCATGGCCGCCAAAACCCTGCGCGAAGGTGTTTTATCGGGTTTGGGCGGCTTTGGTGCTTTGTTTGAGGTGCCCAAGCGCTACCAAGAGCCGGTTCTGGTCAGCGGCACCGATGGTGTGGGCACCAAACTCAAGTTGGCTTTTGAGTGGGGCCTGCACGACAGCGTGGGCATCGATCTGGTGGCCATGAGTGTCAATGATGTGTTGGTTCAAGGGGCAGAACCACTGTTCTTTTTGGACTATTTCGCCTGCGGCAAACTGGACGTGGATACTGCCGCCACCGTGGTTCAAGGCATCGCCACCGGTTGCCAACAGGCCGGTTGCGCTTTGATGGGCGGGGAAACCGCAGAAATGCCGGGCATGTACCCGCCTGGCGAATACGACTTGGCCGGTTTTGCCGTGGGCGTGGTGGAGAAATCCAAAATTCTCACGGGTGCCTTGGTGGCGCAGGGCGATGTGGTGCTGGGTTTGGGCTCCTCAGGCGTGCACTCCAATGGCTTTTCATTGGTGCGCAAAGTGATCGAACGCTGCGCCGGCGCTTTGCCCCAGCAGCTCGATGGGCAGCCCTTTCGCCAAGCCCTGATGGCCCCAACCCGCATCTATGTCAAAGCGGTGCTGGCCGCTTTGGCCCAACACCCCATCCATGCCCTGGCCCACATCACTGGCGGTGGCTTGCTGGAAAACATCCCGCGGGTTTTGCCCGAAGGCCTGTGTGCCCAAATCGACCTGGGCAGTTGGCCCCGCTCAGAGCTGTTTGCTTGGTTACAAACCCAGGCCGGAATAGACGACACAGAAATGAACCGCACCTTTAACAATGGCATTGGCATGGTGGTGGTGGTGCCCGCACAAGCCGCTCAAGCCTGCGCGGCCACACTGCGCGAGATGGGCGAGCAAGTGCATGTGGTGGGCGAGATCCAAGCACGCGGAGCAGGTGCTGCTGTGGTGTTGCGCTGAGTCCTGCAAAAGGCGTTATCTCGGTCAGGCCCTGTATTCAGCCCGAAGGCTCAACGATGTTGATGCGCTGCTGCAAAGCATTCAACAACGCGGCGTCATCTCGGGAGCGGTAAATTTCCTGCAGGTTGTGCAGCATGCGCAGCACCATGCGGCGCGGCGGGCAGGCCTGCAAATGCTGCGACAACAACACATCGGTTTTGCGCGTCCCCAAACCCGGGTCTGTGTCGCCCAGCCACTGCCCCATGCGCTCGAGCAAATCCTCACGCCCCAAAGACTGGCCCGTGAACGGATCGAGCACGATCACACCCACATGTGGCTCGGGCAAGTTCACCTTGACCAAAAAATGCCCTGGGAAGCCAACGCCCTGGGCGTTCAAACCCAGGCCTTGCGCCATCTCCAACCACAGCACGGCCAAGCTGATGGGAATGCCCCGGCGCGACTCGATCACACAGTGCAAAAAGCTGTTCTCTGGCGCGTAGTAATCGTTGACATTGCCTGCAAAACCCAGCTCTTCAAAGAAAAACCGATTCACCAAGCGCAACTTGGCGATCGGATCGGTGTCCTTGGACAGCCTGCGGCGCAAGCGCACCAACCAATCGTCCACCTGGGCCAATACCGCCTGCACATCGGCGTGCGGGTGCTGAACATGGGCCAAGCTGGCTGCGGCTTCTAACAAAGGAAAATGTGCATCCGATGCCACCAAGGAACGGAAATAGTCCATCGGTGTCGTGGTGTCCATGGGGTTCCATGCAGCCATGCTCACCTCAGCGCCGCCACAAGATTTGCAAAGGCACCCGCAAGGCCCACAAAGCCACGCCATAGGCGATGGCAGAGGTCAACAAAGCGACGGCCAATGCCGCCACGCGGGCCCAGGGCGTCACGCGCCATGCGGCCCAGTCAATCACTTGGGAGAACCACCACAGCGGCAACGCCAGCACGGCACACGCCAGCACCACTTGGGCCAGGTAGCGCGCCCAACCGGGGCGGGGCTGATAACGCCCTTGGCGCACCAAGCCCAGGCACAAGGCGCTGGCATTGACCAAAGCGCCCAAACCAATGGCCAGGGCCAAACCCGCATGCCCCAACCAAGGCACCAACAACAGGTTGAGCAATTGGGTCAGGGCCAAAACCCCCAAGGCAATGCGCATGGGGGTGCGGGTGTCTTGGCTGGCGTAAAAGCCCGGCGCCAACACCTTGATGGCGACCAAGCCGATCAAGCCAACCCCATAGCCCACCAAAGCCAGGCTGGTTTGCATCAAATCACGATCGGTGAAGGCACCATAGTGAAACAGCACGCTGACCAAGGGCTTGGCAAAAATCAACAACGCCACCGCACACGGCAGCGCCAGCACCATCACCCAACGCAAGCCGTCATCAATCAGCCCGCTGTAGCGTTGTTGGTCGCCACTGGCCTTGGCCTGGGTCAAGGCGGGCAATAAAACCACCCCCAAGGCCACGCCCAACATGGCGGTGGGAAACTCCATCAAGCGATCGGCATAACCCAGCCAGGTCACACTGCCAGGCGTCAAATGCGAGGCAATTTGGGTGTTGATGATGAGCGATATTTGGGCCACGCTGACCCCCAGCAAGGCCGGTGCCATCAGGCCCAAAATGCGCCCCACACCTGGGTCTCGCCAAGCCGCCAAAAATCCCCGGCCAGGCCAGGCCAAGTGCGGCCGCAAGCCCAACCGGCGTAACGCCCAAAGCTGCACGCCCAACTGCGTCAAGCCGCCCAACATGACGCCTGCGGCCAACGCATATATGGCGGGCCATCCCTGGGATTCAAACCAGGGGCCGCCCCACCAAGCGCAAGCCACCATGCTCACATTGAGCAACACTGGGGTGGCCGCAGGCACTGCAAAGCGCTTCCAGGTGTTGAGCACCCCCGCGGCCAAGGCCACCAAAGACATGAAACCGATGTAGGGGAACATCCAGCGGGTCATGAACACCGCCGCCTCTTGGGCCGCCGCATCGCGGCCCAAACCAGACGCCATGCCCCACACCAGCACAGGCGCAGCCGCCACACCGACCACACAAGTCAGTGCCAACACCCAAAAAAGTGCAGTGGCCACATGGCCGAGCAACTCGACAGCCCGCTCGTCGCCCTCTTGGCTGCGGGTGCTGGCCAGCACCGGCACAAAGGCCTGGGCAAAAGCCCCTTCGGCAAACAGACGCCGAAACAAATTGGGGATGCGAAAGGCCACATTGAAGGCATCGGTCATGGCGCTGGCGCCAAAAGTGGCCGCGATCAGCAACTCGCGCGCCAAGCCCGTGACACGCGAGACCAAGGTCCACAAAGAGACGGTGGATGCAGATTTGAACAAAGACACGCCACAAGTGTAGCCCTCGCCCCTGGGCCGCCACGGCCCTTTTGGGTCGGTATGGGATGAGCAGATCCCGGAGCCAGCGCTTTGATACAATCGCGGGCTTTGCTGACAACATCCACAGACACATAGGAACACCATCATGGCATCTGGAAAGCCCAAGAAAAAGAACCCACGCCTGGCGTCGGGCCGTAAACGCGCGCGTCAAGACGTCCATCTGAACGCCGCCAACACCTCACTGCGCTCCAAGTACCGCACTGCCGTCAAGAACGTTGAAAAAGCGGTTTTGGCTGGCGACAAGACCAAGGCCACCGAGCTGTTTGCCAAAATGCAAACCGTGGTGGACTCTGTGTCCGACAAAGGTATTTTTCACAAAAACAAGGCAGCTCGTGACAAGAGCCGCCTGAGCGCCAAGGTCAAAACCTTGGCCATCGCGGCCTGAACATCAGGCCCATCAGCCCGGCCTGATTCTTTAGGCCGCCGTTTGTAACGGGTGCGCTGTCAGCAAAGCAAAAAGCCGTCGCAAGACGGCTTTTTTGTTGTCACGGCACCAAAGCCCCTTTGACCACCTGCAACTGGTTGTCGCGGGCAAAGTTGAGCACAAAGTCCCAGGCCATGACTTCTGCCTCGCGCAAATCCACATGAACAATGACGCATTTTTGCCCCGCATCGTTGGTGGTGGGCACGCACCAGGGTGAATAGCTCAGGTGGTCGCCCGGGGCAACGCCGCCCGGTCGGAATGAGGACATGACGCCTGCCAAACGCTCGGCCCAGTCGCTGGGCCTGAAGGCTTGACCGCCAACGGTCACGCCCAATATCCAAACTTCGTGCGCAGAGGGAGATGACATTGTGGGGGGGGTGGTGTGTGGGGCGCTCAAAAACTTTTGTCCCTGCGTTGATTCTATCGATGCGCCTTGTTGAAGCCTGACAATGCCACGCTTGAAAGCCCACCGACACGCGCTTGCAACGATGGCCATGAAGTCGTCATTCGCTGGCCCTAAAATCTGCTCCCCGCGCTTCAAGCCCTTGAAACGCCTTGCCCCTTCGCCCAAGGACACGACATGACCACGCCCGCTGCACCCAGCTCTCCCCACACCATGAACACCTACGGGCGCTTGCCCATGGCCGTTTCGCATGGGCGCGGTGTCCGCGTTTGGGACACCGCAGGGAAAAGCTATTTGGACGCTTTGGCCGGTATTGCTGTCAACACCTTGGGCCATGGCCACCCCAAATTGGTGCCTGCCTTGCAGGACCAAGTGGCCAAGATGATGCACTCATGCAACTACTATCACATCCCAGATCAAGAAAACTTGGCGCGCAAATTGGTTGAAATGTCCGGCATGGAAAACGTATTTTTCTGCAATTCTGGGCTAGAGGCCAATGAAGCGGCCATCAAATTGGCACGCAAGTTCGGGCATGACCAGGGCATTGATTTGCCCCAGATCGTGGTTTACGACAAGGCCTTTCATGGCCGCTCCATTGCCACCCTCAGCGCCACGGGCAACGAAAAAATCCAGCAAGGCTTTGGCCCCATGGTGGATGGCTTTATCCGGGTGGCGCTCAATGACATCGACGCCTTGAACAAGGCCACCGCCAACCGCAAAGATGTGGTCGCCGTGTTTCTCGAGACCATCCAAGGCGAAGGCGGCGTCAACCCGGCGCGCGTCGAATACTTGCAAGCCGTGCGCCGCTTGTGTGACGAACGCGGTTGGCTGCTGATGATCGACGAAGTCCAGTGCGGCATGGGCCGCACCGGCAAATGGTTTGCCCACCAATGGGCAGGCATCGTGCCCGATGTGATGCCCCTGGCGAAAGGTTTGGCCTCAGGCGTGCCCATCGGTGCGGTGGTCGCAGGACCCAAGGCCGCGCATATTTTTCAGCCAGGTAACCACGGCACCACGTTTGGTGGCAACCCCTTGGCCATGCGTGCGGGGGTGGAGACCATCCGCATCATGCAAGAAGATGGTTTGTTAGACCATGCCGCCAAAGTGGGGGCGCACCTGCACGCTGCTTTGGTGCGCGCCATCGGCTCACTGCCGGGCGTGACTGACATTCGCGGCCAGGGCTTGATGATCGGCATTGAGCTCGCTCGTTCTTGTGGCGGCTTGATGCAGCGCGCCTTGGACGCGGGTTTGCTCATCAGCGTGACGGCCGACAAGGTGATTCGCTTGGTGCCGCCCCTCATCATCACCGAGCAAGAGGCGGACGAGGCGGTGGCTTTGTTGGCCCCATTGGTGCGTCAATGGTTGGCCGAAACCGCTCCGGCGGCCTGAGACGGTCATGCGTCACTTTTTACAATTCAACGACCTGAGCGCTGCCGAATGCACTTACGTTTTCGAGCGTGCGGCCTTGATCAAGAAAAAGTTCAAGGCTTACGAAAAGCACCATTCTTTGGTCGACCGCACCTTGGCCATGATTTTCGAAAAGGCATCGACCCGCACCCGGGTCAGCTTTGAAGCCGGCATGTACCAACTCGGTGGTTCTGTGGTGCACTTGACCACTGGCGACAGCCAACTGGGTCGCGCCGAACCCATCGAAGACAGTGCCAAAGTGATCAGCCGCATGGTGGACCTGGTGATGATTCGCACCTACGAGCAAAGCAAACTGGAACGCTTCGCCGCCAATTCACGCGTGCCGGTGATCAATGGCCTGACCAACGAGTTCCATCCCTGTCAAATCTTGGCCGATATTTTCACTTACATCGAACACCGTGGCAGCATCCGGGGCAAAACCGTGGCCTGGGTGGGTGACGGCAACAACATGGCCAACACTTGGTTGCAAGCGGCCGATCTGCTGGGATTCAAAGTCCATGTCAGCACACCCAGTGGTTATGAAATTGACCAATCCGTGGCGGGCCTGCGCCGGCCAGAAAGTTACCAGGTGTTCAAAAACCCACTGGACGCTTGCCACCAAGCTGATTTGGTCACCACCGATGTGTGGACCAGCATGGGTTTTGAGGCCGAAAACGAAGTGCGCAAAAAAGCCTTTGCGCTGTGGTGTGTGGATGCCGAGATGATGGCCGCTGCACGGCCTGACGCCTTGTTCATGCACTGCTTACCGGCACATCGCGGCGAAGAAGTCAGTGCTGAGGTGATCGACGGCAACCAGTCGGTCGTTTGGGACGAGGCAGAGAACCGACTGCACGTGCAAAAAGCCTTGATGGAATGGTTGTTGCTGGGCGTACAGGCCAGTTAAAAACGCGCTGATGTAAAGACCCCCACCCCAGGCTGTCAGGCTTGGCTGGTTTCACAGCGCTGGCATGGGCCCACCACCATACAACCACGCGGGGTCCATCAAATGCGGGCCCCAGGTCTGCAAAGCCAGGTTTCGCCCCCACCGCACCAAGCCCGTGCTGTGAAAGATGCGACCATTGCGGCGCGACCGCTGTTGCACCTGGGCCACCCGCTGCCAGCGGCTGTGGGCCATGGCTTGCCAGGCTGCTGCCACGCTGGCACCGGACGGGCCTTGCAACGCGGCTTGCAGTGCAGCCGCGTCTTCGATCGCCATGCCTGCACCTTGGGCCAAATAAGGTCGCATCGGGTGGGCTGCATCGCCGATCACAGCCACCCGGCCCAAAGCCATTTCGCTGGCGGATGCCAAAGGTTGGCGATCGGCCAGCACCCAATAGCGCCATTCCGACACCGCCCCCACCAAATCGCGCAAAGCGTCACAACTGCGGGCCACGGCCTGCTGGGCCCAATCAGGATGACCGGTCAAACTCCACCCCTCGGACAAGGCCATGTCTGCTTGGTTGATGACCAACACCAGGTTGAGCCATTGCCCACCCCGCACCGGATAATGCACCAAGTGAAAATCCACGCCCATCCAAACCTGCACATCGCTGCTGCGCCACGCGATGGGCACATCGGCCATGGGCAGCAAGGCACGCAAGGCGACATGGCCCGTGGGCGTGGCCGCCCCATCGCCCAACACATGGCGGCGCAAGGTGCTGCCAATGCCGTCGGCGAGCACCAAACCGTCGGCCTGCCAGCTTTGGCCCGCATCACTGCGCACGCAAACATGCTCCGCCGTTTGGCCCACCGACTGCAAGCCTTGACCCCAATGCCAACGCACACCCAGCTCGCGCTCGGCCGCTTGCCACAAAAGCGTCTGCAAATCGGCGCGGTGGATGCACACATGGGGCGCGCCGTAGCGCTGGGTCCCTGAAGAGAGTGCCACCTGCCCCACCACACGCCCATGACGGGCATCGCGAGCGCACAAGTGATTGGGGAAAACCGCCACGGCATTCAACGCATCTTGCAAACCCCAAGCACGCAAAATGCGGGTGACATTGGGGCCGAGTTGAATGCCCGCACCCTCAGCGGTCAAGGTGTCCGCACGCTCCACCACATCCACGCGAGCGCCCGCGCGTGACAAGGCCAGGGCAGTGGCCAAACCGGCAATTCCGGCACCAGAGATCAACAAAGTGTGCGACATGGCGCCCGATTGTCAGCCATCACATGCGGGCAGGCACAAGCCAACGGTCGACAGCTGGCCGACCCAACTCACGCAGGCCTTATGATGACTTTACCTGTCCAAATTCCTGAGGGAAAAAACCATGAAACGCAGATCCCTGGTGCAAGCCGCCGGTGCCACCGCCTTGCTGCCATTGGCCACGCTGGCCCAAGACAAATACCCCTCCAAAGCCATCACATGGGTGTGCCCTTACGCAGCGGGCGGCAATGCCGACAGCCGCTCGCGCCAGGTGGCCAAGGTGATGAGCAGCTTGCTGGGGCAGCCCATCATCATTGACAACAAAGCAGGGGCCGGCGGCAACATCGGCACCGAGATCATCGCGCGCGCAAGGCCCGATGGTTACACCGTGGGCATGGGAAATTTCGCCCCATTGGCCGTCAACCATGCTTTGTTCAAAAAATTAAACTTCGACCCGTTGAACGACATCGTGCCCATCGCCTTGATTGAAAAGGGCCCCCTCATCTTGATGGTGCGCAATGAGTCCCCGTTCAAAACAGTGGGCGAGGTGGTGGCAGCGGCCAAAGCCGCGCCCGGCAAATACAGCTATGCATCGGGCGGCATTGGCGGCTCCCATCATCTGAGCGGTGCCTTGTTTGAACACACCGCAGGCATTGACATGATCCATGCCCCCTACAAAAGCGGTGCCGCTGGCGCCAGCGACTTGATGGGGGGGCAAGTGGACATGATGTTTGAGCAAATGTATTCGGCCATGCCGTCGATCAAAAGCGGTCGCCTGCGTGCCTTGGCCATCACCAGCCGTGTCCGATCACCTCTGCTTCCCCAAATTCCCACCATGGCGGAATTGGGTTTCCCCGCCGTTGAAGTGCAAAACTGGCAAGGACTGGTGGGCCCCAAGGGCATGAGCGCGGAGGTCATCAAAACCCTCAGCGCCGCTTGCAACCAAGCCCTGCAAAACGCGGAGGTGCGTGAAAAAATTCTCAGCCAAGGCAATGAGGTCGGTGGCGGTACGCCCGAGTTGTTCGCAGCCCTCATTCGCGCCGAATCACCACGTTGGGGCAAAGTGGTGCGCGACGCAAAGATTGAGCCTGAATAAAAAAACCTGCAAGCTTTGGCAGCTTGCAGGTTTTGCAGTGTGGCGCTTCAGGCGCGCCAAACGATCAGGCTTTGACCGAATCAGCCACCTCTTGATAACTGTCGATCTGGTTGAAATTCAGGTACTTGTAAATCTTGCTGCCATCGGCGTTGATCACGCCCATGTCGGCCAGGTACTCCGCTTGGGTCGGGATGCGCCCGAGCTTGGAGCATATCGCTGACAACTCGGCCGAGCCCAAATACACAAAGGTGTTTTTGCCCAAACGGTTGGGGAAGTTGCGGGTGCTGGTGGACATGACGGTTGCGCCCTCTTTCACCTGCGCTTGGTTGCCCATGCACAGGCTGCAACCGGGCATTTCCATGCGCGCACCGGCATTGCCAAACACGCCGTAATGGCCTTCTTCGGTGAGTTGCTGTGCGTCCATTTTGGTGGGCGGCGCCATCCACAACTTCACAGGAATGTCGCGCTTGCCCTCTAGCAATTTGGAGGCGGCGCGGAAGTGACCAATGTTGGTCATGCACGAACCAATGAACACCTCGTCGATCTTGGCACCGGCCACATCGCTCAGGGTCTTGGCGTCATCGGGGTCGTTGGGGCAGCACACGATGGGCTCTTTGATCTCGCTCAAATCGATCTCGATCACCTCGGTGTACTCGGCGTCCTTGTCGGCTTGAAGCAACTGCGGGTTGGCCAACCATGCCTCCATGGCTTGGATGCGGCGACCAATGGTGCGGGCGTCTGCATAGCCTTGGGCGATCATGTTCTTCAACAACACAATGTTGCTGTTGATGTACTCGATGATGGGCTCTTTGTTCAGGTGCACGGTGCAACCAGCGGCACTGCGCTCGGCAGAGGCGTCGGACAACTCAAAGGCTTGCTCCACTTTCAAATTGGGCAGGCCTTCAATTTCCAAAATGCGGCCCGAGAAAATGTTTTTCTTGCCCTTTTTCTCAACAGTGAGCAAGCCCTTTTTAATGGCGTACAACGGAATGGCATGCACCAAATCACGCAGGGTGACGCCGGGTTGCATGTGGCCTTTGAAGCGCACCAAGATGCTCTCGGGCATGTCCAACGGCATCACGCCGGTGGCCGCGGCAAATGCCACCAAGCCCGAGCCTGCGGGAAAGCTGATACCCACAGGGAAGCGGGTGTGGCTGTCGCCACCGGTGCCCACGGTGTCGGGCAACAGCATGCGGTTGAGCCAACTGTGGATGATGCCGTCACCGGGCTTCAAGCTGATGCCACCGCGGTTGCTGATGAACTCGGGCAATTCATGATGCGTCTTCACATCGACCGGTTTGGGGTAGGCCGCCGTATGGCAAAAAGACTGCATCACCAAGTCCGCGCTAAAGCCCAAACACGCCAAGTCTTTCAACTCGTCGCGGGTCATGGGGCCGGTGGTGTCTTGTGAACCCACCGAGGTCATGCGGGGCTCGCAATAGGTGCCGGGCAATACGCCTGTCCCTTCTGGCAAACCGCAGGCGCGACCGACCATTTTTTGCGCCAGCGTGAAACCTTTGCCGTGGCCTTTCGGGACAGCTGGTAAGCGGAACAAGGTGGAGGGTGGCAGGCCCAAAGCTTCACGCGCTTTGGCGGTCAGGCCACGGCCAATGATCAAGGGAATGCGCCCACCGGCACGCACCTCGTCAAACAACACATCGCTCTTAACGGTGAAGCTGGCGATTTCTTTGCCGTCTTTGAATGCCTTGCCGTCGTAAGGGCGCAACTCAACCACGTCGCCCATGTTCATTTGGCTCACATCGAGCTCAATGGGCAAAGCACCGGCGTCTTCCATGGTGTTGTAAAAAATCGGGGCAATTTTGCTGCCCAAACACACACCACCAAAACGCTTGTTGGGCACGAAAGGAATGTCTTCACCGGTGAACCACAGCACGCTGTTGGTGGCCGATTTGCGGCTGGAACCCGTGCCCACCACGTCGCCCACATAAGCCACCAAATGGCCGCGAGCCCGCAGGTCTTCGGTGAATTTGATGGGGCCGCGCTTGCCGTCTTCTTCAGGGGTGATGCCATCGCGCTTGTTTTTCAGCATGGCCAAGGCATGCAAAGGGATGTCGGGGCGGCTCCACGCATCGGGCGCGGGCGACAAGTCGTCGGTGTTGGTCTCGCCCGTGACTTTGAGCACAGATATCGTGATGCTTTGGGGCACTTCGGGGCGGCTGGTGAACCACTCGGCGTCGGCCCACGATTGCACCACCGCCTTGGCCAAGGCATTGCCTTTGTCGGCCTTTTCTTTGACGTCGTGAAACTGATCAAACATCAGCAGGGTTTTTTTCAAACCTTCGGCGGCAATCGGTGCACAGGCTTTGTTGTCGAGCAAATCAATCAGCGGGGTGAGGTTGTAGCCCCCCAGCATGGTGCCCAGCAATTCAGTGGCTTTTTCGGGGCTGAGCAAGGGGCATTTTTCAGTGCCATGGGCCACCGCTGCCAAATAGCTGGCCTTGACCTTGGCCGCATCGTCCACACCTGCGGGCACGCGGTGGGTGATGAGGTCCACCAAGGTGGCTTCTTCGCCCTTGGGCGGGTTTTTCAACAACTCGATGAGTTCGCCGGTTTGCTTGGGCGACAAAGGCAAAGGGGGGATGCCCAAGGCAGCGCGTTCGGCCACATGGTCACGGTAGGTTTTCAACATGCTGAGTTCTCCAATCAAATTTCAAAAAAGAAGGTGTTCAAGGGCTAAGTACATGGCGTTATTTGTTGGCCAATTCCGCAGCGGGCACTGGGCGGGCATTGCCCAAAGGCTCCAAAATATTGATGGGCGGCATCTTGGCCATGGCCTCGGCCACCACCATTTGCGCAGGGCTTTGGCATTCATCGGCCATGCGCCGACCCACTTTTTGGTTCATCAACATGGATTTGTTGGCCAATTGGATCCACACCGCGCCATGCACCGTGTCCTCCAAACGAATCGCCCCCGTTTGCGAGGCCACTGGGGCCATCAAGTAGTGGTGCTTGCCCATGTGCAGATCAAAGTAGCCTTGGGCGCTGGGGATTGGCGCAATCTTGACCGTGCTGGCATCGCACACCATGTTCCCAGTTTGCACCTGCGCCGCGACAGCCAGCAAATCTTCACCCAATGCGACCATGGGGGCTTGCCCCTCAACGGGCTTGGGGTTGGGTGTGGCAGGGGACTTTTGTGCCACACGTGACTTGGGGGGTGCGGCTCTGGTTTTTGAAGCAGGTGGCGGCGAGGTTTGCGCCCAGCCATGGCCCAGGACAAAGGTCAGTAGGATCGCCATCATCATCTTGCCCATGGGTACCGCCTGTTCAAGGGTGAAAGAAATGAGCCAACTCGGGTGGCATGGACTGCCCAGTGGCATGGGCGCGCTCAAGAACCTGCCAAAAAAACCGGTAACTGGCACGGTCGTGCAATTGGCCTTGGTGGCTGATGGGGGCCCAGTCCTGTTCCTTGCCCGCCAAAATGATCTCACACGCCTTGGACACCTCTGCCGCATCGGGGGACATGGCCGCCAAGATGGGGCGGATTTGCGCGGGGTGGATGCTCCACATGCGGGTGAAACCGAGTTCATGGCTGGCGCGGCGCGCCGCATTTTCAATCGCCGACAAGTCACTGAATTCGGTCACCACGCCATGCGAAGGCACTTTGCCATGGGCATGGCAAGCACTGGCGATCTCGAGTTTGGCCCGCAGCACCAAGGGATGGGTGAACTGGCCTTGTGAGCCCATGCCCGCTGAAGGAATGGCCCCGCCATGGGCAGAAACAAAATCCATCAAACCAAAACTGAGCGACTCCACCCGAGGCTGCGCCGCTATGTCAAAAGCGCGGTGCACCGCTGCTGGCGACTCAATCAGCGCATGCACAGGCAGGTGTTTGGCACCCGCATCGTCGATGGCCCTCACCGCGGTGAGCACGTCTTGTACCGTTTCCACCTTGGGCACCATGATGTGGCTGAGCCGATGACCAGCACGGCCCACAATCGTTGCCACATCGGCCTCAAATGCGGGGTGGTCCACCGGGTGCACCCGCACCGCCACGCGGGCGCCGGGGGTGGCTCCCAAGGCGAGCTCACTGACCAAGGCGGCCTGCTCGGCCTCGCCACCGACAGGGGCACCGTCTTCGCAATCGAGGGTGGCGTCAAACACGCACACCCCAAACTCTTGCATCATTTCTGCCTGCAATTGCAAGCTTTTTTGCATGCGAACCAGAACGCCGCTGTAGTGGTCACACACGGGCAAGCGAGTAAGCGCCGCTTGCGCGCCGAGCAAAACCTCCCGGGGGTGTTTCATCAAATCAGATGGGCCACGCCCGCTTGCTCATCGGTGAGCTCTTTGAGGGTCTTGTCAATGCAACTTTGGCTGAAAGCGTCAATCGGCAGGCCTTCGACCACCTTGTACTCGCCGCCTTCGCAGGTCACGGGAAAGCCAAACATGACTTCCTTGGGAATGCCATACCAACCGTGCGAGGCCACGCCCATGGTGACCCATTTGCCGTTGGTGCCCAAAGCCCAATCGCGCATGTGGTCAATGGCGGCATTGGCGGCCGAGGCAGCCGACGACAGACCGCGCGCTTCAATGATGGCCGCGCCACGCTTGCCCACGGTGGGCAAAAACACATTGGCATTCCAATCTTGGTCATTGATCATGTCTTTGACCGACTGGCCACCAATGGTGGCAAAGCGGTAATCGGCATACATGGTGGGCGAGTGATTGCCCCACACGGCGAGTTTTTCAATCTCGGCCACGGTCTTCCCGGTTTTGATGGCGATTTGGCTCAAGGCGCGGTTGTGGTCCAAGCGCAGCATGGCGGTGAAGTTTTTCGACGGCAAACTGGGCGCGCTTTTCATGGCGATGTAAGCATTGGTGTTGGCCGGATTGCCCACCACCAGCACCTTGACGTTGCGCGACGCCGCTGCGTCCAAGGCCTTGCCTTGGGCGGTGAAGATCTGGGCATTGGCCGCCAACAAATCGGCCCGCTCCATGCCGGGGCCACGTGGACGAGCACCCACCAACAAAGCGTAATCAGTGTCTTTGAACGCGGTTTTTGCGTCCCCGTGGGCTTCCATACCGGCCAGCAATGGGAAAGCGCAGTCATCGAGTTCCATCATCACGCCCTTGAGCGCTTTTTGGGCCTTGTCGTCTGGAATTTCCAGCAACTGCAAGATGACCGGTTGATCCGCGCCCAACATTTGCCCCGAGGCAATGCGAAACAACAAGGCGTAACCGATTTGGCCAGCGGCCCCAGTGACGGCGACGCGAACGGGCTTTTTGCTCATGGTGGAGGCTCCAGATGATGAAATTAACAATTGAAAAAAGAGTGTACCCGCAAATGCCAGGGGTACGGTTTGTCTTATGTCTTATATAAGATAAGATGGCGAAATGACACCCGACTGACGCCGGGCCCATTCAACGCCATGCCTGCCATACCCCCACCGCCTGCCACCGCTTTTGCCAGTGACATTCCTGGTCTGTTGGTGACACCTGGGCAGGCACCCGCCTTCAGCCCTTTGTACCAACAAATCAAAGGTTTGATTTTGCAAAGCCTGCAAAGCGCCGAGTGGAAACCCGGCGAAGCCATCCCCAGCGAAATGGATCTGGCGGCTCGTTTCAAGGTCAGCCAAGGCACAGTGCGCAAGGCCATCGACGAATTGGCCACTGAAAACCTGCTTGTGCGCCGCCAAGGCAAGGGCACGTTTGTGGCCACCCATGCAGAAGAAAGATTTCAATTTCGCTTTCTGAAGTTGCAACCCGACCGTGGCAACCACCAAAGCCAAGGCCCTGCGCAACGCACCATCTTGGCTTGCAAACGTCTGCGCGCCAGCGCCGAAGTGGCACGCGCCTTGGCATTGCGCACCGGTGAGCCAGTGATCGAGGTGCGCCGCACCCTGGCCTTTGGCGGCGTTCCAACCATTTTGGAAGAGTTGTGGTTGCCCGGCGACCGCTTCAAGGGTTTGAGCGCTGAGCGCTTGGCGGCCTCACAGGGCCCCATGTATGCCATGTTTGAAGCCGAGTTCGGCATCAGCATGGTGCGCGCCGATGAACGCCTGCGCGCAGTTTTGCCCGACGAACAACAGGCACAATGGCTTCAGGTGAGCACCAGCACCCCTTTGCTCAGTGTGGAGCGTGTGGCCTTCACCTACAACGACCTGCCCATGGAGCTTCGCCGAGGGCTGTACCGCACCGACATGCACCACTATCGCAATCTATTGTTCTGAATCTGACATGCAATTTTCACGTCATCTTTTTGTCGTCCAATAGAATTTGTCACTTTGCTGTTGACCCTTTTGTTTTCCCACCCCCAGACCAGGACCCTCCCCCATGACCGAGACAGCCCCCAAACGGCCTGAGTTTCGCAATATCAATGCGCTGACCGATTTGCCCACCTATCGCCTGCCCCCTGCTGGTTGGGTGTCCATCTTGCACCGTGTCAGCGGCGCATTGATGTTCTTGTTGCTGCCCTTCATCATTTGGATGTTTGACACATCGGTGTCCTCAGAAATTTCATTTGCCAAGTTCAAGTTCGCGTTCAATGTGGGCCTGGGCTTTGTGCCGGGATGGTTCATGAAATTGGTGGCCTTGGCCTTGATCTGGGCCTATTTGCACCACTTGATCGCAGGCATTCGCCACCTTTACATGGACGTGCAGCATGCCGTGAGCAAAGAATTTGGGCGCTCCTCCGCCCTCGTCACCCTGGGGCTGTCCATCGCGCTGACCTTGGTGCTGGGTGCCAAGCTGTTTGGCCTGTACTGATTTCAAGGAAAGAAACACATGTCTGTCAATTACGGTTCCAAACGCGTGGTGGTCGGCGCCCATTACGGGCTGCGCGACTGGCTGGCCCAGCGCATCACAGCAGGCCTGATGGCCTTGTTCACTTTGCTGGTCCTGGTGCAACTGGCCTGGGGCAGCGGCCCCATCGGCTATGACAAATGGGCGGGCATCTTCAGCAGCCAATGGATGAAGGCCCTGACCTTTGCCATCATTGTGGCCATGGCCTACCACGTGTGGGTGGGTGTGCGCGACATTTGGATGGACTACATCAAGCCCGTGGGCGTGCGCCTGGGCTTGCAAATTTTCACCATGGTCTGGCTGGTGTCTTGCACCGGCTGGGCGATTCAAGTTCTCTGGAGGCTGTGACCCATGTCTAGTTCAAGTTCCATCGCCCGACGCAGGTTCGATGTCGTCATTGTCGGCGCCGGTGGCTCAGGCATGCGTGCCTCGCTGCAATTGGCGCGCGCCGGTCTGAATGTGGCCGTGCTGTCCAAAGTGTTTCCCACCCGCTCGCACACCGTGGCGGCCCAAGGTGGCATTGGCGCGTCCCTGGGCAATATGTCCGAAGACAATTGGCACTACCACTTCTACGACACCATCAAAGGGTCGGATTGGCTGGGCGACCAAGACGCCATCGAGTACATGTGCCGCGAAGCGCCCAAGGTGGTGTACGAGCTGGAGCACATGGGCATGCCCTTTGACCGCAACCCAGACGGCACCATTTACCAGCGCCCCTTTGGCGGCCACACCGCCAATTACGGAGAAAAGCCCGTGCAGCGCGCATGTGCCGCTGCCGACCGCACCGGTCACGCCATGCTGCACACTTTGTACCAGCAAAATCTGCAAGCCAACACCACCTTCTTTGTGGAGTGGATGGCCCTGGACCTGATCCGCGATGCCGAAGGCGATGCGGTGGGTGTCACAGCGCTGGAGATGGAAACCGGCGAGATGTACATCCTGGAAGCCAAAACTGTGATGTTGGCCACCGGTGGCGCAGGCCGCATCTTTGCCGCTTCGACCAACGCTTTCATCAACACCGGCGACGGCTTAGGGATGGCCGCACGCGCAGACATTCCTTTGGAAGACATGGAGTTTTGGCAGTTTCACCCCACGGGTGTGGCAGGTGCTGGTGTGTTGCTCACCGAAGGTTGCCGTGGCGAAGGCGCGATTTTGCTCAACAGCAACGGTGAGCGCTTCATGGAGCGTTACGCGCCCACGTTGAAAGACTTGGCCCCGCGTGACTTTGTCTCGCGCTGCATGGACCAAGAAATCAAGGAAGGCCGCGGCTGCGGCCCGAACAAAGACTATGTGCACTTGAAGCTCGATCACCTCGGTGCCGAGACCATCATGAAGCGTCTGCCCTCTGTCTACGAGATTGG
>Ga0114960_10001050_pt1 | contig 22722 bp, 18 predicted proteins | sample C_130625_MF_Meta_FD_92637 | JGI IMG/M metagenome (GOLD analysis project Ga0114960, IMG submission 92637) | Freshwater microbial communities from Lake Croche, Canada to study carbon cycling - C_130625_MF_MetaG | ecosystem: Environmental > Aquatic > Freshwater > Lake | place: Lake Croche, Canada... | reverse complement strand
GCATTTTCAAGATCGACCAATTTTGATAAAATTTTCAATACATCCTCTTTTGAAGAGGAAAAACTCACATACCTAGTTTTCTTTTCCGACTTGCTGAACAATATAAATTCATTTAAATTACTTTCTATTATTTTTGGAAAAAGAGCATTTGTAGAATTCCTATATTTAGCTAAAAACGACTCCTCCATTGCTAAATCTGCTTTATTTTTAGATCTAATTAATACAATTTGTTCCTTGGAATTATTCAATTTAAGAAAGTTGGCCGTTTCCTCTGCAATCAGTGAATTTGAACTAGGGATTTGATAAACATATGGGTTTTGTTTTAAAATCTCTGAATTTAAATTAACTGGCACAACATCAATAATTTGATGCAATTCGCAAAATTTAGCTACTTCTTCTGCTTGTTGTTTGTGTAAAGGGGAAATAACCAGATTGACATTCAACAATTCTTTACGCGCTAAAATTGAAGTTAAACTTTTACTCGCACTCGAATAATCATAAAAAGTCACCTCTCCTTCCAAGCCCCATTCTTTTAAAGAATCTATTGCGAGTAAAGCACCCATATAATATTCAGTTGAAATCTTTGACATTCCTTTCAGTGGAAATTTAGTTGTGTCTAGACCGAAAGGAAGGAACACTGCTATGTTTATGTTTTTATTAGGCGTGAGCGAAAGCTTTGTAGTGAATTTAAATGGCTCAGATAACTTTGGGGGAATTGCACGATGAGTTTCCATCACGTCATTTGAATTATTTATAGGGATTTTTATTACAGCACCCGCTTTTAGCGCGCCACTTTTTAGTTTATTAATTTCTTTTAATTGCTCCGCTGGAACCATAAATCTCTTAGCAATCGTATATATGGTCTCTCCACCCTTCACCGTATAATTAATGACTGAGTCAGAAAACTCAAAACTTCTAAGAATTAAAACTGAATCTTTGGTTTGCGTTACCACCTCACTTTGTTGTGTCTCTTCCCAAATAGGTATTCTTATGGCTGCATTTTTAAGGTTCAATACTTGTCCAATCTTGATCCCTAAATCAGATCCAGGATTCTCAATAATTAATGAATCAACTTTGATAAAATACTGCCTTGCGATGCTAAACAAAGTTTCCTTTGCAATAACAGTGTGTTTAATTGTTCCTCTTTTAATGGGTAAATATAACTTCTGGCCAATAGCTAAGGAAAAATTGTTGCTTATTACATTTCCTTTGGTGATTTCCTCACTGCTATAATTTGTTTTTTGAGCAATCGAATACAGAGTCATTCCGGATTTAACCTCAACAACATGACATAATACTTTATCATGTTCTAACACTGGAATCCACTGTTGAGCACTTAAAAAATGAGTCAACAGCAAAGTAAGCGCTAGAAAAGTATCTTTAATTCGCATATATCATTCCCACTCAATAGTAGCGGGGGGTTTTGAACTTATATCATAGGTAACTCTATTAATACCTTTTACTTGATTGATGATTTTATTAGAAATAGCCGCAAGGAATTCATAAGGAAGATGACACCAATCTGCCGTCATACCATCAGTTGAAGTCACTGCTCGTAATGCAACAGCATTTTCATAGGTGCGTTCATCGCCCATAACTCCTACGGTTTGTACGGGAAGAAAAATACTTCCAGCTTGCCAAACGTCTTTATATAAATCAGCTTCTTTTAAACCTTTTATGAAAATTGAATCTACTTCTTGCAAAATAGCCACTTTTTCTTTAGTTACCTCTCCCAAGATTCTTATCCCTAAGCCTGGTCCTGGAAATGGGTGTCTGCTTAAAATTTTATCATCGATGTTTAATGCTGCACCAATTCTTCTTACTTCATCTTTAAATAACAAGCGTAAAGGTTCCACTACACTTAATTTCATGTAATCAGGTAATCCACCTACATTATGATGTGATTTTATGGTTTGCGATGGACCTCCTGTACCCGAAACCGATTCAATTACATCTGGATAAATGGTACCTTGTCCCAGCCATTTTGCATTTTCCACTTCTTGTGAAGCTTCATTAAATACATCAATGAAAACTTTTCCAATGGCTTTCCTTTTTAATTCAGGATCTGTCAATCCTTTCAATTCTGCATAAAACAATTCAGAAGCATTTATGCCTTTTACATTTAAGCCCATTCCTTTATAGGATTCTAATACTTCAGCATACTCGTTTTTTCTTAACAATCCATTATCTACAAAAATACAATGTAAATTTTCACCAATTGCCTTGTGAAGAAGCACTGCTGCAACAGAAGAATCGACGCCTCCAGAAAGACCTAAAATAACACGATCGCTTCCTAGTTGCTCCTTTAATTTAGCGACACTTTCATCAACAAATAATGCGGGAGTCCAATCAGCAGAGCAAGAACAAACATGGTAAATAAAATTTTTCAATAATTGTGTTCCTTCTAGGGAATGATATACTTCTGGGTGAAATTGAACACCGAAGGTATCTTCTCCTAATATTTCATATGCTGCAATGGCAACATCAGCAGTACTTCCAACTACCATATAATTTTCAGGAATGTCCGTAATGGAATCTCCATGAGACATCCATACTTGCGAATCCATTGAAATCCCCTGCATTAATCGAGAATTTGAATTTACCATAGATAAATTGGCTCTTCCATATTCTCTTGTATTAGATGACTGCACTTTTCCACCGAATTCTTGCGCTAATAATTGGGCACCATAACACACTCCTAGAAGTGGTATGTGTCCTTTAAAAATACCTAAATCTGGTTTTGGTGCCGCTTCATCTCTTACTGAGAAAGGACTTCCAGATAAAATTACTCCTTTTAAATTAGCGAAGTCCACTGGAATTTTATTCCAAGGGTGGATTTCACAATAAACATTTAGCTCTCTAATTCTACGCGCAATCAATTGGGTATATTGTGAGCCGAAATCAACGATTAAAATGGTTTCATGCATAGCGCAAAGATAATTGATATTCCTGAGCACATGCAAAAAATTATTCCTAAGATTTTATTTTTTTAACATGCAATGCGTGCGGTTTGATTTTTATAACTACTAAATTGCTTAACTTTGGACTTTACATTAAGATAATTATTACAATGATAAGTGACCTAATAAAAAAGATTTTTGGTGATAAGAACGCCAAAGACGAAAAATTATACCAACCCTTCATAGTTGACACGAATAATGCATTACAAATAATTCAGAATCTAAGTGATACTGAACTCAGAGGAATGACGCACTCTTTTCAAGAAAGAATTAATAAGGAGAAGCAACCCTTAGAGGATGAATTAAAAGCTCTAGAAGCTAAGGCAGCTGATATTACTACTTCTATTGATGATAAAGAAGAATTGTTTGAACAAATTGATAAATTATCTAAAGCAATTGACGAACAAATCGAAATGACTTTAATGGAGATTTTACCTCAAGCATTTGCTGTTGTAAAAGAAACTGCCAACAGATGGGTTAATAATGGACAATTGGAAGTTGACGCTTTAGATTTTGACAGAGATCTAGCATCAAAAAAAGACGGAATCACCATTAATGGCGACAAAGCGATTTGGCACAATGAATGGACTGCTGCCGGTACAAAAGTTAAATGGAACATGGTTCATTACGATGTGCAATTAATGGGTGGAGCAGTTTTACACAAAGGAAATATCGCTGAAATGCAAACAGGAGAGGGTAAAACACTTGTTGCAACGCTACCTGTATACCTAAATGCACTAGCTGGAAAAGGAGTTCATATTGTTACCGTCAACGACTATCTTGCAAAACGAGATTCAGAGTGGATGGGACCTTTGTATCAATTTCACTGCTTAAGTGTAGATTGTATTGACAAGCACCAACCCAATTCAAATGAGCGCCGATTAGCCTACCAAGCTGATATTACTTTTGGTACTAACAATGAATTTGGCTTTGATTATCTAAGAGATAATATGGCGGGACAAGTTGATGAATTGGTTCAAAGAAAACATCATTTTGCAATTGTCGATGAAGTCGATTCTGTTTTAATTGATGACGCAAGAACGCCTTTAATTATTTCTGGCCCTACTCCTAAAGGAGATGAGCACGAATTTCATGAATTAAAGCCCCGAATTGAAAGAATTGTTTCAGCTCAAAGAGCATTGGTTCAACAATGTTTAACAGATGCCAAAAGATTACTTTCTGTTATCAACACTCCTCCAGAAGATAAAAACGAAGCGAAAGTAATGCTGGAAGAAGGAGGAATTGCGTTGCTTCGTGCACACAGAGGTTTGCCAAAAAATAAAGCGCTGATCAAATTTTTATCTGAACCAGGAATACGTGTTCACCTGCAAAAAACAGAGAACTTTTATATGCAAGAACAAGGAAAGCATATGAAAAAAATAGACCTTGAATTGTTTTTTGTAATTGAAGAAAAAAATAATACTATTGAATTAACCAGCAAAGGAATCGATTTAATCTCAGGATCTGATGAAAGAGATTTTTATATCATGCCCGATATTGGTGCTGAAATTGCTAAACTTCAAAAAGATAATTTAGATAAGGAAGCTTTTCTAACTGAAAAAGATAATCTTGTTAGAGAATACTCCATCAAATCAGAAAGAATTCACTCCATCAATCAATTACTTAAGGCGTATACTTTATTTGAAAAGGAAGTGGAATATGTTATCCTTGACAGCAAAGTGAAAATTGTTGATGAGTCAACGGGTCGTATTCTAGAAGGTCGCAGGTATTCTGATGGTTTACATCAAGCCATTGAGGCAAAAGAAAATGTTCAAATTGAAGCTGCAAGTCAAACTTATGCGACAGTGACCTTGCAGAATTATTTTAGAATGTATCATAAGTTAGCTGGAATGACCGGAACAGCGGAGACAGAGGCTAAAGAATTTTATGATATTTATAAATTAGATGTAATCATTGTTCCAACCAATAGAAACATCATTAGAAAAGATGACAATGACTTGGTTTTCAAAACTGCGATTGAGAAATTCACTGCTGTAATTGATGAAATTGAAAAATTAGTAAGTGCCGGAAGACCTGTACTCGTTGGAACAACAACGGTAGAAATTTCAGAGTTACTCAGCCGAATGCTTCAATCAAGAAATGTAGTGCATCAAGTATTGAATGCAAAATACCATCAAAAAGAAGCTGAAATTGTAGCGAGTGCTGGAATGGCTGGGTCCGTAACCATTGCAACCAATATGGCGGGTCGTGGAACAGATATTAAATTAGGTCCAAATGTTAAAGAAGCAGGTGGATTAGCAATAATTGGTACAGAAAGACATGATTCTCGTCGCGTAGACAGACAGTTAAGAGGTCGCTCAGGAAGACAAGGAGATCCAGGATCTTCACAATTCTTTGTATCACTTGAAGATGATTTGATGCGTAAGTTTGGATCAGAGCGCATTGCGAAATTAATGGACCGAATGGGTTTAAAAGAAGGTGAAGTGATTACCCACGGCATGGTTTCCAAATCAATAGAACGTGCTCAGAAGAAGGTCGAAGAAAATAATTTTGGTATTCGAAAACGCTTATTGGAATATGATGATGTAATGAATGCTCAAAGAAAAGCAATTTACAAAAAACGTAAAAATGCTCTTTTTGGTGATCGTTTGGATATAGATATTGATAATATGTTCTATGAGCATTGCGAAACAACCGTTTTAAAAGCATCTAAAAGTACCTACCAAGAATTTGAAATAGAGTTAATTCGTACGGTTGGTATTGATTCCCCCGTGTCAGAAAAAGAATATAAAGCACTGGACCAAATGGAATTAATCCATAAGGTTTACATTGCAATGATCGAGCAATACAAAAGAAAAGGAGATAAGATTGCAGTAACTGCAATGCCTCAAATTAAACATGTTTTTGAAACGCTTTCTGATAAGTATAAAAATATTGTTTTCCCATTAACAGATGGTAGAAAAGAATTACAGCTTATCATTAATCTAGAAGAAGCGTACAAATCAAATGGTGCGGTAATCAATAAAGCATTTGAAAAAAATATCATTTTAGGAATGATTGACAATGAATGGAAAGAGCATTTAAGAGAAATGGATGACTTGCGTTCTGCGGTTAATAACGCTACGTATGAGCAAAAAGATCCATTAGTAGTCTATAAATTAGAGTCCTATGAATTGTTTAAAAATATGCTTGCAAGATTAAATGAAGAAGCTATTGAATTATTGATGAAATTGAACATCCCAGCGGAACAAGCACTGCAAAGTACCAATAAGGAAGACAATCAAAGTCATTATGATAACGCAATGACAAATAATTCAAATTCAAATTCAAATTCAACTCCTCCACCTCAATTTAGAGGCAGTGATGGTTATAGACAAGCGATAGAAAACTCTATGCCACCACAAGAAAAAAAGCAGCCTGTCATTGCGGAGCCAAAGGTGAATCGCAATGATGCTTGTCCTTGCGGAAGCGGAAAGAAGTTCAAACAATGTCATGGAAAGTAATGAGTAAGTGGGACAATAAAAGCATCGTTATTATCGGTTCCGGTGCTGTTGCTCATTTTTTCACAAATTTCTTTATCGAAAAAGGAATTTCTATCTCCGGATTATACAGCAGAAATAAAAAGGCGGGTTCTAAACTCGCGCTGCAATATGACATTCCCTTTTTTGACTCTATATCAGCGTCCACGGGTGAACTCTATTTTGTCGCCGTTAAAGATGATGCTGTTATTTCTGTCATTAGTGATTTACCAAAATCTAGAGAGGTACTTTATACCTCGGGAACCATTGATTTGTCCTTAATTGACCATCCTAAATGCTCAGTGTTTTATCCCTTGCAATCCTTTGATGGAGACCTATCTATACCTGCTGATAAAATCCCTATATTATTGGAAAGTAAAAGCACTGAGTTGAATTCAGATTTAGAGCAGCTTTGTAAATTGGTAGGACTCCCCCATTATCCGGTTGATTCCGTTAAAAGAAAAGAAATACATCTTTGTGCAGTTTTTTTAAATAATTTCATTAATCATCTTGGAACTATTGCTTTTGACGAAATGAAATCAAGAAATATTGAATTTGATATTCTAAAACCATTACTTGAAAAAACAATGCATCAACTAATTTCTGGTAATACCATACAAAAACAGACAGGTCCGGCGAAGAGAAATGACAAGAGTACGATAATAGAACATAAAAAAATGTTGACTGGGACAACACTTGATGTTTACACTGCTGTGACCAATAGTATAATAAAAAAGTTCGGACATGAATTATAAGATTAAACTCAGAACCATAGACACTTTTATTTTTGATGTTGACGGAGTGCTTACCAATGGCTTAGTCCATTTGATTGATGATCAAATGTGTAGAAGTTTAAACAGTAAAGATGCCTATGCTATCCAGTACGCGCGTAAAATGAATTATAAAATATTTATTATTACAGGTGGAGATTCTATTGATATTCAGAATAGATTATTGGAATTAGGTGCAACTGAAGTTCGACTTAAAAGTCACAATAAAGTTGCTGTGTATAATGAATTAAAGGAAAAATATCAACTTGAAGATGCTAATGTTTTGTACATGGGAGATGATATTCCTGATATTCCATTATTAAAAATGGTAGGTTTAGCTGCATGTCCAGCAGACTCGAGCGTTGATGTAATACAAAATACAAATTATCAATCTCCTTTAAAAGGTGGAGAAGGCTGTGTGCGTGAAATCATGGAACAAGTGATGCGTGTTCAAGGAAATTGGATGAAAGACCTGGCTTTTGAATGGTAAATTAAATACCTAATTCTTTCTCCCAGTAGGCATTAAGCAGCACGATAAGTTTTCTTGAAATATTATTCATGTAGCGTTTTGTTCTGTAACCACCTACCCAGTTAACACCTCGTATTGCATTGGTAAAAAACATCTCATCTGCAGATAATAGATGTTGGGGCAGAATCGAACACTCGTAAACTTTAATCCCATTATTAATGGCTAGATTAATGATCTGCATTCTCATGGTTCCTGCGATACAACCTTCATCTAAACCTGGAGTATACAGTACTCCGTTACTTACAATAAAGACATTACTGCTTGAGGACTCTATTACATTTCCTTGTTCATTGGTCAAAAGCATATCATCTAATCCATTTTCACTACCATAAATAGCCGCCATTACATAGGTTAAGCCCATTTTTGTTTTAAAATTGGACATGAAATTTTTGTACAATTTAATATCCTTATAAATATCAACTTCCAAACCTTTTGCATTCAGTTCAAAATGATTGACGATATAGGGATATACTTCAATATAGAACGTGCATTCATTCGATTCAGGAAGATATGCGCCACCGGTCATTCTATCTAGAGAAATTCTACATCGACCACCAGTTTTGATGCCAGATTTTATAAGCAATTCAATTATTTTTTCTTCAAAAAAAGCAGTGGTGTAAAAACTAGGTGTCCGCATTTTCAAAACACGAGCGCCTTGCAACATCCTTGTAATATGATGATCCACATTTATAGGCTTACCTTCCGTAACACGAACGCTTTCAAAAACACCATCACCATATAAATGACCTCGATTTCCAGGATTTATAGTTGGAGCATCATTGGAGAGAATGGTTCCGTTGTTATTTATATATAAGGTCATACTCAATAGAATAAATGTAAGAAAGATTTTCCCTTTTCCAAATTCAAAAGTAACACAAAAAGAATTCCAAATAAAGCACCTCCTATATGAGCATCGTGTGCAATACCTGATTTTACTTTTCGCATTGCGTAATATTCAATCAATAAATATATGGGTCCAAATAGATAGGCAGGTATTGGAATAGGGATAAAAATCAACATCAACTTCATCGTTGGATTCCAGAGGATTGCCGCAAAAATAACGGCGGATACAGCTCCTGAAGCACCTAGAGAACGATAAGAACTGTTATCCTCATTCTTAATGTATGGAAGAATAGTTGCTGCAACTCCACCCAATAAATATAGTAAAATAAACAAGGAAATCCCTTTCTCAGCTCCATAAATTTCATTCCATTGCTGAGATAAAATTTGGCCTAAAAAATATAAGGACATCATGTTAAATAATAAATGCTGCCAATCTGCATGAATCCAACTGTGGCTGAACAATCTATGATATTCATTAAAATGCTTGACCTTATAAGGAATAAAAAGCATTTTTTCTCTAAGTTCAGGTTTCTCAAAAGCTTGCCAAGAAATTAGAACATTTAATGCAATTAATATTATAACAATTGAAATCATTTTATTTAATTAATTTACTCTTTAAAGTTCAATATCAAATATTTACTACTTGAACTATGTTGCAATTTTATTTTTGGCTAAAAGTAAGTATATTCACCTTTAAATATGAAAACTCAGGCCCTATTTATTTTTTTGTTGCTATTTTTATTTTCTTGTGAATCAAAAGAAGGAAGTGAAATTTCATTCTTAAAAGACAAATCATTAAAAGTTTCTGAAAAAATGGAACTCTTAATGGATTCAGATTATCTAGAGAAACTTGGGCTTAAAAAAGAGGAAATTTTATGGGTGCAAGAAATTTACCAGAAAAGAAACTTAAAACCATTTTTTGCAAACGATTCCTGTTTAACAAATAGAGGAATTGAAATTGAAATTAGTCAAACGAATAGCCTTTATTTCGGAATCCCACAGCAGAGATTATTAAAATTAAAAAAAAACCATTCACATCCGCTTGAAAAAGATGTTGTGATGACCCTCAATATCGCGAGGATTTTAGAGGATTTAAACAAGGGCATCTTTAATTTCGAAGCCAAAACTTTAAAAACTAACTCCTTACCTACTTCAGAAGTTTATTTATCAGTTCTAAAACAATTGGATACGCTATCAATTGATCGTTTATATTTAAAACAAGGAAGTTTGGATACCAATTATAGATTTCTCGCAGAGCATTTATATGATTATTGCCAAAAATATAAAATTGACACTGTCAACTATCACCTAAAAACTCTAGCTGAAGACAGTTTAAGTAAATTTAGTGCTGTACAAAAAGCGCTACAAGGTAAAAATTATTTAAGCCCTGGAGATTGGAATCTTAAGAACGGTATCGCCGCCTTAAAATTATTTCAAGAGCATAATGGTTTGTCGCCTGATGGAATTCTTAATTCCTATACAGCCAAAGCGCTGAATGAATCAACAGAACATAAAGTCCTTAGAGCAATGCTCAGTTTAGATAAAATGCGGCAGTCACACATGCATCAGGAAAAATATATGCGAATTAACATACCCGAATATCGACTGTATTACTATGCCAATGACAGCTTAAAAAGTGAAAATAGGATTGTAGTAGGTAAGGTGACTAATAAAACCCCAGAACTAAATTCTAATGTCACACAGGTAATTGCACTCCCCTTTTGGAAAGTACCTTCAGATATTGCGAACCACGAAGTATTACCTTCCGTTAAGAACAATAGCGGCTATCTTGCAAAACATCATTATAAAATCTACAAAGAAAAAGATGTAGAAATAGATCCAACTACCGTTGCATGGAAAGGGAAATCAAATTTTCCATACCTGCTGATACAACAACCTGGCATCGACAACAGCTTAGGGCTCATCAAGTTTGAATTTGCTAATAAATTCAATGTATATGTACACGACACTCCTTCAAAAACCTTATTCAGAAATCCTGTTAGAAGTTATTCTCATGGTTGCATGCGCTGTGAAAATCCAATTGAATTGGCAAAAATTGTATTAGATAATGATAAAATTGGGAAGAAACAGAATGTTGTAACCAAGGATTCATTAGACAGCATCATTTCTAGGGGCATTAATTATCCAATCGCGTTACAAAGAAGTTTTCCTATTTTTGTTTACTATCAAACCGTGGTTGCCTACAGAGATCAATTGCTCTTTCAATTAGATATTTATGATAGAGATCAAGAATATTTAAATTTGCTCATCAACTAATGAGAATTACGCGTAATTTTGTCTCTATAAAACAAAACTATGATAATCTCTCCTTCTGTTCTTTCTTGTGATTTCGGTAATATCGAAAGAGATACCAAAATGTTAGATGCATCTGAAGCCGATTGGTTGCACATCGATGTAATGGATGGTGTATTTGTTCCTAATATTTCTTTCGGATTTCCGGTCTTACAAGCGATTAGGAAACATACCTCTAAAACATTAGATGTTCATTTAATGATACAAAATCCAGACCATTATTTGGAAGATTTCAAAAAAGCTGGAGCCGATATCTTAACTGTGCATTACGAAGCTTGTACGCATTTACATCGTACCATTAGTAGCATAAAAGAATTAGGGATGAAAGCAGGAGTTGCCTTAAATCCTCACACTCCCGTTCAAGTTCTTGAAGAAATTATTGGTCAACTAGATTTAGTACTTATTATGAGTGTTAATCCGGGATTTGGAGGGCAATCATTCATTGATGAAAGCATTCAAAAAGTAAAAAGATTGTCTGCGTTAATTGCGAAACATGATTCTAAAGCAATTATTGAAATCGATGGCGGTGTTAATTTGTCTACAGGTAAACTTCTTGCAGATGCAGGTGCTCAAGCACTGGTTGCTGGGAGTTTTGTTTTTAATTCTGAAGTGCCCAGCGAAACTATAAAAGCGCTTAAACAATTATAGCGTAACCTAATGAGCATAAGCTCGTTTCAAAAAACAAATGAAAACCTTAATTCTATTTTTTATAATTTCTCTTGGCTTGTTTGATTTAAACAGTCAAGTTGACCTTGCACAAAAGGAAAAAGAATTAAATATAAAGTTACTAGACTTTCGCTCTGCTAAAACAGATCAAGAAATCAATAAAAAAGGACTTGAATTTAAAAGTTCTATGTTAAATTTCTTAAAATTAGACGGTGCTTTTACCTATACCTTTACGCAACTAAAAACTATTGCTGTCCTTGATAGTCCTGACAAATTGGTCCGAATAGTAAATTGGAATCTCGAATATAATGACATGTCATACGCTTATGCCGCCTTTGTGATGAAATTTGAAAATGAAGATGAGCCCATTAAAATAATTGAACTAGTTGATAAATTAGATCCTTACACGGTCAAACCAGAAGGTGTAATTGATGCGAAAAATTGGTATGGCGCCTTATACTATAAAATTATCCCTGTTACGTATAATGACAAGATAGAATATACGCTTCTCGGTTGGGATGGAGCAACAAGCGGAAGTAACTTCAAAATAATTGATGTACTCAGTTTTACCGCCAATTCAGCGAAATTAGGCAGTCCTTTATTTGTAAAAAAGAATACTACCTCTAAGCGTATTATTTTTGAATATTCTGACAAGTCTATCATGTCATTAAAATATGATGACAAAAACCAACGCATCGTCTACGATCATCTTTCACCTGAATCAGCAAGTCTGGTTGGGGTGTTTTCCTATTATGTCCCTGATTTCTCATACGATGCCTATATTTGGCAGGAAGATAAATGGGTACTAGAAGAAGATGTCATCGCTGTAAATGCAAACGGTACCACGAAGCATCACACCATCTACACACTAGATCCAAAGACAGGAAAAACGAAAGAAGAAAATATAAAGGAAGACTGGGTTAATCCAGAAGACCCCAGCAAAAAAGGTGATGTAGGTCATGTCGCCAGAACCGTTGAAAGCGAAGCATTATTAAATTCTGATAATGAAGCGTTAAATGTAAAAGTAAAAAGAAATAAACGCGATCGTCGCAATCCAAATGGACTTTCTGTAACGACCGGAAAGTACAAGAAAAAGAACCGTCGTACTACAAAACCATAGATGCAATTAGGTATAATTAATAAATTAAAAATCAACCGAATAACTCCTCCAGGAGCATTTTTAGAAGACCTTCAAGGAAACGAAGTTTTACTTCCTACAAAATATCTTACAGAAGACATGGAATTGGATTCAGAAGTTAGCGTTTTTGTAATGAAAGATTCTGAAAATAGAATTGTCGCTACAACAGAAACACCTCATCTTCAATTAGGTGGCTTTAACTATATGAGAATTGCAGAAGTAAACCCATTTGGCGCATTTGCCGATTGGGGATTAGATAAAGATTTATTCGTTCCCTTTAGAGAACAGTTACACAAAGTATATATTGACGAGAAATATTTATTTGTCCTCAAATACGACCATGAAACAGATCGTTTGTATGGCAGTATGAAAATTAAAAAATCTCTCGATCCCTGTTTAAATGATATCACTGGAGAGGAAGTAGAACTTCTCATTTGTGAGAAATCAGATTTAGGCGTAAATGTTATTGTAAACAATAGACATGCTGGATTAATTTATCATCAAGATTTTAATAAACCTCTAGAGCGAGGTGACCGCACCGTTGGATTTGTTTCAAAAGTGAGAGAAGATGGCAAATTAGATGTTAGATTTGAACCCTTAACTTTTGAGAAATATGATCTTGCTACAGAGGACTTATTAGAAAAATTAAGAGTTGAAAAAACTATTTATCTAACAGATAGTTCTAGTCCAGAAGATATTAGAGAATACATGGGAATGAGTAAAAAGACCTTCAAACAAGCTATAGGAAAACTATATCGATACAGAAAAATCGCTCTTTTTCCAGATAGAATTGAATTTATTGAAAAATAAAAATTAGTTTCAATAAAAATCATGTCAACTGACTCCTGTTTCATCCGTTTCAATTCCTCAATAGATGGTATTGAACTGCCTGAAAAATTTGACTACCCATTTTATTACGACCCTACCCCACTTGCTTTACACGCTGCCAAAGAATTAAAGGAGTATTTAAGAACCCAGGAAGATTGGGTGCATAATTTTGGGATAGATCCTGAGCTCAATTCTTTAGTAATTGGAAAAATGTTTGGTGTATTAGTGGTTAAAAATCAAAAGGGAGAATTGGGTTATTTGAGAGCTTTTTCAGGAAAATTAGCTGGTGGAAATCATCATGAGAAATTTGTACCTCCTGTATTTGACATGCTCAAAGAAGATGGGTTTTATAAAAAAGAAGAAGCTGTTGTAAATACATTCAATGCGAAAATTCTCGCATTGGAAACCAATCCTAGCTTCCAAAATCTAAAAGAAGAATTACAGGTATTAAAAAAGCAAGCTCAAGAGTCCATAGCATATACCAAAATCGAAATTAAGCAAGCTAAATTAGAGCGAAAAAGACAAAGAGCTGAATCGATTGCATTGAATCAAGAGGAAATTAATGCCTTAACAAAAAAGCTAAGTGATCTAAGTATCAGAGAACAATTTGAATTAAAAGATCAGCAAAAATATTGGCACTTTCACATCACAGCATTAGAGAGTAAAATTCAAGTTTATGAGGAAAAACTCAGCGTTTTAAAGTTGGAACGAAAAAATAAATCTGGAAAAATTCAGTCTCAATTATTCGAACAATATCTTTTTTACAATCAAAAATTAGAATCAAAAAGTTTAGGAAGTATTTTTGCAGATACCCCTTTTCATCAACCACCTGCAGGAGCTGGGGAATGCGCTGCGCCTAAGCTTTTACAATATGCCTTCCAACATAAACTAAGTCCAATTACCATTGCTGAATTTTGGTGGGGAGATGCCCCTAACTCAGAAATTAGAGCGCATGAACAATTTTATCCAGCTTGCAAGGGTAAATGCGAACCCATTTTAGCACATATGTTAAAAGGTATTGAAATCAATGAAAATACTTTATTGCAAAATCCTGGTTTAGGTAAGTCCTTAGAAATAATCTACGAAGATGATGCAATTGCAATCATCAATAAACCTTTTGAATTTTTATCCGTCCCTGGAAAAAACATTAAAGATTCTGTTGCAGAGCGCATGAAAATTTTGTATCCAGAGGCTACAGGTCCCTTGGTAGTGCATCGCTTAGACATGTCCACTTCAGGATTAATGCTGATTGCAAAGACAATTGCAGTACACAAAGTGCTTCAGCGTCAATTTATTAAGAGAAAAATCGAAAAGGAATATGAAGCCTTATTGGAGGGTGAATTACCAACGAATAAGGGAAGTATCAATTTACCTTTACGCTTAGATATTGACGATCGTCCAAGGCAATTGGTATGTTTTGAATTCGGAAAATTAGCCCAAACAGATTGGGAACTTTTAGAAGTCAAGGATGGAAAATCAAAAGTGCGCTTCAAACCCACTACAGGAAGAACGCATCAATTAAGAGTACATGCAGCACATTCACTTGGCTTAAACATGCCTATTGTTGGTGATGACCTCTATGGAAGGAGAGAAAAGCGCCTATATTTACATGCTGCTAAACTTAGTTTTTTCCATCCTATTAATCGACAATGGTTGACTTTTGAATTGAAAGCAGATTTTTAAATCCTAATTTAAATAATGGGGTTTAGCGTGTCAAATATTTAAGCGTTCATAAAGCTGCCATTCTATTTTTTAAAGAATTTATAAATCAAAGCATTTTCTAGCCACGCATTAACAACAAAAGTTTATCTTTGTTTAAACAAACTAGGCGCATGCAAGTTATTTTGAATCATCAGAAAATTCAACAGAAAATAACCCGATTAGGGCATCAAATCATTGAAAATTGCGTCGGTGAAAAAGTCATTTACATTGGTGGAATTGTAGGTAATGGTTATATCCTAGCACAATTATTAGCAAAAATAATTAGTGATCATTCAGAAATTACGGTACATGTTTTTGAGGTTACCATTAACAAAGAGGAACCTTGGAAATATCCTATAACCTTTTCTATCGATGAGAAATCGCTCAAAAAAGGCTTTATAGTTCTCGTTGATGATGTAATCAATTCTGGAAAAACTATGCAATATGCCCTCGTTCGTTTTCTTGAACAAGCAACAAAATCCATTAAAACCGTCGTTTTAGTCGATCGACAACACAGAAGATACCCCATCAAAGCAGATTTTGCTGGACTTGGTCTATCGACAACTTTGAAAAATAGAGTTGAAATCGACCTGAATGCATTAGATTCGAAGGCTTATTTAATATGAAAAAAATAACTGAATCAGACTCCAATTACCAGCATCTTGAAAAGATGAGTAGCCTTGACTTATTGCTTAACATCAATAAAGAAGATCAAACCGTTGCACAAGCCGTTGCATTAGAAATTCCAAATATTGAAGCCTTTATAGAAGCTTGTTATGCAAGAATGCAAATTGGTGGACGGCTTTTTTATTTAGGAGCAGGCACCAGTGGTAGACTTGGTATTGTAGATGCAAGTGAATGTCCACCAACCTTTGGAATTGATCATGGAATTGTCGTTGGAATTATTGCTGGTGGAGATACCGCCATTCGTAAAGCAGTAGAATTTGCCGAAGATGACCGCGATCAAGCATGGAAAGATTTAGCCCCTTTTAATTTAACTGAAAACGATACAATTGTTGGAATTGCAGCATCTGGATCTACTCCTTATGTTCTTGGTGCCATTGAAAAAGCCAATGCGCTTGGAATCCTTACCGCTGGAATTTCATGCAACCCCTCCTCCCCGCTATCTGCTGTGGTTCAATTTCCAATAGCGCCTTTGGTTGGACCAGAATTTGTCACCGGAAGTACGCGCATGAAATCATGTACAGCACAAAAATTGGTTTTGAATATGATCTCAACTACTTTAATGATCAGATTGGGAAAAGTAAAGGGAAACAAAATGGTTGATATGCAATTGAGTAATCATAAATTGGTAGATCGTGGGATCAAAATGATTGTTGATGAACTTCATATTGAACCTTCCCTAGCAAAAGAATTATTAGAAAAAACAGGTTCTGTTCGTGCAGCAGTTATTCACTATAACAACAAGATATGATTCCTTTTGACCCCAATGGTGTTGGAATAGCCAATGGAAATATATTTGGATTTCCCATTAATGAACAAGACGCTTCCCTTGTATTGATTCCTGTTCCTTGGGACGCAACAGCATCATATGGAAAAGGAACTAGTAATGGTCCATTGGCAATTCTTGAAGCTTCAACGCAGCTAGATTTTTATCATCCACAGCTGGAAAATGCTTTTGATACTAAAATATTTATGACTGCCATATCTCAAGAATGGTCGGAAATCAATAGTACTTGTTGTCAAATGAGTAAAGATTATCTTGCTGAACTTGAAGTCATAGGAGAGGAACAGGCGAGAGAGAAATACGCTGATGAATTAAGTTATATTAATAAAGCGCACGAAGCCCTTAGATCCAATTTGATGGAACGATCTTTAGAATTAATCAAACAGGGTAAAATAGTTGCTGTATTGGGAGGAGAGCACTCTACTCCACTTGGATTAATCGAAGCATTAAATACGCATCATGATTCCTTTGGAATATTGCAAATTGATGCCCATGCTGATTTAAGAAACGCCTATGAAGGTTTTGATCAATCACATGCTAGTATTATGTATAATGTTTTGGAAAGATGTCCGAAACTATCAAAATTAGTTCAAATTGGAATCCGTGACATTTCTGCAAATGAGGTTGAATTGAGTAAAACCCATCCAAAAATCGAAACCTATTATGATTGGGACCTAAAATCCGAAAATTTCGAAGGGAAAAACTGGTCAGAACAAGTTAAAGAGATCATTGCGACACTACCTCAAAATGTATATATCTCATTCGATATTGACGGCTTAAAACCTGAATTATGTCCCAACACGGGAACACCTGTTGCTGGTGGTTTTGAATTAGAGCAAATTGCATATCTATTATTTCAACTTGTAGCAAGTGGAAGAAGAATTATTGGATTTGATTTGAATGAAGTAGCTCCGGGAGAGAACAAAGATTGGGATGCTAATGTTGGCGCAAGAGCACTTTGGCAACTTGTTTGTGCCTGTGAAAAAAGTAGAAGAAATCATGCTTAAAAAGTTAGCGCGAAATACTTGGTTTTTGTTGTGCCTGATTTCTATCATTGCATTCGCTTTTAGTGTTTACAGAAGTGTTTCTTTTACTGGATTGAGTACGGCTAAATGGGCAGTTTATTTCTTAGGTCCAAGTGTTATAATGGGTTTAAGTTTTATTCATTTAGATTGGTTTGTTAAATTAGTAAGCATCATTAATATTGCCATCTATTTAAGTATAGCCTCTTTTTTCATGATTCATTTGACTGACTTCGAAAACAATTGGCAATTGTTATTACTCCCTATCCTTTTTAGTTTTTATTTCACCTGGGCCTCCTTAATTAAATCACTTAAAATTAAATGGCGCTATTTAAGTCAAATTACACTTGGTTTAGCTTGTCTTTTTTGTCTTTCAGATATTGCTTTGGATTATAAAATAGAGCTTATGAATCAACTATTTTATTTTAATTTCATTCTAGCGATGATGCTACCATTATTGAGTCCATTCAGAGAGGAAAAAGAAAAGGAACTAACAGAAAACACAAATGAATAAGTTTAGATTTCTATTTATTTAGAAAAGTCCCAAAACCTTGTACTCGTTTCTCCCAATAACTAGATCCTGTTATTTTATCAAAAGTTATTCCCTTACTACTGGAAGCATGAATCATTACTAGATCTTGCCCTTTCTCAGAAACCAAGATTCCAACATGAGAAACTTCTGTTCCGTTGGAGAAAAAGACCAAATCACCTATTTGAGCTTGATCTTTTGTTAATTTAATGGAATTTTCAAACTGCTCCTTAGCTCTTCTTGGAATATTAATTCCATAATGTAACAGCACATAGGAAGTAAATCCACTACAATCAAAACCTTGTGGACTCTGTCCTGCCCATACATATGGAGTTCCTAAATAGTTTTTTGCATAATCAATTATTCCAACTCTTTCTTTTAATTCAATCTTTGCTGGGGCTACCCATTCAAATTTTCCATCTGTCTCATTAAAATCGATATCAATAAACAGTGTCTCAATTTTATTAGAGAAAAAATAAGACAATTCCTTTTCTTTTCGTCGGTTTAAATCTGCTGTCCAAGCGGCTAAATCCAACTTAAGTGCTACCAACTCAGAATGATGTGCCTCTATGATTTTTCTTCCTTTTACGGTTTTTTGAATAAATTCAAAATCTCTTATAGCATCATCAAACACTTTTGGGTGACTTTTTCGCCAAGCATCATCCTTAGCCAATTGCAATCCACTTATAGACTTGTAATATAGAGGAACAGAGGAGAAATCATAAGTTGGATCATTTAGCAATCGATTGGCGCGACGATAAACCATTTTAAAATGTTGCTGATCATACAACTGTTCCATTTTATCAAAAACAAGAACTTGAGCAAAGGAAAAATTTACTAAAAGAAAAAAGAAAATTAATAAACGGAATTTCATGGAACTTAATTCGAATATTTTTGACCTTTGGTATAGACGATATTACTTTGATTAAACAATTTAACCAAAACAGAATTGCCATAAATTTCAAATTCAGCATCTTGCAAGGATGTTATTGGTTCTACCTTTCCATCAACTAAGGCAGAAACACCACCCATAATATTTTTGAAGACCAAAGTATTATTTTTTATCAAATAGGAAGAGGGAGTAAAATTAGCCACTTGAATTTTAGTGTCATTGGTATACGCAAAAAGATACGAATTTTCACCCCAAACGATCATGTCATCTTTTACATCCCAAAAACTAGGGGAGAAATTTGATAATTGAGTTTTTACTCCATTTTTATACAACCAAAGGTTACTATTCAAGTCTTCATAAACAACGAAACCGCGACCTGCTTTATACTTTTTCATAAACTGTCGTTCAATATCTACAAATTCACCATTCTCAAACCCAACAAAAGTGCGGGTAGTTGGATCATTAAAACAAACAATATCTGTTCCTACTTGAAAATCAATGGCAAATCCATTCCATGCACCAATCTCAAATATGAGCCCTTTCCAAAAAATCTTGTACAGATTCCCATTATCTTTAAAAATGACCATGTTTTCGCCAATCTGAGCAGGAAGCGCTAAATCTCCAATGATGGTAGCTATGGAAGTTGTTGTTTTATTCCAATATACATTGATCGTATTGAAGCGCGTATCTTCATATACAATTAGACTATCTTTTACTAAATAATTCCTTCCAAAATAAGTCAAAGTCTGCAATCTTCCCGCATCCCACATATTTAATGTAGGTCCAATTTTATACCCTAATAAATGATCAGATACCTGATATTCGACATTTAAATTCGTAATGTCTTTGCGAACTTTTCCATCATATAAACGCAGATTACCTTTGGTGTCAATATAGGCTACCAATTCATCACCAGCTTTATACTCTTTTACAGCTTGAATTTCAACTTGCTTAAAGAACCCGTTTTCAAAACTTAAAAAATAATTATTAAAATCTCTGCATGGAATAACTTCCTGAGCAAAAAGAAAATGGTAGAAAAGAAGAATTAAAAAAGTGAAAGCTATTTTCATGAATTTCAAATTTAACCAAATTTCGGACCACAAAAAATTTTAATTTGAATTAATTATCAGTTTTAGTTAAATGTAATGCAATTTGAAAAATCTAATGTATTTTCGTACTATCGAAATTACACTTATGAAAAAAATATTTTTATCACTAATTTTAGTCAACTCACTCTGGGGACTAAACGCTCAAAAGAAAATTGAGTTTATTGAATATGACCTCTCTAATGGAATTCATGTCATACTTCACGAAGAGCACAGCACTCCAATCGTTACGGTTTCTGTTTTATATCATGTAGGTTCTAAAAACGAAATCCCTTCACGAACTGGATTTGCACACTTTTTTGAGCATTTACTTTTTGAAGGATCTCAAAATATTGAAAGAGGAAAATATAGTGAATTAGTAGAAAAGAATGGCGGGGAATTAAACGCGAATACTTCGCAGGACAGAACCTATTATTATGAAATACTTCCTTCCAATCAATTAGAATTAGGTCTATGGCTAGAAAGCGAAAGAATGCTTCATGCTAAAGTAGATATTAAGGGAATTGAAACACAAAGAAGTGTTGTAAAAGAAGAGAAAAGACAACGTGTTGACAATCAACCATACGGTTCTTTCTTTACGGAAATGTTTAAAAGAGTTTTTGTTACCCATCCATATAACTGGGCACCTATTGGTAGTATGGCCGATTTAGATGCTGCACAAGAAGAGGATTACGTTAATTTTTACAAAAATTATTATGTACCAACCAATGCAACTTTAACGATTGCAGGAGATCTCAACCTTGAACAGACCAAAAAATGGATTGAATATTACTATGGATCCATGCCAAAAGGACAAGCATTAAATGTTTATCGCGATTTCCTTAGTTTGAGTGATCTTGATTTTGAAAAAAGATATGGACTTCCTAAGACAAAGTTTGATGCTAAAAACTTTATGGGATCCACTCAAGCGGAAGCGAAAAAACTGCTGGCCTCTTATGCTTCAAAACCAATTGAAATAAAAAGAACTGAAAAAGATCATTCTAGAATTGAAGGCGTTACCAAAGATGTTATCTATGACAACATTCAATTGCCTGCTATTTTTATGGGATACAAATTTCCTGAACAAACACATCCAGATACCTATGCGCTTCAATTTATGAATGAAGTTTTGTCTGGAGGACCAAGTTCAAGGATTAATAAAACAATTGTAGAAAAGAAAGAAATGGCCACCTTTGCTTTTTCATTTAATTATGGCTTAGAGGATGCTGGTATTGGAATATTTGCTGCGATTGCAGCTAAAGATATTAGTCTAGATTCCATTCAAGTTGAATTTGACAAACAAATTGAATTGATTCGAACTACTTTGATTTCAGATGATGAATTCATGAAAATTAGAAATAAATTGGAAAATAATATGGTGGAAAACACTGCCAGTATAGAAGGTATCGCGGAGAGTTTGGCTGATAATCATGTTTATTTTGGTTCAACAAATAGAATCAATACAGAAAGAGATTTATTTATGGCAGTCACTAAAGAAGATATACAGCGTGTCGCACTGAAATACCTGACACAAAATTCAAGAGTAATTCTACACTATTTACCTAAAGAAAAATAAGAACTTATTATGAAATCAATATTATATACCCTATTCATTCTTCTGTCTTCCAATTTGTTCGCTCAAATTGACCGATCAGTAATGCCAAAACCTGGCAAAGCTCCGATAATTAATATAAATGATTCTCAAACATTTACACTTCCTAATGGAATTAATGTAATAGTCTCTGAGAACCATAAAATCCCTAAAGTTTCTTTTGACTTAAGAATGGGCTCAGATCCGAAACTGGAAGGTCGCTTAGCGGGCTTATCTGATTTAGCAGGCTCATTGCTACTTTCAGGTACAACTACTAGAACAAAAGATCAATTTGATAATGAAATTGATTATATAGGTGCTGACTTAAGTGCTGATAAAAATTCAATTTTTCTATCTTGTTTAACAAAACATGTTGACAAAGGCCTATTGTTGATGTCTGATGTTTTTCTAAACGCCTCATTTCCTGAGGATGAATTTAACCGCATTAAAAAACAAAATGAATCGGGTCTAATGTCTGCTAAGTCAGATGCTGGTACTATGGCTCAAAATGCAACTTCTAAAATTAATTTTCCTCAACATCCATATGGAGAAGTAATGACTGAAGCATCTTTGAATGCAATTCAATTACAAGATTTAAAAGACTACTTTAAAAACACTTTTACCCCGAGAGGTGCCTATTTGGTTATTGTAGGTGATCTGAACTTGGAAGAGGCAAGAAGATTGGCCAATAAGTATTTTGGTTCTTGGACTGGTCCTGAACCATACGTGAATCAATCTGAATCAGTGCAAAAGAATAAAGGGGATCGTGTAATTTTTGTCAACAAACCTGGCGCTGTTCAATCCGTTGTTTATATTACTTTTCCTGTAAATATTCATCCAGGAGATAAGTATCAATTGCCATTGACGGTTTTGAATGGCATATTTGGTGGTGGTGGATTTGGAACGCG
>Ga0114960_10001048_pt1 | contig 22749 bp, 30 predicted proteins | sample C_130625_MF_Meta_FD_92637 | JGI IMG/M metagenome (GOLD analysis project Ga0114960, IMG submission 92637) | Freshwater microbial communities from Lake Croche, Canada to study carbon cycling - C_130625_MF_MetaG | ecosystem: Environmental > Aquatic > Freshwater > Lake | place: Lake Croche, Canada... | reverse complement strand
CCACTAGACCCTGAAGTACCAGTGGCACCACTAGGCCCTGAAGTACCAGTGCCAACAGTCACAGTGCCTGACGTAACAGTAGCAGGCGTAGATGATAGTACTGGTCGTTCAGCTGTAGTAGAATAACAGCATGATACAGCTAACATAGAACTATATAGTTTAAGTTTCTCTCGTTTAGACCAGTATGTCTTATTCTAAAGCCAGATGTCGTATAAGATATCTGGCTTTACTTACAAGTAACCTTAACGACGCCTGTAACTCTTGGATTTAGATAGTGGCTTCTTTTTCTGTATTAACCTCTTGCGAGTACCGCCAGTACCGCCATAATTCCACAAAAACCTACACCCTTCTTTATCCCATATTAAAGGATCTCGTTTATTAGTTCCTGTATACTTTTCATACTGTTTATATTTTCTCTCAATATCTATTAAGTTACGATCTTTAAGTGATAGTTTTTTGTTAACTTTGTCGTCTAATTTTCTGTTAATATACCTTTCAATATGTGATGTTAAGCCTTCTATCACAGTTGCATTCGTTCTAAGTCCAAGTAGTCTAAGTGTCCCCTTGTATGCTCCGTTAAGTATAGCACTTGATCGGCTACCATTTTTTGGGCGATACCATATCTTAGTTTTTAATTTGGTTACATCAACTTGTTTAGTTGTTAGATTCGTTGAATCATTTAAAAGGACTTCTCTGTATCTAGCTTTCAAAGCTTTTGCAATTTTGTTGTATATTTTTTGTTCGAATTCAATTTCCTCATAATTAGGGGCATCCATATTAAGTTGGGCATACTTAAATTCTTCATCAGTTAGTTCTGGAATCTCAATGGATTCGTCTCGTACGACTTTAATTATGCCTCTCATATAAAATCTATGTGAAAAGGTCTCATTCTTAATATCCTCCAAGTATTGTTCCTTTATTTCCATGTCTTTTTCATTTGGCTCACGTGGACAGGGTGCAGCTGGGGCAGCTGGGGCAGCTGGGGCAGCCATAGTTCTCTATTAAATATATATAATTATTTTTATTGACGTGTAAGAGTGAGACTGAATAATAAATTACTTACTCTGGGATAGAATAAATAATCCGGGAGACGTTGACTCTTGGGTGAACCCTCTTACTTACGTCTGGAATAACGAAGACGATTTCTACGAGCCCTCTTTGTTCCTCTGCGATTTCTACGCCTTCCGCCAAAATTTTGACCGCCTCCTGGTATATTACGTTTTGAAAATTCACTCCATTGATAGGAACACCCATTGCTATGCCATACCCTGTCATACTCATCCGCTGCATATGTTTCCTCATCGTTGAGAACGTTTTCATAGGTCTTATCTGATCGTAATTCCATGTTTTTTTTATCAATTAGGCTGGATAATACATGTTCATCAACGTATGTATCAATTAATGGGTTTAATTCCAATTTTGCATTAGTATTAGTTCTACTACCAATTATTCTAGCCAAGCTCTTTCCGAACCCTTCCAATTTACCGGTTGTCGGGACATATCCTTTAACCATACGTTTAATTTCGTCTAATGGAAGTTTTACAATATTATTTCTGAACGTAGCTTTTAATTTATTTTTTTCATCCTCAGTTAACGAACTATTGACAGACTCTTTGGCTTGCTCGTAGAGTTTTTTTGATAATGTTTTATTCTTGAGATATACCATATAGTTTCTCTCTTTTTCATTGTCTTTATCATTTGGCTCACGTGGACAGGATACAGCTGGGGCATTCATAGTTTTCTTTTATATATAAATATTTATTTCCTTTGTCTGGCTTGTAAAGGATAGCAAAATTCCCGGAGATACCTGAACGTATGAAGTATCCGAACTACCCGAACATAAACAATACGCAAAGTTACGAAACTCTTCTGCCTAAATAGATGGGAGGCGTACTTGGAAAGCAACCACAACAACAACCGCAACAGCCGCAACAACAACAGCCGCAACAACAGCCACAACAACAGCCGCAACAACAGCCGCAACAACAACAGCCACAACAACAGCCGCAACAACAGCCACAACCAACGTATGGAGGTAGTCGGCGTAAATATCGTACTAAGAGGAAAAACCAAAGGAATCAAAGGAATCAAAGGAATCAAAGAAACCAAAGGAAGAGTAACCAAAAAAGAAAATAATGCTCTCCAATAGAATGAACAAGACAAGAAAAGTTGGCAGCAAGGCATGTGTCTGGCACGGAACTGCGGAAAAGACGTCCGGTGGATTATCCAAGAAGGATCTGATGAAGCACAAGGGGCGCATTATAAGCAGAAAGAAGCACGCTCTCGGAAAGAAGGCATTCAAGAATCTAGTCAAGGCCGGGTACAAGCCTAAGAAGGGTACCTTTAAGCTCATGAAGAAGTAGGGTTAGAGACGAGCCACGATGTATAAATAGATGCCTATTAGGCAATTTTTATTTAGACATATTTGTGTCTTCCGCCCAAACAAAAAAGTCTTTCACATCCTCGAATGGTGTCGAGCAAGAAATCAATGGATAGCCGTAACAGAATCAGTTCATGCAAATGATATTCGTCTGCGCAAATCACTCCAGCACAACCAAGAGCCCGTAAAAATTCCTATCCGAGGGCGTACTATCAATATGCACTGCAACGGAACCTATCTTGAACTCGCAGATTATGAAGGGAGAACGCTATCAAAATATATTGCCGTGTGTACAAAAGATAAAGGAGAAACTATTCCAACTGCCTATATGAAATCTTCCATCCCGTATCCAGCACTACCAACTCTTCACCATACCGAACAGAAATTGTGGGATCTGTTTGAAGCGAAGCTTGAACCAATCCTTCCTCCTCGTATTGCCTATATTATTGCAGAAGCGTCTGTGGTGAAGGGCGAACTCTGCCCAATAACACTTGATGATCTTTCGGCAGATACTGCGAATGTTACAACCTGTTTCCATGTCTTCCAGGGTGAAGCTATTCGTAAATGGCTAGAAAAAACACCCACCTGCCCAGTATGTACACAACGATGTCGAGCGTGTCCTACCCAGTAGATGAGTTGAATTTACAATAATAGCATGTGGGATACCGTTTATCACACACCCTATTACACGTATCACAGATTCCAATGCGACAGGTGTTACACCGATTATTCTTCCGGTTCTTGTGCACGGCTCCACATTTCTCACAACTCCTTTTACTGGTTGGACAAAAGCGTTGAATACAACAATTCCCTAACACTAAGATATCTGTTCCATTTGTAATGTAACAGTTTTCTTTGATGGCGTGTCCGCAGACACAGGTGTCCGTGGGTTCAGGGAGAGGAGTTTCTGGACAGCTGATCTTGAAATAGTTGTGATGTCGTCCCTCATTTCCTCCACAGTACTTCCAGTACTGAAGATCCTCCCGTGATAGATTATATTCTTTCAATCCTCGAATAAACTGTTGGGTCAACGACATGGGACTCAACATCCCCTTTAACACAGAATCATTTTTACAGTCCCTTCACCCAGGGCTGCTCTTTTTCTGATATACGAAGGGTGTTAATATATTCTTTTTTTTCCGATACACTACGTGTATTAATATGTATGAGCATGATAGACATTCACCGCCGTTAATAAATAGCAGGCAGTCTTATCAACAATCAAAATAGGCTGATACTTGGTCGCATGATACAAGGAAGATGCCAGCGTAAGAAAAAGAGTCGTTGAATACGGCCACCATTGACGATAGTACGCCATAGTGGTGGTAGGAATCACGAATAATAGGCTCGTAAAGACGAGGTAGGGATTGGGTGGCTTACTCATTGTGGTTATATGGTGCGTTTTCTTTAGGTAATTATTGGTCTTTGCGTCAACTGTGACTCTAGGTCGACGTTAAACAGACACGACTATCTCTCAAGATAATAGGATACTTTACACCTTTTTATTTTTATTTTGTGAAAGAGTATATTCGCATACGTTAAACTTTCAGGGTGTGGTATAGATAGGGATTTCTCTAATAAATCAACCGCATTTATATAATTATATTTTTTCATAACATCGAGTTTGCCATATGCAATCATATCATTTATACCATCATAATCATATGATTCTGGAATATAAATGGTATTTTCTTCCAAGGGAGTAAAATGAAAGGTGTTTCTAAATACACAATCAATTCTCAATGAAACAACACAATCATAGTAAATGTCATGTTTATGTATATGTTCTTCCAATAATGCTATAACTCTATTTTTATTAATAAAATGGCTAGTCATATTAGGAATAAAAACATACTTCGTTTGTTCCTTTTTTTTATATTTACCCAAATCATAGTCATAGTGTATTAGTTCATTTGTATATAGAATTGGATTATATAGTTTAATAAAATCATCTAATAATTCTTGTTTCGAATTATCAGATGACAGAAAAAAATCAATAGTATTCTCCTGGCCAAGACTATTTCGTATATTCTCGTAATGTTCTACACATTTATTTAATCTACCATATACCAATACTGCAATATGCATTCTATATGATAGAAGAGAATAGTATAAGCAAACGGTCTCCCCTCGTCGAGACGTGTAACATAACGTCCACGATGACTCTTATACTTTAACCCATGTGGCAAGTGACTGTAAAATAGTCGCTGCTTCATCCTTTGTATAGAGAGGCGCATCGTATGCATGTTCTAATGGATCGTACCAATGTATTGTATTCGATGATGCTACCCAGGCAATAGCGGCTTTTGCGTCGAGAAGTTCACTCCAATGCTCCCTCACATCCTTTAACACAGTACGGGGAATAATGCGTTCTACCCGGTCAATAGCATAACCGAGAGGAAACAGAACAGTTTCCCAGTCACATGTTGGCATACTTTCAGAACAACCGAGAAGACTCACCGTCCAACGTGACCAGAGTGCGCGGGGAATATCTCCAGCAGTTCCCATACACATCCAAAAGACGCGAGATGGTTTGGGAGCATTACTGACATAAGTGGAAAGGAGTTGCATGTCGAAGGAATCTTTTACACGAAAAATACAGTCCCAGCGTTTGCGAAAGAGAAGTGGATTTCCTGCCCCGAGTTCTTGGCCTTCTTGGATGACGAGAATATTTTTTCCCTTGTAGGCGGAGGCAGATTCGAGGAGGGAAAAGCGATAAAGAGCAAGGTCGACGGATCCTACAACAAGAGTGCGATGACCCACAAAGGGAACATCGAGGGATTCGATTCTCATTGCTGGAGAGGAATACTTTATCCTATATAAACAGACGCAGATGGAATTACTCGTTGCTTCCTTGATTATCCTTGTTATCGATATCCCCTGGCTCCTCTTTCAGCATAGTGCTTCGCAAAAAATGGTCGCAGGAATCCAAGGATCTCCTCTTCGTTTCCGTCTGTGGTCTGCCATTCCTGTGTATCTCGCCCTGGGCTATTTACTCCTTCAACAGAAATCCGTCCAAGGCGCGGCCATCGCTGGCCTTTGCGTCTATGCAGTATACGAGTATACAAACTATGCCATCTTTGACAAGTATCCTCTCAGCTTCGTGATCCAAGACACGTTGTGGGGAGGAGTACTCTTTGGATTGGCTTATTGGCTCTTGCGAAAACTAGTATAGTGCACATTGGCCTCCTGATGTCAGCGTAAAAAATTGAAGTATCGCAACGCGAGCTATAGAGTCTACATGAATATTTATATCCTCCGTCTTAAAGGTGGGCGATATTATATTGGAAAAAGCGGCAACGTTAACCGACGGTTTCAACAACATCTTAATGGTGAAGGTTCTGCTTGGACAAGAAGGTATAAACCAATAACTATTGAAAAGACGTATGCAAATGCTTCTCCCTTTGACGAGGACAAATATACCAAGGAATATATGCTAACTCATGGAATGGATAAGGTTCGTGGAGGGTCATATTGTGAAGTAGAACTGAGTGAGTTTCAGAAAGATGCTCTAAATATGGAGATTTGGGGCGCAACTGATGTATGTAAGAGATGTGGTAGAAAGGGTCATTGGGTACAAGATTGTTATGCTAAAACTGATGTTTCAGGAAAGACTATTCTAGACGAAGACGAAGACGAAGACGAAGACGAAGACGAAGACTCCTATGAGTGTGAATACTGTGACCGAACGTTTACAACGAAATTTGGTTGTAGTGTCCATGAAAAATCGTGTAGAAAATCCACTACGAAACAATCCTATTCAACCGAGGGTGCCTGTTATCGCTGTGGTCGCTCTGGTCACTATTCATCAAATTGCTATGCAAGAACGCACGCGATGGGATATACAATAGAGTCTGACGAGTCCGAGTAAACATACCCCTATCGATGCGAGTATCCCTTTTTGAAGTAAGTCATATTTTTGACTGTGATAGTATAGTTGATCCTCTAATCACCTATATTATCATTGACTGGTCATAGAACCTCTTGTGATATTAACGTCGTTAATCATACTTCCATGCCCATTGTAACAGCGCCTGTCTTTGCCTTGGTCTACAGGTCAACGTTGTACAGGCTTTTTTTACAGTAGAATAATGTCTCTTAAAATTCTTCCATCTCTGAATCTGCACTGCATCCAGGTCAGGAAGTCGGCGTCCTAGCCAGTATCGACAGTACCACTGAAACCATCCCCGTTCATCTGGATTTTTTACCGGATCAGATAAAATAGATCGTTTCTTGATTCGTACAGTACGCCGAGCAGAAGGAAGCCACCCAGCCTTTTTCCATTCTGAACGACTGAGCCTAGAATCAATCTGAAACAAGTTGAGATGAATATTCGTTCCTTCGGGGGAAAGTTTCCCCTTATCCATAGCATCGACGAACCATTCTTTCGGAAATTCACCAATACAATCATTTAAATACTTTCCCCCAAAGACACCGAGACTTAACATTTCTCCAGGAGTCACGTAAGGCTCAAATCCCTCTGCAAAGTTCTTCCCTGGAGCTTCTGTCAACGTATAGGAATATGCTTTCATTGTATTTTTTCCTCGAATGACATCACCCGCATGAAAAAGACGCAAGGGTCGAGCCCCTTTCAGCATCTCTTTCATTTTCTCCACTGAGCCCATCTATATCTTTCGAGAGACTTTTTCTTCCCTAATATATGGGTACTTTTCCACAAGATCTTGTCGTATCTTTAATGCCAGATTCCCGAAACTTGTGCGAAATGATTCTGTTACATCGTGTGACGTCGAAAACTCATTTAGTTTCGTCAGAAACTGATGTCTTAATCCATACGAATACTGTATCGCAAGCGCATAGTTCTCATAGCGTTTATACAGTCTCATAATAACCCGTCTACACCGTGCAGGGGTTGGGTTGGGGGGGCGAATGATATTCGTGATTTGTTTCCTCAAGAGTGCTGAGGCGTGAAGAATAGAGAACTTGAAGATAAACGTCTGGTTCAAGTGCTTACAGCGTCTGTCCTCGGGATTAAGGACGCGTGTAAAGGAAATTCTATCATCGAATGACAGGAGTGGTAGTATACCATGGTGCAAAACGTCAAGAGGTAACTGATCAAACATGGGGGGACAGGTTTTCCCCGAACGAACTATTTCATTTTTTCTTAGATAAAAATTGTTTCTGCTTAGATTCACTGGACGAGTCCACATGATACCTACGGTAGCTCATCCTCTTCTCGCTGAATGGAAAGCCACTCTTACCCCTCGCGAGATTGAGCTGCACGCCCTCGCGGAAGTAAAACTAAAGGCTGTTAATTCGGGCAAGGATGATTCGGGTTCGTATTTTCCAGACAAGTGTCGCGCATTCCGTACTTGGTTAAAAGAGAAGGAAAAGAAAGATGGCAACAGAAACTAGTGGCCAATCTGTTCTGCTCAAGGAACGTCCACTTTCTTCTCGTAAGACAAAATCAATCATGGTCGAAGTAAGTAGTCGTGACAGAAACTATCTAAATATAATTAAATCCAATCCGTTTCAGTATACTCTGCAAACCCCGTTAAAGGATATTCGTTCCATTGAGCTTGTTGGTGCAACTATTCCTGCCAAGCCAATGAATATTAATCTTTCTAATAATCGATTCACTTTTACTGAATCCGGCATACCCAGAGATATTATCATACCGATTGGCTACTACACGGAAGAAGCTCTCATTGCTGAACTCCCAGGACTCTTGTCTAGCGGCTCGAAAAGTACTTATAGTGTAAAGAAAAGTGAACTGGGAAAATTGATCATTGCGCAACATAAGACGTACCAACCCTTTGAATGTCTCTTTTTTTCTGCCGCCGTTCCTGATGTCCTAGATCCTACCTCAGGGGCTCTGTTGGAAATGAGAACCCCTGCGTTTCTCCTAGGCTTTGACATGTCTGATTATTCAAGTGTTGGAGGGGTCATTATATCTCCCTATCCCATTGACTTGTACACAAATATGACGAGAATTTATTTATATCTAAACATGCAGAATTCCCGTGATCTTTCCTGCATCAGCCGCGGATCTGGCCGCAGATCCCCTTTTGCAGTTATTTATCTTGACAGTGATACACATGGATATAAATTTCTAAATAAAGAAACATTTTCCCCCGTGTCATATAGCCTCCCCCAGCCAATATCGAGACTCACCACTCTTCATGTGGATTTCCGTGACGAGTTTTACCAACCGGTTGATTTTAATGGAAAGGACTTTACCCTTTTATTTGAGTGTACCTTACTCGAGTAAGGTCTAAACTATTTTTGTGTGAGAAGTATATACACTGAAGAAACTTACTGAACTTGTTTATGCAATGAAAAGCTGCTCCGGTAGTTTTTACGTGGCCTCGAAGCATGATGTGCAGAATTCTGTCACCCGATGGAAAGCTCTCCTTCCCAGCATAACTCCTTATTATGCAGTAAAATCCAATCATAGCACCACTCTCCTTGAGTGGTTACATGACGAGGGGGTGCGGTTTGATTGCGCAAGTGTGGGAGAAATCAAGTCGGTTCTTGATATTGGTGTCTCACCCGGCCATATTGTCTATGCAAATCCTTGTAAAGCCAGGAGCGATCTTATATTTGCAAAGGATGTGGGTGTTCAGCAGACGGTAGTTGATTCTGTTGAGGAGATTGATAAGCTGGTCGAGGAACGGTGGCCAGGGGATGCTCTACTTCGTATTCGCGTAGATGATACAAAGAGTGTTGTCCCGTTTAGCCGAAAGTTCGGACTCCCTTTAGCGGAGGTAAATGAGGTGAGTAAATATGCTGCCCAAAAGCTTCCCTTATCAGGAATAAGTTTTCATGTTGGATCTGGCTGCCAGGAAGCCTCGCAGTATACGCGAGCCATTCTCCAGGCAGCCGAGTGTATAGAGATATTGAGAGATAATCACCACTCTGCTCATACAATTGATATTGGTGGCGGATTTACACAGGATGGCTTCGCATCTTCTGCGGCGGCGATTCAAAAGGCCATACAAAGAATTCCAAAAGATATTACTATGATTGCCGAACCTGGGCGCTATTTTTCTGAAGGAAGTCATACACTCTTTGTTAAGGTGATTGGGAAGAAGAGAATTCATGGGGGGTCTGGGTTTCGGTATACCTTGGATGAAAGTTTATATGGACAGTTCTCCTGTATTCCCTTTGACTGTGCTAAACCGCGATGGATTCGGGTTGGAGGGGGAAAGCGGAACTCTACACCGGCCATTCTCTTTGGACGAACGTGTGATAGTGTTGATATGATTGCAATGACAGGCTCGACTGAGGAATTGATGGAAGGAGATTGGCTTGTGTTTCCCAATATGGGAGCATACACCTCTGTAACAAGTAGTGAGTTCAATGGATTTCCTCGTCCTCCTGTCCTTACTGTTGGAGACTCTATGAGCTATCTTATTCCAAAGATACCGCATATCGATATTCAGTATGTGAGTCCTGTTACTACACCTCTTACCCTTATGGGAGCGCATCAAGCCATGCATAAATCTCAAGTTTAATGTTAGACCGAAAGGTTTCTTGGAATAATTCCCATTCCTTATCAGTTTCTCTCCGATTTTTTACAACTGCGACGAAGGTACTGAATTCATGTCGACTTATCGTGAACGAATCCTTCTTCATATAGAAGAATAATTTGTCATCCTTTTCCTTGAGTTCAGCCCGAAGTTCTTTTATTGTTGATTCTAAATAAACAATATGAGCATTGAATTTCTTCAGGCATTCGTTTGAATCTTTGATCATGCCGAGATATTCTTGGGTGAGGTAGTCCATACCTAGTCTATGCGTCGAATCTATAGGCCTTAAACAGCTCAGCAATCTCGGCATCTAGTTTGTTCCGATAAGCAATTTCTTCTTGCCTTTGGGTCAAGGCCGCGACTCGTTTTTTTGCGTATGCTGGATTTAAGGGTGATAGGAGCCTGGGCTGATAACTTCCATTTCGCCCAACAGGGTACGGCGGCCTATTATTCGGCCTTTGTGTCTGCCTTTGTGACCCATTGGTCTGCCTTTGTGTCTGCCTTTGTGACCCATTGTTCGGCCTTTGTGACCCATTGTTCGGCCTTTGTGACCCATTGTTCGGCCTTCTACGCGTTGTTTTAGGACAATTTTTTCCGGAACAGTTGCCCATTCTATCTATACAGAGGCTGGACTTGAACTAGAGCTTGAGCTTGAACTCGGGCTTGGACTTGAGCTTGAGCTTGAGCTTGAGCTTGAGCTTGAGCTTGAGCTTGGGCTTGGGCTTGGGCTTGAATATGGAGACGGTGTACTGGAATAGCTATAGATTAATCCAGGTGTAGATGGAACAGGTGACGGAGATGTAGCAGACCCAGATTCAGCTCCAGCTCCAGCTCCAGACCCAGACCCAGATCCAGCTCCAGCTCCAGCTCCAGACCCAGATCCAGACCCAGACCCAGACCCAGACCCAGACCCAGACCCAGACCCAGTGCTAGGCTTATTCATATATACAATCAAATAAAAAACAAAGCCGGATAATAAAAGAAACGCAAAGAGTTCGAGGTACATCTACTCTAAGGGAAATAAAGCCTCTCCTACAAAGCCTCAATCCAGTCTGACCATTGTTCCTTTGGAACCTTCAATTCTACTAAGGTTTCTTCTGCGTCGCGAAGTTTTTCCTCATACGATTCGTACCTCGATATCATTGCAAACCTTTCTTGCAGCAACTCATTCGACGAAACAGGACTCTTAAACTCAGAATCAAAGCCGCAGAATATATTGACAATGCGACTCAAATGACCTTGGCAACATAGTCCAACTGATTCACTCATCTCTTCATATGCCCTCCTATACAAGTGTTTATACATTGTTAGCATTTCAATTCTATCCTTCCCATCATGTTTGCTAGTATATATTTTCTCAATCTTGCATATAGCAGCATCAAGAAGTCTCTTGTATAACATATCATTCTGCACGAGGCAGGATTTCTTCTCGTACCACAGGTTCACATCGGTGAGTACATTAAATATTTCCCCCATCTTTCCGTTCTTGCAATACCGTGCAAACTTTATGGTAAGTGTCTGTAGAGTCCGTTGATCCTCAGGAACAACCTCTTTTAACAGAAGCTCGGTTAGTTCATTCGTTTGCTTCGCTACTTCCTTTGTATGGACATTCTGGGTATCTGACGCCAGGCGTTGCAATTCTCCAATAATAACTGGATTAGGATTTTGATACGGTAATACTTCCATGAACCTAATCTCTTGATAAAAGGTGTCCATATCATCTAGTGACCCTCCTTGAGCTTTGGTAACCTTAGCTGTAACTTGCCAGAAGGTACGAGCGCTAACCGTTCTATTTCTCCACTCCTCTAACAGCAGCTGTACACATAGCCTCCATTCAACTGCATCATTTATAAATGTCTTAGCCATTTGCTCAATGATCTTGTCTTCTGCTTCAATTCTTTCGCGATCCCTCTGCGCTTTATACTTGATAGCATTGTGTCGAGTACATAATGTTCCGTTATCAATGGCAAACGATTGACATCGTTTGCCTTTTGTAAGAATTGCAGAACACCCCCCCTCCTTTATTTTTCCAGCAGCCTCCTCGCGCTTTACATACTGCGCGTGATGTTTCGCACATCGATCTTTTTCAACTGCCTCCAAGCTACACTTTACTTCCTTTGTTATTTGATGTATGCATGATGGCATAGGGACTCAGTCACAGGGTGACACCGGTCTTCACTTTTTAGAGTAACTTCCTGGGCTCTCCATGCTCATCCATATCAAAGCGTTTCCCATTGGGAAGAATCCACACAGGAATTCCATTATACATTTCCTTTTTAATAACATACGTATCAGTAGGAAGTTTTAGCACTGGCTTGTCAGATTCCTTGTACACTATACATATCTTTGTTGGACAAAGTTTCGTTTGTTTCAGAGGCATCTCCCCTATCCTACTCCCTGGCTCTATGCCAACGGATCCTTCAACCCATCCCTCGGCAATTCTCTGATGCTCTTTTGCTGAGTTAATCCAATCAGAAGGTGGTTCTCCAAACCGCTCGACTTGTTCCTGATACCAGGATCCTCCATAGATATGCGAATCAGCTGGAATAGGTTCAGTAAGAAGTCCATGTAGCCGCGAATTCTGTTTCTGAGCTGTTCGCTTTCTCTTCAGACATTCCGTGCACAAGTCTCCGTCGGTTAGATTGCTACAGATATAGACCTTGAGCGCATAACGCTTACTTGTCCCAATCCGAATACGACTTGCCCCTTTCGTCAACCTAGCTTTACAGAACATCGGTAGACTTATCGTATGAGCGCGCGATATGATCATTTTTTTCAACTAGAGTCCTGGCACTGGGGTCATTCGTCTCAGGAGACCATCGAGGCATCCAATATGGCCAGTGATCACCTACCGTGGGATACTCTGCATCAAATAACGTCCTATACCAGCGAGCTTCTATACTAGGAGGCTTAGGCAAAACGTCCCCTTCAAATTCCCCGTGTACGCGTTCTTGGATTTCCTGATACCACGACTTTTCCTCTGAACTCACTCCATCTGAAAACGCCTCCTTTTCTCTCCACAATACACACTCAGGTAAAAGAGAACATGATTCAAATGCCTTTCGCATCAACCACTTGTCGTTTCTACGCTGCTGGGTATCTACAGAAAGAGCCAGTGCAACGAACTGCTTATCTAAAAAGGGAGTCCGTGGCTCAAGTCCATGAGAACTTATACACCTATCCGATCGCAGAACATCATAGAGATGAATCTCCTCTAGCAATCTTCTACACTCTTTGTCGAACGCCTCGTCGCTAGGAGCTCGGCGAAAATACTTGTAAGATCCCCATACCTCGTCAGACCCGTCACCATTTAGAACCACCTTACAGTCGGTATGTTCACGAATATATTTCGCCACTAACCAATTCCCAACGGATGCCCGAACTGTGGTAATATCATAGGATTCAATGTCACGAATCACCTGAGGAATTGCAGCAAACATCTCGTCAGCAGTAACAATGACTTCGGTGTGTTCAGAGCCAATATAATCAGCGGCTTTCTTAGCGTAGCCAATATCAGTACTCCCCACTAAGCCGATGCTAAACGTTTTCAGAGGTGGACGACCAAGCTGGGTAAGAATCCTCTGAGCAACGGCACATACTAGAGAAGAATCGAGCCCACCGCTCAATAGCGCGGCAATGGGGCGTTCGGTAGTACACACTCTCTTTAACACAGCTTCCTCGAAGGCAGAGCGAATGAGGGGTAGAGGATCTATGGCGAGGGGCAACTTGATCCAGGGAATGGTATGGTACTTTTCCTTGATGACATGATTGTCATAAATTGTCCAGACTTCCCCAGGAGGAAAAGCGTACGTCTTATCGACATAGGCTTGAATAGACTTTCGCTCGCTCCCAAACACCAGCTTACCGTTATCCTCGCCCCAAAACAGTGGTCTTACTCCATAGGGATCACGCGCAACCACTGTAACACCCTTCTCGTCGTCGCGAAGAACAAGGGCAAAGACGCCATCGAGACTTCTGGCGAGAGCAACAGCATCTCCGTCAAGTGCATCATATATATGACCAATGCATTCGCAATCGGAACCAGACGTTAACTTCATATCATACGTTCCTTCGAGAAGAGCTGAATTATATATCTCGCCGTTACACATCCAATAGAGCCCGCAGGGTAAAGAAAATGGCTGCATGCCGGCAGACGTGAGGCCGTTAATGGCAAGTCGAGTAAATGCCCAGAGCCCAGACTCGAGCTCACGGACGTCTGTTCCCTCTGGACCACGTGCATGCAAGGTCTTGATTCCAGATAAAAAATCCTTATTGGATCTTTCGTAATTTCTATATATATACGCCCAAATACCACACATCTAGAGGAATACGTTAGTAAGTCTTAGACCTCATTCTTAATCGAATTCGGTAAACCGGCGCTTCCTTAGTAACTTTTCTGCTGTCTTTTTCTTTTCCATCTCGTCGGCCACACGTGCAATCATCTCCTCATTTTTCTCAAACTTCTGGATCTCTGTGACAAACCTCGGCTCAAAGAAGGTAACCAGGGTATCCGTATGAATATCAGGTGCCACGGACACTGTACCGTCGTGTAATACCATCACCGTCACATAATTGATTTCCTTTGTCCACGTGACAACTGCCATCTTCAAGCACATTGGGCAAATATCTTGGCCTTGGGATTCGGATGGGTAGCTTTCCCGAAGTGGTGTGCAAAACGTGCATGGACTCTCGCATGCAGGTAAATGTCTCATCTTGCGAAGAAGTCGGCTATCCTTGAGGAAATTTCCCTGACTGTCACGGATCTGTGTAAGATTTAGTTTCATGGTGAGAAGATGTGTATCTGTTTTTCCAATTGTACAGATATCTGCAAAGAGTCCATGAGATCTCACCAGATAGGGAAGATCCTGGAAGATGTTGGACAGCGAAATGTTGGTAAAGGATGTAATAGGCATTGGGGACTTAGGATGAGGAAGGAGCAGACTTCAATTTTATGGCAGCCTCTAACTCAATACGATGCTTATAATATGGGTGGAGGATTCGCGGAGACTTTCCCTTCATCCAGGCGATCAGCTCCTTCCTCTTCTCCTGTAACTGAGTAAGGGGCATGTTAAGATTCAGAAGGGTGAACTGCTCGACGAGGCTATCTATTGGATCCACAGGCACAGGTACAGCTGCCTTCACAGGCACAGGTACAGCTGCCTTCACAGGCACACACTTCTCACAAAAGATTCCTGTGTATCCAGGAGGCTGAACAGACTTACACATCTTACACAGTCTAGGCACACACTTCTTACAAAAGATTCCTGTGTATCCAGGAGGCGGAACAGACTTGCACGTGTTACACAGTTCAACTGCACAAGATCTGCAGGCAACCTTTTCTCCTTTGCGCCAGCAGGTTGCACATCCATCCACTGGCTTTTGCACCGACTTAGGCTTAGGAATAACCTGGCCTGGTGCAAAGTCATCGAACCACCCATGCCAATCCTTTTTCAGATTGTAGCGACGAAAACACTCAACGCAACAGATAAACTTATCGTCTTTACCAATACGCATGGTGGCATGCTTGTTGCATGCGGTAAACGTACCAGGAATACGAGCTTCGCACATTGGGGGACATCAGAGTCGATAGGTGAATGCTTCATTTTTTACGAAAAAGCTCTTCCAGCTCCCTTATGACCAATCAATAATGATATATTCACCATTCGGTTGCTGGCCAATTAAGCGAAGAATGTTCCGATCGGCAGTGTCTACATTATGCAATTTACCGTCTTTTCCCATGTGTAAGTTGGCATGGGTTACGTAACAGTCAGGAAAGAGACCTCGAAGTCCATAGAGAATATCGTTTAGATTTTCCTTATAAAAGGGGTCAACAAGGAAATGGAGGAATGCGGTATGATGAGTGGTCTCTGCAAGTAATATTGCACTCGAATATACCCATTTCACTGCATCACGGATACCCTTTCGGCGCTTCTCCTCATCCCGTTTTGTTTTGATTTCGCGCATAAAGGTTCGCGTCACTGGTTCAAGCTCAAGAAGGGGTACGAGTGCGCTCGAAGATATTGTACTATAAGACATGCGGACGAGTAACGATTCGTGTGCTGTCTTCATTTTTTCAGAGACTAATATGCATCATTGCATTATCCAAAAGTTGATGTATAAGACAGACGTTAGAGGAAGTCTTATGGAACCAACCTTTATCGAAGTCTGCTCAGGATGTGGTGGACTGAGTTCAGGATTTATTCGCGCTGGATTTAAACCAATTCTTCTGAATGAAATCATTAAATCCTTCTGCGAGACTCTCCGTGTAAATCACCCAGGAGTTCTTATTCAGAATTCTTCGATGACCGAACTGGATCTGACTTCCTACAAGGGAAAGGTTGATGTGTTACAGGGGGGTGTTCCGTGCCAGGCGTTTTCCCAGGCGGGGGAGCGCCGTGGCTTGGAGGATCCTCGTGGGAAGCTCATCGTCCACTTTAACAAGCTTATCCTAGACTGTGAGCCAAAGGTATTTGTGGTGGAGAATGTGAAGGGGTTGACTACCCATAATAAGGGAGAGACGCTGAAGTCTATTCTGGAGATGTTTACAAATAATGGTCTGTATAAGGTTCAGGTAAAGCTACTGAATGCAAAAGATTATGACGTTCCCCAGAAGCGTGAGCGTATCTTTATTGTGGGAGTGCGAAGGGATATTGTAAAAGAGTTTAGTTATCCTATGAAATCTGCCACGCCTGTTCTGCTAAAGGATGTCCTTATGAATGTCCCTGCTAGTCCAGGAATGTCCTATTCGCAGAAGAAGATTGATGTGATGGTTCAGGTTCCTCAGGGAGGATGTTGGATCAATTTGCCCGAGGATGTGCAGAAGAGTTACATGGGCGAAAAGGGACTCGCTGCTGGAGGGGGGAAGAGGGGGATTGCGAGGCGTCTTGCGATGAATGAGCAATGTCTAACGCTAACAACATCGCCATGTCAGAAACAGACAGAGCGATGTCATCCAATTGAAACGCGTCCATTGACAGTAAGGGAGTATGCGAGGATTCAGACCTTTCCAGATTCCTATGTGTTTACGGGAAGTGTGGGGAATCAATATAAACAAATTGGTAATGCTGTTCCTGTGAATCTAGCCTATGCGATGGCAAAGCAGATTAAGGAATTCTTAGCGTAATGGCCAGTTGAGTTTTTGTTGTGCACGAAGGGAATTTGCCAATGCTTGTCCGCCGACATTAGCAGATTCTGCGTGTATGCCACCATATTGACGACTAATGCCTGCTTGATTCGCAATATCTTGCCAGGTTGTAAAGGTTAGAGTTACGGTAGATGCGGGAACGGTTGTCTGGACTGCAAGTGAATTTGGGATGATCGTAAAGGTTCCATACGGATTTCTAGCGAGAGGACTGAGAACGGGGGAGAAGAGAGAGGCTTGGCTAAAGGGGGTGGGTGTAGTAGGAAGGGTTGCCCCGAACCAATCAGTCATCACATTTGCAAAGATCTGAGTAAATGTACTGTGCCCAGAAGGAAAATCTGGGAAGGCTGGAGTAACAATTGTGGAGGGTTGATAGGGTACCCATACGTTTCCAAGAATGGACGTTCCATCGTATTTTGTAATAGTACTTGAGGCGTATCCTTTACGAATCTCTTGGATAGGACGGGCTTCAAGATGGCTGCCTTTCAGAGCCCAGCAGAGACGCGAGGCTTCAAAGAGACCTATTGTTAAATCGAGCCCGGAATAGAAGAAGGTATCTAAGGACACTGTTTGACAAAGCATGAACTCTTTCCATAGCCATACGGACATCCCAGGAGGGGTAACCGTATTTGGTCCTCCTGCCCAGAACTCTGCTATGACCTTTTGTGTGTCTGTTAAACTTTGGCTCATCGCGAGAAGAGCGAGTATTTCGGTGGTTCTTGCACCGGCAGATGGGAAATAGGCATTGGCTGTAGACATAATTGCAGATTCATCGCTCGGAAGAAGAGATGGACTTGTCACACTTCCCCAGCCGTAGGTCAGGTAATTTTTATGAGTTCCATTGATGGACAGAGGAGTCCAGAGTGATGAATTTTGATAGTTGCTTGTATTGGTGAAATCTTGAGAGGTTGTTGTTTCCAAATAGGTAATTGCATTTGTAGTGGTGTTGTGATTGAGAACTGTATACGCGGGAGGCGTTCTTGCGGCCACATTGCCATCTCCAGACCGATAGGTGAACCAGGTTGTCCATCGGGTAGAAAACGCGCTAAACTCTGTTGTATACGTAGCCCCATTTGTCCATCCAGGCACAAGGTTAGGCATGCAAAACGCAAGAGTCTGCTGCATCCAGGCATACCAGGAACCTATGTCGAGTGGGGTTTTAACCCCCCAATCCCAGGTATCATATACGCCGGTCTTGGATCCTGCAATGGAGTTATACGAGGCTGTTACAGAAAAGAAGAAGATATACAAGAGTCTCGCATCGATCGTTGGTCCAAAATTGGATGATGCTAAATAACTAAAGAGATCGCTTAACGCGTCTAGGATAGCTGGTTGAATGAAGATTGACGTGTCATTGTCAGACTCGAATTCTCCATCGATATCCCCGTCGTTATCAGTATCCAAGAGAAACTGTGTTCCTGTAAGCGCCGAGTGATATACTATAGACATTACCCCAATATCCTTTTCTAGTACTTCCAGTGCCGATTTGAATCTATTCATTGATGGATTCTGTTGAACATAAGAAGACATCGTCTGATTCCGTCGAATCTCTGTGAGCCACGACGCGTCCATCTAAAAAGGGTGTTTCATTTGGTTTGGTTTAGTTTAGGGGTTAGGTGCATCTCTTGGTATGTTGTTATGCATTGGCCTCTAGTTCTTTGGAATTTGCGAGATGAATATCCCTGGCCAGCTCTAGCTGTTCGTCTAGCCAGAAGAACCATAGATCTCTCTGCTCGCCGCTCAAGCGGGTAGGCCAGAAAGTGCGATAGCCAGGATAGTTCGCTCTCCAGCAATTTAGAGATTCAGGCTCTGGTACAGAATCTCCAGGATCTATGCGCAGATCTGCCTTGCTGTAAACGTGTTGATCCTTGTACTTCCAGCCAGTAGTCATGAACACCCTCATTCCTGACCGGCCATTCATATCCTCGAACATATCAGTGATGAAGCCATCCTCCCAACAATGATAGCCAGCTCTAGGTGTAGGGCTGAAGGGGGAGGTACCTATCATCCAGTCGGGATCTTCCTTGCCACTTGTTCGAATCACGGTATACGACTCAGAGGTTATCTTATTCAGGATATCGGCAGGAAGATTGCGCAGGTCGTAGCATTCAGACTTGGTCACAGATTGACCCATGGAGACTCGATATGGGTACCCACTGGCGGTTCATTTTTTACCGATATCTAGCAAGATCATCTCAAGATGCTTAGTGTACCCAGGGAACTTTTCTTCCATCTCTGCTTTCGCCCTCTTTGTGATCTGGTAGGGATGTCCTGGATACAGGGTAGATCCATACATAGTATCAAACCAGCGATATGGGTGTTTATACAGAAATGTAATGCTCTCCATTAATCGACGATGCTCTCTCTCAATGTCAAGTCGCATATCCTCTTCCTGAAGAACAAGCAGGTCTTCCTTTTCCCCATCGGTCATTGGGGTTTCCTGTCTATATGAACGTACAATCGCCCTCTTCTTGGTCTCGTACACGAAGGTATCCCAATTATTTAAGACGTTCTTGTACGCCAAGAGCATACTCTTTGCCGCCTCGTTACTGTGACGGAAATGCAACTTCTGAATTACCGTCTGACCCATCTCATCTGCAAAAGGTAACTCCTCGTAGGTATAGGTCTTGAGCCACTCCCTTGACCCCTCTACCTGATCAAGAGCCTTCTTACAGTCAAGGACGTATATAGTATCTATCATCCAGTCAAAGGTCTCAACTGGCTCCTTTTGGTTAAGACCATGCTTCTCTGCGTACTCGGCGAATCTCATTAGGGACACAACATCTCTTTAACACAACCTTCATTTTTTTCGGGTAACAAAAAAGGGCTTTTGGCCTCTTTGTCTTTTTAGACTCGGTCATTTAGACTCGGTCATTTAGACTCGGTCATTTAGACTCTGTCTTTTTTAGATACTTGAACATCTGCTCCTGGCATCTTGGATTGCCTTCCAAGCTGTATCTGCTACGTTCTGGAGGGTCGTACGTAGCCCCTCATTGTCAAGGAAACCATGGATTTCCCAGACAGGTTTCTTCCATTTTCCACCGAGGCTACGGAGAACATCCCTGATATAAAAGGTTCCTCCAGTAACCAGAAGGGAGTCATCGGTTCTAGAGAAGGTGAGCTTGGAGCTGGGGGAAAGGGCTTGGAGGTAATTGACAACCTCTAGCTGACCGTATTTTGTAGCCTGTACCAAAGCTAATGACTTGGAAAACCCCATCTCACAGAGATGCTTTACCACCTCCACATGGCCATTGCGCGCAGCCCAGTACATGCATTTTGGCGAATAGTCAACTCCATTCTCATGAAGGTACTTCATGATGTCTAGATGGCCGTTGCGCGCAGCCCAGTACATGCACCATGGCGTAAAGTCTACTCCACGCTCATGAAGGTACTTAATGATGTCTAGATGGCCGTTGCGCGCAGCCTCTTGCAAGACTACTGGTTCGGAAAATCCCATCATGTCGAGGTGCTTTACCACCTCAAGATGGCCGGTGCCCGCAGCCAAGTACATGCATTTTGGCGAATACTCTACTCCACGCTCATAAAGACACTTCATGATTTCCAGATGACCATCGATGGCAGCCCACTCCATTGCATTAGCCACATTAGGATCGGCACCCGCGTCAAGGAGGTAGTTTACCACGTCAAGGCTGCCATTGCGGGAAGCAAGTCTTAGTGGCCTCTCGCAAAAGTTATGTATGTTCGCGCCACGACTATGGAGGTAGATGACGGCATCAAGGTTACCTCGACCGGCAACAGAGGAGATGCAACATTCATTATCGAAGCGCAGATTTGCGCCATTTTCACATAGGTACATCATCACATCTAAGTACCCGTTGTCAGCCGCGCGGCTTAATGCAGACTCGCCCTCGTAGACCTCATTGATGTCAGCACCCTGCTTGTGGAGGTACTTGACTATGTCCAGGGAACTCAACTCCTGGTTGGTAAGATTTCTAAAGGCGTGCATGCGGGGACAGTAAAGAGCATGTGTTGATCACGTCATTTTTTTAGAGGTCTCTTGCGCTGAGCCACAAAAAAGGGTTTGTTCTTTGTTGTTTGTTGTTTGTTGTTTTTTGTGTATACGCTAATCTTTGGCTCCGTTACATCCCCAATGCTTTCATCCTCTCTTCCACCCAGGTAACCCCCTTTCGCATGTGCTCCTCGTCGCCATTATCCTTGAAGGTGTTCCTGATCCTCTGTAGCCAAATCCTGCGCTCCTCCTCTAGGTACTTCTTGGTGCTAATGCGGCTAACTGCTTCCTGATAAGAAGCGTAACGGGCAAGATCATCGTGGTTACCCACTACCCTGGCTAAGCGGCTAATCTCCTTGCCGTTCTTGGCGATCTCTCCATTTAGCCGGCGGATCTCCTTCTCTTTTACATCCTCAAAGGCGCGCCTAACCTCGATGATGTCTACTCTCAGCTTCTCAGCCTCAGCGCGCTTGGCCTCTTTCTGCGCAGTCTCCTTGACATACTCAATCTCCCGCCTGAGGGTGTCAAGAAGAGTGCGCATCCTGGCAATCTCCTGCTTGCAGTTCTCGCTCAGCTCGTGGTTAGCCGTCTGGCTCTCCAGGCTGTAGAGCACTTTCTGCAGTCCGAGGTTCTCTTCAACAAGAGCCTCTTGCTCTACAGCGGCAGAGGCACGGGCAAGCTGGAGGTCGTGTGACGAACCACGGGCTGCGTAGTAGTCATGCTTCCATCCACTCTTCTTGTCCCTCAGGATGTTCTCCACGGTCTCATCATAGGCCTCGTTGGGCTTGGTCTCGTTAATCAGCGCGTCGGTGAATACAGGTTGCATGGTGTAGTTGGGGGACTCATAAGAGCAGGCAGACGTCTGTTCATTTTTTCTGGAAGAGCCCTCTTACGTGTAACGCTACCACAAAAAAATGGTCGCAGTAGTCACCAGTAGCCTATTTAGAAGAGGTATTTCAATTTTTATATTGGGTTGAAAGCAAAGACGTCTTTGTTGTGTGGAAAGAGGTCTTTTCTATCAACCTAATATAAAAATTGAATTACCCTATTACCCCTATTTACAAGCCTCTTTCAACCGAATATAAAAATTGAAAGACCTCTTTCCTAGTCAGTCTAGTCCACCCAACACAGTCCAACACAGTCTACACAACGCGTATAATGGCTGCTCTTGCTGGTCTTGCCATCTGGAACGAAGAGGTCTTATCCGTGCACAAGGAGCTCGCTGCAAAGGCTGGCGTGCACTATGAGAAGTATGCCACTCACAAGCTGTGGCTGAAGGCTGCCAAGTTGGCCGGCGTGATGATTGCTGAGGCAAGGGCAGAGGCTAGCCGGCGTAGGGGTCCCTCTATTGCCGCTGAGCGGGCTGAGAGGTGGTTTGCCGTTGCTGTGGAAGAGGAGACCCTGGGTCTTCCCATGACCCCTCCTAAGACCTACCGCGACAGGCAGATTCACAAGTACCGCCTCCAGATCCAAGCGTGTGGCGACGATGTGCCTAGTAAGGCAGCCGCTAAGGTCAAGGCAGCCCCTGTGGCTAAGCCAGCGCCTGAGCCTGTCACTGTGGCTGAGCCAGCCCCCGAGCCAGCCCCCAAGGCACCTGTGGCTGAGCCAGCCCCCAAGGCACCTGTGGCTGAGGCAGCCCCTGTGACCAAGGAACAGGATCCCGCCTATCAGGCATTGCTTGACGACGGCTTTGATGAGGTTATCCTAGGAGGGAACCCCTATTACCGTAACATTGAGACAGGAGATCTCTTTGCCCCTGCCCCGAATT
>Ga0114960_10001038_pt1 | contig 22832 bp, 21 predicted proteins | sample C_130625_MF_Meta_FD_92637 | JGI IMG/M metagenome (GOLD analysis project Ga0114960, IMG submission 92637) | Freshwater microbial communities from Lake Croche, Canada to study carbon cycling - C_130625_MF_MetaG | ecosystem: Environmental > Aquatic > Freshwater > Lake | place: Lake Croche, Canada... | reverse complement strand
TACCTTTCTCGCATCAGGGACAAGATTTGTCGTCGTATACTTACCCGGACCTAAACTCTGCGTGTAATACTGTTGAATTCCACAAAGATCATCGCGTGTCTTTGTTAGGCGGTTGATATCCATCTGGTCTCTTTCAGGAAAAAAGATATTGTAAATGTAGAATGAAACAATCAGATCGTTTCTGTCGTTGTATAAAACAAGTTCGTAAAACAGTGAAGCTAAGATCTGGAAGAGGTAAGGAAGCAAGAGAAAGAGCTGCGATTGCTATTTGTGTAAAGTCAGTTTTACAATCAAGAGGTAGAACACTTAGGAAGTTTAACTGCCGGAAAGGCCCTAAGTTACAAACACAGTCTATTTAACGTTCCTTAGCTTGACCACCTGATGGAGCACTTGTTGTTCCAGGTGGACAAAATGCTCCTGTTGGACATATTGTTGGTGAGACAGATGATTCTGGGCAATAATATCCTTGTGGGCATATAATAGGAGGGGTTCCACTTCCACCAGTTCCCTCAACACAGAAATATCCAGCAGGACAGGGTTTTGGGCACGCAGTAATTGATCCATCATCGCAGACACATCCTGCCTTACAAGGTCCTGAACAGGCGGGTAAGGTTAATCCAGCAGATGTTCCATATGTTCCTCCAGGGCAGGGATGATCCTTACTTCCTGATGAAGATGCCGGGCACCAATATCCTGGTGAACAGGGAGTTGCTGGTTGAACAGAAGCAGTACCTGTAAAGGATTCTTGAATACAGTATAAATAAAATATAACAGATATTATTATCAGTAGTAATAATATATGTTGTAATTTCACCTTCATTCTACTAGATTCTATGAATTAAGCCATGGTATAGCAGCACCTTCTGATCCACCAACACACGCTTCACGCCCACCCTCCTTACATGTTTTCCCTGGTATCTTATATAACCAGTTCTGAAAACTATCTCTATCATTTGGTACTGTTGTAGAAGGCATTGTTACAAACTGACGCTGGTTCTGAGATTTTCCAAATACATCAGTTGGATCAGAAAACCAGTTCACTCGAAAGTAATCATCCATTGTTGATTTTACCTTTGGATCCTCTACAGATGCCGCTGGCGATTTATTTGGATTATACTTGATTTCATCAATAAGCACATTCATAAATGGATTTCTTGGCATGGGTAAGGTATTTTCTTGATCGCTCGCTAAACCAGTTTCTCCTTGAGGAGGCACTCTCCATGATAAAGAAGACTGTTGTTCCTCTGGTGTAATTCTAGCAACAAATTGCTCCTGGATATAAGGAGCCTTGATCATATCAATGATATCGGGTAATGTAATAATAAGCCCAAGTAATATTGAATATGATAGAGTTGTTAACATATCGTGATTATACATTGAGAATAAGAATGCTACAAGAAGTGTTACTAACGCAGTTCTTGTTAGAGCATTTACTCTTTCACTAAAACATGGAGCGTGAGGTGTTGATCTGCGTTTCCACTGCGCAAGCCATGAATCTGTAATTAATACTCTTGGATCTTCCCACCATACGGGGGTACATAAAGGTACTCTGACCATACTACTTCTTGCCCTGTTTCTTCTTTTGCTTTAATCCATTCATAAGGATTGATGCGAAGTCATCTGTTTCTTCTCTTGTATTTGTTGGCACAGCTGCTTGACCAGCTGGCTGTGTCTGACCACCTGCTTGTGTCTGCGCCGCAGCCTTGCGTCGGAGACGTTCCTTTATAATATTCATTCGTGCCGTGTGTTCCTGTCCAGCAGCTTTTGCTGAAGCCATATCCTCAAAGCTAAATGCCTTTCTCATTGATTCCATCATATCAACGAAAGCCGGATTCTCAGAAAATTCCTTCATCATCTCCTCAGCCTCAGCCGCCAAATCCTGTGGCTTAAATTCTCCACGTTGAAACTTCTCCTGAAGTCTCTTTACAATGCGCTTCATAGCTGTTTGAAGACGTTCTGGATTTCTCATTGTAGTATTCATAATCACCTCAAAAGCCTTGCTTGGATCTTCCTCACACTGCTTAATTGTCTCAGGATCAAGGCCAAATTCCTCTGGTTTGAGTTCCTTCACAATTTCCTCGGCAAGCTTTACAAGTTTTCCATTACGAAGTCTTTCAGGAAAGGGTGGAAGCCTTGTCCCACCGGAACCAAAGATATCACCAAATCTCTTTGTAAAAGAATCAAAATCATCACGATTCATCTTACTGCGCCACTGGTTCATGAACTTATCAGCCCATGCCTGAAAGGCCTCATCACCAAGACCTTCAGAACCACCATCCTTCATCGCAAGAGAAAAAGTTAAAATGCTTAGAAACTGATTAATAGCTTTCTTTGTTCCCTCACTACATGATGTCCACATAGCATCATTTATAAAGACACCCGGAAGAACCATTCCAGGGCATGTAAGAGGATCTCTCTTTGTGCTCCCAGCATTTGGCATAATAAGAGTTCTGTAGAGCGCCATTCGATTCTTTGGAGAAGATTCTAATGAAGCCTTGATCACATCAGCAAGCTCAGGAAATCCTTCAGCGAGGCTTGTTGCGAATTCTTCATATTTAGAATTAAAGATAGAGTCTACAGGAGTAGTCATCTAGTCAATATAGATAGACCTTTATTCTTAGACTTTACGTGGTATTCTAGGCCCTCGCCTTTTCACAGAGTTTACAGAGAACTTCTAAATATTTCCAGATAACCTCACGATTTGTATCAGACATTGTAGGCCAGAATTTATCAAAGATCATTAGTGCTGGCATAAGTTCATTAAACTGTGTTGAGAGTGTATTCTTTGCTAGAAGGCGAAGTTCTTCATCCTTGTGATTCATAATCATATCATTCGCATTCTTGTATATATATTCATAAAACATGTCTAGGATGAGTTTTGGATTGATTTTCTTTGTGGCACGAATGGCTTCTAGAGCCATTGAAATACTCTTTTCCTCTGGATAAGAACCCTCAATTTCTTCAAAGAATCGGATAAGTTGATTACAAAAGGCAGCGAGCACTGACATCTCTACCTTTTCTAAGTGTGAAGCGTTTAGGCAATTTTACGAGTTAAATTCTGCCCCCATTTGGTGCGTTACGTCTTTGTGGTAAACCGGTATCACGATTTTTTTGATAAGCCTCCATTTGCCGGTCAAACATTTCCTCCTTCTTTGATTTTGTTCTGCCAGGTTCCTGTCTTACGCTTGAATCTCCCATTCCTTGTGTCGTGCGATCACCTTGGGCGGCATTTCCATGTAAGAATCCAAAGTCAAAATTTTTAGATCCACTATTATCTACAGTCGCACCTGAACCTTCCACTAAGTTTCCATATGATTCACTTAGCTTTCCTCCCATTTCAGCCATATTCCAAGCTTCTGGTTCTATGCTACTCGATCCATTTGAACTCGCATTTCCAGCAGGTAAAGGTCCGCGTGGCATTGATCCGGAAGAAGGTGTTCTTGTCTTATCTTTTAGTTTTCTCTCATAAAGCCAATTAAGAACATCTGAATTTACCTTAATAGGATCCTGATCATCTTTTATAAGAAGAGTTGGAACTTGCTTGAGCCAGGTCGGAAGTTGTGATCTATCTGTAGTTTCAACACACACATATTGAAATTCAGATTTATAAGGAGTCGTAGAAAGTTCTTTTAAAAAGGCTTCAGACCATTCACATTTATTGCTATAGAAACATGTATTTTGACCTTGTCTTATGGACATCTTCTAGTTTTTAGCAGAGTTAGATATATTTTGAAAAAAGCGCTTACTTGCGATTTTTCTTTGTAGATTTACCCTTTGATTTACGTCTTCCGCCCATTTTTGTCTTACAGTTGCTTGATCCACCCATCATTGGCTTGTTCATATGAGATCCACCCATTTTTTTCTTATATCCACCCCTTACAGGGCTGACTGGAGCCACCGGAGCTACCGGGGAGGCCGGAGGCTGAGCATTCACAGGCTTAGCAGCATTCACAGGCTTAGCAGCATTCACAGGCTTAGCAGCATTTCCAGTTTTAGAACCAGTTTGTCCCATCTATTATAGAGTATTATTTAACGCATTTAACACTTAAAATTGATTCATTTATATTTAATAATTACTTATAGCAATGTCAGCAGCCTTTCTAGATGTAAAGGCTAATTCTGAAAGAAAGATTCAATTTACTCTTGCGCCTACTGCCTATCCTTACGCAAATACTCTTCGTCGGGCAATTATGACTCTTGTTTCTGGAGTCGCATTCCGGTCAGATCCACCTGGGATTGTTGTAGAAAACTCAGATATTAAGGTTCTTAAAAATGATAGTCATACTCAGCCTAATGAGCTTCTAGCTCACCGTATCAGTTTAATTCCTATTCATGGAATTGATCCGGAAACCTTTGATCCAGATCGCTATGTATTCAAACTCAATATCCAGAATGAAAAGCCAGAGACAATCGACGTAAAGGCAGAGCATATTCAAGTCTACGAGAGGCGCAAGGCTGCCGACTTCTCAGAAACTCTTGTAGAGATCCCTTCAAGGACCTTCTTTATTCCACACACACTCACTCGTGATACCTGTCTTATTACGACTATTCCTGGAAAGCGTTCGGCTTTAACACCAACACTTCAGGTTGAGATGAGAGCATCTGTTGGAAATGGTAGAGAGCATGCTCGTTTCATTCCTACCTCACAGGCCTCATATAGTTATACTCTTGATACAAGTGTGGAACGTAGAAATGCTTACTTTGAAAAGTGGTTAGTTGCGCATAAGAATGTAGAGCCAGAGAGTCTTAAGGATGATGAGACACGCAGAGGCGAACTTGATCGTGAATTTAAGACTATGCAAATCCAGCGAATCTTCAAGGTCGATGAAAAAGGTGATCCCAATAGTTTTGACTTTCAGATTGAATCTATTGGAACAATGGCTCCCCGAGCGATTATTGAGAGAGCCCTTCGTGGTCTAATTAAGCTCTGCGATCCATATGTTGGTTTAGATGTAGGCGATCTTCCCTCAACAATTACAGTGGTTCCTTCAGATGCTCAGCTTCCAGGATTTGATTTTATCTTAAGAGGCGAGGATCACACGTTTGGAAATATGATTCAGACATGGCTTGTTGATAATCATGTTGACGGTGATGCTATGCCACGGATTTCCTTTGCTGGATATAAGATCCCACATCCGCTCAAGGATGAGATGCTTCTACGGATTGGTGTAGAGGATGGAAATGAGGTAACCGCTAGAACAGCTCTTGCTATGGCAGCGCGTGGCTGTAAGGGAATGTTTAGTGAGTGGCTACGACTGTGGACTGGTGGAGCAGCTACCACTGCCACTGTAAAGAAAGTTCTTAAAACATCTAGATCAAAAGTTACAACTTAATAGATGAAACATTACCAAATATATTTTTTTCTACTAAAAATATTTGTTATCTTACAATTATTTTTAGTTTTTATAAAAAAACAAACAATGGAATCTAGAGTCTATATAATTACAGATACAATTCTTAAGATTTCATTAGCTATATATTTATTGATCTTTTCTTATATTCATACATTTTCATCTCTAGGGTTTGAAGATATTATGATCCTACGATTTTGTGGAGGTGTTATGCTTTTTGATATTGATTATCAAGGACTTTTGAAAGAATTTCCCCCATTATTAAATATATATAAAAAGATTAAATCCCGTATAGAGAACGTAACATTGTAAAATAATTTATCCATTTTTGCCAGGGTAGAATTGTAACTCCCGAAAGACGAATGGCATTTTCAATAAATGGTTTCATAGATTTAAAGATAGTCACAACATTTGTTGATCCATATGTCTGTGCAAGAAGATTTTTATCAAAGGATGCTTTACCTGTTCTTGAATTTACTTCTTCATGAAATGTGTAAACCCAATTTGTTAACCATGTATACATCTCATCTGATGGCAAATCTTTTATAGCCGTAATAGGATTTCTTTGTATCCATTCAGTCGCATGAGCTCGACAATCAGGGCAGGGAATCATTTTTGGCATAATTTCAATTAATAGAATCCATTGGCGTTTTTCATCATCTCTAAAATTTGGTGTGATCACCTTTCCTCCTCGTTCAGCAAGAGCATGTAAGATTGTCCAAAGCGAGGGGCCCCAGTTATCTATTAACGGATAATTTGGTAATGTATTTTGACATGCGCATGGCATCTTAATTAAAATATATAATTTCTCTTCTATTAAATCAACGCGTGCCTTGTGAAAAAATTGTATAATAATTATACAATTTTTAAACCATGCTTACAGTGAATTATCAGATTAAGGTTCAATCAGATATGATCTTTCATGAAAATACCTTACTCACGGCTTTAAAAGATATTCATGGATGCCCAACTGCGAATTTTGATGGATATATTTCACAGATCTCTCAAGGGAAGACTCATACCGATATTTATTGCTATACTCTAGAAGGGCCTGAAGATATAAATAGACTTTCTGTTTTAAAACAAAAGCATGCCAATTGGGAAGAATATAGAAAAAATGCTGTTCTTAAGGCATTTATAAAACATCTAGAATACTGTGGATACACATGGACCCTATGTGAAATTCTAGGGCCAATCTAATATAACACTTTGAAAGGGAGGCTTTACCTCTTTTTTACTAAATCCGATCCAATTTGTAAAATGTCTATAAACTCTAGAAATAAACTCCTTCCGTTTTGCCTTAGCCTCTTTATATTTTAAATACATTTCAATAGATTCATTAATATGTTGAATAGGACGGGTATTTGGAAAGAAAGTTTTAGTATACGCTTTCTTAATATAAGCATGAAAGGCTGGTAGACGTGTGATATTATTGCGATCATCTGAATATTTTAGTGAATTATAGAGACGTGTCTGAAATATTACTCCTGAATCACGAGCATATTCTCGAATTGCCTGAATAAGAGGTAACCCAGCATCTGATAATTCACTCACCACACATATAATTCGAACTGGATAATTCATTGTAGTTTAATATACAATTAATTATTCAATTTTTCACACAGTTTCTCATTATCATATTCTTTCATACATTTCTCAAACTCCTTAAGTTTATTAGATATAGGAACCGGGCGCTGTCCAAGAATAGAATCAACCAGCCTATGACCAAGAGAACTTCCTATACCTAGACCAAATCCCTCTTTCATTGTCTGTAATAAAGACGGTTTATTAGGAAGATCTGATAGATGTTTTGTATGATCTATGATAAGAGGCATTGTCTTTTTTTCGGGCATAGATGAGCTGCGTGGCATTCTATTCTAAGATAGAAACTCTTCTTAGGCCTCAATCAACTTCCTCAACCTTGGGACCAGAAGGGATGTCTTCAGATGTAGCATCCTTAGTAGGGGCACCTTCAGAAGCATATAGCTTCATAAAGAAGGGCTGGAAATCAGCCTCAGAGGCTTTCTTCTGACCCTCATACTCCTCCTTTGTCGCAGACTGATTCGCATCAAGCCAATCAAGATAGACCTTCGTCTTCTCAAGATAGGAATCGCACTCAGACGCACCAAGCTTCTCACGCGTCTTCTCATCATTGAGTGAGTTGCGAACATTGTAGACATAAGACTCTAGACCATTCTTAGCCTCCACGAGCTCCATCTGAGCCTTGTCCTCAGCCTCAAAGGAAGCCGCCTGCTGAACCATGCGCTCAATATCATCCTTCGATAGACGACCCTTGTCATTTGTGATCGTGATCTTCTGAGACTTACCCGTTGACTTCTCAGCAGCTGTCACATTGAGGATACCGTTGGCATCGACATCGAAGGAGACCTCGATCTGAGGAACACCACGAGGCATAGGTGGGATTCCATCAAGTTGGAACTTGCCAAGACAGTTATTGTCCTTTGTTAGGGCGCGCTCACCCTCAAAGACCTGAATAAGAACACCAGGCTGGTTGTCCGCGTAAGTTGAGAAGGTCTGCGTCTTCTTCGTAGGAATCGTTGTATTGCGTGGAATGATCTTAGTCATTACGCCACCCGCTGTCTCAAGTCCCACTGAAAGAGGAGCAACATCAACAAGGAGAATGTCTGATGTAGCATCTGTAGATCCCTTTGGCGCTGTAAGAATATGGGCCTGCACAGCGGCACCGAAGGCTACAGCCTCATCAGGATTTACAGAATCATTGAGCTTCTTTCCATTGAAATAGGATGTTAGTAGCTCACGGATCTTAGGGATGCGTGAGGATCCGCCAACCATGACGATTTCATTGATCTGCTCCTTTGACATCTTCGCATCCTTAAGGAGGCCATCAAGAGGACCAATACAGCGTCTGAAAAAAGGCTCACAGAGGCTCTCGAACTTAGCTCTGGTTAGTGTTGTAGTAAAGTCAACGCCCTCGGCTAAGCTATCAACCTCGATCTGAGCCTGTGTGGCAGAGGATAAGATACGCTTTGCCTTCTCACAGGACGTGCGGAGACGTCTGAGGGCCTTGGAATTTGATGTAATATCTAGCTTTGACTTCTTCTTAAATTCGGCGACGCACCAGTCGACGATCGTGTTATCAAAATCTTCCCCCAAGGGTGTTATCGTAAGGCTCTTTATCCTTACTTCTTATAGTTTCCTATAAGTTCAGACTATATCTTCTAGTTATACTCAGCTATAACCAGGAACTCATTCGTGGATATTTCTCCTTTGTGCTTTCACACCGAAGGTTACTTTATCTAGTCGTTGAACCTTCATCTTATTTCTAAGATGCTTGGCTGCGGATTGCCCATATATTTGCCACCTTTTTACTATACCGCTAATGATTAATTAGCGCCACCATCTCTGTCGCCAGGAGGGTTTAGTAGTGGATCGTTTAGGAATTTGTTGACTTTACTCTCTTGTTCTCTAATTACCTCGGGAATAATTTGAGAACTTTTTTCTAGATTATCTTTTTCCCAGCATGGTCGTATATTTTTCCAGCTAAAGCACTGCTTAATATCTTCTTCTTTTGTAAGATCGTAAGATATACATGGTGTTACGTGATCAATGTGCCACTCACCCATATTATCCCACGTCATTCCTTCAAGAAATAAGAATTGGAACCATTTTTTTAGAAATATATGTGAACATCCAAGATATGACATTGTAGTATTATCTTTTCTTAGAGAATTTGCTTTCAGAGCATCTTTTATACGATTACTCAAACGAGATTTAATTTTGCGATATAACTTTTGACCATCTCTTCGCCATTTCTCCTTGAGTTTGTCCTTGTTTCTCTCACAATATCGTTTTTCTGAAAGTTTCTGTTTCTCCTTGTTCCATATAGTTGGTTTCCAACAAGCATTACATTTATGAAAATGACCGTCTGATGATTTTTTTGTTTTTCTAAACTCAGAAACATTTTTTAATGTGCCACACGTATTACAAGTTTTACTCAGTATATTTACTACTGGAGTAATTTCCACTTGTTTCTTTCGATTCTTTGAATAACAATGGCGACAAGATGTTGATACACCATCTTTATTACATAGCCTTCTATTAAATTCAGTCAGAATCTTTATTTTATTACATGTATCACACTTCTTATTTTTCTTAAAGACCACCTTATTAGAATTTTTTAGTGATCGTTTTTCTCTGAGTTCTTTGATTCTATCATATCTACATGATTTACATGTATGGCGATATGATTCACCAGTTTTTTCAAATGATGATATTATAAGAGATTCCTTACATTTATCACAAGTTTGAGTATTCATTATTGTTCCGAGTTTCTATTAGAGTAAGTCAAATTTTCCAACGATTTTTACAATTTTAGGGTGTCCCCGCAATTAGAGTTCTTTAACCTCAGCCGGAAAGTTAACCGAGGTGAGTGTCTCCAGCCGTAGCCTTGACCTCAAAGACTCCATCATCGAGCGTGAGCACAGACAAGTCATGTGTCCCACCTCCGCAATCAAATATCAGCACATTCTTCTCACCCCCAGTCTTCTTCTCAAGACCATAAGCCAAGGCAGCCGCAGTTGGCTCATTGATGATACGCAGAACATTGAGACCCGCAATAAGTCCAGCATCCTTTGTCGCCTGTCTCTGGGAGTCATTGAAATACGCTGGAACTGTGATCACCGCATCAGTCACCTTGGCTCCGAGATAGGACTCAGCGGTTGCCTTCATCTTCTGAAGAACCATGGCTGAGATCTCCTCCGCAGAGAAAGTCTTCGTCTCGCCATTTGCGGTCACCTCGATTAGGGGCTTGTCCGCAGTCCCTGACTTCACTGTAAAAGGCCAGTGAGCCATGTCTGACTTGACTGACTGATCTGTCATCTTACGACCGATAAGACGCTTGGCATCAAAAACGGTATTCTGAGGATTTGCCGCGGCCTGAGACTTTGCCGCATCTCCGATCAGACGCTCGTCGGCTGTAAAGGCTACATAGGAGGGTGTTGTTCTATTTCCTTGGTCATTCGCAATAATCTCTACACGATCATTTTGCCAGACTCCAACGCAAGAATATGTAGTACCGAGATCAATACCAATCGCGGTGGCCATTTTTATAGAATGTATTATTTAGAATAATTTAAGTATAAAATATAAAAGTGAAGTAGAATGGAACCGACACAAATTAATATTAGTATAACAGTTGATACACAGACGATATATGTATATAATTTGTTCCCTAAAAATATTACACTCGCTGATACACCTTCAAGTTTTATTACCGGAACACTTGATGGCTCTACATACACTTACACCTTACCAGTTATCAATATTGATCAATCATTTGCTATATATGGGCCTATTAGTAGTAATATTGCTATAAGAACACAAACACAAACTACAACAGGAGGATTATCGCAAATACAAGGCACTGGAAATGACTCATTTATACTCTTTATTTATTCTAATCAAGTGACTTCACCTTATGCTACAGGTGGAATTGTTACACACATCAGTGGAAACACATATGCCCACGTATTTCAAGAAACTGGAAATTTTACAGTAACATCTGGATCCTTGAATACCTCTATTTTGTGTATTGGCGGTGGTGGTGGAGGTGGGGCTGATACCGCATCTGGAAATGGTGGTGGTGGAGCAGGTGCTTATGGAGTTATTATAAATCAGAGTTTATCAGGATCATATATAGTAACAGTAGGTGCTAACGGCACTGGTGGAATTCCAGCAGATTCAGCTGTGGATCCTCCAGTTGAATATTCTCCTGCGACTGCTGGATCTGGATCATATATAAATAATATTACTAATTATATAATATATTCAGGTGGAGGTGGACCTGGAAGTACAGACGCATTTAATAATAATGCGTATGCAAATGGAACTGATGGAAGTGAACTTACTCCTCCACTCCCAGCAATCGATAATATAAAATATTTTAAGGGATCTGGAGGTGGAAGTGGACATTCTGATGAAGGGTCTATTTTAGGTGGTAGTGGTGGCAAACTATTTTTAGAAAACACGTTTAGTAATGGTGGTATAGGCGCTCAAACGACCGACGCGGGCGGCGGCGGGGGCGGTGGCGCCGCACATGCAGGCTATGATGGTACTGGAAGTGGTGGAAATGGTGGAGATGGTTTTACAATAGATATAGCAGGAATTAATCCAACAACTCTTTTACATGGCGTATATAATAATTTTCCAGACTTACCTGGATATACTCCTACAGCTGGATCGGGGAAACCACCATTTTATTGTTGCTATGGAGGTGGTGGAGGAGTAGATGATACAAATACTGCAGGCACCTCTCTAGGTGGTGGAAATGGTGCGAACGGATCCTCTACAAAAGCAGATAGTTCAATAAGTTCTTTTGGTAGTGGTGGAGGTGGAGGTGGTTTTAATTCAGCACAAGGTAAAATAATAGGTGGGGGTGATGGATCAAGTGGGCTTGTTATCATTTATTATACCTATAATCCCATATGTTTCCCAGCAGGAACTGAAGTTGAAACAGATCAAGGTCTTGTTGAAATTCAGCTTATAAAGCCTGGCTTCCATACGATCGGTGGAAAACGAATTATTGCGATTACTAAAAGTTTAGGAACATCGGATTGTCTCGTAAAAGTCAGTAAGTCTGCCATATCCGAAAATATTCCAAACAAGGATACAATTATGACACGCTGGCACAAGGTTCATCATGGAACACGTCTAAGAGAATCCTGGCGTCTTCCTAATACTCACAATCATCCTTATAATGGGGAATTTCTATATAATGTTCTAATAAAAACGTATGAGAAAATGAGAGTAAATAATATGATCGTAGAAACCCTACATCCTAATAATGAATCTGCTAAACCATACCTAAATAAAAATTGAACTAGTTTATCGGCAGTGAATAAGTAAGCAAAGAATGTCATGCGCTACACAAGATATTGAATCTCTTTCTTCGTCTACAACGGTATCTCTGGAGGAGGCTCCCTTTCCCAAGAGACTTAAGCCGAGTCAGGAACTTATGACAAAGTTCGTGCCTGAGCTTATTGATCTTGTAAATAAGGAGCCAAATCACACGAAGGAGTCCATTGAAAAGATCTGTGGAAAGCTCAAGAGGAAGTATCACATCATTCCCTCGAAGGGAGATATCCGTGATATTTACCAGGCATACTTCAGACACAAGGAGATCAGTCCAATCTTTACAAAGTGGATGATTAAAAAGACGTCGCGCGCTGATTCAGGAGTTCTAGTTGCCACAATTACTCTGAGTCCTCATAAGTTTAGCTGTAAGTATGATTGTTACTATTGCCCTCAGGAGACGGATCTAAAGGGAGTGCCCACTCAACCAAGATCCTATCTCTCTACAGAACCTGCCATGCTTCGCGCCATTGGAACTCGCACAAAGCAGGACAGTTATGACTTCGATGTTAAGAGTCAATTTCAGAATCGTATTCAGGCCTATAAGTTCATGGGAAACATTGATAAGACTGATACAAAGTCAAAGAAGATGGAAGTTATTCTGTCAGGCGGCACTTGGGAGTCCTATCCGAAGGATTACAGAGAGCAGGTGATTCTAGAACTCTACTGGGCGGCGAATACGATGACCCTAGAGAGACCTATCAGGACTCTTCAAGAAGAGATCGACGAAAATGAGACGGCCGAGTATCGTATTATTGGCCTCACGATTGAGACGCGGCCAGATAATATTACGAAGGAATCTATCTGTGATTATAATAAGTGGGGTGTGACCCGAGTTCAGATTGGTGTTCAGCACTTTGATGACGGAATTCTTAAGAAGATTAATCGCAAGTGCTACACAGCTGATACGATTAAGGCAATTCGTCTTCTCAAGCAGGCTGGATTCAAGGTGGTTGTTCATCTGATGCCAGATCTCCCTGGATCGAGTCCTGAGTCGGATTTTCAGATGTTTGAGAAAGCTCTTACGGATCCAGAGGTTCAGTATGATGATGTTAAGCTATATCCCACTGCCATCTGTAAGTCTCCTGACCCAGATCGTCTTGTAAAGAGTAAGATCGCAGACTGGTATTCTGAGGGCCTTTATACGCCATACGCTGAGTCAAATCTCGACGCCCTCATCAATGTTCTCGCATTCTATAAGACGAATGTTCAGCCATGGGTGCGGATTCAGAGAATTGTGCGAGACATTCCTGGAAAGTCTATTGAATCTGGATATATGAAGATGTCAAATCTCAGACAGATTATTCATAATAAGATGGATGCCTGGAAGGTCAAGTGTCGGTGTATTTACTGTATGGAGATTGGTGACAAGGAGCTTGATGACTTGAAACCCTATCTTGTTGTTCGTGAATATCCGGCATCTCAAGGCACGGAATACCACATTTCCATGGAGGCTCATACAATGAATCATGTTCAGATGGCTTATTACTATCTGGATCGTCTCCTAGCATATCTTTACTGGTTCCTCACAGGAAAGTGGTATGAGTGGTCTGGCAATCTTGAGACTTATACGGGCCTCTTTGGATTCTGTCGCCTACGCATTGATCCTGAGCCAGGAGGTGACTTTATTCCTGAGATCCAGGGATGTGGACTTATTCGTGAGGTCCACGTCTATGGATTTAGTCTAGGAGTTGGAAAGGATTCTCAGGGATCCCAGCATCGTGGATTTGGTCAGACACTTGTAAAGACAGCTGAGCAAATCACATTGATGAATGGTCTGAAGAAGACAGCTGTGATTGCTGGTGTAGGAACACGTGAGTATTACAAGAACAAGTGTGGATATGATTTGGCAAAGACTTATATGGTAAAGTCATTATAAAAAACAATCGATACCAGTTGTATCATTTTTTATAAGATATTACACAGCCTCCTCAACCTGAGCAGGGCTGAGAGGAGCCGTGGCACCCTCCTGCCCATCAACAAAGCCAGAAGCACCATCAATATCGAGAGTTACACGGAGCGTGTCGCCATCACCGACGACCTGGCGATCAGTGAGTCGACCCCCTCCAACAGGACGCTCCGTCTCCTTCGAGAACCGAATAAGATTTGAGACACCAAAGGGAGTCTTCAGATAGTCCGTGATCCAGCCAATCACCTCGACCATGTGAAGAGTCTTTGACGCAGGGCGAAGCGTGCCAAGATAGAACTTGTGGAGATCAAAGACTAGAGGCTGAACTGACTTCGGAAGAGCCTTGAAAGCTAGAGAATGCTCCTTGTGAACCTTACAATACCAGTTATACAGAGTCTTCGTAGCTGAGCGATACTCCTGCTCGAACCCCTTGAAATCCTCATTGTCCTCCTGGTAGATGCGAAGATACTCCTGAACGCGCTTCTGAGAGCGAAGGCGAAGAAAGCGACCGAAGGAATTTGACTCCGTCCCGCGAAGCTCCTTGCGAACACGATCATGCTCACCATTACGGAAGCGCCAGCGCTGAAGACCAGAGTGAACCACAAGACCCTGCCAGAACCACGGCTTCGTGGCCTTGATCTCCTCAAACTTCGTCTTCAGGTCTGAATACTCCTGCGCCTTGAAGCTGAGGCTATACGTCTTAGGACGCCAGGCTAGAGGAAGATCCTCCGTATAGAAGGTCACCGTGCCATCATTCGCTACCGTGCCACGATAGATAGCCCAGAGATTCGCCTGCTCAACCGTGCGAACCACACGGTGCTCAGGATGTGCGAGAACCATCGTGATAAACGTCGCAGCCACATCCTCGTTTGGGGCACCGATGATCTTCTCAATCTGATCAAGAGAGGTCTGCTTCGCATCCATGGCCTCCTCAAACAGCTCACGGAACGAGCGCTCGGAATAGAAGGTGCCCTCAGCATCAAGCTTAGACCGCGTCGTCACATGCGTCTCCCTATCGCCGCGGGCGCGGAAGACATTGATCATAACACCCTCTACAAAGTCCTCAAGGCGAAGAGGAGTATCGAGAGGAGTCTTCTGATCGCGGCGGGCGGCAAAGGGGGCTACGCAACAGGGAACATTGTTCTCAGTGTCCCAGACAACTGAGCGGCAGAGCTGAGCCGTCTCAGACACAGTATCCTCAGCTAGAGCGGCCTCTCCCTCCTTCTCCTTGCTGTTTCGAAGAATCGCATAAGCACTATCCTCCGACTCAAGAATATCTAGAGTAGGCTCTGACTCCTGAAGCCAGGCCTTGAGATCAGACCATGAGTTATACTTAGAGATCCAAGACGCGAACGTAGAAAGGGTAGACATAGAAGACGCCATTATACCTAACTTGAATGTGCGATAGCGATTCAATTTTTGTTGTCGACGAACATTAGATGGCTGAAGAGGGTCAAGAGGTTCAAGAGGTAGTTTTAACAGAACCTGTTGAAGATCAGGAGCCCGTAATTGAACTAGGAGACAGAATACGTATCAATGGAGGAAAATATGATAAAACAACGGGTCGCGTCGTCTATAGAACCGTCGATGAACTTCATCTTATTCCAGATGGCCTAACAAATCGTCAAATAGAATTTAATTTAACTGAAGATGGATTTGATGAAGATTTAGGCATTGAATCTGTGGAAATCTTACAAAAACGTAAAAAGAAGACTCTCGTTGAAATTCTCGATCTTCACGCTGGTCAGCTCTTAGAAACATTTGGATCAGACGGTGAACCAGTTGAAACATATAAGATAAAGGATGTTGATCCAGCCACAGATACCGTTACAATTACAAAGGATGATGATGAATTTGTAGTTCATTTTAATTTCCGAGGGGTTCCTTCGAATATGCCATTTCGCGTGATTCGTGGTAGAGCTGCTCCTGAGCTAGATCTTGGCAATGGTGAAGAAGCTGGTGAGGTTGAAGAGGATGAAGGAGAAGAGGGAGAAGAAATAGATTTTGCCTTTCTTGATGATGAACTTGAGGCTCCGGCTGATGATTCTGAAGAAATACTGATAGAGATCCCTAAATCTGAACGCACATATTCGAATCAGACACAGAAAACTGAGGCATATACTGACTTTTTATCACTGAATACTCCTGCTAAACAGAAACTTGCTGAAACACAGAAATCATGTCGTGTTCTTACCGAGATGTTTTTTCAAATTAGAGCAGCTATTTTGCGGACATCTGAAGATGGAACACCAAAGGGTGTTAAACCCTCAAGTCTACAGACTCTAATTGACGCACTTGAACTACGTCTTTTAACTCTCAGTCGTTGTGTTGTAGATATTGATAAGATTTTATATCATGATATTTCTGAATCAGGTGATCCTCAGCCTGAACGAGAAGATGGTGTGCGTATACAAAGATTTAATGATAAGATTGCTGCAGCAAATGAATATATAGAATCATCTCCAGAAATGGCCGGTCAAAAATTTATACCCTTCTTAAATAGTTTTTTGAATAAATATTGTAGTTCCTGGAGAGAATCTGGTGAAGGTGGAAATAAAATCGCATTCCAAAGAGATGAGGAAATCTTCCGCAGAGAACCTCCTGGTTCTGAAATTGGTGTAAATGGATATCGACAGGGTTTACCAAATAAGAAGGAGGGGCGTGTCTCAGTAGATGATCTATTTCCAGTAGCCATGTCAATTGCTCGTGGCCTTAAGGCTATACGTATAAGATCACAGGTCTTACAGTCAGGAGAAGAGGCTGCTGTAAAATCATATGTATTATTTCCTCTAGCTTACGCATCTTCACTCGGCACCCTAAGACAGGAATCTTTAGTATCAGATATACGTGACGGAGAAAAACCATTTTTAACCATGAAACAAATTCTAAAACAGGCTGGAGAAATTACAGATATTCCATCTGCGTCTGAACCATTTTTAGTCAGCGTTGATGGAGGAACACTTGGAAATATACCTCTTCGTGATTATATTAAATCTATGGGTCTTCGTCTTGAAGGATTAGGTGATCTATGGCCTCTACAGGTTCTCATGGGAATGCGTGATCGTGAATGGACTATTGATCAATATGAAGTGATTAAGGAAATAATAAAGGATACGCAAAATCAAGTGCTATTAAAAATTATAAGTCAGCGAGATGCCTTATCACAGCTAGCATCACAGCCCCAGGCGGTACAAGGTATTCAGATGGTTCAAGATGGACCGGCAATTATTCAAAAGCTAGCAGATGAGCCCTTATTAAAGGAGATTCAAGACGCTCTTAAGGATCAGATGCCTGGATTCGCAAGTTCAGATGTTCTAATGGTTGGAATGATCTTAAGAAATCATCCTGATCTTGCTATGGCCCAGCTAGCAGATCAACCTGCTGCCTTAACACGTTCGCGAATGAAATATGCCAGACAAGAATATTTGAAATCATTAAAAGAAATTCAGCTCAAGAAACAACGCGTGGCCTTTGCTGGAGAACCACCAGAGCCTATTACTTGCTCTCATATAAAACCTCTTGCCATGATTCGTAAGGTAAAAGATGATAAACAACGGCTTGCTTTATTAGCTAAATTCCTAGTAACCTTTCAGGGAACAAAGGGTGAGTCATGGGTGAAATGTAACGCAGGAGATCATAATTTACTTTGTATGCATGAACTTCTTCAAATCTATCAATTTATACGCCCAGGTGATGTATCTGCTCTAAATAAGGAGATACAGCTTAACTTTGGTGGAGGGCAGTTCCAGGGATTCTATATATGTCGTAATTGTGGACAACCTATCAGTGAACTAGAATATGATACACATTTAGAATTTGATGATAATGGACGTCCTATGATGGGTCGCTCTGAACTTGTAGATAAGGACGCAATTACACAGGAACAGATTGAAAATTTAATCGGACCTCTAGGAGATGTAGATGATCCAGAGGAATTTGATAATGAGACTAAGAAACTCATTTATAATACAGCCAAAGAAATTGGAGATAGACTCTTTGCCCCCTTAGAGTTACATGATTATATTCTAGTTGTAAATCGCGTAAATGCTCTTATTCAACAAATTCCTACACGTGAGCGTTATATCAAGATACAGGAGGCTCAGAGAAGAGGTAAGGCCGCCACTGTAATTTCTATAACAGCTGATTATGATGTCTATATTAATCAGGCGGTCGTATGTGCCACTGCGGTTCATATGCTTCTTTTGATTCAGACAAGAAAACCCGATTTGATCTTAAGAGGAATGCCAGTTGGATGTAGAAACCTAGGAGGACAGCCTCTTGATCCTGAAGGTGGAACAAACGGAATTCAGTGTGTAATTTCAGTAATTTCTTCCTTTCAGAGAGATGCTCCACCCTGGAGCTTAACACAATTTCAGAAGGAACCTGATGATACAGTTAGACAAAAAACAATTATGAACATCTTTGAACCAATTCTAAGAGCCGCCTTACAAGATCCAACCATCTTACAGGCTCTATCACAGAAGCGTGAATATATCAGAAAGGTTCTAGGAGCAGCAGGGGGTCAAGGTAGACCAAGTGAAGATTTACCTAATAATTTTGCTCCTATACCTTATTCTATGACAGAAGAAGAGTTTGTAGAAAAAATCATTATACCTGAGGCTGCCACAAATGCTGATAGAGCAGAATTATGGATTCGCCAGGGAAATGTTATCGCTAAGAAAAATAAGATGCCAATGCCACTGGCATTTACGGAAGCATCCTGTTGTCTAGCTCCCTTAGAAAAAACAGATAATTTCTGGGAAACCCCCTCAGTAAAACAGAGTCTTCCACCTTTTCCAAGACGCACGGGTGTTCCTGCTCCTCCAAAGATAACACGCACAGAACCAACCATGAAACCTTCCCAGATATCAAGACCCTTACCTGATCCTCCTGAAAATAGTTACTATCAGCTTTTCTTGAAGGTATGTTATGATGGCGAGAAGAAGGGATATAGCCACGAATTCGGCCTAACACATACATGTATGTGGTGTAATCTTAAATTACAAACAGACCCTGCTTTACTAACACCTGAACAGGGATTAGATACAATTGAATCACAAGGTGTAGAAGTAACGAAGGAGACCTTTGAGGATCTCTTAAATGAAACTCATAGAGTAAACTCATTTAAAAATAATTTTAAGGTAGAGTTACCTGGTCCTCTTGATAATTGGTCCTCTCTTATGGAATTAGATCCAGAACCAGCCATAGGATATAAGGATATTATGACAAGGACACAGGCGGAATTATTAAAACTGCCGGTTGATGCGAAAGAAGTTGAGATTGCTCTTGCCTTATCTGATTTTTCAGTTTTAGCAGAGAAACAAGAGGAGGAAGTTAAACGTCGTATTCCAGCAAGCCAGCATTCGATAGTTGAATCTATTGCTCGTGGAGGAGCAGGATCTATTATACGATTCTTACATTCATATGCCCTAGTTCCTATAAGCCAGTTTTCATACAAGCAAGTCGTTGGTCGCAATATTCCTAAATCTTGGGGTCTAAGCTGGCAACATCAGCTTGATCTTAGTGAACTACTCTCTTCTCACAGAGGATATTTAATAAAATTTAATAAGATTCAAATTACTCCATGGCTCAAGGCAAAGATGGATACCTTTATTTCTCAGACACGTGTAAATATTGATAAACTTGAACACATAAGACCCCTACAAATGCCTGGAGGTCTACAGACTTATGAATATTTCTTAAAATTCTTTTTTTACTCATCTTTAGCAAATCTTGTAGATCCAAATATTTTACCAGCGGCAACAGATGCTGAAGCACCTGCTTCACAGGTAGAACAACAGGCTCTCTTTCCTGCGAAATTTATAAGTGATATGTTAAATCGTTTTAAGGAGGAAGGATTTAATCTAACCCCTGAACAAATTCGTGAACTTATTGCCAAGAGAAATGAAATGGAAAAAACAAATATTTTAAAGAAGATGACAGAGATGCCTCGTGCCACAAAGGATATAGCGAAAATTCAAATGAAACTAGGTATAGGAGATTGGGCGGTAGGTGGAACAAAGGCCATTTATGCTTATGACGCGGATCGTTATGATATTGAAAGAGATCAGCGTGCTCAGGCTGGTATTATTGATTTTCCAGGACATGGCCCTGAAGGTGCTGGCCAGGATGGACAACCAGATTATTTTGAAGCCCAAGGTGATGAAGCTGGATATATAGATGATGCTGAACTAGGAGATATCAATGGATTTGATGATGATAACTAATAATCTATGAATCATTAGTAGAATGACTATAATTAATGGAATAGAAATTGATATACCGCCACCCATTTTAGATACAACAAGGGTAGCGATATTAAATAATTATCCGATTGAAGACAAGTTACATGTAATTGCTGTAATCTCAAATCCCTGTCAATATGCTCGGCGTTACATCTTAGCAAGAGAATTTATACAGCGCATGGAGCTTGAGGAATCTATAATTCTCTATATTGTAGAACTTGCTTATAATGATCAGAAATACTATGTTACTGAAAAGGAAAATAAGAGGCATTTACAATTAAGGAGTACTGTGCCACTTTGGCATAAAGAAAATATGATTAATCTAGGTGTTAAATATTTATTACCCAAGACATGGCGGGCCTTTGCCTGGATAGATGCGGATATAGAATTCGAAAGCACAACATGGGCTTCCGACGCTCTAAAGGTTCTAAATGGCTCTAAGGATATTATACAACTTTTTAGTCATGCTATAGATATGGATCCTAAAAAACAAGCAATGTCTATTTTTCCATCCTTTGGATTTCAGTATTCTAAGGGATCAAAATATGGTGGAACTGGAATTAATATGTGGCATCCTGGCTTTGCGTGGGCCATAACAAGAAGAGCCTATGATAAAATGGGAGGACTTTATGAAAAGAGTATTCTGGGTGCTGGTGATCATAATATGGCATTCTCATTTTTAGGAAATGGGCTTAAAAGTGTAAATGAGGAAACTACACAAGGCTATAAAGATACTATTTTAGATCTTGAATTAAAAGCAAAAACCTTACGTCTAGGATATATTCCAGGTGTAATACGTCATTATTTTCATGGAAATAAGAAGAATCGTAAGTATAGTGAACGTTGGAAGATTCTTGTAGAACATAAATATGATCCATTTATCCATGTGACTTATGATAAAATGGGTCTTCTTATTCCTAAACCTGAGTGTCCAAAGAAACTTCTTGATGATATTATGAAATACTTTTTAGAAAGAAATGAGGATGAATATTTTAAATAATACATATAGAATGCCTAAATTTGTAAGCTGTAATCAGATTGCGATTATAAATCATAGTAGCGCAATTAATGATTTAGACGGATCAAATATGGTTATGGCTCTAAATACACTTCTTCCAGTATTTTGTTCAAACTGGTCTATAATTCCTTTTACCGCATGTTACATCTCAAAGGGAGTAAAGACAATTCCAGAAAATATGTATTATATATATTTGTTGGATACATCTGATGTAAGTGGCACATTAGCCTATCATGATTTATCATCTGACTGCCCATATGGAAAAGTATTTGTAAAGACAATTCTTCAAAATTCTGGAGTAATGTTTTATGAGCCCACATTAACAAAACCAACTGTATCACAGGCATTGTGTCATGAGGTATTTGAACTAATTATTGATCCAAGATGTAATTTATGGTGGATGAATTATAATACAGGAAATCTATCTGCGGGTGAAGTCTGTGATCCTGTTGAAAATAATGTGGTTGTTGTCACTCTTTCTTCAGGAGTAAAGGTTGGAATGTCTGATTGGATCTTACCGGCATGGCAGGATGCGCAGAATACAACTGGACCTTTTAATCATCTTAATACATTAACAAGGCCATTTCAGGTTAAAAACGGATATTCAATGATTATACAAGGTAATAATGTGAGAACTGTTTATGGTGATACTCTAAATCCAGTTTCTACATCTCATTGTCAGTTAGGTGAACGTGCTTCCAAGCGCAATCCTTATAAAAAATCTGTAGTTCCTGAGCAAGCTCCTAAGGTGGCCCCTCAGGTTGTTCCTGAGCAAGCTCCTAAGGTAGTTCCTCAGATTGTTCCTGAGCAAGCTCCTAAGGTGGCCCCTCAGGTTATCCATGAGGTGGTCCCTGCGGTGATCTCTGAAGTTGTCCCTGAGGTTGCTCCTGAGGTTGCCCATCAGGTGGTCCCTGCGGTGATCTCTGAAGTTGTCCCTGAGGTTGCTCCTGAGGTTGCCCCTGAGGTTGCCCCTGAAGTTGTCCCTGAGGTTGCTCCTGAGCAAGCTCATGAGGTGATCTCTGAGGTTGCCCCTGAGGTTGTTCCTGAGGTTGCCCCTGAAGTTGCCCCTGAGCAAGCTCATGAGCAAGTCTCTGAAGTTGTCCCTGAGGTTGCCCCTGAGCAAGCTCCTGAGGTGATCCCTGAGGTTGCCCCTGAGCAAGTCCCTGAGCAAGCTCCTGAGCAAGCTCCTGAGCAAGCTCATGAGCAAGTCCCTGAAGTTGTCCCTCAGCAAGCCTCTGAACAAGCCCCTGAGCAAGTCCCTGAGCAAGCTCCTGAGCAAGCCTCTGAGCAAGCTGCTGAACAAGTTCCTGAGCAAGTCCCTCAGCAAGCCTCTGAAGAAGCTCCTGAAGTTGTCCCTCAGCAAGCCTCTGAACAAGCCCCTGAGCAAGTCCCTGAGCAAGCTCCTGAGCAAGCCTCTG
>Ga0114960_10001037_pt1 | contig 22835 bp, 22 predicted proteins | sample C_130625_MF_Meta_FD_92637 | JGI IMG/M metagenome (GOLD analysis project Ga0114960, IMG submission 92637) | Freshwater microbial communities from Lake Croche, Canada to study carbon cycling - C_130625_MF_MetaG | ecosystem: Environmental > Aquatic > Freshwater > Lake | place: Lake Croche, Canada... | reverse complement strand
CTTACCTATGAACAAGCCAAGACACTGGAAAAATTTTGGCAGTATATAGGTAAAAAGAAATAAGCTGTTTTATTTGAATCGTTTTGTTTGGTAATATTTAGGTATATCATCCAACCGAAGATGAAAATAAGGTATACCAGTGCCATGAGTACTTATATATATTTTTTCTCTTTTTTTGAGACGTTTTTTTATTTCTCTCGCTGAAAATTTCCAGAAACCCTTTTGTTGTTCAGGTGGAGCATTGTCAATGAAATCTTTGATCGTAGTATATTTACAAGGACCCTTTGATCCTTCTTTAGGTAGAGGAACAAGTAAGAGAGAATCACCAGATAAATTGGGAAAGGCGACGGCGACCTTTTTCCCGTTTTGTTGTTGTTGTGCCTTGTTTATATGTTCTTGAAAAGAAGATGGATCACAAATGAGAGAATCAAGATCCTTGGTTTTTATAAAGACTTCTTGGTATATACTGTTTTTATCACGAGAGAGAACGGATGTTTCAAAAAAGAATCGCTTTTTCATATCGGATGGATATACAGGACCGTCTCCTTGGGACCATTGGTGCAATACATCTGACCATTTTCTAGAGGTGATATTTGTTTTCCGTGTTTTGTTCTTTTTTATGTGATTCTTTCTTAATGTCTTCATTTATTTAGTATAAAGAGAGAAATAAAAATATTTTTTAATTATATGAGTTTTCATATAGTATCAAATAAGTTTGAAAATAATAGTACTACTAGCGGTCCCAATAAAAATCCCAATAATGATAAGGGATATATAGATATAGATATAGGGACTACTACAGGTATGTTTTATGGTTTTGGTTCTTGCCTTGATGGAGATGAAGGTAAGACACAAAATAATATTGTTTATGGATATGGTGTAAATGGTAGTGCAAATCACTTTACACAGATTTTAAATAATGATTCTATAAATATATCGTATCATTTTGATAGTACAAGCAGATACATTCGTATACTAATAAATACAATAAGAGATGCAAAAGGAGGAAGTGCCAATGCACAAATATTTTATACATTACATTCTCAAACATATGGTACCGACCCTGGGTCTGGCTTGGGAACGAATAGTTTTACTAAGGCACCAATATAAAGTCACACTAAATTATAGAAATTTGCACTAAAAAATGGATAAATTTGATGATATTTCCTTTATTTCTAGACTGTTTTAAAGTTTAAAGGGTTTTACGCAAGAGGTAGTGAGGTAGAGATAAAAACTAGATGCTTACTAGCCTGGGAGGTACTATTGCCGTCTATTGTAACGAGTAGAAGACCCAAGGTGGTTTACCGGTAAAAGAGGAGGTGTTTTAAGATTTAGTGTCGAAACATATGTAAAGTCCATAATTTAGTGTCATTTTCTATAATTTGGTGTGCCATTCTATTTATCCGGTTTTACTAAATATACTTCTCCTGCTAATAGTTCTTCTAATTAATCACAAAAAATTGATATAAATAAAGTAAATAAAAACAAGACAATAATATAAAGGAACAATGGCAACAGTTGAAAAAACTTTTGCACCGAGAGAAATAAAAGCAAATAGTATATATTCTAGATCGTTGATAACCCGACGAATTACGGTTCCAATAGTAAACATTGGAAAAAACGTACAACAAACCATTGAAAAAATAATAGCCAATCAGATTGAAGGAAAATGTATTGTAGAGGGATTTATTCGTCCAGGTTCCACCAAAATAATTACATTTTCAAGTGGTCTAGTGAAAGCAACGAGTATATTGTTTGATGTTGTTTTTGAATGTTATGTTTGTTTTCCTGTTGAAGGAACCTTGATACAATGTATAGCGAAAAATATTACCAAAGCGGGTATACGTGGCGAGAGTCGTGATGAAACACCATCACCGATTGTGGTTTTCGTTATGCGCGATCATCATTATAATTCACCTTTGTTTGCTTCCATCAAAGAAGGTGATACATTTACAGCGCGTGTAATGGGACAGCGTTTTGAATTGAACGACACCTTTGTGTCTATTATAGCAGAATTAATAACAAACAAATAACATTTCTTCGTAAATAAGGGCTTAAATATAAAAAATAAAATAGACAAATGGAAGCATATATTCAAGAGCAAGACAATAGTATAGAAATACATGATTTGGAAGACATACGTGAAAAGGTGGAAGCGATGAACAAATTCAATCAAGTGGAAGTATTACGAATCTTGCAAAACAAAGGAGTTACATTAAACGAAAACAAATATGGGGTTCATATTAATTTATCTGAATTGGAAACATTTGTTATCGAAGAATTGAAAACATATATTGAATATGTAAACAACCAAGAGTTGGATTTGAATGAATTGGAAGAGAAAAAGGAAACATTCAAAAATGCTTTTTTTTCAAAAGCAAAGACAAAACCATCTCTTGCATATGAAGTAAGTAGTTTTGAAAAATAATTTTTTATGAAAAGAATATAAAGACATTCTATGAAAATCATTAGATAATGCATTTCATAGAAGAATTAAAACCATTTATGATGACAAAGGAGTTAGTATTCCGCAAAACTAGTTGTACTCCGAGTATTGATTTTCTAAAACCAATGCAAAAGAAAATAATACCCTTATCAGAAAAAGAGGTGAAATCAGAAAAAGAGGTAAAATCAGAAAAAGAGGTAAAATTAGAAAAAGAGGTGAAATCAGGAAAAGATGTGAAATCAGGAAAAGAGACAAAATTAGAAAAAGAGACAAAATTAGAAAAAGAGACAAAATTAGAAAAAGAGACAAAACTTTTTTATACACCAAAGCAACGAGATGGATTGTTCTGGTGTTTCTATATTATAAAATATGGATTTGATAAATACGAATATCCAGACACTACTTCTTTTGCGAATGAAAAGGAGGAAAAATACAAATGGATAACAACCTTGCGAGAGAAGAAACAATTATTAAAGGAAAAAAAAGTAAAAAACATTCAAGAAGATATCGAGGACGAATTAGGTAATAAAGAACGTATTTCGATGAAAACTTTTTTGGCACTCTGTATCGTAGAAAACATCAATATTCTTTATATACACAAGCGTAAATGTTTCGTCTTGGATTGTGTAGAAGGTGAACCATATCATATTGTTCATTGCATCAATGGTACCACTGGTTTACAAAAAAACAAAACATCGATGCATAACACATATTCTTATGAAATGAATACAACCGAAGAAAAATGGAATGAATATAAAGAACACTATTTTCGGTGGGCATCTATTGATAAACCCATCAAATCACCGAGTGCTTATAAAGTGGATGAATTGATAGAAATGGCAAAGAAACTGATGCCTGGTGGAATAATAAAACAAAAACCAAATAAAAAAGAATTGTATGAATTGATTTTAACGGTTCTTTAAGTTAGTTTGACTAGTATAAATAAAATTGAAATAATTTTTTGGTGAAAGAAGAAGAGTATCAAACAATGCAATCAGACTATAGTATATATATTCCTCGTATCTCTGCAAAATATTACAATGAACAACAAATCATTGTAATGTTTAACGAAGCAGGAATTGGTTTTGTCAAACGTGTGGATTTTATTGAAGTTAGTCCCTGCTTATCCACCAACAATGCTGCGTTTGTACACTTTCATTATTTGTACGATAATGAAACAGCCCGGAACATTGCCTCTATTCTCGAAACCGAGAATGAGTCTTTTCGTTGGCAAATTACGGAAAAAGAATATTGGATTTTGTTGAAAAACAGAAAACCCATATGTGAAACAAAATTAAACATTCATCAAGTGGTTGATATTATAAAAGTGATGGAAGAGGAGCATTTGAAGAAGAGCGAGGAACAAGACAAGGTCATCGAGGAACAAGGTAAACAAATGGAAACAATGGAAGCTAGGTTGCAATATCTGGAATCTCTTTTGTTACAACGTATTTAATATTTTGTAATCTAATCAATATCCTTTTTTCATTACAATAATAAGTCATATTCCTTTTTTGTTTCGTTTTGATATATCTGTAAAAATATATTTACACGATCTGTGAATTTATTATAAGGGATTTTATATTTTTCACACCATTTTATACATTTTTGTATATTGTTCTTTTTCCACATTTCACATTTTTCTTCTCTGTTTTTGCTTTTAAAAAGCGAAATCATTTGCTGCATATATTCCAATTGTTGGTTTCCAATAATAATATTGGATTCTTCTATTTTATTCAGGAAAAGACACGGTAATTCTTTTTTTAACAACGTTGTAACGATGACATCTTTGTTCAATACATCCTCTTTATGTAATACTTTATTGAATTCGAATAGATATGTTTTATAAATTGAATCGCGTTCTATAAAATGTTTGCAAATAATAAATCTCTCACTTTCACACATATCCGTATTATTGGGTTTTAAAATATAAACCTTTTCATACATTGTCGTCAATATATATAATATATCTATTACCGGTTTTAATACAATATCCTTCACCTTGATAATAGCAATACCATTTTCTGCTTGGAATCGTATAATATGACAAGAAATATACAATAATCCTAAAATATACGACGCAGGATCATTATATTCTGGTTCTAATAATTCATATGTCAAAATATCCTTCTTTTTTTCTTCGTAAAACCATTCTTGCTTTGTTTCCATAGAACAAAAAATATGAATATCTTTCTTGTCCTCACGTAGCATATCTAAACATTCCATTATCGCTAGCCCATTATCTCCATAATGTGCTGTTTGTATATCTGTATTATCAAAAAAATCCAACAACGAAAACATTTGTATCAATTCCATAAAAATATAAAATGTATTTGAATATGGTTTCAATTTGCTTACTGAAAAATGGGAATGAGGCACTTTATGAAAGACAAAGGTGAAAGGATTTCTCATTTTTATGAGTAAATCATACATATGTTGTGAATGCATAGTCGCTTCTTCTATAATTATCGTTTTCATTTGTTCCTTGGTTTCATTCAAAAAAAAACACAAACTATGAGATAAACAAGGACTTATTTCATCTGCAAAAGTTATTTGTAATTCAAACTCTGCATTTTTTTTAGGTAATATATAATAACTCATTTGATATAAATTAGAATTATATGAATATGATATATTTTATTTAAGTTTTATTTTAGTTTGTAGATAATTTACTTCCATCCCAACGGTATATCACGAGTTTATCCTTATTGATACCATCAATGTAAATCAACCACCATTGTTTGGTCTTATCTTCTTCTTTTGTAAATTTAAGACCCGGTGGTTTGCATTTAGTATATGCATTTGACGTAGTTTCACCATATTGAATAAATTTTTTGTATGCATTATGTGTTGTATTGCAAGATATTTGGTATAAACAATTTTCATCCACAGTATATGATTCTAACCAATCGAAATCGAATTTGTTATGTAAAAAGTTAAATATACTTTGTCTATCATATTTACCCTTACTGCCCTTAGTCTTTTCCGCGAATAAATTATATTCATTTTCAGTCAGCGGACATATAATGGGAACAGTATGACAAACCATATCATGTTTTATTTTTTTAGTTTTTTTTCCACGATTATCTCTAAAATTACAAACAATGTCCTCTTTACCTTGTTCACGAATAGGAGTTGTATATTCATTTCGTGTAACTTCTTCATGATAATTGATCCGAGATACAATTTTTCTAGAACATTCTTCAATCTTTTGACACCTATCCATAATCACCTTGGGACAATATACTTGTGTAATACAATAATTATCCCAATTCTTTATTCGTCCAAAAATGCGTGCCACCAATTGATATATATCATCGTTACATAAATCCATATGACTAAATATAGCACTTGTAAAATTACCCAGTAATTTATGCATCAATGTTTGACCCATACTCACACATATAAATCCTGTAATGACACAAGGTCTGGATTCCAAATGTAATTCGTGCGTTTTTTTATATATAGTTTCACTTATTTCTCCTCCTTTCATCGTAATCAAAGGTATAGTTTTTATATGATTATTATCATAATAACACATTGTCTTTTCACCTCCATTTAGAACAACAACAATTGCATTTGGTTTACGTTCAAATATCAAATCTCTCATTTCATTATGTGATGAACAATTCTTATTTGCAGGAATAAATGTACGCGTACCATCAGCAAGAATGGATGGAAATTTGTCCAAAATATGTGAAACGTATTCGATACATTGTTTTGAATTCATTTGCCCTGAGAAATCATCGATACAATTGAAAATCATATCACCACAACCAGCATAATCAGCTTCGGAATAATCCGCAATAAATACTGTATGTATTTTGCTCCAGAATTCTGTATCTTGCCACACGTTATAGGGTGTCGCTGTTAAACCGAAAATATGTATACATTTCGTAAATATATTTAGTTGTTCGATTTGATTTCTGAGAGAAGGTGTAAGATATTCGTGAATTTCGTCATAATAGGCATATATTCTATCAATAGGATTATGATTATCATTTACAGTTTCCATAAATGAAAACCCATCATCAAATCTTTTTGGATTGCTACACATAATGACAACTCTAGGACATGTTTTTTTATTAGAACATCTACCTAATAATTTCTCAAGTGAATTTACACTTGTATATTCACCTTCGTATTTACTAGCAAAAACACAAACAGAACCTTTCCCATATGTTTCCTCGATTACATACAATCTATGTGCAAATTGACAATTGTTCATCAATGTGTTCATCGTAAACACCATATGAATACCTCTTTCTTGGTGTTTATTTCTATCCTCTTCTTCCAAGGTTTTTTTGATTCTATCAATCACCCAAAATGTTTTTCCAGATTGTGCCAACATAACACACATCATAAACTTACATACCATCTCGATATCTTCAGAAATATTTTCAAATTCATCTGACATTACCGAAACAAATTGCGTGATTGATTTTTCCATTATTTTATTACTTTGTGTTTTTTTAATGAAAAAATAAATCAATTTTTTCTAATATATCTATTCTATCACCAACTTAATTTTCTTCTTTTTCTCTGTTGCACCAACAGGAACAGGAACGGGAACGGGAACAGAAGAACTATCTTGCAAAATCAATGTGGTGGATAATTTTCTAACACGTGACGTATTTTTTGGTGTCTTTTTTTCTTTGAGCGGCTTCGTTTCAACTGCTGGTTTTTGAGTCGCAGTCTTTATTTTATTCTGCCTCTTTTTACTGCTTATCACTTCTATACCCGTCTCTATACCTTTTTCTTTACCCGTCTCTACCTCTTTTTCTAATTCTTTATTTATTTCCTTGTCTTCCTTGTCTTCCTTGTCTTCCTTGTCTTCCATATCTTCCTTTGTCTCCATATCTTCCTCCTCTTCTTCATCCACCGATACCTTGGATGCATTCACATTACGAATCTTTTTATAAATAAAATATCTATTCAGAAAGGATATCTTTTTCTCAAAAGGAGTCATAGACAAAGCCGTACCATATTCACCACCTCTCCGTTTATTTCGTTTGGAATCTTCTTGAAGATGTAAAAACAACTCACTGAAAAGTCCTGAACCTTCTGGCATCCCTATATCCTTGGCTTCGCTTCGCGAAATTCGTTTGAACCCATAATCCTCCAAAAGACGTTCTAAATAATCGAAATTCACAAGATATTCCGTAAACATTTTATTGATGGATTCTTGAAATACATCTATTTTGTATCCCAACGAAGAAATACTATCAGGAAATGTGTCTGCTTCGTATTCTTTACGCACTTCCCATATTTTTACCCCCTCATCCCATATTTCAACACTATCACCCACTCCCTTGTCCTTGAGAAGTTGAAACACCGACTTTCCATCATAACACGTTCCAATAAAATAACCACCCACACGCGTACATTCAGCAATATTTCGCAGAAATGATGTTATTGTAGTCTTGTTTTCAAAGAAATAATGCATTGCAAATTGACACGACGAAATATGAAATCCTTCTTCCGCAACTCCATATTGACGCATCACAGCTTTTCCTAATCGCGATTCATCCTTTATACCTTCCCCAAAAACCGCCTTCACTATATGTGTCGCCTTGTCGTTCAAAAGAGCGGACCCATTACGTATATTTGCACCACTGTTTCCATTCACAAACAAAGCATACGGAACTTGCTTGTAATCACGTCTATAATTCAGAAAACGAGCACACGCACCATCTATTCTATTTTCCAAATTATCCTTTGCAATATCTATACCTAATACAAACGATAAATGACCATCTATCCATTTTGGAAAATCACCACCTTTCCCACAAGCATAATCTATCAAAATATCACCCCTCTTGGCAACACCCATAATCAATTTCTTTTTAACATATAAATTATGAAAATCACGTAAACCTCGCGTACGTTCTGTCCTAACAACACGATTATAATATACATCCTCGTCCACCGTTGTCGTAACCCCTTCTCCCGTGGTAATCATCTGTTCTGTAATCGGATAATGAATCGAATGCCAATTACTATTAGCAACATTATAAGCATTACCAAATTCATTTCCCTCTTTTGATTTATGCTTTGCAGTCTTATCATAACGAACTCGTAGAGGAATCCATCGCCATTGTTTCTTTTCATTGATATCATAACGAAATTCTACAATCATATCGTCTGTAAATACTTCCCCTTCTTCAGAAAACATATGATACACACCAGTATCGTCCTTTCTCAATAAAATATTGGCGATTCCGGCTCCCGACTCGGATGGATGAGTTGGAACAAATTCAGCGGCTCTATATGTATTCAATTCCTCTTCTTCGTTTTTGAATTTAGGTAGAACATCATCCAAAACATCTTGACACGGATTAATATAACCATGTTGTTTCGGATCAAATCCTACACATAAAATGACTGTTTTGTATTCCTGGATAGAAGACAACGCTGATGCATTCATTCCTTCTTGAAACAACGGTGTGACCAAATCCGCACCGTTTTCATTTCTAACAGTTTTTACAAGAAAATCAACCGTATTATATTTTACCGGTTTCCATTTGAAAGAATATTCCCATGTTATTTTTTTCATTGGTCCTTCCTGTCCTACTTTGTCAGAACCCACGCCAAAATGTGCGTGTGTAAAAATAAGTCCATCCGTATTATATTCATACAATCCTTCTTCCACATTCCTTAAAATATATTGACACGCAGCAAATATTGAATCTTTCTCATTCAATGGATAAAATTTCTTACTCTCAATACGCATTGCATCACCAGATGCAACAGATTCCGGTCGCAAAGTAGCTATCACGTTTTTAAGCAAAGGCAAGCGCGTATTACTATCAGTTTTATCCGTACCTCGAGGAATAAACCCATAACTACGCACATTTTTTCTATGAATAAAATAAATATCAAACGCAATAAATAGGTTGATAAAGTTACCTTGTTTATCGTGCAATACGATTTCACCATCAAGGAGTGTTTGTGATAATTCTTTATTTTGTGTTATTGTACCAGTGAAGGCGATTTGCATATTGGTACCAATGAGATAAATACGTCCGTTTTCTGAAATATACAATAGACTACGTTCTCCGTCTGCTTTTTCAGTCACTGTATAATTTTTTCGTATATTCGGAGCATTGGATGCTTCATCAAGGGGTGCAATATTAACGAGTTGTAATGTATAAGAAGACGGACCAATGAAATATTTCGGCTGTACATAGGGTGCAATTCGTTCTTTCTCCATAAACAAAGACAAATATTCTTGATAAACATTTCGTTGTTCTGTATAGGAAACAGGAAAATTTGTTCCGTGTAATCCCATCAAAACATATTTTACTGATTTTCGAATGTCTTGTAGCAATGCTTCCACTGTTGGACATTCCGTCCCAGGTCCAATGTTTTTGTTTATTATTTCCAACTCGATTTCGTAGAATTCAGGGTTCGTAAATACACCTGATTCTTCAGCAGTATACGTCATTTCATATTTTTTTCGCTCTGAATTGTAGCGCGAACTTTTTACAATACTCATATCGAGACGTATAGGTAGGTCTTTATGTACAAGTGAAATACGGTTCAAATAACGGAATGATTTTTTTGTTTTCTCCCAATTATCTATAATCGACTTGACTATACCTGAATTTTTACTAATTGTTTCCTCTGTTTGATACGAAATACGGAAATTAAAATCGTCTACATTGACTGGTTTGAAAAAGATACCTTTATCTTCTTGTCCTTCCTTTTCTCTGTATAATTGTTTTCTATAGAAATCCATACGAAAGGAACTCGTCGAAGTTGCCAATTTTTTGACATCATTGTGTTTACAATATTCTTGGATGCCGTGGAAACCCTCTATTTCAAAGCGTATATTGGAATCACGTACAATACCTGTAGCTGGGTCTAAAAATTCACTATTCACTCGCAACAAATAAGAACCATTGTCATTGGCGCATGTGAATCCAAGAGACTTGCATTTTTGAATAACATTGTCATAATCAATTTTAGATACCGATTTTACACCTCTTGTTCCGAAACGGATTTCGAGTTCGTCGTTTTTATATGGTTTTTCGACATAAGGAGTGTTTGACCAAAAGGTACGTACTAACTGTTCCATATCATTGTTGCCTCCCGGTGTTTTAATACCTTTCTCTCGATTTGCATAAGACCTTTTATTAGGATTCATTATAAAGATATATATATAGTTACTACATATATTTTTATATTCTTATTTTCAATTTTTATCCGCTTTATACATTTGTATAACCAACATTAGTAATTTGTGTACTGCCTCCCACATTCCCCATTTTGGAAAACGCCTTATACATAATATTTTCTGGTTGATAACTGCATTTTTTCATATTTAAATTTCGAAAATATGTATTTGCTTGACACGTAGGTGCGACTTTGTTTTTATAAATAAAAGGTACATCTGGTTGTCCATTTTTGTTATTAGGGTTTGAACCACGTAATCTACGAAGGGAAGAAACGTTGCTACTGATTGTATCAACGGTTAATTTCAAAATACGTGTACTACTGGATACGCCGCCTTCGGCGGCAAATTGTGGATTGCTTGGTTTATAATACACTTGTTTACATCCACGAGAAGAACCACTACCTGCAGAAGGAATACCTACATACGGATTGTTGATAAAATTCTTGTAAATAGTAGTAGCGAGTTCTCGGTTTCCATCTATGGTTTGTAAAAATGCATACAAATCAGGAATGGTTCCCGGTGACTTTTGCTGAAACAGTTGGATATCCGTTGGAGAAAAGACATTGGCAGCCATTAATATACCAAATAATTTCTGTGTCAATTCATTTTGACTATTTTCAGATGTATCAGGATAACAATTAGCTACATACAAACGTTCTTGATGTTTATTTTGTGAATTGTTACCATAAATGGACGATGTATCAAAATTAAATGCACGTTGTTCAAAAGTTTGACAACGGTTTTTATGATATTGCTCAATACTTGTAAAATATTGTTTGGGTAAATTTGTATTCGCAGGTAAAACACGTCGTTTTGCTTTTCTCTCTTCATTACAACAAAAAGGTGCATTTGTTGATATTTGTTCTGGATTGTTCGTCAAAAATGGTTCTGGTGCATAATTTGCGACAATGGAAACACCTGTGCATTCAGCTTGCGATGTGACATTTGTATTGCTATTCTGTTTCACGGAAAATTGTCCAGGTCGATCAATAAGTTGTCCAATAGTTGCAAATGATCCTTTGGATTCGCGATTGTATTTGGATGGATCTGTAGGATCCAAAGAAATAATCGTTTTTGGATTGGTTCCCTTTCTATATTGCCATTTCATTGGACGTGGTAAGCCGTGCTTTTGAATAGCATTATTTGTAGGGTCATTGTTTGTCAAAGGACGAATATTACCAGAAGTATTGGCTATAGGATAATTATATGGCGTTGTTCCCTTCCATGTCTTGTATACAGCTGTTCCTAGAGGTCCATTGGTAGTATTGTTATAAGAATCTTGATTCAACATCTCTACTTTATCCAAAGAAAATAAAGGTGGCTATCAAAAAAATAAACCCAAGTAATTATATATTATGATTCTCTCTTTACAAAAAACATGGATACCTTTGTTGTCTCTTTTTTTCTTATGGCTTATAATATATCAAATATTTTTACCTCCTTTGCTAGAAGGATTGGAAAATGCGACAGATTATAAGGACTATAATACAAATGATCCCAACAATGCTCTTATTTTATCACAACAAAATGCAGGAAATATTGCTTATTTGAAAGATAAACTAGATGAATTGTCTTCTTTAAAAGCAACAGTGATGGATAATTGTGGAAACATTGTTGAATTAAATAACCAAATGTTGACAATTATGCAACAACAAGCAGGTGCTACTCAACAGATAAATGACTTGACAACACCAAATATATCGGGATTAACATAATAGAATGTGTAAAATATAATGTATGTATATTATAACATGGCGGATACTACTTCTACAAATACTTCTACAAATTTATTTCAACAATCATTAGGTGGAACATCGGATATGGATGCACAATTTTTAGGTCCTAGTTATGATTATTCTAAAAATATAAAACAACCGTCTGATATTGGTATGTCAGATGAAGGTACATTACCTGCACTAGGGAAAGATGTGAATGGTTTGATTGCCTATACAGAATTATTAGTAGAAGGCACAGGGAATGCAAGTGCTACCGGAAATCCTTTAGGTAATAAATTGTTCTTATTAACAGGACAAAAATGTAACGATATTGTTACAAATGAACAAGTTGATCGTTATATTTATATAGACAATGTTCCTAATGGAAATATTCCTTTTATTTCATCGGGAATGGGTATGAATTTTACTGAATTCAGAGGTTTGATTCCTGGTATCATGAGTAATATGAATGCGTTTAGTCCGTACGGTATGATGCAAGCATTCATGACAGGTTCTGTCCCTGATTGTCAACCCATCACAATGGAAGTGATTGATTCGAATAATTATAAAAGCAAAGAAACACACTATGTAACTACGGTGGACATTAATAATCTTGACCCGTGTAGTTTTCCAGATGGTCATAATCCAGGTACTGACAAAACTTGCAAACAAGGATTTTCAAACATAAAACATTCGTGTAATAAATGTGCACGTCTTCCTCGAAATATATGGGTTCAATTATATTATATTTTTTTAATTTTATTGGCGGTTTTCATTTTTTATCGGTTACTTTTATTAACATCTGTGAGAAAAATGTAAGAAAAATAACAACTATATTTGTTCGTTGTTATTTTTGATTTCTTATGTATGCGTTTTCTTAGTTTTATTTTTTCCTTGTGATCGTCCCTTTCCACCAGCAATGGCTTGAGTCATAGTCATTTGTTGTGTCTGGTTTTGTAGTTGGGTAGACGCTTGTTTGGCATTTTTCCATTGTGATTTGGAAGTAAATTTTCTTGAACTAGAAGAAGGCTTGTATCCTACAGAACGCGTTCTACGTTTACCACCATTATATTGTATTTGATTATTTTGTTGTCCAAACCAAGAACGCCAAGAACCAGACCCATACCCAGAACCAGACCCATACCCAGACCCAAACCCAGACCCAGACCCAGATCCAGACCCAAACCAAGAACGCCAAGAACCATTAGAAAATGCATTTCTTGCATTATTTAAATAATATGAAAAGGATTCAAACATACCTCACTATATACAATAAAGCAAGAATTTAATTTATAATTCTTGTATAATATTTTACCACATCATTCAACCTCCATAAGCTATATATTCACCATTTCTATAAAAATGATACGAAGGAATATAGCCAAATTCATTTCGTCTAAATATTTCTACGCGACAATGAGGATTGTTCACAGATGCTTGTATCGCATCCTCTTTGGAAAGAATCACAACAATATCATCCCAGTCTGAACCCTTTATCAATACATAAATAGAAGTAATTGTAGAAACATCCATTTATATAAAAAAGGATATAAATCTTTATATTCATTTTCATAATATATTAAAAGCGATAATGGGTTAGCGATAATGGGTTAGTATCCTGGTTCTCGTATCGCACCACTATTGCATATACCACCTTTTGTGCATACTGTATTATAGACCGCTCTGCATTTTGGTGGTACGACGCATCCCGCACCACGTACGCGTTGCAATGAACTTCGCACATCATTTGTATTATAATTTTTATATGACAAGGGATCTGACGATGGTAAGCCTTGTTTATAAGAACTTTTCCCCACTGCACGACTTTTTAATGTGGATGTATACAATGACGATGATGGTGGAGAAATATAATTCATATGTCCTGTCACCGGATATTCATTTTGCGAAGATGCTGAAAAAAAACGAAAAGGTTTCGCATTCATAATAACTCGTTCTCTCGCAATTTGTTGTTGCTTCACAGAAGTCGCCGTTCGCCAATATTGTCTACGTGCTTGTGCGAATTCGCTTGCGTGGTCTGCTGGATAAAATTGAGGTGGGTTCGGATGCACACCTGTCAATACACCTAAATTATGCACACCGGATATATTGGGTGTCTGTGATGAATTCAATGGACCAATCGTTTGTGATGCTGATGGACGAATATAATAAGAAGCCACATTCTGTGTCATAATTCTTATTATATATACGTGTGTATAAAATATGCACACAATTTCCTATTATTGCCATTTAATATCTGCGAATAGCACGCCACGCACTCTGCTGCGAGTGACTATCATCTCCAGAATACGATAAATCATTATAGTTCTTTGATATTGCCTTTTGTTTCAAATATTTGGAATAATCTGAACTATCATAAACATAACGTCCATTACACGAACCAGCTGGAACACCTGTTCCATCACAAACACTATGAATAGCACCAAAATGTCCCTTGAGACCACGCAAACTGGGGCGACTCTGAAACGTCTGGCACGAACCTCCACATGAATAATTAAGTCGTCCTAGTAAATCACCCGAGTTATTCACTGCACGAAAAGGGGTAACAATGCGTCCCATTTTAGCTTCACGTAATTGTTGTTTATAACTTGTGTTCCAGGCTTGAACTAATTGAAAACGTTGTTGAACCACATCTTCATCACTCAAATCTGTCGTTTGCACGGCTGTAGGAATAAATCCACGCACTCCTCCACCTAAAGATGAATAGGCAGGATTATTGGGACGTAATTTAAATGTTTGTTTTACAGAATTACTTGGATGTTGATTACCAATTGATGTCATTTATATAAGACAATAAAAAAATGTGAAATGATTTTTTTTATATATATTTATACATATGAACAAAATCAATTGGAAACAACTCGGCATTACCACCATCATATTCCTTATTCTCGATTTTATTTTCTTGTATACAATGAATCCCGTATTTCAATCTCAAATCATTGCTATTCAGAAAAAAAAAATATCAATGAAAATAATTCCAGCCCTTTTGTGCTACATTTCTCTCATTTTTATTATTTACTATTTCATTATTCTTCCAAGACGTTCATTGATAGATGCTTTTTTCTTGGGATTGGGGGTTTATCTTGTTTTCGAAACAACCAATATGTCTTTGTTCGATCAATGGAAATGGACCACGGTAATAATGGATTCTCTATGGGGAGGTATTCTATTTACAATCACTACTTACTTGGAATACAAAATAGATGCTAAATAAGAAGTATATAATCAATCCTTGGAATGCAAAGTAAACGGAATAAAATAAAATGTTAAAAATAGATGGATAATATTCATATTCTGAGATAAGGAGGCTAAATAAGAAGCATATAGACAAGCAAAAATTATCATTGTACTATCTGCTAATATGGCAAACAATCCTAGTTCCTTGGAATAGGTTTTGAATAAATCAAGTACTTTATTGAAACCGTGTGGCGTCGCAGTAAAAAAAAGATAAAATATATAATCATGTATTATTTGTATTACTATAGCGAGACCAATAAACAAGACAATGGAGAAAGATGAAAACAAAAAAGGATAACAAAATCGAGTAATAATAATACCAATTATAATAATCATAACATCACCAATAATTGCAGATAAACCATATTGTTTGTACCATTTATGCAAATAAACAGAATGGATAATTCCATTATGAAGCAGAAAAAGATAAGTCAAATCAATAGTCAAAGCAGCATTAATAATAGGTAAATAATCTTGTATATTATTAAAATGAGAAATATCAGTAAACATTTGTCTCATATAATATAGATATAGAACAAAAATTGATTCATAATTATAAAATATATAGAAAGTAAATAAAAATGTCACTATTAAATGAACTTGTTGTACAAAGAAAAGACGAATTGGATTGGAGTTATCTGTCCTATAATCCTTCAACTGTTCCTTTTTTGAGAGAAAATGTAAATAAAATAGATTGGTGTTTTCTCTCTTATAATCCAGGTGCGATTCATTTCATAGAAGAAATTTTAAATACTATGGAATTTGATTCCTTTGTAAATTGGAAAGGATTGTCGCAGAATCCTGCTGCCATTCATCTATTGGAAAGAGAACCTGACAAAATAGTATGGAGTAACTTTTCAAGAAACGAAAAAGCCCCTTTATCTTCATTGTCATATCTTGAAGAAAATGACAATAAAATTATTTGGAGACTATTTTCAGAGTCAATATATGCTGTTCCTTATTTGAGAAAACATCCGGAAAAAATAAACTGGTATTATTTATCAAAAAATCCCGCAGCCATTGATATTTTGGAAGCCAACCAAAAATATATAGACTGGTATCATTTGTCGTCAAATCCAGGCGCTTTCAATCTTTTGGAAGCCAACCAAGACAAGATTCATTGGGAATCTATTTGTTGCAATACCAATAAACAAATTCTCGGTCTTATACCAGAGGAGGAATTTTGTATACCGCGTTATCATCCACGTTGTGATATCAATTGGTATATACTGTCTTCGAATGCAGCTGCTATCGATATTTTGGAAGCCTATCCAAATAAAATTGATTGGCGTAGTTTTTCAGCCAATCCTCATCCACGTGCTATTCAACTATTGGAACAAAATATCGATAAAATCGATATGCATTATATATCTCAAAACACAAACGAAACTATTTGGTATTCTTTTTCCTATGTATTAAAGTAAAATGATATAAAAAATATATTTGGTATAATAAAAGCTATATGCATACAAAAATATTTAAAATGGATCAAAGAAAAAGAGCCAATTGGGAACAATCCAAATGGATTTGTTTGTCTTCATTGCTTTTTTTAATTCCCGCCTATTATTCCTATCGTATTCGATATTACCATTATTCTTTTATATTAATACTGATTACTATTGTCTCTATCAATTATTGGAGAAATCCTTTATATTCATTGAGACGTACAATGGATTATATATTAGCGGTAAGTTTTAATATATGGATTACTCTTCTTGCTGTCATATATATTCGTGAACCCATTTTGTTCGTGTCCTTTTGGGGTATTTATTGTGTATTAATCTATTGCAATCATATGTCTGGTGTATTCTTGGACAAAGAAGATGAAAATTGGTGGAAATATCACGTCATTTGTCATTTTTGTGAAATATATGGTTTATGTGTAACATTATATTGTTTGCCTCTCTTAGAAACTGTTCTAGTTGTTCTTTAAATCCTTTTTGTATATATTTTACAATAAAAAATGTAATAAATATATTACATTTTCTACTTCTTCTTTTTTTCTACTTCTACTTCTTCTTTTTTTCTACTTCTACTTCTTCTTTTTTTCTACTTCTACTTCTTCTTTTTTTCTACATATTTTAATGAAAATATTATTACGTCATAATGCGAGGTGCAATATTCATTGTAACCAGTTCTTGAAACAGTAATTTACATGCATATGGTATTTCCACATACGAGAAATCTGTACGATTCTCACATGTTCTACATCTATGTATATGTACTTTGTCATTGTATGAAGCAATCATTCCACATGACTTGCACGTGTATACATAATATTTGTCCGATACATCATACAAACGTTCTTTCGTGAACCGCGCTGCTCCGTGCGCCACTGTTGTATCTCGCTCCATCTCACCAAATCGCAATCCACCATCTCGGCTTCGCCCTTCTGCCGGTTGTCGCGTCAAATTCACCATAGGTCCTATCGAACGGCTATGTTGCTTGTCTGTGACCATATGTTTTAACCGTTGATAAAATACAGGTCCTGTGAAAATACTACACTCAATCTGTTCCCCCGTAAGTCCATTATGCATCAATTCATTTCCGTGCGCCTCGTAACCTACGCGCAACAAATGTTCACATATTGTATCCATATCAAGTTCTCCAAAACTTGTTCCATCACCCAATAAACCTAATTCTAAAAGAACCTTTGCTAAAACTGTCTCTTTTAATTGTGCAATCGTCATACGTGATGGAATCGCGTGAGGATTCAAAATAATATCTGGTTTAATTCCACTACTTGTAAATGGCATATCCGCTTCTGGAATAATATTACCAATGGTTCCCTTTTGTCCACTACGTGATGAAAACTTGTCTCCAATTACTGGCTTACGTACAGTGCGTGTCCTCACTTTGGCAAAATTATATCCGTCACCATTTCTATCAATATAATTCTTATCTACATAGGTCTCTTCCTCGGTACGAAATACACGACTCTGGTCCTCATACTTGATCAATTTGGTATGATCATTACGATTCTCCTTGATAGGTACCACCTTGGATATAATAATATCACGATTCTGTAATAATGTATTTTCCGGTACAACACCTTTGCTATTTACCTTGTTGTAATTTGCAAATTTCATTCCCTTTGTCTTGTTTGGGTCTGGTTTGCATCGAATTTCTTCATCCCCGTTGATTTTCTGTTTGTCCTCATCCTTTTCCGTATGATAAATAGTGGCTTGAAACAAGCCTCTGTCAATCGATCCTTTGTTAAATAGCAACGAATCTTCTTGGTTATATCCTGTATGTGTCATAATGGCTACAACCACAGTAAAACCCGATGGTATCTTGTTGATATGAATCATATCCATAATACGTGTATCTACCAGAGGGCGTCCAGGGTAATTCAACACATATGCGGTTTTATCCATACGAGTATCATAATTGGTAACATAGACACCCATTGCCTGTTTTGCTTGTGCACAATTATGCGACATAAATCGCGCTGTACCTGCCAAGAAACTCTGATTTTCCTTATTTTCTACCGTAATATCCGATATCATTCTATCCTCCTCTTCTGTAACTGTAATAACCGATGCAAATTTTGGAGTCCCGTCTTCTGTATAATATCCAACCTTGATATCAACACCTTCAATCCAATATTCGTATATGTGAACTGCTCTACTCCATCCTTTGTTTGTCATAAATAAATGATCCGCTGTAGCAGTAATAGAATGCGCTTTATTATCCATTGTGTTGCATTCAATTGTAAGCATTTTTTCTTCGTTGGGTCGTATAAAATGATCAATCACTTTTGTTGTAGATAATACCAAGGTCGATGGATGAAACGTCAATACATCATCACCGATTTCAACATCTTTGATCGGTTTTTTTGTTCCATCCGCCATATGCACTAGTTCATTTAAATCCAAACACTGATACGTATTTCTAGGTGATTGATTGTGTTCTGGAAAAGGAACACATGACGCCAATACACCAAATATTGTGGATGGATGTATTTCACAATGAGTATATCTAATAAAATGTTCAGAATCTATTTTGTGATTTAATTCTTGTGGTTTCATCGCAATCATACTATACGCTTGTTCTTCTGGGTCAATGTATTCCAAGATAGCTTCATCAATATGAATATTCGTCAATAAATCATCCCATGTCAATCTTCCTTCTTTCAAATTACGAATGATTTCAGGTTTGATTAATACGGAATTATCCTTGACACGCAAGAGGGGTCGTGTAATACGACCACTGTCGTTGCAAATACGAATTTCTGCTAATCCATAATGAAATACAATCGATGTATATACATTGATAATACCTTGTACCTTTTTATCTTTCAACATATTGTACAGCTCATATGGTTGTTCCGTCACACCTACCCAACATCCATTGATAAATACTTTTACTTTGTCAAACATATCGATTGGTTTTTGTCCTGAAATATCTGTGATATGAGGCATTACATATTCATAAATAGGCATTGTATTCGATGGAATAGTAGTGTGTGCCATATAAGCCAAGTTCTTTACTAGGCCTACTGACTGACCCTCTGGTGTTTCTACACCACATAAAAAACCCCATCCTGTACTATGAAGCTTTCTCGGTGGAATCAGTTTACCACTTTTGTCTGCTGGTGTTGAAATACGACGCGCGTGACTCAAACTGGATACATATGTAAGTCGGTTGAGAACTTGTGCAACACCCACTTTGTTTGAATTTGTATGTTTGATACCAAAATCACCCGTTGAAAGTGCTCGTTTGATTCCATTCTCAATCGTAGTAGATTTAATAATCTTGTAAATATTTGTCATATTCACAATGTTATGATAATCGTCTGTTGATTTCCAAGAACCTGTATTAATTTCCTTTACAATCTGTTTTTCCATATCTTTTACCAATTTGTTGAAATAATTTCGGAATAAATTATTCAGTAAAGCCCCCGTCAAATCGATACGTTTGTTTACATATGAATCGCGATCGTCTTGTTTGTTCATTCCAAGTGATGCTTGTATCAATCGTTTTGTCATATAGCCCAAGAAATACAGTTTTTGTTTAGCCGTATGACAATGAGGAAATAAATCATTGTTCAAAATCTCCATCGTAAAATCGTACTTTTTTTTACTCCCTGTTTCCTTGTCCATATTGATTGGTGTATACATTGCGTAGTTCATAATAAAACGAATCGCTTCCTCCTGTGTCATTAATATATTGGCATCAATAACGGATCCCTGTAATTCTTGCAACATATCCGCATATTTTTCCTGATTTATATCTAACAGAATTGTTTCACAAATATCTTTGTCAGACAAAACACCCAGTGCGCGAAACACAACAAACAAGGGAACTGGTTGTTTAACACGTGGTAACTGAATCAAAATCGGAAAACCAAAACCATTGTTTTTCGATGAAAGAAGTAAGTTGATTTGTTTAGGTGAAATGCATTTGAAATCAGGAACCGATTTTATTTCAGCCATCCATGTGTATTTCGTATTGTTTTTTGCGATATGAAAACAATATACTTTGTTCTCTGCTGCGCGTTCCTGTCCTAATACAGTCTTTTCTGAACCATTGATAATAAAATAACCTCCTGCGTCGTATTTACATTCTCCTGTTGCTGCGTTGTCTACGTGTTTGTATTGTGTCAAAACACAAATATTAGATTTTAACATAATAGGTAATTTACCAATATGAATCTTAGGTAATACTTTATGAAATGTTTGTATGTTTTCTAGATTGGTTCCATTGCGTACAACAAATTTTAAATGAATATCAATAGTCATAGCAGAAGCATATGTAAAATTACGAAGACGTGCTTCTTGTGGAAACATTAGTTTTGTAGCACCATTGTTTTCGTGAATTTGAGGACGATAAATATGGAAATTTTCAAATGAAACAAATAATTCAAGTGCATACTTTCCGGAAGCTACATCTAAATCTTGTTCTGATTTGATATGCACTGGATTGAACATCTCAATGGTCTTCATTATTTGATATCCCACAAAATTGTTGTATGATTCCAGTTGATGACGGACAAGACGTTCCAAATGATGACCTTTAAAATAACTCTCAATAATAGTCCACGGTGTTTCAATATACGGTTCTGAATTCATTCTTGTTGTCTTCATTTTTTGAACTATAAAATATTTCAATTTATTTTTATATTGTTTTCACGATTCATTTATAATACTGGTGTAATATAATGGATATATTCTCAGCATTGGACAACCAGAAAGCGCAACAAATAAATAATACGCTTTTTCTTTCCAATTTAATAAAAGAATTAAAGAAGCCATTGGGAGGAGGGATCAAATATAAAAAGAAGAGAGAAAAGAGGATGAGAAGCAAAGGGATGAGAAGCAAAGAGATGAGAAGCAAAGAGATGAGAAAAACAAGAAAATCGAAATAGAAACAATATAAACATAATATGTATAAAATATAGAGAATGTCTTTACCCAAAACAACAAGGGATATAATATTTTATTCCTTGGTAAAAGAATTACAAAGAAAGGAAAAAGAGAGAAAAAATAATATAATACAATCTTGTTGTTTTGTACCTGTGATGAATAAAAAAGTTACTGCAAAGGAAGTTACTGCAAAGGAAGTTACTGCAAAGGAAGTTACTGCAAAGGAAGATGTATTCACAAGAGAAATTCCCAATTTATTCCAAGAATTTGATATGGAGTATAAAAGGGTATATTCTCCCAAAATGCCACCACCACCGGAGGTGTTTGTTCCAAAAGAACCTTTAGAACCACCTCCTTTGAAACGTCTGGTTGAAATTGGTACACAATATGCAGAAATAAAAACATTACACGATTTGATTTGTTTAATTGAACACCATCCAGAAGACAATGAGATTCAATACAATATTGATATGCATTCTTTGCATAGTATCAAACCTTATTTGATTGAATTAAACAATATGATTGGTTTACACAGTTTAAAGACAAATATTGTGGATCAGATTCTTTATTTTTCACAACAATTGCATAAAAACAGTGAAAATAAGGTTTCAGGTGATTTCTTACATACGGTTATTTATGGACCACCTGGTTCTGGAAAAACCGAAGTAGCGATAATAATGGGTAAAATTTTCAGTCAATTGGGTATATTGAAAAGGAATATATTTAAAAAGGTAACACGTAGTGATTTGGTGGCGGGCTATTTGGGACAGACGGCGATAAAAACAAAAGAAGTAATACATGATTGTGTTGGTGGTTGTTTGTTTATTGACGAGGCTTATTCGTTGGGAAATATAGAAAAAAAGGATAGT
>Ga0114960_10001033_pt1 | contig 22895 bp, 18 predicted proteins | sample C_130625_MF_Meta_FD_92637 | JGI IMG/M metagenome (GOLD analysis project Ga0114960, IMG submission 92637) | Freshwater microbial communities from Lake Croche, Canada to study carbon cycling - C_130625_MF_MetaG | ecosystem: Environmental > Aquatic > Freshwater > Lake | place: Lake Croche, Canada... | reverse complement strand
GGTTGGACTGAACATCCCAGGCAGCCGAAGTGTCATTTTTTTCCTCTTCTAGGAGTAATGAAGACTCGCTTCTACCCAAGAAAATATTATCAAGGGCTGTCAAAGAGGCGAAAGACCCAGCGCAAAAAAGAAATTGCTAAATATGGATCACTGTCATGGAAAGATCCTAAAGCCTATGTTGGATTTGCAACTGACAATGTCCCAACGCGTCCGTCTAGTTACACCACAGAATGGAAGCGCAAATTCCCCCATGCAACCTCTCTGGAAGATAAAGCTCGTGTAACAGGGGTTCCCTTGCGTATTATCCGTGAAGTATTCAATCGCGGCATGGCTGCCTGGAGAACTGGCCATAGACCCGGTGCAACAGAACAACAATGGGGATATGCTCGTGTACATTCATTTCTCCTCGGCGGAAAAACATTCCATACGACCGATTCCGATCTAGCCAGACGCATTCACCCTAAGATTCTATTGGATACAAGTGCATAGACTGTAGGTAATAGGAGATTTATACTTAGGAGAAGAACCTTTATAATTAGACTACCGTCTATTTTTATTCCATAGAAATTTAATCCTAATTCGTGATATTTAGCGTATTTTTCAACAAGTTCGATATCTTCCGTTGAATACATACGATGTTTATATAAATATGATATAACCTTCGTATCAAACTGATTCAGTCGGCAAATCTTGTAGATATACCACGACAGTGCGCCAGTTTTTAAGGTTATACCTGTAATATCTGTATATACGTGGTTATAAAAAACATTTGCAATATCAATAGGTATATGGTAGGTTAGGATAATAAACCCCATAAATACAATAAAATTCCAATTTCTACCAAATGTTTTAATTGCACGGCGGTGAAGTTTATACGACGAATAAAATTCCTCAAGAAGGACAGGATGTTTCTTAAGAGATTTTAGCCAAAGTTCAATAGATTGAGCCCTCTGTTCCAATTTCACACAAATAAAATAATACAGCAAAGAACTTACTGAAAAATATATATACCAAGCAATTGCCATGAGAATATTACCTAATTGAATTAATACATCTTTTTCAGGGTGATTATTAAATTGAATTACAGAATCGTAGCACCAATATATCATAAATAAAGAATAAAATCCCAGTGAAATTGTTTCACTCGCTCGATTAATTTGAGTATGTTCAATGCAAGACGCTGTATTCCAATCCCTTTGCAAATAGACGAGATAATTATATATAATAAGTCCTATTACCAGATCCAGTGTATTTAGAATTGGTTGATAAAGGTAATAGGAGGGATAGTACACTAAGCTCAATATCGCTGCGGGCAATATAATATTTACTGTTACAGGGATAATGATGAGGTAGCGATGATGTACAAAGGGAATACTTGTGAACATAAACATATTTTTTATATGCAGTTCGCAACTTGGCTCTGGTATAGCTACGGCTTCCGCAGTCGCAGTCGCCATATCTATAGAAGGGGAGGATTTATCCCCATCCTAAAAATTGATTTGCAACCCTCCCCCCTTGCTAAGTCCAAATGACAACCGCAGTCTACAAGCAATTTTCTCACCGCGAGCACATCCTTGAGCTTCCAGATACCTATGTTGGGTCTGTGGAAACTCATGAGGAGTGGAGGTGGATTCTGGATGGGGAGAAGATGGTGCATCGCAAGATCGCCTTCAATCCTGGATTCTATAAGTTGTTCGATGAGCTGCTGGTAAACGCCAGAGATGCTCGTGTGCGATCTATTGGATCTACCAATCCTATCAAGCATATTTCCATTACAGTAGGCGAAGTTGAAGGTGCTCTCCATATTTCTGTGGAAAACGACGGCGATGGGATTTCTATCCAGAAACACGCCGACAAGCAAGTCTGGATTCCCGAGATGATTTTCGGCCACTTGCTCACCAGCGGAAACTATGACAAGACGGAGGAGAAGATTGTTGGTGGAAAGAATGGCTACGGAGCAAAGCTGGTAAACGTCTTCTCCCACGAATTCAAGGTAGAGGTTCGTTCTGTCGCAGATGAGCAGAAGTACACTCAGACATGGACAGATCACATGTCCGTCTGTGGAAAGCCGTCGATCAAGAAGGACAAGGGTAAGGGATTCGTCCGCGTAACGTATACCCCCGATCTCACTCGCTTCACTGGATTTGAGCGCGATGTCATGGTGAATGTTCTGAAGACGCGCACCTATGAGCTGGCTGCCCTCTGCGGCAAGGAGGTCAAGGTCTCCTGGAACGGCACTGTGGTCGGATCAAATACCTTCGAGAAGTTTGTCAAGCTCTTCCTTCGCGACGGAACTAGCGTCAACTATGAGGCATGCGGGAATCGTTGGGAAATTGCTTCAGTCCTCACACGCTGTCTCTACGACGATGAGACAGGGAATGACGAGGGTGCACGTTCAGTCAGCTTCGTGAATGGGATTAATACAAAGAAGGGCGGTAAACACGTCGACACGGTAGTGCGTAACGTACTAGGAGATTTCTGCGAGGCAGCAGCAAAGAAGAAGGTTCCTGTTAAAGTGGCACAGATCCGTGACGCGGTTGTCTTCTTCGTCAATGCAACAATTGTAAACCCATCCTTTGACAGCCAGACCAAGGAGACCTTGACTACTCCTGTTGCCAAGTTTGGGAGTGTGTTCAAGAGCGAGAAGATGTCGGATTCTCTCATGAAGATGGGTCTCCTCGAGGAGGCACAGGCAGCTCTTGAGGCAAAGAGTGCCAAGGATGCCAAGCGCACGGATGGGTCAAAGAAGAAGACTCTCCGTGGTCTGCCAAAGCTCGTTGATGCTGCATGGGCAGGCACGGCCAAGAGTCCCGAGTGCACACTCATTCTTACTGAGGGGGATTCAGCTGCAACATCAGCAATTTGCGGACTAACGGTGGTAGGACGTGAAAAGTTCGGCGTCTTTCCCCTCCGAGGAAAGCTACTCAACGTAAAGGATATTTCCCAGGAGAAGTTCAACAAAAACGAGGAGCTCACGGCAATCAAGGCTATTCTTGGTCTCAGGCAGGGTTCCAAGTACAAGGACAAGAAGGAGCTTCGTTACGGCCGTGTAATGATCATGGCAGATCAGGATCACGACGGTAGCCATATCAAGGGGCTTCTGATGAATCTCTTTCACACGGAGTGGCCAGAGCTTCTCCAACTCGGATTTCTGTGTTCCCTCGCTACTCCCCTGCTCAAGGCATCCCGTCGAAATGAGTCTATCTCGTTTTACAGTAACGGGGAGTTCGAGGCGTGGAAGGAGCAGCATCCCACAACAGGATGGACTATCAAATATTACAAGGGATTGGGTACCAGTACCAAGGAGGAGGCCAGGGAATGGTTTGAGCGTCTGGCTGAGATTTATTATGATTGGGATGCGGTGAGCGACGAGTCCATCTCCCTAGCCTTCCACAAGAAGCGATCTGATGATCGTAAGACTTGGCTAAGTGGATTCAATCCCAAGCGCATTCTGGATATTGGGGCAGGGGGGCGTGTATCCTATACGCGCTTCATCAATGACGAGCTGATTCATTTCAGCAATGCCGATAATGTTCGCTCTCTTCCTAACGTGATTGACGGGTTGAAGCCCTCGCAGAGAAAGATTCTCTTTGGGTGTTTTAAGCGCGGGCTTCGCTCTGAGGTCAAGGTAGCCCAGCTAGCAGGCTATATTTCTGAGCACGCAGCCTATCACCACGGCGAGGCGTCTCTGTGTTCAACGATTGTGGGTATGGCACAAAATTTCGTAGGGAGTAACAACATTAATCTCCTTGTTCCCCAGGGTCAGTTTGGATCTCGTCTCATGGGTGGACAGGATAATGCCTCACCGAGGTATATCTTCACCTTTCTCGAGAAGATTACTGATCTGATCTTTCGCAAGGAGGATATGGGAATTCTCACCTATCTCGATGACGACGGCATGGCGGTGGAGCCAGAGCATTACTATCCCGTACTTCCACTGCTTCTTGTCAATGGGTGTGTGGGGATTGGTACAGGCTTCAGTACAAACATTCCTCAGTACAATCCCCTTGATATTCTGAGCATCTTGCGCAAGAGGTTGAGTGGTGAGATCACATCTCTCACAAATATCCCTCTGAAGCCATGGTGGTATGGGTTCAAGGGCGCAGTTCTTCCTGCAGATTCAGAGGGAAGCTGGATAACCAAGGGCGTATATACATTCAGTGACTCCCATAAGTCAATCACCATTACGGAGCTTCCCGTCGGCACGTGGACAAAGGATTACAAGACGTTTCTGGATACCTTCTGTACGGCGTCCTCCAAGGAGGAGATGCCTACTGCATTCGGCAGCGATGGTCAGGCAATTCTTAAGTCATTTGATGACCTGTATACAGACGAGGATGTGAAGTTTACTCTGTTTCTGTCAGAGGATTATTATGAGGATTGCAAGGCACACCCTGCTGACTTTGAGAAGAGGTTTCGTCTCACCGGTATGTGGAGGACAACAAACATGGTGGCATTTGATGCAGAGATGAAAATTGTCAAGTATTCTTCTCCTGGGTCAATTGCTGAGGCATTTTATCAGCCCCGCCTGATTGCCTATGAGACTAGGCGGTTGAAGGAGATGGAGCGTCTACGGGCTGAGGCGGTGGAGACGGATGCCAAGGCAAGATTCATTCGGGCAGTCTTGGAAGGAACCTTGGAACTACGGCGGGCAACCGACGAGGAAATCGTGGCTTCCCTGAAGGCTCATTCTCTACCGGCGTTGTCAGGTGACGCCGAATCCATTGCCGGCTATGAGTATTTACTCCGACTTCGCATGGATCGCGTAAAGGCCAATGCAATCGTGGAGGCCGAGGAATGTGTACGCAAGGCAATGGCGGCTGTGGCTGAACTGGAAAAGACTACGGCATCTGAACTCTGGCTCAAGGAATTGGATGACTTTGAGGCAGGGTGGGATCTATTGATGAAGTCTCGTGTTAGTGTTCCGAAGAAGAAGGTTACAAAAACGGGTCGGTCATAGAGAGGGTGCGACTACCGGCACTGGACAAATGAACAGGATGGCTGAGTGGCACCGGCAAGGTATCAATATCTTTCAAGTAGTAAATATAATGATCTACGGCCGATAAAATATGAGGACCCGACCAATTAATGACAAGTTGATTTAATTCAGTGACTTGACCGGGGATATCTTTAGGGTTATTTTTTGCATATTGGTAATATATTGCCCTCATAATAATTTTGAGTTCGTCTACCGACTGATCATCGATAATATACCCCTTTGGCTGGCTTTTATCAAAAACATACCGGCGAATTGCGGCCTGGATGGCAATGACATTCGCCTTGGAGAAAAATGCGTCTGATACCGGCGAGCGTTCCCAGGTTCCTCGTAACATATCGGCCTGGAAATTGGTTTCTACCGACTGTTGAAAGCCAAATCCGGGAAAAGATCCTGATTTACGACCGTCTCCCAGCGGAACTCCGTATGAAGGGTGTGAAATATTGATACGCCCATTTCCAGTACCGGTCTCTACCATCTAACGGCTATTGTCAGAATTTTTTTGCCCTTTGGAATTTTTTTCTCAGGATGAGGTATAAGAAAATGTCTTCTGTTGCTTCTCAGTTTAAGCAGACCCCCGTTGGCGGATATGTGACTGTGATCTCTACCATCAACCCTACCAACATTTACCAGTCTCCCATCGTGAAGTCTAATTCTGGTGGTGCTGCCACTGTGGCATCCCCTGTGGCCTACGCGTGGACTGGTGTACCTTCTGCCACCAACATCTCCACCCTTCTGACTGCCGGCCACGTGGTCAAGGATATGGGCAGTGTGACCATGAGCTCCAGCCGCGTGTTCCGCAAGTTCAAGGCGATTGGCCAGAGCGGCGGTACCCCCCCTGGTGGCGATGTGAATACATCTGACAATGACTTCGGTACCTTCTACCTGGAGGTAGCATCCCCTGACCAGGATGTGCCTGCCGCCAACGTGTCTGTGCTGGCTCGCTCCATGTAAACCCCTTAGGGTACAAACCCAGTGCTGGGTAAAACCCATTTCGTATGTAAGTATACACACAAAATGAGTTTTCTCTGTGAAGTGTAGATGGCACTCGGATTTAGCTGGGGAGCAACGCACTTATCCTTTATCTATATTGGATATCTCCTAATAAGTATATGCTTGGGGTTATACCTGGTTAAGCTCATGTATACGCAAAATAAGCCAATTTCTGCAATGATTGTTCTTGTTCTCTTGCTGATTGTCTTTCTCTTTTTTGGGCAACGTTGGTTTCAATATGGACAATTAAAGGGAAGTTCTGGCTGGATGCAAGCAAATGCGCTAGCACAATCCGGTTCGTCTTCTTCAGGCCAATGTTCCGACGGATCTGGGATTGCTACATCTTCGGCTCCGACCTCCTGGCCACCTGTGGTGAACCAGTGCCCAGATTTCATGACACTGGCATCGACTGGCTGCGTTGATACACATAAGTTGTATGGTACTACTGCTATTGGTACTCTTACCTTTAGTAATACCCTTCCCGTTAGCTCAACCGCGGCGGCAGGTATTTGTTCCGTCATGACTCCTGCTAAGTCTGCCTATCTTCGTTGGGAGGGAGTGGTTCAACAGGAAGGAAATTGTATTTCTGCAAATATTGGGAAACCTCCTTCCCTCTAAGGTCTAAGAACCTGGGCTAGTATACCTTAGTATGCAAAAGACTGTGTGTTTACACCCTTCCATTGAAGCGAAGATAATGGAATGGTTTAAACATAGAACTACTCCTGCCGTATTCCTCATTGGTCCACCTGGTATTGGGAAAACAACCCTCGCCTATCGCGTCATGGAATTAATGGGATTTCGTATACGAGAATTTAATGCATCTCATACCCGAAGTGGCGCCTGTTTTCGAAAGGTCATTCTACCGCTTTTAGAACGAGGTGGAGTGATCAATATGATGGAAACAGGTAAACAGGGGGGTCTTGGAGTGATTCTTGATGAGATTGATGGGTTGAGTAGTGGGGAAAAAGGGGGTCTCCAAAGTCTTCTTACCTATCTCCGTGACTGGGTTCCTGAAAAACCTGGTGTACCGTGTATATTTATCAGCAACACAATACAACAACGTGTTCTTCAAGGCATTTCCCGTTACTGTTTAACCTTTAAAGTGGGATCTCCTGAAGAAGAGCATGTACAAACATTGCTTGGTTCGGCAGTTCCTGAACAGTGGAAAGTAAATGGGATGGGTGATTTACGCCCACTCCTTCGTGGAGAATATGCAAACTATCACAGTGAAGAAACCTTTGTAAATATTCCCGAAGGTGTTGTCCCTTTGGCGAAATGGTGTTTATATAATAACATAGATCCGTATTTAACACTCGAAATGGAAAACAATGATAGTAATTTGGCCGGTCTCGTTATTGCAGAAAATATCCCTGATCGTTTACATGCTGTTACAGGGGATAGCAAGGCAGGATGGGATATTTATATGAAGATGTTTCGATGTATCCAGGAATCTGATTATGCTGATTATTGGGCGTTCTTTTATCAAACCTGGCGTCTTCTTGGCTTGAGTCAGGATGTGAAAATAAATACGATGAATCTATTTTTATCCAAATATGCTCCATATGATGGCGAGGAACCGTCGATTGAAAAAATCCGCTACACGCCTGTATTAACAAAACAATCGGCGCTCTTTAATGTCTGGAAGCTACTCTGCGAACTTGCTGATGAGAAAAAGGTGCCTATCCGTCTCTCTCCGTATACGTTGATGTTAGAGGCGAATGTGGAAACAGCGCTGGGTACAGGAGGAAAGAAACAGGATAAGCGGAAAAAGGCGGATAATATGCGGTTAGCTCCTTAATGTTCAACTAATTCAATAACAACCAGTGGGGTCTGTCGTCCAATACGCTGAGCCAATCCAAGAATATCTTCTTCTCCGCGAAGTGTATCAAATAAAATCATATGCGTTGCTGAATGTAAATCAACGCCTGTGGTATCATCCGATACAATAAGGGTATTTAGTTTTTTCACGGCAAAGTCATTTAATATCGTCGCAATGGTCGATTTATTTCCATGTAAGATATCGACGGATGGCATATTTAACGTCGTATAGAGATCGTGTGCGTTTCTGCTAAAGACGATCGTCTGTCTGTCTGGTATCCTAAGGAGTTCTCTCAATGTCTCTTGTTTCGTTTTCTCTACTGGACTATATTCGGTTTTCACTTTAATGAGGGAGGTTGGATTCAGTACTGTCTGGCATAGGGGACAGTTCATATTAATATGAAACCACTTAAGAATACATTTACCGCAAAAGAGATTCATACAACAAGGAGTAATACAGGGAACAATAACTTCTGATTCATAACATATGCTACAGGATTTATTTTCTTCGAGGCGAGCTTTGACATTCGCATCTGTCGTAGATAAAAGGGTATCCATGGTAAGAATGTTTGGATGAATACTCAAAACAGCATCTTCTATGTTTCCCTGGTCGAGAAAACTCATCGTTGTTAACGATGCCTTGCATTGGAGAGTTGACTGTAGAACTGGGGGGAGAGATATCGATCGATATAAATGACTCGTCTCAGTTGTTACTACAAAATATCCGCGCAAGGGATGAGTATTATTTACGATTGATTTAAAATAGATATCAGATACTGTTTTGTATAGGGTTAATAAAGGGTGCTGATTAATATATCGCTGTATATAGTCTCTCGTGGCTTCACTGAGCCCGTCGATGTAGTCCTCGTCCAGTTGTTTGACAACATGAGAATGAATTTGTTGATTTGCATGGGTGATATTTTTATAGCGAGATGTAATTAGCCAACTTATGCGCGTAGAAACAAATGGGCATTGGGCTGGAATACGAATTATATCAGCTTCGTCGTAGACGACACGTGTCCACGTCTTTTTTTCATGATTAATAAGAGCAACCAAGGCAGGAAGAAGGGTATTACTGACCAGGGTAATATGGGAATTTTTCATATGATGTATTGCTGATAGTTCAATATCTTTAGCGCACTTCAGAACATGACAGCTGAGCCTCGTTTTACTGATTTCCTTTTGCCATTGATGAAATAGGGAGTGTGGCACGACAATGAGTGTAGGGAGTAAGTCGTGGGTTTGATTTACAATACTAAAGAAGGAACTCGTGCTCGCAGGATGTAATGTGTGTGTCACTGGGCTAGGAGTTGACATTTGACTTATATGGGCTAACATGGTGACCGTTTTTCCTGTTCCAGACCGTTCTCCTAAAATTCCAAAGGAAGAAAAGACTAACTCGTTATCGAAATGTATTCCTTTATATAATGACTCTTCGATCGTTTTCATTCGCCCCAAAGAATACAGTTGGTGAGGATATAGGGGAACAGTTATATGTACGGATTGGGTTGGTATAGCATTTGACATAGAGATACCATGTATTCGTTCTATGACATCAATGTTACTGGATAATATTTTCAATGAACTCATTATACTAACGTATATAACGATATTTAGGCTGTCTCGTAAAAGAGTCTGAGGCTGGGGGTAGAGATAAAGTGGGAGAGGGGGAGAGTTGTGTGTGTTGCCAAGGGAGAATCTCGCATCTTCAGTTTATTAAAGGTATTATCGCTGTGACTAATCACGAGCATTACATGCAACGGATCAAGTTGTAAGAGGGGTGTTGTGTAGTTATTTAGAAAGGATTTTTCTTCTGCGAAAGCAATACGTTCGTCGTATGTATGGGTATTTGCATACGATTTTCTCCACGCCATAGTTCCATTTGTGGCGTGATTTTTTGCATAGGGACCAAACGTGTATATTTTTCGAATGTCTGTATAATATAAATATACTTTACTGCATCCTGCCACCTCGATGTGCGGATGTTTCGCGAACATCTCGACAACGTGGGAGACACGGGTTGGACAATAATAGTCATCGTCATCCATGGCAATAAGAATGTCTCCCTTGGCCTCCTTATTCAGACGATTCCGTTTTGCGCCAATGAGAAGTTTATCCTCTTCATAGATATAGCGAACGTTGGGAACGGATGCAAAGACATCTTTAACACAATCTTCGCCGTCGTCTAGAATTATCCATTCCATTCTGTCTTGGGGATAGTCTTGGGCTAAGTAACACTCTATAAGAGAAGGAAGAAACTTACGTCTATTATAGGTAGGGGTGAGAATCGATACGAAGGGATACATCTTTTTATATACATTGCCTGGCGTTTATACGTTGGTGTGGATTAGAGGGGTGGATTTAGAGCGGAGGGTTGGGGAGCAGGCTTACTAGTCGCAGCGTTACCACTTGGAGCGTTACCATTTGGAGCGGTTGGAGCGGAGGGTTGGGGGGTTGGATTACCAGTCGCAGGCTTACTAGTCGCAGCGTTACCAGTCGCAGGCTTACTAGTCGCAGCGGAGGGTTGGGGGGTTGGATTACCAGTCGCAGCAGGCGTTGAGGTAGCTAACCCAGCATGAAGTTCTTGGCTAAAGGCTGTTTCCTTTACAGGTATACGTAACGCACGGCGTAACATCTCTGTAATGTCTCCATGCGATGCTAAGCGAAGAATATTTAATGCATCTTTCTTTTCTTGAATACTCGCCCGTAGTTTAGCAGGGTAGGTATACAACGTAGGAAATCTCCTGGTTTCACTATAGTTTACATCCTCTTGTAGAGGTAAAATGGAATACAAGGCAATAGGGCTCATGGATAAATTCTTAAAAAAGAAGGAACGAATAAGATAATATATAATTAGAATTCCGCCAATATACGGAGTAACACCATCCGAATAAAGAATTGATGTTACAAAATAATAAGAATACATATATGCTAATATTCTATAGGGATACTCCTTGTGTAATAAATCGTTTGCCGTAAATGATGCAATAAGAAGCGCCGTAAAAAATACGGCAATAGATACTAAATACACATATAAAATACCAAAAATACGGTAAATTTTATCAACCAAAGATTCTCCTGGAACATCAGGTATACTAAAATCCATAATAATTTCGGAAATACTCGCTTCCACACTTCCTGAAAATTGTTGAAGATAACTATCATTTGTTGAAGGAGGTGCTGTTGGGGGGTTAATAATTGCCGAACTTAATACTTCCCAAGTATCCTTTGTAAAATCGCTCGAACATCCGTCTTCTTTTGACGCCGACTTACATAAATATAACATATCATCAAAATTAACAATATCTCTGTTAAAGTAAGTCTTTTCAGAATCAGTTTCTGGATTAAAAGGAATAACTTTCGAATTTAATCCATCCAATTGCCATGAATTTGTTTCGACTGTAATATATGAATCAACAATTGCGCGTACGGGATTTACATTTACCGATGGATTTACAGCAGTATAATTAAATCCATTGTATTTTACCATATCATTCTTTGCGTAATGTTTTTTGTTACTCCATCGTGGTAGAGTTGTATCATCGACTGGAACAGGAGTGGGGGCTGTTAATCCAGGCACAACAGATCCAGTGAATAATTCATATTTGTTTGTAAAGGAAAAACTGGGCAAATACCCTGCTATACGTTTTAGCAGTGTATATCCAGGTATATAGTCCATCTAGACTCCACCTGCATTATTTATGCTTTTCTTTACGTAGCATATTTTTTACTGCCCATTCCTGATTCAATCAAAAAGAAGTTGATATTTTCCACGTATACATCGAGTGTATAAATATAGGTCGGTGACGAAGGAAGAGGATAGACATCAACATCCAATTGAAATCGATTAATACGGCTTGCATTAATAGACCCTGAAGGCTGAAATGTCGGACTGTGCAATTCAAAAGTATAGACGGGAAGTTTGCGATTTGCCCCTCCTGACAGGTATTTGTATTGCGTAAGATCAGTAAAAAAGGTTGTTGTATTTACTTCCTGTATTTCATTACCATCGGAAAGAATACGAAGCGAGCGGAGAATATCGAGTTGTCCTGCAGGCACAGTTACTCCAGAGGAATAGGGGACGGATCCAGTTTCTGTCTGGGTAAGCTGTTTCGGCTGATTAGGAAAATCCCACCAATTAGTGAAATTATCTGTCCTATTTCGATAATACACACTATCAGATCGTCTAGGGATAACAAGAATACGTGTAATAGGGTTATGAATATATAAATCAAGAAGTGTATGGCTGATAATTTCCGTAAATGGTACATGCGTCACTTCGCGAATGACATAGGAGAGGGGAGTCGTGGCAAAGATTGTTTGCTCCGCTTCAGGAAGAAAAATATACGTTGTATACAAAGTCGGAGTAAATACCCATCGATTTAATGGATCGGGAGTAGCATTAACATCGGTTAAGAACTGACGAATCTGGGTAGACGAGTCAGAAATATTCGTATAGGTCGGTTGATTTGGATTCGCTTGAACACTGATTGGATTTACAGTATATCCAGGTGCCATACGAAAGCCATTTGCATCGAGAGTGGTATAGAGTTCTCGTGCCGGTCGGAAACTAACAGTGACCGTGACGGGATACACCTGTAACCCAACAAGAGGAAGCGCCTGTCCTTCTTCCGTAAACCAGAAAGGAAGAGGAACATAAATCGTATATCCTGGGATGGATGGATTATTCGCTTGAGTCGTTGATCGTTTGTCCCCAAAGACCGTAGGATATTGAGGTGGCATGACAGATGGATTGCCGTAAATTCCTCGCGCAGGATCATTTAGTTCAGGGACATCTCCCACCAAGCGTTGCCACTTTTCATAGGCATCCTTCGGTAAATCTATCATCGCTCGTGCCATTAAATACTCGCCGGTGAACTCTTGGACTTTATTTGGACCAACTGTGATATATACCGTATCGATGGCTAGAGCACCTACTGCCTTGACCCATTGAAATTCCTGCTCATAGGTTGTCCCTTGACCCGGGTCTGGATAAATGTTTTCACCTGAACTGGCGAGATGTTTACTGTAAATCGGAGGCAGGGTAAAGGATAAATACATATCGCTCACCAAATCCCCTTTACGATCCACCTGAGTTGACACTTGAACCGTTTTATCGTAAGGATAAATATTAGTGCCGTCAAAGGTCTTAGATATGGTTTCCATAGAAAAATGAGTATATTTTTTAAAGGTTTTGAAAAAATAGGTCATATCTGGATTTCCAGATAAGATCACATTTTGTGTGCCATATGCAATTAAACTTAATAACCCTCCGCCAGGCATTCTTCTTTACCCGTGATTATATCGCTTTATGTAGTAACCATATCTCAGCGTTGCTGTGTCCACCAAGTATCAATCAGATAAGGAGGACTAATCATAGAAGCAGTATCCATTTGAGATGATGGTCCCAATTGAAGGAGAGCCTGAATCTCGGCATAGCCAATTGCATAGCTGTAATAAATAATATTGCTCACGTACCCATTAATTGCTCCATTGATAATGAATGTTTCTCCTGCAGGGAGTCCACGCTTAGGTCCAGTTCCTGTGGAATTATCAAAGTCACCGCGAGCCGCGGATGGAGTTGTAAGAGAAGGAAGAACATTCAATGGCTGGTAATTCTGATAGGCGATCGTTCCAGCCAAGGTAAGCTTATTCGCAAGATTGCCATTAATATATACACTCAGGGTATTATTCGACGAAAGAACGATGACCAAATGAAACCACTTGTTCACGGGGATCTGTTTGATGTCAACGAAATTGAACCAGGAGTCGTAAGAATTCATCACTACGCGTAAGACGGGGTCATTCTTGCTATCAGAAGAGACAAACACTCCTGGACCACATAGAGGGAATGGACCCGCCGTATACCCCTTGTAATAGACAGTTGACCAACTCTGTGGACTTGTATTATTATTAAATGTGGTATCTGCTATATAAATAAAGGTAGAATAGGAAAATTCTATGCCGGTTAATTGATTCTGAGACACGGGCAGGTACACTGATTTTAGGTCCGAAGGATCTTGAGTGAATACTTTGGCACTGCTGCCTGTCATAGGATAGACGACCACGCGTGTGCCACTATAGCTTAGAAAGATCCTCCACATCGCTTCCATGCTCATGTAAACAATGTAAACTATGCCCACGACAACAACGCCGTAAAGGATTTGTGGAAAGAGTTCGGATGTTGATACCTCCATTCTATATGTGTGTATCAAAATCTAGTATTCACTTATTTGCCTGCTGTTCCCATGCTCAGATCAATGTTTGTATTAAACATGCTGGTAATAAAACTTCCTGTGGAACTCGCGGCGGGTCCATTCTGATAGATACTCCACATCACACCAGGACTCAGGGCATAATTAAAGTAATCGCATGTTGAAAAGACTCCATTGATGGTTCCTGCTGACTGGCGTCCAACGGTAATTTCTCCTACGCCTGTTGTTACGCCCAGGTCGTTTAACCCATTGTATACGCAAGATCTGCTGAGTTTCCCATCAATATATACATCGAGAGTACGACCATTAGACACAACGCCCAATAAGACCCATCTCTGGTATTCAATACCATTGATAATATTACATTTATCGGAGCCCGTTGTTGTGGGTGTTGAAGACATGCCTGTTACAGTGGGGACTCCGTCGTTAGTCTCATCTCCAGTTCCCTGGTTAATGACCAGAGTTCCATTTGTTGGAATGAGACCCATGTACAGGAGAGTCTTTGCACTGGAGGTAATATCGAGCAAGTGAATGGTTCCTGTGCCAGAGGTCTGGGGGCTGGTGCTATAGACACTTAACCAGAGAGTCACACTATATTGTCCTCCAGAGGTTAACCCTGATGCCTTTTGGAGGTTCGCAACCGCTTTATCTCCATTACTTGCAGACACGGTTGTACTTGCCGCATCGCACCGAATGACCCCACCATTCTTTAGCTGTGTTTTATCGGTCACATTGCTGGGAATCATGTTAATGGACGATTCAGTTGCTCCAGAATTATATAAGAATGTATAAACATAGTACAAGACGATCATAAGTACCAGAAAAAATACAACACCCCCTATCATCCCGGAGGAAACTGTGGGAACCTTGATGTTTTTTAGATTAATACCTGATTGCATCATTCTGTATTAGGTTCAGAAAGGCTACCTCAACTCACAGAACTGGCATAGACAGAAAAAGGGTTAGGAGGTTTAATTGCTGGAAGTCCTCCCGTGCACGTGCCAAAGAGACATTTTGGTATGGAAAAGGATAAGCTAAGTTGATCTGGGGTATAGGGCATGCCTGTTGTGTCAACTAACTGTTCAACGTCGGTTCTAACATCTTCAGACGAGTAAGGGCGCAATGCAGTAGAGAAGAAACCAATCGTCCCTACCCATCCTACCATTCCTCCCACAAACCAGCTATCGGTTGCGTTTGCCGGAACAGGGGGATACTTCAAATATGTACTAGCAACCTGTACCTCTCCATAATATACATCAATACGACGACCTTCCTGAACAAGGGTGACAACCGTCCACTTTTGGAGGGGAATAGCCGGAAGAGATACGGATTCTACATGATATGTGGATTGGCTTGCTGTTTTGATGGTGAGCAACGTGGATACGAGGGGTTTATCAGATTGAGATGTATACCCGGATACATAAAGATTCACGCTAGATCCTAGCGAAAGGAGGAGAGCCAGATTTCCAGACGTCTGGGCGCAATTGCTGCAATCGCTCTTTGTTGAACAGGCACATGAGGTAAAAGCATAATCCGTGCAGGATTGTTTTAATGCCAGAGTATCGGCCTTTGTATCGACTACTGTTACACAGTCAACTTCGGAGACTGTTTTCGGTGCTGTATTGATCATAATAGCGAAGCGTAGGGCAGAGGGTGTTTTCATATCCCAGGGAAGAGCTTGTTTTTGAAGTGGAGATGCCAGGGGTGCAGATAAAGAAAACTGCGCGGTTGACTGTGTATTACGTTTCATAAACATTACCGTAGCGAGAGCGGCGATAACAATAGCCAATAAGACAATGACTATCGTCAGTATCATTCTAACTTTAGATCCGTAAACATTAGCCGGTGAATAAAGACATCATACGTTATTGGCATTTAGCTCCAGTTCCTAGAGGAGATGTTACAATTGACGTGTCTGTAGAGCCAAACTTAGCCTTTCCAGTTAGAGCAAGAGGAACGCCTTTGAGTTCTGGATAGGGGAGGGAACGATTCCAGAGGAGAAGATTCTGAACATTTCCACATTTTCCAACCGTTGTATTCGCATAAAATTTTTGATTATTCGTCGAAAATGATGATGTATTTGACACTGGTGTTTGTGATACTTGTACACCATTATAATATACAGTAAATATATTCATATCATAAACGATAGATAAACGGAAGGGAGTATACAGAGGAATATTTTGGATAGGAAAGCTGCTACGTTGGACAGTGCTGCTACCCGATCTTAGAAAATAGGTAACAATCAAATTATTTGTATCATCGTCAACATAGCAAATAAATTGAGGCGGGGGTGTCAATGTGGAAAACTTGAGCGCTAAACTTGACGTGTCCGTGAGAGCCTGAAATGCTGTTAACATCGCGGTGTCTGATTGGTCTGTGCTAAAGAAGATTAGACGCTGTAACCCCTTGCAAGGTGATGTGTCTGTAATAAGGATATCTATCGATAACGTATAACTATTTAAGAAGGGATAGGTATTTAAGGTATCGTTTGCAACTGGTGCAACCGTTGTTGGTTGTTGCCCTGCATTCCAGTATACGATATAATCAGACGATGTTGGCACAGATATGATTCCTTTTCCACCTGGTATAAATTGAAAGATGGGGTGAATAGCAAAATGAACAAGAAGAAGAATAAGAAAGACGACAAAGCCGTACAAGAAGAAGTAAAAGAGGAATTGCATAGCGTATCCTGAAGTTAGACCGCTCGTCATAGAGCCGAAGCTGGAACTGATGCTGGAGCCGAAGCCAAAGCTAGAGCCAAAGCTAGAGCCGAAGCCAAAGCTGGAGCCGAAACCAGAGCCAAAGCTAGAGCCGAAGCTAGAGCTAGAGCTAGAGCTAGAGCTAGAGCTAGAGCTAGAGCTGGAACTTTTTGCAGGAGAGCTAGACGTAAGCCCAAAGCTAGGTGTAAACATAGATGCTACGGTTGATCCAAGTCCCTGTGTATATTTTTGAATAATTTCTGGTCTCCTATTTGTGGCCATCTGATTTAGAAGGGGGCTTTTTTGTATCCGGGACAGTCTCACTTTGTATTAGCAACGTATACTAAAAGTCCGCAAGCAAGACTTCCCATGATTAAACCAGTTACCATCCCCTGAGTGCGTGCTTTCCAATCTTCTGCGGCAAAATCATCCACCGTCCAAATGGGAGACCGTTTTAATTGTCCTAGTCGTTGTAAATACAACAAGGTTTCTTCCTCAGTAAAGAGCGGCTTATTAATACTCTTACTCACTTCATTGTGTAAGAGGAGAGTCCATCGAAATAAATCACTCCGTTTATCTAAATGAGGAGCAATAGGATACTTCTGAAGATGTACCGTATAGTGCTCGCGGCAAATCGGACAAGGAATTAACATCTGTAGACTTTCAAAAAATGCTTTAGCGGACTTTTTATGAGCATGAGAAGGGTTTGTTGGATACCCAAGAGATGCAATATGAATGGTAGTCCAGAACAAGGGTCCCCAGGTTTCGGGAGGTATATGCATTCTATGTAATGCGGGTATTCTCTAGTAGTCTATTTCACGCATAAGTAGGTCTAAACACTTATCCAGCTACTCTATAGGAAATGTCATATATGTACAGAGGAAATCAAAAAAATTTCTGCACAAATTGTGGGGGAAATGGACATGTATTTCGTAGCTGCATAGCCCCTGTAACAAGTTATGGAGTTATCATGGTTCGTTCAAGCAAAGAGTTCAATTTAGAAAAGAGTCTCATTTCAAATGGTAATGTGACTGGGTTAGAGAAGGAAAATCTCGACTTTCTTCTTATTCAGCGGCGCGATAGTTTAGGATTCATTGAACTCATTCGAGGGAGATATAAGGTAAGCGATGTTGACTATATTCGCCTACATCTTGGGGGTATTACAAAAGACGAACAGACTCGCTACCGAGATGGTCCCTTCGATGTCCTATGGAATAGTATGTGGGGACTCAATCATTCACATTTATATAAGAATGAATTCGAAACAGCAATGGCAAAGTGGCAACAGATCCACGATGGTGTTACAGACGAAACTGGAAAGTTCTGGTCAATGGATGAATTACTTGCTTCCGCTCCTCCTAAGAACAGTCCAGAGTGGGGATTTCCCAAAGGCAGGCGAGATGCCCAGGAGAGCGATTATGTCTGTGCAATGCGTGAGATGGAGGAGGAAACGGGGGTACACGAGAACGAAGTGATTTGTATTAATAACATGGAACCACTGGTTGAGTCATTCTTCGGCAGCAATCATGTTCATTACTGTCACAAGTATTTTATTGTCTGGGTGCCTCCCACACGCGAGATAAAATTCGACGCGACAAATGATCATATGCGACGGGAAATAGGTGATATTCAGTGGTTTTCCGTAGACGAGGCGCTCGCTCATCTACGCCCTGAAAATATTGAAAAGAAGGAAGTGCTTTTACGCGCAGCATCATTGTTTAGAAATCTATGCCCCTTTCCTATCCATAGATAGAATGGCGGCTATACCTGAAGGGAAAGCCCTCCTCGCCGCATGGCGAACCTCGGTTGATATAAAAGACCAATACGATACTTTGGAAAAATTATTTGAGAATAACATTTTTCCAAACGAAGACCATCCCACGTGGGATTCTGAGGGGGGGCTCTATCCGGACCCGAACTTTCCACGTACTTCCGTCGAACGAGGAGGAGAATGGCAACAGTGGTATGCTGATACGATGCGAGGTGTACACGCAGGAGAAGATTTTCTTCCTAAACTCATGCGAAAAAGGGAATTTCAGGAAAGTCTTCAACCTGCTATAAAGGATTTAGATATCGATAAATGCCGTCTAACTGAAGATTTTCAGATCACCCCCGTCCAGAGATTTGTCTCACGCCTCCTTTCTCCTCGCACACCCTATCGCTCCGCCCTTCTCTATCATGGAGTAGGTGTAGGGAAAACCTGTGCTGCTGTTACAGTCTGTGAATCGTACCTGGAAATCTATCCTGATATGAAAGTCTGTATTATTGCTCCTCCTAATATTCAAGAGGGGTTTCGTCGAACAATTTTTGATGTAAATTCGCTACGTCTAGGACAAGGGAAAGAGCCGAACTCTCACAATGGATGTACAGGAAATATATATCTTTCATTAACAAATAGTTTCACAGAACGAAACCCCAAGGTCATCGAGACACGGGTAGACAAGAGTATAAACTCCCGCTACGAATTCTTTGGATATACTTCCTTTTACAATCATATTCAGCGCCTCCTTTCCTCTCTTGCAAAACGAAAGGGCACGGAATCCATGAAGCGCGAGATGCTTCGTAATGAATTTTCCAATCGTATTTTCATTGTGGATGAAGCACATAATTTACGCGATAACCCGGATGAAAAGGAGGATGAAGGACGTGACGATGTGAGTGAACACGAGACGACTGAATCGCGTGCGGGGAAAAAACTGACCCCGTTTTTGAGAGAGATTCTTACCGTATCTGAAGGAATAACACTTGTGTTAATGACTGCTACACCAATGTATAATTCCTATATTGAGATTGTATTTTTACTGAATCTTTTACTTCTCAATGACAAATTTGCCACCCTTCGTACAGGAGATATTTTTACTCGAGACGGTGAGTTTACCCCAACAGGCGAACGTATTTTAGGAAAGGTTGCATCCTACTATATTTCCTTTATGAGAGGTGAGAACCCCTTATCCTTTCCGCTCCGTCTAGAACCAGATACTTCTGTAAGAGTACAGAGCTGGCCAACACGAAATCCAAAGGGAGAGGAAATCCCAACGGTCGAACGAGAGCGCCTAGTTCCCAAGGGAGAGAAAGGAGGATTACCTTGCGTTCCCTGTACTCTAACTCCTGACTCAGAGGCTTTTTATAAGACTGAGGCGTCTGAAGTTGTGCGGACAGAGCAAGGGCTCGGCATCGTTGCCATGGATATTTTAATCCAAGGAGGAAATTGGATCTTTCCTGTTGAAGGAGAGTCGCTCCGTGAAAAGATTGGCCAGCGCGGATTTGATTCCTGTTTCCAGAAAGAAAAGCGGGGGTCTGCCATTACGTTTACTCCCCGCGAAGGCCAAGATGCAAGCTGGCTTCTTCGGTCTAACATTCAACGGGCAAGTGGAAAAGCAGCCACTCTCCTTGACCGTGTAGCAAACTGCAAAGGGGTGGCCTTTGTGTATAGCCGGTTTGTTCCTTCTGGTGCACTCACTCTAGCTCTTGCCTTGGAAGCAAATGGATACACTCTCTGGGGAAGAGATACTGGATTCTTGTCAACAGGGATTCAGGATGATCAGGGGCGCCAGTGCGCACTCTGTCCTCTGCGTGAACGAGGGCATACTGGCCACCCCTTCAAACCAGCAAAATATGTGCTTCTCACTGGTTCCTCTGAATTATCTCCCAATAATGCGGCATCAATTGATGCATCTCGTTTACCTAAGAATGTACACGGAGAGGAAGTCAAAGTGATCCTGGGATCTCAGGTTGCTGGCGAAGGCTTGGATTTACGATATGTACGCGAAGTCCTCGTATTTGATAGCTGGTATCATCTGAATAAATTAGAACAGGTGATTGGAAGAGGTATTCGCAACTGTTCTCATGCTCTCCTGGATAAACAGTACAGGAACTGTACAATCTCTCTCCTTGTCAATCAATATGCATCTGATGCTCAGCTTGAGACAATCGACATGTACTCCTATAGAATGGCACTGGAGAAAGCCATTCAGGCAGGAAAAGTCTTGCGGGTGTTAAAGGAACACGCAATCGATTGTTCCTTAAATAAGGATTCTATTCTGTTAAAGGGTATACCGCCTATTTCTAGCATTGTAGATAGCCAGGGGGTTGAGCGGCGCGATGTTGATATTAACGATGTGCCGTTCACCGTGATGTGTGATTGGCTTGATACATGCGACTACGGATGTAGAGATGGGAAGGGGCAACCAATGCCTCCCCCTCCTTCGCTGGATATGCAGGATATTAATACGTACGATGAATATACAGCTCGGTATCATATTCACACGATTCGTTCTTATATCCAGGATTTAATTGCTAAAGGAAAATATTATGTTACCTTTGATATTATTCAACAGCAGTTTGAAACAATTCCACGAACCTTATTGTTATCTATATTAAATGATATGATTACCCAAGATACTTTTCGGGTGAAAACAAAGGCAGGGTCTGGGCGTATTATTTTACGAAATGGATATTATTTATATCAGCCAGATGGAATTGCGGACGAATCTATTCCTATTGCAATTCGTGTGAGACATGTTCCTATTCCACGCGATACCTTCAATCCGTCACTCTATGCGAAGGAAAAGGAGGAAAAGCCAGCGGCGGTAGGTGAACAGGCCTTTTCCATTCTCGCCCCCGCTGACGATACTAGCGAGGCATTATGGGAGGAAGTCAAAGAATGGACGGAGGAGATCGAGTCTGGTGATGCGAGTACAACGGTCGTTCCTGATCAAGTCTTATATGAATTAAAGAGACTAAAAGGGAGCAGTGGTATCTTCGAGGGACAGAAGGAAAAGTTCGAAAAGATTCTTTGGTTGTACTTTAGTCTGGCTGGTAACGAGGGATTGCGGAAACGCTATGCGAAAGTGGTGAGGCAATATGTATGGGACGAATATATTACTACCGCGAAGAAACGGGAACTCTTGGCTGGATTTTCTACAGATCCCCTTATTCAAGAAGTGGCAGAGGATTCCTATTGGACTTTGGAGGATACTACTTATCTTCGGGTGTTGAATACAGAAACAAATACGTTGGAATACTTATGCCCAAAGGACGGAGCATACGAAGTATGTTCTCCAGCCGTTGTATCAATTCTGACTCGTGAACGAGGCCGAGATCCCCTCTTAGAAAAGCCAATTAATACTGCAACAACGGGGATCAATTATGGCTTCTTAATCTTTAGTCCTAAGAAATTGGCGCTTGTCTTTAAGAAAGGGCGGCCTCCCGTGGCAGGGGGGAAGCTACAGCGTGGGGCGGAATGTGCAAATAATAGTTCAACTAGTTCTGAGATCGAGACATTGAAACAATATGGAACCCTTTTACGGAAAGAGGGGTTCTCTGATATGGGATTGCATACCACAGAACTGTCCGTGCGAACGATTGAGAATAGTTTACGTGTATGTACGGTGGTAGATTTAACACTTCGCATGATGGATGACTTGGGTGTACAAGGAAAGAAATGGTTTTACCGAAGTATTCAGGCACATTTGGCGAATCATCCATTGAGATAAGGTCGGGTCTAAAAATGAAATTTATACTTACGATTAGAGATAGTCACTATGGAACAGGATGCACTTTTCGAAGAAAAGGTGTCGCTTTCTCCGAAGGATATGAATAATGAAGTCTTATCCTTTGACGATATCCTTCTACGAAAGATGAGAAAACAGATTGAAGGAAAGTGTACTAAACACGGCTTCCTTATTCCTAATTCACTTACTATGCTGAGTCGATCTTATGGATATATGGAAAAGGGAACCTTTACGGCAGACTTTATGTATTTCATCAAGGCACAGGGAAGAGTCTACAATCCTCCCAACGGCACAGTCGTTGAGGGAGATGTTGTACGAAAGTCAAAGGCTGGGTTGTATATTATTATTGAGAATGCTGTACACGTAATGGTTGTGCGAGATTTGCACATTGGAAACAAGGAGTTTGATTCTGTGGAACTGGGGGACAGAATTAGGGTGGAGATTAAGAAGTCTCGATTCCAGATCAATGATCCTCATATATTGAGTATTGGACAATTCCTCAGCCTAGTCAGCTCAGGGAAGCCTGTGCCAGAAGGCGATAGCTCAGGCGAAGCAGAAGCTGAAGGCGAAGCCGAAGAAGCCGAAGGCGAAGCTGAAGGCGAAGCTGAAGGCGAAGCAGAAGGCGAAGCAGAAGGCGAAGCAGAAGGCGAAGCAGAAG
>Ga0114960_10001031_pt1 | contig 22927 bp, 26 predicted proteins | sample C_130625_MF_Meta_FD_92637 | JGI IMG/M metagenome (GOLD analysis project Ga0114960, IMG submission 92637) | Freshwater microbial communities from Lake Croche, Canada to study carbon cycling - C_130625_MF_MetaG | ecosystem: Environmental > Aquatic > Freshwater > Lake | place: Lake Croche, Canada... | reverse complement strand
GGCTCTGACGCTGACGCTGGCTCTGACGCTGACGCTGGCTCTGGCGCTGGCTCTGACGCTGACGCTGACGCTGAGTCCGGCGTCTGTTGCGACGAGCACCACCGCCCATGAGGCCGCTGGGGGAAGGGGCAACACCAGAAGACGATCCTGTAGAAGTTACACCGGCCATTTCTACTAAGAGATGAGAATTTATATTTTGCAGCGACATTCGGGACAAGTTGCGGACCGAGCCTTCCACAGATGTAACGCAGTCTTTTCAAAGATATGGCCACAAGGGGTAACCGTTCCATTCGCCGGAGTTAACAGATCTCCTGTAATCGGACAGATCATTCCATCCGCGGCTGCCTTTTCCAGAAGAATCTGAACAATATGTGCGGGAAGGGTTGGAGGGGGAGGGGGAGGTGGACCAGGACTACGTGTTAGACCGGACGGACGTTCATACGACAGCTGGGGCCGAAGATTCTCTTGAAAGGTATTCTCCTCAATCTCTTCCATAGACACCTCGGGGCCCATAACCTGGCCCAGTGGAATATATGTGTCTTGGGAAATTCCAGGATCTATGTATCGGACTTCCTCGGGCTGCAACAGAGGCCAATCGGTTCTAACATTCGTCTGAATGTCGGATGAAATGAAGAGATCCTCGAAGGGCCGGAACATCCGCGTCTGGCCATATATATAGTCTGTCATTGCCGTCGTATCTGGGAACCATTTCCCACGATTACTCTTCAGGAGATACAGGCTGTCATTTAACACATAGGCACGTCGACTCATTATGTGTGGAATACTAGCCCGCCGGGCTAGGTCGGGCAATTTCACCTTTTTTGGGTTGCTCAAAAAGTGACGGGGTCGGGGGGCGGGTGAGATATGCAATGACTTCTAGTGAGTACTGTTATACTCAGGATTGGACCGTTTCTCAGGATATTGAGTTTACCAAGGGATCTACGTTTACGCTTCCTGAGACGGGACTAACACTGCACGAGAAACGGGCCCATATTGTCCGTGCTCTTGGGACCTGGCTGTGTGGTCAGGATATGGGGACTATGGCAGATACCATGATTGCAGAGGATGTCGATCCGGAGTCTATTCGTCAGGAGGTTGAGGCCGGTGACTTTCCTGCGGGTCGTCTGTATCTTGTTATTCGACGCCTTGATGCCTTTTCGGGCGTCTGGGGGGCTCGTGACGTCGCCTTGCTGTGTTATGGTATCTGCATGGCTAGTCTTGAGGATAAGGAGTGTCCCTTTAATGATGATATTAAGGATCTGGTTCTAGGATTCGTTGATCATGATCTTCTTCCTACGGGTGAGACTGTTCGGGCCCTCTGGAACAAGAGTCCCTTTGATCCTCTCAGGAATGCCGATCCTCTTCCTGAGGAGGAGGAGAATGATGACATTATTCCGGTTCCTCTACGTCCTTCTCTAGACAATCGGTTCGATGATCTCTTCTGTTCTCTCGGTACATACAGTGCGGTGTGTGTGGGCTTTCTCGTTACCTATTGTATTGCTATCGTACACGCAGGTGGGATTCCGAAGTACTAGACAACCAAAAACCAAAAAATTGTTTCTTTATTTTTTGGTTCTAGGTTGTTCCTCTAGTACGGTGTGTAGTAGGGATTGGTGACGGGACCCTGGAGAGCAGGTACACCGTAGGGGTACGGGGGAGGGGCGGGCCCTCGGGCCGCCTTGGCGGCGGCTGCAGCAGCCTTCTGGGCCCGTATCTCCTCCTTGCGGAGCCTTATCATCGTCTTCTCGTAGACCGCATGGAACGCCTTCATTGCCTCCGTGTGAGCGATCGAGTGAGCATAGTCGGACATGGTACGGTGTTCTTACAGCGTCGCCATTGATTGAATCATGAGCGTAGCAGTGGTCACCTTTAAGGGGCGCCCGCGCCCCTTCAACCCCTGGATCTGAGGGTAAACCGATGTTAGACTAGGGGACATGCTGTCCCCTCAAACCCCTTGCTATAGGGGATACGGACCCCTACCAAAAAGTTTTTTTCTTTATTTTTTGGCAAGGGGTTTGAGGGGACAGCATGTCCCCTAGTCGACCTCCTCGAAGTCCTCCTCGTTGCGCAAGGGAGATAGGTACGCCGTGATGTCCTCTGGCTCTAGCCAGCTGTTGGTGTAGTTCATCACCAAGGCTACGCCCTCCTTCATGGCGTCCACGTCGCCGTCCAGTTGCAGCTGGTTCCTCAGGCGCCTGAAGGCCCGGTTCCTGTAGCGCTCCATGAGCTGGTGGACCCTGAGCGTGAGTAGGCCACTGTCCTCCTTCATCACCTCGTGCTCGTAGTCCAGAAAGGCCTCTAGACGGTCCGCCTCGTCCTGCACCTGCTCCGCCTCATCCAGGGCCTTCTCCGCGTCGATCCGCTCCTTTGAGCCCTTCTTTGCGGTGAGAGAGTCCAGGTGCTGCTTCTTCTTCAAGACCTCGGCTGTCGCCTCGGCCGTCGCCTTGACCGCTGCGGCCAGAGCGACTGCCACAGAGCGCACGGGGACCATGGCCCGCTCCACAGCTAGGTCGTAGGAGGTCCGCTCGGTGTCGCTGTAGTAGTTGTGCTTCCACCCTGAGGCGCGGTCCATCAGGATAGTGCTGATGGTGATGTCAGTCATTTGGAGCTCTTTGTTCTTCAAAGGCCGCCACCTTCTGACACTGGGGACCTCTGAGCTTCAACTTTACCAGTGGGTGTGATAGCCGAAGCGCTTGACCAGAGTCTTGATAGAGCCAAGGGCGTACTTCTCTGCGTAGAGAACGGGTGTCACCGTGTCGAGGAAGACCTCGACAGAGTGACCGGACCTGTTGGCTAGGTACTCCAGGGCCTTCTCATAGGTCAAGCGCCCGCCGCCCTCCGCCTTGGCCACCAGCTGCGGTCTGGGAGAGGGCCAGACATAGTGATTGTAATGAGGCCGCTTTTTCTTTGGTTGAGGCTCTGGCTCTGGCTCTGGCTTGACGACTGCTGTCGCCCTCGCCTGGATCTCCAGAAGGCAGAGGATGCTCATCTCCATGCGATTCAGGAACTCCTCGCCCAGAGCCAGATCATGGGCCTCGTCATATAGGACGCGGAGCGCGTCAATGAGATTGACGATGGACATTTGGGTACTGTTCTTCAGTAGACCCACAGCCTTCACCTGGCCGCAATTATCATCACTTTTTCACGGTGAGGTACGTGATGGGAACAGAGTCTCCCTCCTCTGCACGGGCTAACATCGGGTCCGCCGGTCGCCGCGCTGCGTCCATGAAGGACCTGCGCAGAATCCAGTTTAGGATGAACGCTGGCTCTGGGGACGTAGGAGAGTGCATGGGCAGCACGGGCTCGGTCTCGGCGAGAGCCGCTATCAAGGTAGTGAACATGGTCTGTTGTCTTCAACGGAACCACCGCTGCCTTACCCACGGGGCTATATATCAGGTTTTTGTACCAAAATTTTGTGACTACGTCACGTCTTAGAGCCATGCATTCACGTGACTACGTTACTTCTTAGAGCCTTTTCCCTTTGCCTCTGCCAGAGCCTGCATGATTCTAACATGCTTGGTCGAGTACGGGCCGTTCTTGGTCTTACCGCCCTTCTTCTCGGTGCGGGTCTTGGGTTCTTTATGGTCCATCTTGTCTTCAAGAGGGGCTGCGGGGTCTAACATCGTAGCCTCAACGTTCGCCTTTAAACGTGACGTAGTTCACGTACATGTTAGAACCGTATGGACCCCTTCTATATGTATCTCTTCCGCCTTGGATGGCTCTATGAGTGGTACTATTCCATCCCACGGAGACCACGGCCGCCTGCGGGGCCAGGGGTTAGGGGGACAGCATGTCCCCCACCAAAAACACCGACGGTGGGGGTCGAACCCACGACTGTGCGGTTAAAAGCCGCACGCTCTACCACTGAGCTACGCCGGTTTTAGCGGGACCTGGTTTCGATCCAGGGACTTCTGGGTTACACCCTATTATGGGCCCAGCGCAATTCCTCTTTGCTATCCCGCTGCACTTACCCTCTACTGGGGTGACGGGGTGTCACCTTTTTGGGCTAAGCAAAAAAAGACGGTCGTCTCTTCCCAGCTGACTCTGCGGCGTCGCCGCAGGAGCTGTTGGTGTGCACCACCTGTGCTCGCACACCTGGGCTCCCATTGAAGGAAGGGTTGAAAAACCCACCCGCGTCGTGTTGACCTCCCCCAGCAGCCGCTAGGCTCAGCTGCTTCGTCTCACGTCCGCCCACTTCACTCACACTGAGAGTCTCTCGCAGTTGTTCGACCCTGGTCCACAAAGCGCCTCCTACGCTTCTATCCACTCGGTCTCTACGGGCCTAGGTCCGTAGAGGGTTGGTGTGTGCCCCATAGGGTAATGACCCCTCCATACGCACACACCCGTCATGCTCAACCGCTCTGCTCAGAGCCGCCCTACTTAGGTGCGGGTGTCAGAACTTCGTTTTCACCTTAGCACGCCCGTTGGAAATGATTCTTCGGATCTGCCCCTCCATCGCAGGCCCACAGCCGTCAGGCTGTCTGGCCCCACAGGGGCCAGCGTCATGCACACCACATCCTTCTGCACGCCCGTTTTTCCAGCCCACCGTTGGTGTGTGCCCCTCAACCCGCAGAGCCAGCTGAAGCTGACCCTGGAATGCTCGTTCCCCATACGAGTCATTGGCTGCCAGATCTAGTCTGGTCCATCGCACACACCTGTCGCATACCACCCTGGGTCAGGTTCGTGCTCCCATACGGGTAAACACCTGCCACCCAGTATTCTATGCGCCCGTTAGCCGCCTCGCCCAGCGAGTAGCCCCTCTCCAGCACATGACCGAACCGAGCTTCGCCGGATAGTGAGCACCGCTGTAGAGGTGGCGCGAACGCCTTGTCTCTCTGCGATACCCGACCAGCTCTCGGTAACAGGGGGAGGGTTGCCGGTTCCCTTTAATCCCCCGATGAGCGCCCCTACCTCTGCGCGCCCACCAGTCGTCAGCTCCGGAATCCCAGTCTCTATAACGCTCACCGGTCGGTGTGCGCCTAGTTGTCTGAGCGATTAAGGACACGGCCCGAAGGATATGCCCACCGAACCTCCCGTTGGAAGAGGCCCGTTCCTGATGTCACCCTCACGTGGCGTCTGACGTCCCTAGTGCACCGGAATGAATTCCGATACAATCGGAGTAAGTGGCCGGATGGCCGCCCCTCCTATGCCTTCCCAAGTCGGCCCGTGCGATCGGACTCCCAATGGGTTAGGCACTGCTTTCGCTGGCTCAGGTTCCCTGGACCCTTCTGGGGGCTCCACGGCGGTTCTCCAGCAGGGCGCCCTGTAACGCCCATCCACCACCACCCCCCTACCTGGGTTTGGGCCCTGTCAACTTTTTCAGGAGGGGGTGTGACGTAACCGTCTGCCCTAGGGCCCTGCCCCCCAGAAGAACCAAAAAGGGTTTGTTCTTTTTGGTTTTTTGTTCTTTTGTTGTACACGTTACTCTGGAGGTCCCCGCTCTACTCCTCGTCGCTCATGACCTGGTCCGCGTCCGCGTCGATGCCGTAGTTGTCCGAGGAGCCCGTCAGGCGGCCCAGGTAGTCACCAGGCTCCTGCGTCAGCTCGTCCAGCTCGAAGACGTTGCCGTTCTTGTGCACGCGCAGCTCGCCGTCGATCAGGCACATCTCGAAGCCGGCGTTCACGGGCGCCTCCTCCACGGCCGCCACGGACTCTGCTGCAGGGGCAGCCCCGCCCACTGCTGCCTTGGCCTTTGTGGTGGCCTTCGCCTCCTTCTTGGGCTTCTCGGCCTTCTTGGCGTCCTTGTCCGCCTTCTTGGCCTCCTTCTCGGCCTCCTTGGCGGCCTTTGCAGCGGCCTTCTCGGCCGCCTTCGCCTCCTTCTCGGCGGACTTGGCGGCCGCCTTCTCAGGGGAGGCGCTCTTGGACTTGTTCGTGCCCGTCCAGGTCACGCCGTCCTCGAACCACTTGGTGCCAGGCATGTGCACGGACAGCGTCAGCTGCTCGTCGTCCGCCGGGTCCTCGTCGATGCGCCCGTTCCAGCCGGACTTCCAGTCCGGCTTCTCCAGGTACTTCACCAGGCGCTTCGCGCACGTCGCGCAGAGCTCGTCCTCCACCGGCTTCTTGGAGCACTGCTTCTCGTGGTACACGGCCTTCGACCAGCGCGCGTCAGGGTCCGCGATCTGGCGACCCATGCAGAGGGAGGCATCCACGGGCGTCTGGTTCTTGTAGATCTCCAGGTCCGGCGCCTCGCCCACCGGCTCCGCGGCGGGCTTCTCCTTCTTAGGCTTGGACGCCTTCTCCGCGGCCTTCGCCGCCTTCTCCTCGTCCGTCATCTTGGGGCGGCCGGGGCCCTTAGACTTGACGGGCGCTGCGGCCGCCTCCAGGCGCGCCATCAGCGTCGCCACCTGCTCCTTCAGCGTGGCCACCACCGTGGCCGTCGGCGCCAGGCCGTCCACGTCTGCCCGCAGGGCCTGCAGGCGCCCCTCAATCTCGTTCATGCGCGTCTGGGTTGCAGAGGACATTTGGAAGACTGGAAAGTGAGTTGGGATTACTGTTCTTCAGCAACCACCGACATCCCAAAAACCTGTCCGTCTGCCTGTCAACTTTTTCTCCTAGTTGACCAAACCTGGGGGGCCGTGGAGGATGAGAGGTCGGCCGTCGGTAAACCGGTCGATTATGCTTGACCGACCGTCTGGGGGGTGGGGGGGGCGAGAGCCACCCCAGTCAAGTTGCAGGCCTACGCTCGGCATCCCAGGTGGGACGGAGACGGTCAAGTCAGAAAAAAAGTTGACGGGTCAGACGCCTGGTTTGGGGGTAGTCAGCCAGCGATGGCTAGCCGGCGTAGAAGAGTTGCTCAGTAGGATTAAAAGACCTCAAGCTCCTAACTATGCGCCGGCGAGGGTATCTATAGAACGTATGCTGGGCCAGAAGTCCCATACGCCCCCAGATCTGCTGCTACCGCAGTGGTGACGGAAGGGATCCGTGCAGTGCGCGGGTTATTCGTTACGGTGCCGACAGTGGGACGATTCCTCCCCACTGCGCTCTGGTCCCTCACGGGGCCAGGGTGTGAACAAACTGGACGTCGCGGTCTCTTGCGACTGGGGGGTACCTAGAACGGCCCACCCAAAGAGATTCCCTCCTGCAAACGGTCTGATGAGCCACCGCAGGGAATGTAGCTAACACATCGCTAACACAACAACCAACCTCAACATTCTTACGGACACCGTGACATCCTGGGCAGACGAGGTGTGGGAGGGGGAGCTGATGCGTCAAAGCCAGATGGCTGCGAGCATTGCAGCGCTCTCTCCCGCGCAGCGGATTGCATACGAGGCCGCCAAGAGGGCGACTCAGGCCGAGCAGGAGGCCTACACCACGGCGCTGATGGCGCGCCTGGCCGCTGAGGCGGCCACCAGGGCTCCCCCCAAGGAGCACCCCATGCTCCGCGCGCGCGAGACGGAGGAGGGCGTCCGCCAGCTGGCCCACGGCTGGACCATGGAGGACACCCTGTGGGACCAGCCCTTCTCCAGCTACCTGGAGGAGAGGTACCACGGCCTCTACGACTGTGGTTCCATGCCGGAGCGCGATTACGCCGCCTTCATGCAGTGGCTCTTCGCCAACGGCTTCGACGCCGCTGCCCAGAGCCACCGCGGCCTGGTGCGCGCCGTCTGGGCGGACCAGCCCGCCCGCCACTGGAAGCCCACGCAGGCGGCCAAGTGGCGCCCGCAGGAGGGGACCATCCAGCGCTTCTGCATCAAGTGCCCCCAGGGCGAGCCGGCAGAGGGCTGCAAGTACGTGCACGGGGACGTCATCCACCGCGTCAACTTCCCCTGCAAGTTCGCCCTCACCTGCAAGGGCACCAAGCGCGCCGCCTGCCTCCACATGCACCCTGACGAGACCTGGACGCCTGACATGGTCGTGCGCCGGCTCCCTGCGACGGCAGTCGCAGGGGAGCCGCCCATCAGCACTGTGGCTGCACCTGCACCGGTGGCTGCACCTGTGGTCCCTGCACCGCAGGTGCAGGAGCCCATCGCCGCCTACGAGGGGGCCTGGGACGCAGAGGACTTCCAGGTCCCAGAGGTCAAGGTCGTCCCCGTCACAGCAGAGGAGGTGGCCCTGGAGGAGCGCAACAGGCGCAACCGCCAGGTCCAGGCCGGCCTTTAGAACAGAAACCCAAAGACAACAAAGACAGAGAGGTACAGACAGCCTTTTTGCCTGAGGGGCTCTGCCCCTAAAAAAGGTGAAATAGGAGGCGGGATGTTAGACCGAGGTGGTGGCTCCTGAAGAACAGAAGTACCAATGCCTGGCCAGTTTGAGATCCTCAACGGCGTTCCGCTCACCATCAAGGTGCCGGAGTACACCATCGAGGATGACGTGGAGTCTCCTGAGGCACAGGCTCCCAGGCCCCCTACGCCCCCTGTGCGCTGGAGGGTACCGCCTCCTGCGTGGGCCCAGGCACCGGTGGCTGCCCGCTCCTTCTGGTCCAGACTCATCTTGGACTGGTAGGGGGTGGCTTTAGTGACTGAGAGCAAAGCTCTCGTCAACTAAAGACTACAGCCCTTCCAATCCCCCTCTGATGCTGTCTTCTAGGTTCTAACATCGTCTGTCTCCCAGATTACCTACCGCCTAGGTTTTTGGCTCCTCGCCTCTGAAAAGCAGGGGGCGTGCCGCCCCCCAAAAGTTGACAAGACGGACGGCGACTGTGGGGGTGGTGGCGCGGTACTGAAGAACAGTTACCCCCAATTAGCCTTCTAGTCTTCGGAATGCCCGCACACAACACTGCGCAGAAGGAGAAGAAGTCGTCTGGCCCCGCCTCCAAGGCCGGTGGCAAGACCATGGGCAGGAAGGACAAGCGTGCCACGGCGTGCAACTGGGAGAACATTGAGGAGTTCATTGCCCTCCTCCAGGCGCGCGTCATCGTGACCGGCCTCTCCGTCGCCCTGTGCACCAGGACCCTCGGCGGTAGCCGCTGCGAGGTCCAGTACATGAACGGCGAGACGGACAACCTCCCCATCGCTGGCAGCATCCGCGTGAAGAACGCACGGAAGACGCACATTGAGGCGTGCGTGAGCGCAGGTAACGTGGTCCTCATCAACGGGGGCCAGATCACCGCCACCCTGTCCGCCGGTCACTGCAGCCGCGTCGAGCGCCTGTACCGCACCATCCAGGAGCAGGGCTGCTGGGTCCCCAGCCCGGTAGGTGGCGCCGTCAAGATCCCCTCTGAGTTCACGGGGCGCATCGACTCTGAGGCGCGCATCGCCTTTCCCCCGTCCTTCTTCGGCACTGCAACCGCTGTGGACGAGGAGGGGTGGGAGTTCGACCGTGACGCCGAGGAGGAGGCGTCTGGCGTGGCCAGGCTGCGCAAGGGCGCAGAGGAGGTGGCCGCAGAGTGGGCAGAGGACGAGGTCAACATGGATGACCTCTAGGGAGGGGAGCTGCGCTCCCCTCGAACCCCTAGCACAAAAATACAAAGAAAACAAACTTTTTTGGCCCTGGCGCCTGAGGAACCGCTAGGGGGTCTGCGGGGGTCTAACATAATCTGGTCTTGGATCCCTACGTTTCGGGGGCTTCGCCCACCGAAAAAGGTGATGAGTAAGGTTGCCATGATGATGAGGTGGCGGCTACTGAAGACCAGTAATCCCATTTCTACCATGTCTGCCTTCCCCGTGATCAACGTCTCCGCGTTTCACCCGCAGATGATCGACACCAGTGCACAGGCGTGCAAGGGGCGCCGCGAGGCACCAGAGCCGGATCGGCGCTTCAAGCCCTTTATCTTTGGCGCAATGCAGTGCAAGAATCTGGCAGTTCAGGACAGCGGCGGCCTCTGCGCGACCTGCGTGACCCACCTCGCCGCGCACACTGCGGCCCCTGATAGCAAGCACGGCTGGCACGGGCGCGTCGACGAGGCGCCTGAGCTCATGCCCGCCACCAGCCACATCGCGGGCGGCCCCTGGTTTCTCAAGCGGCGCGACAGCTTCTTCACTGACTTCCAGTTCATCCCAAATGGCCGCCTCATGACCGCCAGGCAGGAGGGGCGCCTGGAGCTGGCACCCAGGGTGCCCCTGCGCGAGCTCGAGCGCTTCGCCGCTGGCCAGATTCAGCTCGACATCGAGTTCCTGGCTGAGCGCCGCCAGATCTCGACGCTGGGCCTGCTTCACATCCTGTCTGAGCTCAACGTCGAGCTCAGCGCGCGGATCAAGAACGGCTCCAAGGCCGGGCTGTGCGCCGCCATCCGCAGGGCCATGTCACCTCAGCACTTCAATCCTGAGGAGGACAACTTCGAGCCCGAGGTCCAGCAGATGGCCCCTGCGGGCGACGAGGAGGAGGACGAGCTCAACACCGCCTTCTTCCAGGAGGCAGAGGAGGCCCAGGCCCAGGAGCAGGAGCAGGGGGGCGCAGCCGGCGGCTGGCTCTGTGACGAGTGTATCGCAGAGGAGGCAGCGCCTGCACCGCGAGCTAAGCCCACGCGCTACGTCCCCAACTGGGACCTCGTTCCCGCCAACGCAGAGGTCCGCTGGGTGATCCGTGATGGCGAGCGCACTCTCACCTCCTACGGCCACCACGCCGGCGAGGGCCAGATCCGCTTCGGCCACTCCCTCTCCAAGAGCCTCGCAGACTTCATCAGGCAGGAGCACGCGGCCTGGAAGAATCTCGGCCGCATCCCTGACGAGGCCAAGGGCCCCGCCAACGCCTGGAAGGCCCTCGAGTTCCAGAAGGCCGACAACACCTGGGCCCGCTTCGACACCATCCGCTCTGCAGCCGTCTAAAGGTCTTTGAGATCTAACATCGCCTGTCTCCATCGCCAAAATCCAGAAAGATCAAAAACCCAAAGAAACAAACTTTTTTGGTAAGATCTTAGTGACGCCAGCTATGCTGGCAGGTCAACTAAGATCGACAGCTGTCTGTGTGGTCTAACATTAGGTCTGCTCGGTTCTAACATCGATTGTCCGTTGATTCCCAGAGGTCAGGGGTTCTAGGGGCGGAACGCCCCTAAAGTTGAAACCGGCCCCCTACGGCCCTCGACTCGTGTTCGCGCATGACTCGTGAACTTTCCCAAATGATCCTCGACAGCGTCCTCAAGGACGCCATTGCCGGAATCGCCTTGAAGTCCCAGATGACCGATTTTGTACGGGTCATCGGGGTGACGGAGGAGGGTCCAGAAGAGGACCCGACTACGTCTCCTAAACCGGAGCTCAAGGGCCCCCCCTTGGGCCTGGTCGGCCCGAGAGCCAACATCAGCTATCTCCCCCATCAGGAGGCCGGCGTACGATGGATGTTAGACCGTGAAGCCGTGGGTGCAGACATCTGTAGGGGTGGCATTCTCGCCGATGACATGGGCCTCGGCAAGACCTTTCAGACCATCGGTCTCATCAAGAATTCCGTTTCCCTCAAGACCCTGATTCTGTGCCCTCCTGCTCTCATTGCCGGCTGGACTGAGGAGCTCGAGGCCTGCGGCCTCCCTGTCGTCTCGTTGGAAGAGGCTAAGCGTAGGGATCCTGGGTCCTCGGTCGTGGTTCTCGCCACCTACAATCGCGCACATCTCCATGCGCGCGACTATAGGGGGATCTTTGAGCGGGTCGTCCTCGACGAGGGCCACATCATCCGCAACGGCAAGGCCACTAAACGGTGGTGGTCCTGCATGGCTATCGCCAAGAAGGCCGTGTGCCGCTGGATTCTCAGCGCCACACCCGTCCAGAACGGTGAGAAGGACTGGGTCAATCTCTGTTGGTGGCTCCATGTCAAGGCCAAACCGTCTGACATTGTCGGTCTCGGTCCCGTCATCATGCTCCGCCGTACCATGGAGGACATTCGGATGGATCCTGTCCTCAAGGCATCCGTTCCCCCCGAGCCCACCTTTATCCGTCACAGTCTCTCCATTCCCGAGGAGGGGCCGTCTCGTACCGAGTACAAGGTCTTTCGTGCTCTCACTGACAATCTCAGCACCATCATGGACAGTCACAAGGTCTCCGCTCTTCTCAAGCTCGAGCTCTACATGCGCATCCAACAGTTTGTGGTCCATCCTCAGATCTACATCGAGGCCATGCGGGCCAAGTTCAAGGGAGCCTATCCCCGTCCTGACTGGACCGGCACTACTACCAAGTTCTCCGCCTTTACCGAGATTCTTTCTGCCTCTGAGGAGCCCACTATCGTCTTCTGCAATTTCAGGGCTGAGATGGACATGGTTCGTGATCTTGCTCTTGGACTAGGACGTAAGGTCTGGTCCATTCGCGGCGGTATGGGATCTGAGGCCATTGGACTCGCCGTCAAGGAGGCAAAGGCTTCTCCACAGAAGGCTGTCTTAATTGTACAGATTGTCGCTGGTGGGGCCGGTATCAATCTCCAGTTCTGCACTAGGATCCTCTTCTTGTCTCAGCACTGGAATCCCGCTGTTGTCCACCAGGCATGTGGTCGCGCTGTCCGCATCGGTCAGACTAAGTCCGTCTCCATCCATTTCTTCTCCGTTGATGACTCCGTCTCCTCTAACATCGATCGCAGGATGTTAGAACTACATCTTCAGAAAGTTCTCGTCTCTCGAGACATCTGCTCCACTTTCTATTGCGGCAGCTCCTGGTGAAGGGGGTCAGCGTCTTTAGTGACTGAGAGCTTTGCTCTCGTCGACTAAAGACTACCCCCTTCCAATCCCCCTCTCATTGAGTTTTTATTAAGTTTTTAGTTACCTCTAATAGATGGCTGGCAATCCCGTGCACTCTTGGGGAAATACTCCCTATCACCAGCAGTCTTCCTTTACCAATGCTCAAGGCAGGGCCGGTGGTAGAACAGATGTTGAACCTGCTCTGCACAAGATAGCAAGAGGTACAGATGCACGTGGACAACGTCTTGGATTCAGCAGCCGTCTAAATGCCGCGCTAAAATTCAATGACTATGTTTCTCAAAATCCGCATCAGAACTGGCCCGAGTTAATCAGCCCTCCCAATCACACTATGCGTATTTCTCCCCTCTGTCTTGCAGTAGAATATTCTAATTTACCCATGGCTGTTGTCCTACTATCTCTTGGAGCAGACCTGGATATTAGTCCTATGTGCGGCGAGGGCAAGACACCCCTAAACAGATCTAAGAACTATACGGCCCCAGAGTCTAATGCAATTCGTGAGTTCATGAGCTGGGTTGCACGACGCAGAGAGTTTATTCGTGGTCATCTAGATCCTGAGTCTTCGGATAAACTACAAGAATTAATCGCAATCTTTTCCAAGGATCTTCCGACGAATGCCCCCACGGGCCCGTCAAATGCAGATCTAATGAGGGCAAGACTGTTCGGAAGAAAGACAGGTGGCCGCAGGCGTAAGAATCGTAAGACTAGAAGAGCTGTAAAATAATTTCAGTATCAGTCCCTGGAATCCATGCGACTATTATTTTTTTATTCATCTTAAACATAGTTTTTGCATCCTTCTTTGTCACATATTTCCAACACGGATAGAATGGGTGTGCCTCTGGAAAGATCTGAGCGTAGGCCCATGCATCTTCAAATATAGAAAAGGTATCTGAATCTAATACGATACCTTCTCTATAGGAAACCCGCCATACCATTATCATTTTTGTCTCTTATTTTTTCAATGATCTGCCGCGGAGTGAATTCATGTTAGATAACCTAGGGGTCCTATAGGGATGAGTGAGGGGGCCTTTATGGAACTCGTTAGTCGTGGAAAAAAGGATGCATATTTTATTCAAGATGGAAATAAATCTTTCTTCGGAACTCCTTATACGCGAAGGAATCCTTCTGCGCTAGAAACCTTCTATCAGGAAACAGGAAGCCCCTCACTCTTTGGTCAGTATGTGGATATTGAGATCCCTCGATTCGGTGATATACTCCAATCGGCAGAAGTTCGTATTCAGATGCCTACCTGGCTTCCTTCAGAAATTGTTAGTCTCAACAAGACTATACATATGGATGCATCGGGAAACTACTTGCCTGATATTCGTGTTGGACCTAAGCGGCTACATTATGGGTGGACAAATGGAATAGCAAATTTCTTGATTAAACGGTGGATTCTAATGATGGATTCCATCCAAATACAAGAAGGATTTGGAGACTATAATGACTGGCAGCCTCTGTCAGATACCACGCATCTCAAGGCCCCACTTCTGAATTATTCTACTGGTAGCCATGATGGGGCAGAAAGTAATATCCAGCGGAATGCCACACCACCTGAACTAACCTTTAAGGTCCCAATGCTAGGGCCACTTCCTATAGCAGCTCTACGGGCCCAACGTCTGTTTTTGCGTCTTTATTTAAATACGAGAGAGCTTCTTGTCGAAAGTGGTGCAGATGCTTCAGGCAATTATGAAATATGTCCAGCACCGTGGGATTCCCAACCTATTTATATTGATGGTGTCTTACAGAAAGAGGTTACGATAAGCAAGTACGGAATGGGTCAGCCACATATCCGTGGGCGATTTGAACTCTTACATGTTGATGAAGAGAGTCGTGAGATCCTGAAAAAGACTGAACATGCAATTATCTTTAAACAACAATACCGTCAGGATTTTGTTCTAGATGATACGATGTGGCCTACGGGTCCTGGCTTAACCACGAGCAAAAATATCCGTATTGAACTACAAGGACTCTTTCAACGGCTCTTCTTGGGTCTAACATCGTATGCTCGTGTGCGTCAGAACAAATATAGGGACCTCTCTCCTCCAATCTATGGACCCGTTGTAGCTGAGAATCTCCAGTATCTAAACTCGATGTCTGTCACGATAAATAATCAGGAACGAATTAGTCCTTGGGCTACGTCGACCTTTCAGGAGTTATCACAGAATCTGCAGATGCCGAGAGATATTGCAAGAAAGCTCTATTTTATTATCTTTGGATCTTATCTGGAGGTAGATGAACCGGCTGGTGCAATGAACTTGGCCCGGACGCAAAAAGCGGTCTTGTCTTTGACTCTCAATAATATTTTGCCAGATCCTCAGTTGAGATCTAAGTTGACCCTTGCCTCCTTAATGGGTGATGCGTGGAATATCCTGGATATCAAGGACGGTTTGGCAAAGGTTCGGTATATGGACTAGTTACCAGATTCCCTTGTCACCGCGCCTTCTGGTCGCGACAATGTCCGCATTGAACTCTGACTCCTCCTCTTCCTCTTCCTCCTCATCGTCGAAGTTGTCCAGGAAATTGTTCACGGAGGACTTCTTCTGTACCGCAGGCGCCGATGTAAACTCGCCCCACTCCTCCTCTTCCTCGACTTCTGCTGCAGAAGATGCAGCTGCCTCAGCGACTGCCTTGAAGTTGAGTGTGGTCTTTGGCTTTGGCGCTGCTGCAGCAGAGCCTAACGAAGGGTAGGCCTTCTGAGATCCCAGATTGATTGCCTCCTCATACTTGCGCTTCTCCTTGATCGCCTCGATCGAGGCCGCTGTCTCCTCTCTCTCCTTGTTTGCCCGCGAGACCTGCTCCTGGGCCCTCTTGTCCGATGTCTCCTGTGAGTTAAAGGCACCCCAGCCACCACCTCCACTCTTTGAGGCAGAGGAAGAAGCAAAGGCCCCCCATCCCTCACGCTTCTCAGTAGGCTCTAATGCTTTCATGCGAGAGCTCCAAGAATTGCCAGTAGGACTAGTCATCTAGCCGCTGTCACCTGCTCCTAGTGAGGCACAGTGTCAACTTTTAAGCCGCGCCCATGGCTTTTTTGCTGATCCTTGGCCGACCACTCGTCAGGGATATCATCAGGAAAATGTAGGTCGTAAAAGGCCTCGTATGCCTCGTCCTCAGGGACCTCAACCTCATCGCCTTTCACCTTGAAGCCCGCCTCAGCAGTGATACGGCGCCAGTACGCACATGCCGTCGGCAGAAGCAGAATTGGCTCACGGAGATCAGCGATGTTAGTGTACCTGGCCAGCATGGAGCCCCTCGTAGTCTCCTCATTCAATGCCTCCAAGGGTATTGCATGAAGACGGGCCTTGCGGCCTCTTAGAGAGGACCACGATGACCAGTCAGGCGGTTGAGGTGGAGTTAGCTTCTTCTTCTTGGCAATCGCCGCAAGGACCCTTGAACATGTAGTAATCGTGGTCTCAGGAGTCAGGATCAAATTCTTAAAGAGCTTGGGATCATTCGGTGCCCCATGGGCCAGCCAGGTCTGCTGGAGTGTCTTGAGCAGGCCCTCCTCAGAGAGATAGAGCTCCCATGCCCAGAAGAAAGCCTGAGGATTGACAGTCTGAAGGCAAAGCTGCAAGGCAGCTACGACTTCATCTAGTTCATAGAGATTACGTGTTAGCATAGTAACGTTCTTACGTCACCACTACCATAGTTCTGGTAGATAGTATTAGGTCAAATTTATACGCGGTTCACGCCCACGCCCAGGCCAGATGCAGACCACACCTTCACATACAGAACAGTGGCAGCAACACCAGGAGCACCCTCCGCCAGGCCCGTCACGGCACCAGCCACGACAGGGACAGTAGCCCTCCAGGTGGACAGCTTTGCATAGGGAGACGTAATACCAACATTGGCACCACTGTAGGTGGGGGCATACGTGTACACGTGAATCTCAGAACCCAGATCACGCAGAAGGGTACCTGCAGCACCAGGAGTAGTAGGAGTCACCGTTAGGTGCGAATCTACAGGGAGCTCAGAACCTACAGTACCACCATTAGAATTATCACGGTAGTATACGGTTTCAGGCTTGCCGCCACCAGCTACAGTCAGCGTTAAGGCACCACTGGCATCAGCAGCCTGTGTCACAATGAAGTACTTACCCATGTTAGACTTCTGGCGATAGGCAGCTCTGACAGAAGACATTTATACTCAGGGTAAACAATTTTTTTAGAGTCCAGGGGATTCACTCAGGGCTTTATATAGTTTCTGGATCTTGGTTGAACGATCCGTGGACCAATAACTCTTGGAATAAGGAAATCCATACGCAGGTTCCCAACCTCCAGCTACTGGACTCAGGAGCTTGTTGGCTTGGGCCGCTTTTTGAATCAGGTCCAGGAGAGTCTGAATTGAGGGAGTTACTGGTAAAAATCCCAGATCTACACGAATTCCTTCCAGGGGATATTCTACACCTGTTGCCGTAGAACGCGATTTAATAATATCATAGTAGAGGATAGATATAAACTCAGGGCCACTCCGATTGTCTGATGCAATATATAGTTTCCAGGTTGGAGGAGGAGGAATATGGCGCCTAGCCGGAATTTTATATCCAGGGACTGTACGTCGCATTGCCTCCTTGACCGCCTTGAAATCACCCAGAGTCATATGAGCATTTGTGTAAGGAAGAGTTGCAATCTTATTAGCCTTGTGCTGTTCTACTATACGATCATTGAGCTTGGAGGCAAGAGTACAGGACCCATCATGGATACGGACAAGATTCTGAAGCGAGGCGAGATCATAGTCTTCTATGTTCTTTCCTGTAATAGAATCCTTATAGAACTTACAGTTCTTATTCACCCACTGGAGAATTGACTCCTTTTCCTCCATTGGTGCGGCCCCAGAGAGTCCAACTGCTATTCGGTCAGAATTGGTCAGGGGAGATACATAGGGAGCCGGAGCCGGATGTAACTTCTTATAGGTTCCTGCTCCGATCTTGATACATCTCTGTGTTTGTTCATTTCGCTCATAACCTGGAGGACAGGCCTTGCGGGTTTGCCGTTGCGGAAAGAGTGCTGGAATAGGACGTTGGTACTGGTAAGGAAGCTGATAAGGCAGAGGAGCCTGATAGGGGACATGATATGGGTTCTGAATCTGTGGCCTCGGCTGATATAGATTTCTGCGTGTTTTTCTAGGCATTCTATATGGGGCTAAATTCAGTGCATACTTAACCTCTGCGTTTCTAACATCGCCTTCTGCGTATAATTCTCTGCCAACTCGGCCCGTCGGTAGAACGCACCGTAGGGTTCTCTTATTCAAAATTAATCCTGGCGGACATTGCATCCTTACCTAGTATAGATAAAATCTTTGCGTTCAGTATAGAATGGCAAACCTTCTTGGACGATATGCTAATGTATCAGGCGAGGCAGACAAAGTACTTGCATTACTAAAAGCTAGAAGAGCACAGGCACCAGCACAGGCACAGACACAGGCACCAGCACAGACACTGGCATCACAACCGGATTATTCTCTTCCACGTGTGAATGGGCAATTTGGGGATGCGTATAATATGGAAAAGGGTAAAACTCTAACCTATGCGACCACAAGCGATCCAGTACTCGCCGCGCACTGGAAACAAAAATGGAATAGAGAGCATGAAGTGTTCAGGACAGTTGGCTCTCATGGAAAAGTTACATTTAAGAGTGGTGGAAGCAGACGTAGGGCCCGTAATAGAAGGCGGAAAACACGGAGGTCCCGGAAATAATCTGCGCGTTTAATATATGGCACGTAGGACGAGAAGACAGAGAGGCGGTGGCGAACCGGCATGGAAGGTGGCTGCAAAGGCCGCAGCTGCCGCGAAACTAGCCGAAGCTGAAGCAGCTAAGGTGAGACGATATGAGGATACTCCTGAACAGGCCCAGGAAAAACTAAATAGACTTGCAGCACTTCAGAGAAATGCCGAAGCCAAGGCCGCTTCTAATGCTGCCGCGGCAGCTGCTGCGGCAGCCCGTGCAGCTGAACTGAACGCGATTAGAAATGCTCATGCAAAGTTTTCTCCTTCTAATCTGAATGCCGAGGTCAAGAAACTAAGTTCGCCTTCTGATTATTCTAGAGCACTGAAGAAGCTTAAGACACCGGTCATAAAGGCGGCCCTCGTCCAAAAACTTACTTCTATGACTCCTGCAAATTATGCAGAGTTACGGTCTGAATTAAACGAAGACCTTGTCTCTGTCTTAGATGACCTAAATGCTACACCTGTCGGTGTTAATGCACCCGCTGTCGTAGAGAATGCTGGTAGTGTTGAGTCTGGTGCTTCGACCCCCGTATCTAATGTAGGCAGCACTGGCCCTGTCGCTATGGAGACCGTACCAGGGATGACCCAAGCAGAACGCAATGCAGAAGCCAGAGAAGGAGCACTGAGAGAAGCCGCACTAAGAGAAAACTATGCTAGGCAAAATCGTGAAAGTGCTGCGTTGGGCCAACTAAGAAGACAGAAGGAGGAAGCCGAGTTAGCGAAGCTTGCCGCAGGTCCTTTCCCTACGTTTGCTAAAAATATGGCAGCACAGGAGGCGCTTAGAGTATCTCAACTAGGTGGAACTCGTAGACGTCGGTACAAGAGGAAGAATCAGAAGAGTCGGAAGAGTCGGAAGACTTACGAGTAAAATGCCTTAACCTTCGGATGACACACTACAGCCTTTGACTGGAGTCTATGGATATATAGACCTTCCAGTGAACGGACACGTGAAAGGGCCACATAGGCCTGGCCATATTCAAAGACCGAGGAACCAATGTCGATAAGAGCCGAATCGAGGGACATTCCCTGACTCTTGTGGACAGTAATTGCATAGGCTATCCTCAGAGGAATCTGTGAGCGACCCACGCCCTCAGGTAGCATCCATTCCTCCCGTTTGATTAGCATAGGCGGCCCAGTCTTAAATTGAACTAGTGGCAAACCGGCAGAAGAATATCCTGTTACAATTCCCCGAGAGCCATTCACAAGATCTGTCTCTGTCAGATTGCGGATTAACATTACCTGTGCACCAACTTTGAGGTCTAACATTGGTTCATATGGTCCGTCCTTGTCTAGCTTATCTAGAAGTCCCTGAAGCTCGGGTGTAATGGAGATCTTATGTGTGGGTTTACATGCGTTCTGGGCCTTAAAGGTCTTTACCTCACCATCAAGAGCATCCATGTTAGCCCGATTTATTCGATTCACATCTGCATTTCGACTGTAGATGAGAGTCGGTTTGATTTCTAGTGCGGACCAGTCCAGGTCTTTGCGTGTTTCCAAGATCTTGATCGATTCAGGAGTTAGGGCACCGAGGCGGGCCTCTGTGAGAATCCGTTGAAATACGGGATCTGACTGGCGAACTATCTGAGTCAGAGTATGGGTCTCCTGCACAAGAGTCTTCCATATAGGAGTTTCGAAGGCAAAGGCCGCATTTACCGGTGGAAGTTGGCAGAAGTCACCTGCCAGAACATATTGTAGTGGCGGTTTCCCTCGTCGCACACGTAGCGAGATGAAATATAGTTTCTCTAGAAGTTCGGGGCTCATCATAGACACCTCATCGATGATGAGAAGCTGCGTCTCTTGCCAGTTGATTTTTGCCTTGGACCGTTTTATAATCTTAGATGTTAGTTCCTCAGGAGACTCCTCACCTAGACCGATAGAGGCCCAACTATGGAGTGTTCTGGCCTGCAGGCCTTCGTCTGAAAGAAGAAGGGCTGCACATCCTGTCATTGCGGTAACCGCTGTAAGACGCCCTGCCTCACGGGCCCAATCCACAATTGCCTTAATCGTATAAGATTTTCCTGTTCCACCAGCTCCAGTGAGAAAGATATTCTTTCCTTGTTTCACTGCTTCTAGAGCAGCCTTCTGTTCGTCATTCATTACAGTGATCAAGGTGTGAATAAGGTCATCAAGTTTTTATCTTCTGGTTCTTCTTGTCTTTCTTGCCTTTCTCCTCCTACGAGAACCACCTATAGATTTATGATAGACTACATTTCCTGAATTAGTATACGGAAATACAGCAGCATTTAGTGCATTACGACGGGCCTGTTCTTCCGCATTGAGATTCAGAGGATCTCCAGGAAGTGTGCTAAGGGTTCTGCTTCTGTTCATAGGATCCGAAGACCTTCTCGGTAAGTAGTGGCTTAGTATAAGATTAGCTTCATGTTGATTTTTTAATGAAAGAGATGGCGCAAGTACCTGTAATTTTTCCAGTAATGTTGTTCTCTTAGAAAGGTCCCCCTCTTCAAGATCTTCTTTCAGTAAAAGAAACTGTAAAAGATTTAGTTCTTCTTTTTCTGCGATATATTCTTTAATCTTATTTTCTCTAATTTGTTGTAACTTAGCATTTACTTGATTCTTTATTAAATATTCCTGAGACATGGAAATTAAGGTTTCGAGGACCTGATTCCTGAGTTCAAAATCCCCAGAATCTTTTAGTCTAGTATGTAACGCGTTCAACTCATCAATCTTATCTACTAATTCAGCCTGTGACATGATAATCGCAGTTAAGTTTGAATTCGACATATCTACTATAGAATAGTAAAATTTGACCCATAGGTTTGGCGGGCCAGGCATAACCAAATGACAGAAAACCCCCGACCCAAGTATCGAATGGCAGAGAATGCCGTAACTGAGACAGTCGTAAATCAGCACGATTCTGTGCAGATTCATGAGGCAGCTGTAGCAAAGAAGAAGAAGCGCGAGGCAGATGAGCCTCTTCTTCAGGATAATCCTAATCGCTTCGTCATCTTCCCTATACAACATGCAGATATCTGGAAAATGTACAAGGACCATGTGGCCGTTTTCTGGCGTCCGGAAGAGCTAGACCTTTCTAAGGATATGAAGGATTGGACGAAGCTATCGGCAGGAGAGCAGCATTTCCTCAAACGTGTTCTTGGCTTCTTTGCCGGTTCTGATGGAATCGTAATGGAGAATCTGGCCCAGCGGTTCATGACGGAGATCCAGATTCCTGAGGCCAAGTTCTTCTATGGTGTTCAGATGATGATGGAGACCGTTCACTCTGAGACCTACTCTCTGCTTATCGACACGTATATCGAGGAGAGGGCCGAGAAGACGGACATCCTGCGGTCTATTCAGACTGTTCCATGCATCCAAAAGAAGGCCGAGTGGGCCCTACAGTGGATGTCCTCTGATGAGGCCGACTTTGCCACTCGTCTTATGGCCTTCGCGGCAGTCGAGGGTGTGTTCTTTAGTGGTGCCTTCTGCTCTATCTTCTGGATCAAGCAGCGTGGAATCCTCCCAGGTCTAACAGCGTCCAATGAGTTCATCGCTCGCGACGAGGGCCTCCATACCGAGTTCGCCTGCCTTCTATATTCCAAGTGCAAGCATAAGCTGCCGAAGACCAAGGCCCACAAGCTGATCCGCGAGGCAGTGAAGATTGAGAAGGAGTTCATTACGGAGGCTCTGCCCTGTTCTCTAATCGGTATGTCGGCTCCCAGGATGGCAGAGTACATCGAGTTTGTGGCAGATCGTCTCCTAGTGACTCTAGGTTATCCTAAGATTTGGGAAACGGTCAATCCCTTTCCATGGATGGAGCGTATCTCGCTAGAGGGCAAGGATAACTTCTTCGAGAAGAGGGTGACGAACTATGCTCTGGCAGGTGTGGGCCAGGATGCTACCAAGGCGGCCTTCTCGCTAACTGAAGATTTCTAACTCTGCATAGCAGAGTTAATAATCTAAGACCCGTAAACGGGCCGAAGATTTCTAATCAAAGCAGACCAAAGTGTTCTAACACGATTCCAACCAGAGCCAAGGTGGCAGTAACCTGATATCCCTTGGCCCTCGTCAGGATTAACATCGCAATATTTACTACAAGTACAAAGAAATAGAGCCTAACATACAGTTTTTCATAGAGTGACAGAACACGTTGTATTGGTTTACGGCACAAGGCGCACGTTATATTCCATTCTCGTAAACATTCATTGCAGAAAGAATGATTACATGTAAGACGAACAAGACTCTTTTCTTCAAAGCATATTGGACATGCCATACTATCCTCCTAGGGGTCAAAGGCCCATCGACTTTTTGGTAAAAAGTGAAACGATTATACCCCTATAGTAGGGCTATAATGGGTTCTTTCCCTTCTACACTAAAACACGACTGTTCCATATGTCTCTGTTCATTAGATAAAGATCTAAAGACCCTCGAGTGCGGACATTCCTTTCATGAGCTGTGTGTGTCTACGTGGTTCCAACATAAGAAGTCCTGTCCTGTTTGTCGTAGAGACTATGAACCGACACCTGAGCTGCCTCCAAATCAGGATTATGCCACACTCCGTGTCTCCTGGGTCCAAGAAGGAGAAGTCTGGTCACGCGTCATTGTTGTAACCTCTCCTCCGCTATCCTGGAGGCCATCCGATGGGCCCATGCCCGCCTCGCTCCAATCATGGATAGCAGGACACCAATGATACCTCCTTC